>Ga0007791_10000100_pt1 | contig 21770 bp, 21 predicted proteins | sample CryBogmetaGMA05M_FD_60368 | JGI IMG/M metagenome (GOLD analysis project Ga0007791, IMG submission 60368) | Freshwater microbial communities from Crystal Bog, Wisconsin, USA - MA0.5M | ecosystem: Environmental > Aquatic > Freshwater > Lake | place: Crystal Bog, Wisconsin, USA | collected 2009-07-06 | reverse complement strand
ATCTCGCCCAGATCAACAACAACCTGCAGCGCATCCGCGAACTGGCGGTACAGGCGGCCAACGGCACCAACAGCGCGTCGGACCGCGTCTCGCTCAACAACGAAGCCGCCGCCTTGGTGGTGGAGAACGACCGCCTGGCCACGACCTCGGCCTTCAACGGCATCAAGCTGCTGGACGGTACCTTTACCGCGCAGAGCTTTCAGGTGGGTGCCAATGGCAACGCCAGCGATGTAGTTTCGGTGAGTTCAATTGCCAGCGCCCGCTCCAACTCGCTGGGCGTCGGCGCCAGCTCCAGCTACGCTTCCACTGTGACCGGTACCTCGCCGACGCTGGCCAACAACATCTTGGCGGGTACGTTGGCCATCAACAACCAGGCCATTGGCGCCACTGCCAGTGACGGCGTCTCCAGCAGCTTCGCCCGCACCAGTGGTATTGCCATTGCAGCCGCCATCAATGCCATCAGTGGCGCCACCAACGTTACCGCGACCGTCAGTGCCACCACCAGTGCCGGGGTGGCGGTCAACACGACCTTCACGACGGCGCTGGCAGCCACTGCGGTCACGGTCAACGGTGTGGACGTCGGGGCCATCGCCGCATCGACTTCGGCCGTTGGCCGGGGTACCCAGGTCGCGGCTGCCATCAACGCCAAATCCTCCCAAACGGGCGTCACCGCCACCGTGGACACCAGCACCGGCGCCGTGGCTTTGACCGCTGCTGACGGGCGCAACATTGTGGTGGGTGGCACGACAGGCGTCGGTGCAAGCACCGGCCTGGGCAATGGCGGCGTGATTGTCGGTACCGCGACCTCGGCTACTGCGCCCAGCGCAGGCGGTGCCACAGTTGCCTTGATTAGTGGCGACGTGCTGATTAACGGCGTCGACATCGGCCCCATTGCCGCATCCGCCAGTCCGCTGGCCCGTGGCACAGCGGTGGCAGCGGCGATCAACGCTATTTCCGGCCAGACCAATGTCACCGCCACCGTGGGTGCAGGCGGCATTGTGTCTCTTTCAGGGGCTGTGTCTGCCACTACGGTCACCGGCACCGGCGCTGGCCTGGCCGTGAACACGGGCCTTCAGGTTAATGCCAACTTGGCCCTCACGCTCACCGGCACCTCCAGCCTCACCCGCTCTGCCATCACCCTCAACTCGGCCAGTTCTGACGGCATCACGCTGGCCGGTCTGGCCTCCACCGCGCTGAGCGCAGCCGGTCTGACCGAGGGCTACACCCCAGCCACCACCACCGCAGGTGCCGGGGTGTCGTCCATCAACCTCACCACCGCAGCGGGCGCGCAGGCAGCACTGGCGGCGGTGGACTCGGCCATTAACACCGTCAACAGCACACGCGCCGCCTTGGGCGCCTACCAGGCCCGCTTTGTGTCGGTGGTGGCAAGCCTTGCCACCACAGCCGAGAACCTGACCGCCTCACGCAGCCGGGTGCGGGACGCCGACTTCGCCGCAGAAACCGCAGCCCTGTCCCGGGCGCAGATTTTGCAGCAGGCGGGTACTGCCATGGTGGCCCAGGCCAACCAGTTGCCACAAGGCGTGATGGCACTGTTGCGCCAGTAAGCATGAGCGCTGCGCACCGGCAAATGGTGGAACAAGGTATGAAAAACCGTTTTTTTCAGGCACTTGAGAATTTCTGGCGTGGGTACGCTAAGGCCCTGGTCAGTCGTGGTTTCAGTCATTTACGCCAACCTGCGGGCTGGCACAGGCGGTGGCAGCAGTGCCACCTTGTTCCAGCTTACGGGTTCTAGGAGTCCTTTATGCCCTCTATTATCAATACCAACATCAACTCGCTCACGGCGCAGCGCCAGCTTTCGGTGTCTCAAAACGCGCTGGCTACCTCCATGGCTCGGCTTTCGTCTGGCTTGCGCGTCAATAGCGCAGCGGACGATGCTGCCGGCCTGGCGATTTCCGAGCGCTTTACGTCGCAGATCCGCGGCTCCAACCAGGCCGCGCGCAATGCCAATGACGGCATCTCGCTGGCGCAAACGGCCGAGGGCGATCTCGCCCAGATCAACAACAACCTGCAGCGCATCCGCGAACTGGCGGTACAGGCGGCCAACGGCACCAACAGCGCGTCGGACCGCGTCTCGCTCAACAACGAGGCCTCGGCGCTGGTGGTGGAAAACGACCGGATTGCGAGTACCTCGGCGTTCAACGGCATCAAGCTGCTGGACGGTACCTTCACCGCGCAGACCTTTCAGGTGGGCGCCAACGGCACGGCCAATGATGTGGTGTCGGTCAGCTCCTTCGCCAGTGCACGCTCCAACTCGCTGGGTGTGGGCGCAAGCTCCAGCTATTCGTCCAAAGTCACCGGTATCTCATCCTCCACCGGCAGCTACCTGGCAGCTGGTGCGTTGGCCATCAACAACCAATCCGTGGGTGCAGCTGCTACCGATGGCGTCTCCAGCAGCTACGCCAAGACCAGCGGTATTGCGGTGGCGGCCGCTATCAACGCCATCAGCGGTAACACCAACGTCACTGCCACCGTCAGCGCCACCACCAGCGCGGGTGTTTCGGTCAATACCAGTTTCACCACCGCTTTGGCCGCTGGCGCTGTGACCATCAATGGCGTTGACATCGGTGCACTGAGCGCCACCACCACAGCCGTGGGTCGGGGAGCACAGGTGGCTGCTGCCGTCAATCTCAAGAGCTCGCAAACCGGCGTCACGGCAGTGGCCAATACCACCACGGGTGCCGTGAGCCTGACTGCGGCGGATGGGCGCAACATCATCGTCGGTGGCACGACGGGCGCCACCGCTTCCGTGGGTTTAGGGACTGGTACGGTCGCGTATGGCAGCATCACCGCCGGTGCGGCCATGACCACCGCCGCCTTCACGGCCAGCAATGCGGCTGGCACACTCTTCATCAACGGGGTGGACGTTGGCGCGATCGCAGCGGGTACCACAGCCACGGACAAGGGTGACAAGATCGCGGCGGCGATCAACGCCCTGTCAGAGCGCACGGGCGTCACCGCCACCAATGCAGCCGGTGCGATTAGCCTATCGGGTGCGGTGTACAGCAACTCCGCCACGGACAATACCTTGACGGGCACGACGCTGGCAGCAGGCGCTTCAGGTTCGGGCCTAGCTGCAACTGGCGGCGGCGCCCTCACGGTGGTGGCCAGCCAGTACGTATCACGCTCAACCGTTACTTTGAGCTCTGCGGCGTCGGCTGGCATTTCGGTGGCCGGCGTGGCCTCTAACGCCTTGGGTGCCTCGGGCTTGAGTGAGGGCGTCACCACCGCCACGACGGTGGCCGGTGTGGGGGTATCCGCCATCGACCTCACCACAGCCACGGGTGCCCAAGCGGCATTAGCCACTGTGGACTCTGCGATCAACGCCGTCAACGGTACCCGTGCTGCATTGGGTGCATACCAGGCGCGCTTCACGTCAGTGGTGGCCAGCCTGGCCACCACGGCGGAGAACCTAACTGCCTCGCGCAGCCGCATCCAGGATGCCGACTTCGCGGCAGAAACCGCCAACCTGTCGCGCTCGCAGATTCTTCAGCAGGCAGGTACCGCCATGGTCGCGCAGGCCAACCAGCTGCCACAGGGCGTACTGGCGCTGTTGCGACAGTAATCTTTGCATGCTGCAGTGCAGCCAAAAACGCCCGGGTCCTCAACCCGGGCGTTTTTATTTGCTACCCCCAAATGTGCAACCGCCCTAAAGTAATCGTCCCGGCGTGCCGATAACTCCTCCAACGGGTACCCGAACAGTCCCGCCACCCGCCAAGTCGCAAGATCTAACCGGGTCAAGGTGGTCAACCCCCCGGTTGGCTGAAAAGGGGCCGCAAGGCGCCGTGGATCCAGTATTCAGGAGCATCAGATGCCTTCCATTATTAATACGAACGTCAATTCGATTACCGCGCAGCGGCAATTGACTGTTTCGCAAAACTCTCTGGCCACCTCCATGGCCCGTCTTTCGTCCGGTTTGCGCATCAACAGCGCCAAGGACGATGCCGCCGGCCTGGCGATTTCCGAGCGGTTTACCTCGCAAATTCGGGGTGTCAACCAGGCTGGCCGCAATGCCAACGACGGTATTTCGCTGGCGCAAACGGCCGAGGGCGACCTGGCCCAGATCAATAACAACCTGCAACGTATCCGTGAACTGGCCGTGCAGTCCGCCAATGCCACCAACAGCGCGTCTGACCGCGTCTCGCTCAACAACGAAGCCACTGCGCTGATCGTTGAAAACGACCGGGTGGCCAGTACCTCTGCCTTCAACGGCATCAAGCTGCTGGACGGCACCTTTACCGCACAAAACTTCCAGGTGGGTGCCAACGGTACTTCCAACGACGTGGTGGCTGTGTCCTCCATCACCAGCGCGCGCTCCAACTCATTGGGTGTCGGTGCCAGCTCCAGCTACTCGACGTCCGTTTCCGGTGGCTCCATGGCCAAGGCGGTGGGTTTGGCCTCGGGTCAGTTGTCGCTCAATGGCGTGGCCGTGGGCGCATCCCAGACGGACGGCGTCTCCAGCGGCTACTCGCTGTCCAGTGGCATTGCCTTGGCCGCTGCCATCAACGCCATCAGCGGCAACTCCAATGTGAACGCCACGGTCAGCGCCACCACGGTGGCTGGCGTGTCGGTCACCACCAGCTTTACCACGGCATTGGCTGCCGGCGCTGTGACCATCAACGGTGTGGACATTGGCGCCCTGAGCGCCACCACCACGGCCGTGGGTCGCGGTGCGCAAGTGGCGGCTGCCATCAACCTCAAAACATCGCAAACTGGCGTGACGGCGTCGGCCGATTCCACCACCGGTGCCGTTTCCTTGCGGGCGAATGACGGCCGCAACATCATTGTCGCGGGTACCACGGGCGCCGCTGCATCGGTCGGCTTGGGTGCTGGTGGCGCGTCTTACGGCAACTTGACGGCGGGTACCGCCATTACCCTGGCCGCTGCCACCACGTCCAACGCGGCGGGCACGATCTTCATCAACGGGGTGGATGTGGGCGCCATTGCTGCGGGCACGTCGATCACGGACAAAGGCGACAAAATTGCGGCGGCCATCAACGCCGTGACCGCGCGCACCGGCGTGACCGCCACCAACACGGCCGGTGCCATCAGCCTCTCGGGCGGGGTTTACAACAACTCGGCCACGGACAACACCCTCACGGGTACAACGGGTGCGGTAACCCTGACAGGCTTGGCTGCAACGGGCGGCAGTGCCCTGACCGTTGCCACACCCACGGCGGGCCTTCAGGCCGTGACGCGGTCGACCGTGACACTGACGTCAGCGTCTTCGAGCGGTATCATTCTGGCGACGAATGACATCAGCGCCGTGTCAGGTGGCGTTGCCAGCTTCACCGGCTTAACGGCTGCGTACACGTCTGCCACGACATCAGCCGGTGCTGGCGTATCTGCGCTGGACTTGACGACAGCCTCGGGCGCGCAAGCGGCGCTGGCCACGGTGGATGCGGCGATCAGTACCATCAACAGCACGCGTGCTGCGCTGGGTGCCTACCAGGCGCGTTTCAGCTCGGTGGTGGCCAGCTTGGCAACCACCAGCGAGAACCTGACAGCCTCACGCAGCCGGGTGCAAGACGCCGACTTTGCGGCAGAAACCGCCAACCTGTCACGCTCGCAGATTCTGCAGCAGGCCGGCACCGCCATGGTGGCGCAGGCCAACCAGCTGCCACAGGGTGTGCTGGCCCTGCTGCGCTAAGCGGTTTCGATGCCACTGTGATGGCGGCGATGGGCTTCGGCCCGTCGCCGCCTTTTTGGTGTTTGCCGTTTCTAATCGCTTTCCCTGGCTGGTAATAGCAGGGTTGTTTGGGAGATTCGGCTGGGTTGCCAAACGCCATAATGGCGAGGTGCAACGTGGTAGGGTGGCTTTCAGGAGGCGTGTATGTCAACCATTTCATCGGCCGGTATCGGCAGCGGCTTGGATGTCACCAGCATTGTTTCCCAGTTGGTGGCGCTGGAGAAGAAGCCCTTGACGGCCCTGGCCACCAAAGCCACCGCATTGCAGAGCAAGATTTCTTCCTTTGCCACGGTGCAGTCCCAAGTGGCCAGCCTCACCGACGTGGCCAGCCGCATTGCACTGACCACCGCCTGGTCTGCGCGCAACGCCTCATCGTCCAACACCAGCGCGGCCACTGTGACCGCCACCAGCACGGCAGACGCCACCTCGTTCACCCTGGACGTAGACCGGCTGGCGACACAGCAGTCGGTGTCATCGCCCACTGTTACCGCTGGCTCCACGCCCGGGGCCGGCACGCTCAAGCTGCGCCTGGGCAGTTGGAATACGGGCGCAACCGCCTTCACCAGCACCGCCACCTCGCTGGCCGGTACCACCGTCACAGGGTACGCAACAGCCCTGGCCGATGGCGATGTCACCATTAACGGCACGAGCATCGGCGCCATTAGCGCCACCGTCACGGCTTCGGCGCGCGGCCAGCAAATCAGTGACGCCATCAATGCCGTGACAGGTACAACTGGCGTGGCGGCCAGCTACAACAGCGTCAGCGGCGCAGTAACCCTTACATCGGCCAATGGCAATGACATTGTGCTGGCCACCACCACCAACGCAACCAGTGCCGCCACTGGCCTGGGCGCCAGCGGCACGGTGAGCGCGGACGTGAGCATCGCGGTCGCCTCGACCGACACCGTGTCTGCCATTGCCGCCAAGATCAACGCTGCGAATGCGGGTGTCCAGGCCACTGCGTTCAACGATGGAACCCTTGACCGCCTGCTGTTGCGCTCCAAGACTACCGGCACGGCGGCTGGCTTTCGCATCCAGTCGGCCGATTCCGTTTTGTCGAACTTTGTTTTCGATCCGGGAACGCCAGCCACAGCCACTTCGGGCATGGCTTCGGCCTCCGCGGGCACGCCGGTCTATGCCGTGGACGCCAAGGCCCGCATCAACGGGCTGGTGGTCACGTCGGGCTCCAACACGCTCACCGGCAATATTCCCGGCGTGACCATCAAGCTGCTGTCTACCACCACGACCAACTACGGCACCGTGTCCGAAGTGAAGAACCCGGCGACGCTGAGCGTGAGCGAGGACGTGACGCCTGCGGTGCGCAATGTCTCGGATTTTGTGACGGCTTACAACAACCTCAACACCACCTTGGTGGCCTTGACCAAATATGATGCCGCCACCAAAACGGGCGGACCGTTCCAGGGCGATGCCTCGGTGGTGGGCTTGCAAAACGTGCTGCGCAGCATGGTGGGTTCTTCCAGCCTGGGGGCCACGACCCAGTACCTGTCGGACGTGGGCTTGCAGATGCAGGCAGATGGCTCGCTGACCATCAACAACGCCAAACTCACCGTGGCCGCCAACAACGGCACCAGCATGCAAAAGTTGTTCACCAACGACAACGGCAATGCCCTGACCAATGGCTTTGCCCTCAAGTTCAAGAACCTCGGCAAGGGGTTTTTGGCGGCTGGCGGCTCGGTGACGTCCAAAGCGACGGCGCTACAGGCCCAGCTGGACCGCAATGCGGCCGACCAGGCCAAGGTCACCGCACGCGCCACAACGGTGGAAACCCAGCTCAAGGCCCGCTACAGTGCGCTGGATGGCCAGATGGGCTCGCTCACCGCCCTGAGCAATTACGTCAACCAGCAGGTGACGCTGTGGAACAAGAACACCGCCTGATCGGCCAGTTTTACCAGCCTGTTGCAGGCTTAATGCTGAGCCGGACAGCGAAATAAGGCTTTAGACGCAGGTGCAAAGGGTCGATAAATACAGGAAGAATGATTGACCCCCAAGGAGCACACAGATGTTTACCCCTGTACAGACCCGTGCCTCATCCGCGTACCGCCGCGTTAGCGCTGATACCAGCGTGGTCGCGGCCGACGCCCACCAGCTGGTGTCGCTGCTGTTCCAGGAACTGATGCAGAGCATCGCCAACGCCCGCGGCTCTATGGAGCGTAAGCAGATCCCGGAAAAATGCGCATCGATCAGCCAGGCCATCCGCGTCCTGGACGAGGGGCTGCGCGGCAGCCTGAACTTGGCGCAAGGCGGTGAAATTGCCGAGAATCTGGATGCGCTTTACAACTATTGCATTTTGCAGCTCACCAAGGCCAATGCCTTCAATGACGACGCGATGTTGCGCGAAGTGCGCGACCTGATCGAGCCGGTGTCGCTTGCCTGGAAAGAAATTCGTGCCGAGGTCAGCCCCCAGCCAGCGGGGGCAGCCGCGCGGGGCTGATGGGCATGCCTGAAACCCTGATCGAATACTACCGGGCGATTGAAGCCGCGAGCATGCAGATGCTGGCCGCTGCACGGCAGGAAAACTGGAACCAGGTGGTGCGCGTGGAAGGCGCTTGCGCAGTACTGATCGAGCAGCTGCGCCATTGCGCCCAGACCCAGGACCTGACGCCTGAGGAGCGCCGCGCCAAGACCCGCATCATGCAGCAGATCCTGCGCAACGATGCCGAGGTGCGGGTGCTGGCTGAACCCTGGCTGGGCGAATTGGACAAAATACTGCAGCCCCGGATGGACCAGCTGCTGCACTAAAGGGCGGTTTGTAAAACCGCCTAGACCTGCATGTTCATGATGTCGGTGTAGGCCTGCACCATGCGGTTGCGCACGTGAAGCGTGGCCTGGAAGCCGATTTGTGCTTTCTGGATGGCCACCATGGTTTCTTCCAGGCTGACCTTGGGGTTCTCCATCTGAACCTCTTGCTGCAGCCGGGTGGATTCGTTTTGGGCAGCGCTGACCGAGTTGAGGGCACCCTTGAGCGCATCCGAGAAGCCGCCGGAGACACCGGCGGCAGGGCCCGCACCCCCCGGGCGAAGGCCCGTGGCGGGGCGGATCGTGGTGGGCATCGATACCGGGCTGAGTTTGAGGTCCATGGTGCGCTTCGGGTGGTAACTGGGTAGACGCCAATACTAGGTGTGCCGGGCGACCGCACGGTTTTGAAATACCCGGTGTTTCAGGTGCTTTTCAGCCTAATGTTTTGCGGAGTGGGTCGAATAATCGGTCCCCTATGCAAGCTGCAGCCGCTATCCCCCTGAACCCTACCCTGATGGAACGCTTTTCGGCGATGGACCAGGGCCAGCGCCTCAAGCTGGCGCTGGGCATCGTGCTGTTCGTGGCCATTGGCATTGGCGGCCTGGTCATGGGCCGCCAGGCCGACTGGCGGGTGCTGTACACCAGCCTGGCGGACAAGGACGGCGGCGCCGTGATTGCCCAGCTCACCACCATGAATGTGCCTTACAAGTACACGGAAGGGGGCGGTGCGATTCTGGTGCCAGCCGACCGTGTGCATGATGTACGGCTCAAGCTCGCTGCGCTGGGGCTGCCCAAGGGTTCGGTCAATGGCTTCGAAATGATGGAGTCCAACCGCTTCGGCATGACGCAGTTTCAGGAGCGCTTGACGTTCCAGCGCGGGCTGGAGGGGGAGTTGACCCGCTCAATCCAGTCGATTGCGTCGGTGGCCAATGCGCGGGTGCACCTGGCCCTGCCCAACCAGAATGGTTTTTTTCGCGAGCAGCAAAAGCCGTCTGCTTCGGTGCTGCTGAGCCTGCACCCGGGGCGGGGCCTGGACAAGGCGCAACTCGCTGGCATCGTGCACCTGGTGGCTTCGAGCGTGCCCGAGTTGAGCCCGGGAGCAGTCAGCGTTCTGGACGACACCGGCAAGTTGTTGTCCGCGCCCGGTGACGACGGTGCAAACGGCCTGGCTGCCGATGCAGAGCAGCTGCAGTATGCGCAGCAGATGGAGCAGATGTACAGCCGGCGTATTCTCGACATTCTGGAGCCGCTGGTGGGCCGCCAGAATGTGAAGGCGCAGGTGAAGGCGGATCTGGACTTTTCGCAGACCGAGTCGACAACCGAGTCGCACGCACCCAACCAGTCCCCTGAGACCGGGGCGGTGCGCAGCCAGCAAGTGGTGGAGAGCAGCATGGGCGCTGCGGGCAACCTGCCCGCCGGCGTGCCGGGTGCCACCACCAACCAGCCGCCCGCTGCTTCTGCTGCCCCCATCAATGGGCAACCGGCTGCTTTGACGCCTGCTGGCGCCAGCACCGCGGCCAATGCCAATTCGAAGAAAGAGTCCATCATCAATTACGAGGTGGACAAGACGGTACGGGTGGTCAAGGCTGCCTCTGGCGTGGTGCGGCGCATCAATGCGGCCGTGGTGATCAACCACCAGACCGCCACCGATGAAAAGGGCAAGACCACGACCACGCCGCTGACCGACGCGCAGATTGAAAAAATGACTGCGCTGGTGCGCGAGACCATCGGTTTCAACAAGGAACGCGGCGATTCAGTGAACCTGATGAACGCACCGTTTGTGAACGAAAAAGTGGTAGTGGCAGAGGTTCCCCTGTGGCGCCAGCCCGAGGTGCAGGATTTGGCGAAGAGCTTTGCCTGGCCGCTGGGCATGTTGGTGCTCGCTGCGATGGTGTTTTTGGGTGTGATCCGGCCAGCGATGAAGATGCTGGGCTCGCCCGCAGGCGGTGGCAGTGGCGTGACCGATGTGGAGGGACGCGAAGGAACCCTGAGCGCGCTGGAAGCAGATCAGCCCGAGCGGCCAAAGCTGGCCGCCCCAGGGCCGGCTGAACTCACGCCATCGGAAATAATGCTGGAAGAGGCCCGCAAATTAACCCGTGACAATCCGGCTGCGGTGGCTAACATCGTGAAGACATGGATGTCCGGCGAGGGCGTCTCTTAAGCACAAGGGACAGGATATGGCAAACGAAGGACTACAAGATGCGGCGGTACTGATGATGTCTCTGGGCGAAACAGAGGCGTCGGAGGTGTTCAAGCATTTGGGCCCCAAGGAAGTGCAGAAGCTGGGCGAGGCGATCGCCAAAGTGTCCCAGCTCAGCCGCGAGAAGGTGGACGAGGTAGTGGCCAAATTCACGGCCGTGGCTGCATCGCAGAGTTTGTTGGTATCCAACTCGTCGGACTATGTGCGCAACGTGCTGAAAATGGCACTGGGCGAGGGCAAGGCTTCTTTGCTGATCGACCGGATTTTGCAGGGTGGGGATGTGTCAGGCATCGAGAGCTTGAAATGGATGGATCCGCTGCAGGTGACAGAACTGTTGCGCAATGAGCATCCGCAAATCGTGGCGGCGATCCTGGTGCACTTGGAGTTTGACCAGGCAGCGAATGTGCTGAAGAACCTGTCAGAGCGGCAGCGCAATGAGGTGATGCTGCGGGTGGCCACCATGGAAGGTATTCAGCCCACCGCGCTGAAGGACCTCAACGAAGTGCTGTTCAACGCATTGGCGGGCGGTGACAAGATGCGCAAGTCTTCCATGGGTGGCGTCAAGACGGCCGCGGAAATGGTGAACTTGATGGGCACCGCGATTGAAGCGACGGTGATCGAGTCCATCCGCAATACCGACGCCGATCTGGCGCAAAAAATCGTGGACAAGATGTTCGTGTTTGACGATATCTCCAAGTTCGACGACAAGTCGATCCAGATGGTGCTCAAGGAAGTTTCCTCGGATGTGCTGGTGATTTCGCTCAAGGGTGCGCAGCCCGAACTCAAGGAGCGAATTTTGTCCAATATGTCGACGCGTGCCGCAGCCAGCCTCAAGGAGGACCTGGAAACGCGTGGACCTATGCGGCTGTCGGAGGTGGAGGCGCAACAGAAAGAAGTGCTCAAGGTGGTGCGCCGCCTTACCGACGAGGGTCAGTTGACCTTCCTGGGCGGAGGTGGCGAAGAGGCCATGATCTGATGTCGCGTACCAGTTCAAGTTATATCGCGTCGGAAGAAGTGGGCGCGGTGGTTGAATGGAATTTCAACGCCGTTGACCAGTCATCCCTGCGCTTTGCCGAAAAAATCAGGATTCAGGCCGAGGAAGAGGAAAGAATCCGCCATGAGGCCGTGCGCCAGGCGGGTTTTGCCGAAGGTTACGCGCAGGGCCACGCTCGGGCGACGCTGGAAGGCGACCAACGCATTGCTGAATATGCGCAAACGCAGGGAAAGGCCGCTTCCGATACTTTTTTTAGGTTGTTTGAGACCGCGCAAGCCCAGTTTGCCGAAGCGGAGCAGTCGATTGCGCAGGGCGTTCTGGAGTTGGCCTGCGAACTAGCGCGCCAGGTGCTGCGCCATGAAATTGCCACGAACCCTGTGGTCATGCAGCCGGTGGTGCGTGAGGCGCTGGGGCTGCTGGCGACTGATGGCCGAGCATCCGTGGTGCGACTCAACCCCGCTGATGTGGAAATTTTTTCAGACGTCCTGCAAAAGCATTTTTCCCACCTGGGGCTGACCTTGCTTGCCGATGCGGCAGTGTCGCGCGGCGGCTGTCTGGTCGAGCACGCAGGTACCGTGGTTGATGGCACCGTGGAGCGCCGCTGGCAGCGCGCGGTGGCGGGGCTGGGTTTACAAACGAATTGGGAGGGCGGCGATGACGCTCGCTGAGCCCATTGCGGCGGCTGCGGCGGACTGGCAGGGTTTTCTGAGCCAGGCCCGGCAGGGTGTTGCCCGCCACACCACGCTGGAAGTTCGCGGTACGCTGGCGCGTTTGACGGGCCTGGTTCTGGAGGCCAATGGTGTGCGACTGCCGGTGGGCTCGCAGTGTGTAGTTTCATCCCGCGTCAGCGCGCCGGTACTGGCCGAGGTGGTGGGCTTCGCCAATGACCGGGCTTTTTTGATGCCTGCCGGTGATGTGTATGGCTTGTCCAGCGGCGCTAGCGTGACGCCGGCCGCGCCCTTTGTGCCGGTGCCGCGCTTGCGCGATCCGACCAGCGCACTGGCGCGGGTGGATACCGGCATGTTGCGGCTGCCCTTGGGCAACGGCCTGCTCGGTCGTGTGGTGGACCCGCAGGGAGCGCCGCTGGATCGCCAGGGGCCCATCAGCGACGTAGTTGCCAGGACCATGGACAGAACACCGATCAATGCGATGGACCGGGACCCCGTCAGGCAAAGCCTGGATACGGGGGTGCGGGCGATCAACGCGCTGTTGAGCGTGGGACGGGGGCAACGCATTGGCCTGTTTGCCGGCTCTGGCGTTGGCAAAAGCGTGCTGCTGGGAATGATGGCCCGATACACCCGGGCTGATGTGATCGTGGTGGGGCTGATTGGCGAGCGTGGCCGCGAGGTGAAAGAGTTTATCGAGGACATCCTGGGTGAAGAGGGGCGGGCCAGATCGGTTGTGGTGGCCGCGCCAGCAGATGCACCTCCGCTGCTGCGCCTTCAGGGGGCCTCGTACGCAACGGCGATTGCAGAGAGTTTTCGTGACCAGGGCAAGCATGTGCTGCTGCTCATGGATTCGCTCACGCGTTTTGCTATGGCGCAGCGGGAAATCGCCCTGGCGATTGGTGAGCCGCCGGCCAGCAAGGGCTACCCCCCTTCGTGTTTTGCCAAACTGCCTCAGTTGGTCGAACGCAGCGGCAATGGCTTGAATGGTGTCGGTTCCATCACCGCCTTTTACACCGTCCTGACGGAAGGCGACGACCAGCAAGACCCAATTGCCGACGCGGCGCGTGCCATTCTGGACGGCCATATTGTTTTGTCGCGTTCCTTGGCCGAGGCGGGCCATTACCCGGCCATTGATATCGAGCAGTCGGCCTCGCGTGTGATGCACAACGTGGTGAACCGGGAGCATTTCGAAATGGCGCGGCGCTTTAGGGCGATTCACTCGGCGTACGAAAAGGGTCGCGACCTTGTGCAGATTGGGGCCTATGCCCAGGGGTCGGATCCGGCTTTGGACGAGGCAATTGCCCTGCATGGAAACATGCGCGGCTTTTTACAACAAGACATGTACGAGTCCTCGACCATGGAAGAGGTGATGCAGGCAATGCAGGCGGCGACGTCCATAGACCATGTCTAAGTCCCGCGCTATCCGGCTGGCCACGGAGCTTGCGACGCGCCAGCGGGATGGATTGGCCCAGCGCCACGCGCAGGCGATTCGGAACCTGGATTTTGCGAAATCGCAGTTGGCCCAGCTCGAAGGCTATTCCCGCGACACCGATGGCCGCTGGGTGGCGGGCGGCAGCGCCGTGGCACTGTCGGCCGAGTTGATACGGCACCACTATCAATTCATGGATCGCCTGCAGCAGGCGGTGCAGATGCAACTCGGCGTCATCTCTCGTATGGAAGCTGCGGTTGCAACGGCGCGCAAGGCGCTATTGCAGGCGGAGTATCGGGTGACAGGACTCAACCAAGTCCAAAAGGCCAGGGAAACAGAGGTTCGCATGGAGTCGCAGCGCAGGCAGCAAAGGACGTCCGACGACTTCGCAGGACTCATGCATATACGACGCAATCGATCGGAGGAGATCTATGAGTATTGAAGTTGCCCCCAAGCCTGCTGCGGCGGGCAAAGCAGCGAGTGGCACTGCCAACGGCTTGGCCAAGCCCAAGCTGCAGGGCGCAGGCCAAGACGATGAGGGCGCAGGGCTCGGGTTTCAGGCGGTGCTGGCGTCTGTCGACGATTCAGACAGCCCCGATGGCGGCGGATTGCCCGCGATGCCCTTCGCAGATACCGCGCTTGCCCCGCCAGCATTGGCCCAGCCACAGGCTGCGATGGTGCCCACGCAACCGGCCAATCTGCCGCTGGGCCAGGATGGTCCGCCGATTGTCGGCGGGCTGCAGCAATCACTAGCAGCGCAGGCTGATGCCGCGCTCTCTATCGGTGGCACCCAAGCTCTCATTGCCCCAGGCGTCCAGACCAGCGGGTTGGCGCAGGCAGGCGTGGTTGAAACTTCTGCCCCGCAGACACAAACTGCGGCTTCATCCTCGCCGCCGGCCAGACCCGAGCCAGTGCCAGCGGCGACGGATGCTCTGCTCGCCGCGCCGATCGCGCCCCCGGGCGGAACCAGGGCGCTGCAGCATTCTCTGTTGCGAAGCCGGGCAGATGGGGCTGCAGCCACGGCGACACAGGACCCGGCCGCAGCTGGGAGTGCGCAGGCGCCAATCCATGCGGAGCCCGACATGAAACTATTTACGGCCATGGAAGCGCAACGGGCTGCGTACATTGCGCCGCAACCGGTAATGCTGGTCGCTACTTCACTGGCGCGTACCGACAGACCCTGGACGGAGCCCATGGCGGGTGCCAAGGACAAAGTGGACGGCACTTACGCAGGTGCCTCCTTCGCCATGGGTTCGTCCGGGTTCGATGGCGGATCCACCACTGGCACACTTGCGCCGGCGGGCCTGCAGCCCGAGGTGCAGACAGGCGAGCCTGTGAAGTACTGGATCTCTCCGGATGTACAAAATGCAGAGTTGAAGCTGGACGGTCTGGGCGACACGCCGGTAGAGGTCAGCATCCGCATGCATGGCAATGAGGCCCATCTGGCTTTCCGTTCTGATGAATTGCAGACCCGCAGCGCGCTGGAGGACGCAGGATCCCACCTCAAGGATGCCTTGCAACGCGAGGGTGTGGTGCTGATGGGTGTGTCGGTGGGCACATCCGGCAGCGGTGAAGGCGGCAATGGCGATGGCCGGCCTCGCCCGGGCGCACGCCAGGGCCGGGTGCTGGCCGCGCAACAAGGGCCGGTGCAGGCGGGGCGTCTGGCAGCGTCAGGCGCCGGACGGTCCATCGATCTGTTTGTATAAATGCCCCGCGGGTGCGAACCGGCGGGCGGGTCGGGAAATAATGGGCTTTTCGGACCTTAAGCCCGGGCCTGATTCGTGAATAATGGTCTCAGTGCCTACTGTGGGGAATTACCTTGGCCGATAAACCGGAAGCCGCTGAAGACGCAAAACCTCCAGCCAAAAGCAAGAAGATGCTGCTGATCATTGTGGCGGCTGTGGTCGTGCTTGCGCTCGGCGGCGGTGGCGCCTACTTCTACATCAGCAAGCAGCGCGCTGCCGCGGCGGAAGAAGATGGCGGCGAAGAAGTCTCCGCAAAGGCAGAAGGGCCCAAAGTTCCGCCGGTGTACCTGCCCCTTGACAATATGGTGGTCAATTTGGCGGATCCGGGCGGTGAGCGCGTTGCGCAAGTGGGTGTCACGCTGGTGGTTGTGGATGCGCATGCGTCGGACACGGTGAAGGCGTTTTTGCCGACCATTCGCAGTGGCGTGCTGATGTTGATTTCCCAGCGAACCTCCGAGGAACTGCTCAAGGCCGAAGGCAAGGAAAAGCTCGCCAAAGATATACTGCACGAGGCGTCTCTGCCGTTTGGCGGAGCACATGTCTCCAAAGCGCCGGAGGCTGCTGGCGAAAAGAAGAAAAAGAAGGCCAAGGACGAGCATTCCGATCTGCCCGTCACGGGCGTGCTGTTTTCAAATTTCATCGTTCAGTAGGCACACCGGGATTTGAAACATGGCTGATTCTTTTCTTTCGCAAGATGAAGTCGATGCCCTGCTGGAAGGGGTGACGGGTGAGAGCCAGAAGTCCATGGACGATGTGGCCAAGGAGGGTGAGGTTCGTGCCTATACGCCCTCAAGCCAGGAGCGCATTGTGCGTGGGCGTATGCCCACGATGGAAATCGTAAACGAGCGCTTTTCCAGGAACCTGCGACTGGGTATCTTCAACCTTCTGCGACGTAATCCGGAGATCTCGGTCGGCCCGGTTTCGGTGCATCGTTACCACGCATTCCTGCGCGAATTGGCGGTGCCTACCAACTTCAATATCGTGGCGATCCGCCCCTTGCGCGGCAATGGACTGATCGTTTGTGAACCCTCCTTGATTTTCGGGATTGTCGATACCCTGTACGGTGGCAACGGCAAGTTCCAGACCCGCATTGAAGGCCGTGACTTTTCTGCGACGGAACAGCGCGTGATCAACCGGGTGGTGGATGTGGTCACCGAAGAGTACAAAAAGGCGTGGAAAGGAATTTATCCGCTGGAGCTTGAGTACCAGCGCTCCGAGATGCAGCCGCAATTTGCGACGATTGCATCACCCAGCGAGATTGTGGTGTCCTCGTCTTTCCAGGTGGAAATTGGTGATGTGTCCGGTGCGATTCATTTCTGCTTTCCTTATTCGACGCTGGAGCCCATTCGTGATGTACTGTATTCATCCACGCAGGGTGACTCGGTCGAGGTGGACCGCAGGTGGGTGAATGTGCTGACGCGGGAGATTCAGTCGGCAGAAGTTACGCTGGTTGCAGAACTTGCGAAGGCCGATGCCACGGTGAAGCAGTTGATGTCGATGAAAAAGGGTGACTTTATTGAGCTGGAGCGCGAGCCAAGAATCCAGGCCAAGATTGCAGGCGTGCCTGTTTTCGAGTGTTTTTATGGGACCCACAACGCGAAGTATGCGATCCGTGTGGACAAGGCATTGATCGGTAACGATTTGCAGTGGTTAGGAGAGAAAAATGGCATCGCAAGACAAACCCGATGAACCGACTGAAGAGAGTTCGACCGACTGGGCCGAGGCACTTCTTGAACAAAGGGCTGCGGAAAACGCGGGGGCGGACATTGAGTCGGGCGGGGTGCTCTCGGGAGAGGGATCCGTGCCGTTTTCGGCGTTGGGCGCCGGCCCCGATGCGCAGGGCGGCGACCTCAACATGGTGCTGGACATACCTGTGCAGCTCTCGGTGGAGCTGGGTCGAACCAAGGTTCCCATCAAGCACATTTTGCAGTTAGGCCAGGGCTCGGTGGTAGAGCTCGATGCACTGGCGGGAGAGCCGATGGATGTGCTGGTTAACGGGTACCTTATCGCGCAGGGTGAGATCGTGGTGGTGAATGACAAGTTCGGTATCCGTTTGACGGACGTTGTCACACCTTCCGAGCGCTTGCGCCGTCTGAGTAAGAATTAGCGCCAGCATGACGCAATCGCTGGTAACCGTCGGTCTGTTTGTGGTGATGCTGGCGTGCTTGCCGATGGCGATCAATTGGGCCAAAAAGCGCTACGGCTTCGGTAGTCTGGGCCTACCCGGGCACTCCAAAATCGTCTCTGCAGTTGCCGTGGGGCCTAACCAGCGGGTGGTAACGGTGGAGGTGGGGCCGGAGTCTGCCAAGGTATGGCTGGTGCTCGGGGTGACCCACCAGGCCATCACTCGCCTGCACACCATGTCAGCGGAAATTCCGAAGATGACGGCTGCTAGCTCTGTAACCGTGACCGGCTTGGAGTTTTGAAGCATGGGTAATCGCTCTTTTTTCAGGGGTGTGCTTTGACCAGCGTGCGTTTGGTCTGGCGGTGGATGCTCGCGACGCTGCTGTTCGTTGCCCCGGCCGCATTGATGGCGCAGACGCAGACCCAGGGGCAACTGCCGCTGCTGATTGGCACGGGAACTGCCGGTGCGAGCTATTCGGTCCCCATCCAAACGCTGCTGTTTTTTACCGCACTGTCATTTTTGCCGGCGGTTCTGTTGATGATGACGGGCTTTACCCGGATCGTGATTGTCCTATCGCTCTTGCGCCAGGCTTTGGGAACCCAGTCAGCACCACCGAACCAGGTCATCGTCGGCCTGTCCCTGTTCCTGACATTTTTTGTGATGGGCCCGACCCTGGACCGGGTGTATGCCGACGCTTACCTGCCGTACAGCACGAATTCCATTCCCTTTGATCAGGCATTGGCCAAGGCTGAAGAGCCGGTGCGTGGTTTTATGGTCAAGCAGACGCGGCAGTCCGATTTCTCGCTGTTTGCAAAGCTGGCGAAGTTGCCGCCTGATGTAAAGGCTACCAGTGCACCGATGCGTGTGCTGGTGCCGGCGTTTGTGATCAGTGAGCTGAAATCGGCATTTCAGATTGGCTTCATGATTTTTATCCCGTTCTTGGTGATTGATATCGTGGTGGCGAGCGTTTTGATGTCCCTGGGGATGATGATGCTTTCGCCTGTTCTGGTTGCGTTGCCCTTCAAGTTGATGCTGTTTGTGCTGGCAGATGGCTGGAATCTGCTGGTGGGTTCCTTGGCGGCAAGTTTCATTACCTGAAGGTTGCACCCATGAACTCTCAAATGGTCTTAACCATGGGGCAAGAGGCGCTTTTGATGCTGCTGATGGTCTCTGCCCCGGTGCTGGTGACTGCGCTGTTGGTGGGGCTTCTGGTCAGCTTGTTTCAAGCGGTTACGCAAATTAATGAAGCAACGTTGGCCTTCGTGCCAAAACTGATCGCCGTGGTTGCCGTGTTTGCCATTGCCGGCCCTTGGATGCTGATCATGCTGGTGGAGTACATCCGCCGCACGCTGGAGGCCATTCCGGGTTCGGTGGTCTAGAAACAGGGCGGGTACCAGTGGTTTCCATTTCCGAGGCCGAGCTCACCGCCCTGATTGCGCCGCTTTTCTGGCCTTTCATCAGGATTCTGGCGGTTTTCACCTCAGCACCGGTTTTTTCCGCTCGCGTCTTCCCGACTCGGGCCCGTATAGCCCTCGCATTTTTTGTCGCATTGGCGGCACAGCCCGGCTTGCCCGAAGTCACACCCGTGGGCTTTAACGACCCGCAGGCACTGGGTTTTCTAATCCAGCAAGTGGGCATCGGCCTTGCTATCGGTTTTGCTGTGCGGCTGGTTTTTTCGGCGGTTGAGCTCGCCGGGGAGGTCATCGGTTTCCAGATGGGCCTGAATTTCGCTTCTTTCTTCGATCCGACGATGAATGCACAGTCCAGCGCGGTGGCGCGCTTCTTCGGGCAAATCACGTCCCTGCTGTTCGTGGTCATGAATGGCCACCTGATGGTTCTCATGGCAGTCAACCGGAGCTTCAAGGCTTTTCCTTTGGACCAAAATTTTTTGCGTGCATTGGACCAAATGAAGCTTTACAAGCTGGGAGCCGATATTTTTGCCAGTGCCCTGTGGATGGCGCTTCCGATGATCGGCATGCTGATGTTCGTGAACCTGGCGATGGGAATCATCTCCCGGGTTGCGCCGCAGATCAACATCTTTGCCGTGGGATTCCCGGTGACCCTGGCGGTCGGACTGGTGGGCATTGCCTTCACGCTGCCCATGCTCGATCAACCCTTCATCGCCCTGATGGGCAGGGTCATTGATATTTTTGGTGGTACCTGAGCCGGTTTCAAACCAATTCGTTGCGAATGGCGTAAACCGTCAACTCTGCATTGTTGGTGAGTTTGAGCTTCTCCAAGAGCCTTGCACGGTAGACGCTGACAGTTTTTGGGCTGAGCATCAGTTCCTCGGCGATGGCAGACAGTTTTCTGCCGGATGCGATCTTCACAAGCGTCTGCATTTCCCGTTCGGAAAGCGCAGAGTGAAGTGATTCGGAGCTGGGTTCGGCCAGGTTGTTGACTAGCATTTCAGACACGGCGGCGGTCACGTATTTTCGCCCTTGGGCAATGGCGTGTACTGCTTTGATGAGCTCTGCTGGGTCTCCCGCCTTGTTCAAATACCCCTGTGCGCCGGCGCGCAGGCAGCGGATCGCGTACTGGTCCTCGGCGTGCATGGAAACAACCAGAACTTTCGCGGCGTGGGCACTTTTTCGCAGACTGGACAGGACCTCCAGACCGCCCCGGCCAGGCAGGTTGAGATCCAGAATCAGAACATCGCAATCCACCTTTCGCAGTAAATCTCGCACTTCCGAGTAGCTGGCGGATTCCCCCGTCACCTGTATGTCGACTGCATCAGCGAGCGTATCCCGAATGCCTCTTCGCACCATGGCGTGGTCGTCGCAGAGTACTACTTTGATCATTGAAAATGGGCCTCGGAGTTGACCGTGCCGGTGGTGTCGAGCGGCATCGACAGGATGATAGTCGTACCAGATCCCGGTTTCGTGATGATGTCGATCCAGCCTCCGGCGACCCGCGCTCGCTCTTTCAACCCCCGCAATCCAAACGCTGCGGCATTCGTCAGTTGCGCTTCCGAAATACCCTTGCCGTCATCGGAGATCTCCAGCGTCAGTACGCCTTCGGCATCGGAGAGCTCTACTTTGACGGCCGCGCACTCAGCGTATTTGGCAATGTTGGTGAGTGCCTCCTGAGCGGTCCGATAGGCTGTTAGCTGTATCGGATCGCTCGCGCGCAAGGTCTCGTTGTTGGTCAGCAGAACGGCCCTGATTCCCGTGCGGCGCTGGAAGCTTTCGGTCAGCCATTGGATGGCTGGATAAAGACCCTGATCCAGAATGGCCGGTCGCAGGTTCATCATGATGCGCTGGCTCGATCCAATGGCGTGCTGAAGCATTTCATTGGCAGAGCCCAGGTGCTCCAGCACTTTCGGGGAAGATTCGTGGCGGGCGATCCAAGACAAGTCCAGTTTGACAGCGGCGAGGGAGCCCCCGATGTCGTCATGGATCTCGCGTGCGATTGCGGCCCGTTCCTTTTCTATGGCGGTTTGCAGGTGTTCCGCGAACTGCGCGAGCCGCTCTTCCGACGCCGTAAGTTCTTGGGCTGCCTTGGCCTCTGCAGCCTTCGCTGAAAAAATCGCCAGCGCCCTGTCGATGACACGGCGCAGATTGCGCAGATCGTCCTTGGGCAGGTAGTCGCTTATTCCCAGGTGAATCGCAGCAACTGCGGCTGACTCCCCGATCGCACCGGACAGCAAAATGAAGGGGGGCGGTGACTCATGCCCCGACAAAGCTTCCCAGGCATCGAGCGCCGTAAAGCCGGGCAGGCGGTAATCGGCCAAGATGACATCAAACGAATCCTCCTGCACCAGTCGCACAAAGTCAGACAGACTGTCCACCCGAACGATAGAGAACGCGAGCGCCTGACGCCCAAGTGCCTTGAGCGTCAGCGCATGGTCAATCTCGGAGTCCTCAAGGTGAAGGATCCGCAAGGGTTGTTGCCGGTGGGCTAGCGAAGTGGAAGACAATGGCATACGATGGATTATCTGGCCAAGCCTGTCCGTTCAGCCGGCTTGGTTGAGGCGAAGCGGCCTGTGGCTAGCGGACCTGCCACGGAGGGCAGATTCAGCGCCTCTGATAAAAACGCAAAAAGAAGTTTGACGAAGTCGAAAGATGTGTGTCATAATTCAAGGCTTCGCTGATCACAGCAAGCAGACGAGACGAGCGGTAAGCGAGTCTTAGATCCTTAAAAAT
>Ga0007791_10000099_pt1 | contig 21771 bp, 17 predicted proteins | sample CryBogmetaGMA05M_FD_60368 | JGI IMG/M metagenome (GOLD analysis project Ga0007791, IMG submission 60368) | Freshwater microbial communities from Crystal Bog, Wisconsin, USA - MA0.5M | ecosystem: Environmental > Aquatic > Freshwater > Lake | place: Crystal Bog, Wisconsin, USA | collected 2009-07-06 | reverse complement strand
GACCTGGGCCGCGGTCCGCGTGGCCACGTGTCTCCTCGTCGGCCTCCATCTGATCGCGGCACTGTTCTCCGGCGGACGTTTTTCCTCCTTCTTCAGGCCGGTGCGCAACGGCCGCCGGCTTCTCTGGGCCATCCGCTCAGGCACCGCCTGGACGACCGCCTCGGAGGCCCTCGGGGAGGTCGTCGACGCCATCCGTCCAGGGAAGCTCTTCTCTCTGGGGTTGCGCGGATTCCTCGGCGCCTTCCTCTGGCTCCTTGTCCCTACGATCCTCCTCTCGTCGCTTCGCGACACATCGAAGCCCGGCCAGGTTCTCGTCACGCTCCTCGGCGGCATCCTCCTGGCCATCGTCCTCGCCTGGGTGCCCTTTCTCCAGGCACGCTTCGCTGCCGAGCAGCGTTTCGCCGTGTTCCGCGACCTGGGGGCGGTTCGCGAACTGTGGCGGCGGGCACCGATCGTGATGCTGTTGGCCCTCGTCATCCTCTATGGGCTCTCGCTCCCCCTCTATCTGTTCAAGATCGTGGCGACGCCGCGGGATGCCGTCCTCTTTCTCACCCCGATCTTCATCCTCACGATCTACCCCGCGCGCCTCGCGGTCGGCTGGGCCACCCACCGCGCCCAAGCGCGCCCCGCGCGCCGCTGGCTCCTCCTCCGCTGGCCGGTGACGGCGATTCTCCTGCCGTTGCTGGCGCTCTACGTGTTCCTCCTCTTTTTCACTCCGGCGATCGACGCCTTCGGCCGCCGCGCGCTCTTCGACCACCACGCACTCCTCATCCCCACGCCATTTTGAGCAACGTTGGGGGGGAAAGCGTGGGCTGCCGTCGACCGGCCAATCACCAAGGCAGGAGCGTCCGCACGAACAGATAGAGGAGCAGCAGGGCCGTGATCAGCACCCACCACGGCCGTCGCTGGGCCGGCATGTCGGCGCCACCGAGTTCATGACCGCATCTCGGGCAGCGGGGCGCGTCCTCCCAGATCTCGGCTTTGCAGAAGGGACAGGGAATCGTCGGCTCCTCGTCATCATCGACGGCCGAATCGCCCGCGTCGCTCCCGTCGTCGATATCCTCCTCGAAGTCGTCATCGGCGTCGAAGTCGTCGGCGTGGCGGGGCATGGCACGTGCGAGAGGGAAAGGGTGAAGGAACGTCAGCGAGGCTCGTTGTCGGTAGCGCCGTACGTCGGCAGGTGCCGGTAGGGGACCTCGAGGGCGAGGAGGTGGAGGGCGGTGACGTAGAGCCGCCCCCCGAACGCCCCCCAGCGGTCGGGGACGGTGCCGAGCGGCTCCCAGCTTCCGGCATTCGCTCCCTCGGCGACCTGCTCGGCCTCGAGCGCCGTGCAGAGCTGCGCATACCAGGCATCCCAGTCGGGCCCGCCGGTCTGGACGAGAACCTGCGAGGCGTAATACCAGAGGTAGGCGTCGCGCGTCCGCGCCTGGCGCGTCCCGTAGGCCGGCTTCATCGCTGCGAGGCTCGCGGCGGCAGCGCCGAGCGGCGGGTCGGTGCGGGGGGTGCCGGTGTGAAGGCGCATCAGCGACCCCAGCGCCGTCATCGAAGCAGCCGAGAGGTCGGAGGGACGCTGCTCCGGACTCAGCGCGTTGTAGAGATAGTGCCCGAGCTTGTCGGGGTTGGCCGATTCGTCGAGGAGCCGGCGGACGCCGTCGTAGGTTTCGGTCGGCACTGTCAGGCCGGCGAGGGTGCCGGAGCGAAGCGCGACGAGCATCCATCCGCTCACCGAGAGATCGGAGTCGGCCCGGGGCTGGTAGCGCCATCCGCCCCGATCGGCCTGTTGGCTCGCCACGATAAACCCGATCGCCTTCTCGGCCGCCGGCCGGAGGAGCGGATCACCGGTCATGCCGACCGCCTCACAGAGGGCCATCGTGGCGATCCCGTGGCTGTACATCCGGGCGCAGCTATTCGACACCGGATCGGCAGGAACGAAGAGATCGCCATCGGCCTTCTGGACCGACACAAGCCAATCAAGCCCGCGGCGGACAACCTCCCGGTGCCGGCCGTCGAAGTGGTCGTAGCCGGCGCCGAGAAAGGTCAGGAGCGCGAGCCCCGTGGCGGCGGTATCGGACTGGAGCCGGACCGCGCCCCCCACGCCCTTGGGGTGATACGTTCCGAGCGTCCAACGCCCGTCGTCTTCCTGGGCCGCGGCAAGCCACCCGAGACCGCGTTCCACGATTCCGTCGGCCCGCGCCTCCCCGCGGATCGCGCGCGACCGCCGCGCGAAGGCTTCGGCTGTCTCACGGACTCTCGACTCCGCGGGAAGCGCGAGCGTCTTGGCTCGGGGCAGCGGCGTCGCCACGCCGGCCGGTCCGGCGAGGGTGCCAGCGACGGCCAGAGGCGCCGAGCGCGGACGGAAAGCCGCCCCGACCGAATCCCCAGACTCCCCCACCGACAACACTTCTCCGTCCTCCTCGATGACCGGTGCGGCAGACCGGCGCGCGCTCGCCGAGCTTCCTCGCCCCCGGTCGGGGATCCGACCTGAGGGGCGGAGGCGGGGCTTCGCACCGGCCAAGAGATCGCTCATGTCCGCGCCCGGCCGGGGCAGCGCCGGGGAGGAGCCCGCCATCGGCTCGGCGGCCGCCGGGCCTTGGGTGGGAATGGCTATCTTCTCCGCTGCGGGCTTCTCCGCCGCGGCCGCGCCATCCGCGCCCGAGTCAGCGACCTCCGTGCGAAGCAACGACCGGGGAAGCGCAGGGGAAGAATCGGCCTCCGTCGCTCCCCGCGAGAAGCGCCGCGGAGTCGGCGGAGGCGCGAGAGCCACAGCGATCTCGTCGGCATCGGGGCCGTCGACAGCGGCCGCCGCCCGCGACCGCTCCACCATGGTTGCCGGGACCGCCGGCCCCGCGATGCCGCTTGGCCGCTCCCTCCGCGGCGTCAAAGCTGGCGTTTCGGTGTCGCTACCGACGACCGTGGGCATCGCCTCGGCAGCCGTCTCCCCCTCCGGCAGGGCGACGGCGATCCGCTCCGGCTCCTGAAGCGCTGCCAGGCTTGGGGTCGAAGCCTCGAAGTTCGGGCGATCGATCCGCGTGGCGACGATGTCGGGCGCTTCCGCGGCCTCCTCCAACGGCACCTCGGCCACGGCCCGCTCCCCGTCGCTGATCGCCCCCCGGGCCGACGCCGGCGCGGCGGCATCGACAGCGATCGGCACGTCGAGCGGACGCTCGTGCGCGAACGCTTCGCGCGTGGAGGATTCGTCGTGGAGGGGGAAATCGGTCGCCATCTCCGGACGGTAGGAGGGCTCCTGGTCGGGAAACAGTCCGTCGAGGGGACGGACGTCGATCACGGTCCTTGCCAGCCCCTGCTGGAGGAGCCAGTGGAGGAGCAGGCTCGCCATCACGGCGGCCGCGAGGCGAGCGCGGCTCCGCCAACGGCGGGTCGACGCTTTGGGCCGCAGCGGGGTGTCGATCGTCAACGCCATGGTCGTCCTCACCGCTCGCCAGGAGGAGTGGCGTCCGGACCGGCCGCCCGGTCCTCGCTCCCATCCGCTGCCGACTGCACGCGGTAATCCTCGATGCCGGCCTGTACACAGGCATCCATCACGGCGACGACATGCTTGTGGGCCACGTTCTCGTCGGCCCGCACCGTCACCTTCTGGCGGCCGGGATTGTCGGCCACCGCCTGGCGGAGAAGACCAACGAGCTCTCCGGCGGCCACCGGTCTGGCACCAGCGTAGGTGTTGCCAGACCGGTCGACATTGATGATGAACTCGCGCGGACGGGTCGTGAGCGGCTTGGCGGCCGATGCCTGGGGAAGGATGACGTCGATCGCCCGATCATCCTCCTCGAGCTTGCTGGCGACGAGAAAGAAAATCATCAGCAGAAAGACGATGTCGATCATCGGCGTCAGGTCGAGCCCGCCGCCGAGTCGTCCCTTGTCGATGCGGACACTCATACTTTCCCCCCACCCGCGCTTGGGTCGGCCGACCGGCGGTCCCCTCCGGATCGGCCGCGTCCTTCGAAGGATTCGATGGCGGGAAAGAGGCCGGCGACGACATCGTCGACCCTGCGGAAGCCGGCGAGGATCCGCCCCTCGAGGTAATGGGCGATGATTGCGGCGGGGATTGCGACGCACAGGCCGGCGAAGGTCGTGATCAGCGCCAGATAGATTCCGCTGGCCAGTTCAGCTGCCCGGTTGGCCCCTGCCTGAAGATTGGCCGTGGTGTAGAAGGCGATGATCATCCCTTGGACCGTACCGAGAAGCCCGAGGAGCGGCGTGATCGTAACGGCGAGACTGATCGGCCGGATGTTCGCATAGAGGCGCGACGCCTCCCGATTCGAGGTCGTCTCCACGGCATGCTCCACCTCGGGGAGCGGCCGGCCGAGCCGGCCGAGCATCGCGCGCACGACCGTCGCCAAGACCGAGCGATCGGCATCGCACCACGCCGCCACCTGCCGCGGGTCGAACGGCGATCCATCCGCGATCAGGCGGAGCTTCATCGCCAGGGCCGCGGGGACGAACCTGCTTCGTCGCAGTGCCACGAGCCGTTCAAGACCGAACGCCACGACGAGGAAGGACATCACCGTGATCGGCCACATCAGCGGGCCGCCGGCGAGGAACAACTCCCACAGGGACTTCAGGTCACCGACGTTGATCGACATGGCGGGGCCTTCGCAGCGATGACGGGGGAATGGGTGGGGACAAAGGGCTCGAGAAACTCACTTCAAGGCGCCGCCCAAGGCGTCGATCCGCTTCCGCGCCGCCGTCACGTACGGTGACGCTGGATAGCGTTCGACCAGCTCAGCGTACAGCCCGCAGGCCTGCTCGGGCTTGGCGAGGACCTCGAAACAGCGGGCCGCTTCGTAGGTCGCCTGCGCCTGCCAGGGATGGAAGGAGGCCGGCGCCTCGGTCTCCCCGAATCCGTAGGCGACCTTGAAGAAGGAGGCAATCGCCTCTTTGTGATGCCCCTGTTCGAAAAGTATTTCCCCTTCCATGAGCCGGGCCCGGGCGGCCAACTCCCCCGGACCGCGCCCCGCTGCCGGCTCGAGGCCCGCTTCCGCGAGCGCACGGAACTCGGAGAGCGCCTCGTCGAGGCGGCCGAGATTCTGAAGGGCCCAGGCCCGGGCAAAGCGCGCCTGCGCCACCGTCGCACTCCCGGCCGGCCCGCTGCCGGCCGCTTGGCCGGTCTTCAGCCAGCGGTCGACGAGCTCAAAGCTCTCTTCCCAGCGTTCCCCCTTGGCAGCACATTCCGCCGCACGGACCGTCGCGAGCCCGAGCAGATCGGGCGACGACAGCGCTTCCGGCGTGGCGAGCGCCTGCGTGAGCACCTTTTCCGCTTCGTCGAATCGCCCCAGCCGAAACAGCGCGTCGCCGAGCATCGCCCGTCCGTCAGCCGCGCAGATGCCATCGGGATGTTCGGCAAGTTGCTCGGCAAACGCCCGCGCCGCGCCGGCATGATCCTGCTGCATGGCGAAGATCCAGGCGAGCTTGTGGCGGGCCTGCTCGCGCAGCGGGGCACCCCCGGCGTCTCCGGTGGCCGAAAGGACGTTGCGATAGGCCTCGGCCGCGCGATCCCAATCAGCGGCGGCAAACCGCATCTCGCCACTCTCGAGCCAAGCATCGGCCTGCCGCGGACTTTGCGGGAACCGGCGCCGCAGGTCCTCGAAGGCCGATTCGGCCCCTGCCGGATCCCCGGCCACCGACCGGGCGAGACCGAGCTCGAGGAGCACTCGATCGGCCGCGGGGAAGTCGGGGGTGGCCGCGAGGAGCGCGGCAAACGTGTCGATCGCCGCCGCGGTGCGGCCGCATCCCGCCTGGCAGAGCCCGGCGAGGAATCTCCCTTCTGCTTCCGCCGCGGCGCTCACCCTGCCGTCATGGGCGGCAGCCAGGCCGACGACTCGTTCGGCGTCGGCAAGGCCCTCGAGCGCCGCCCCGGACCGTTGCCGGGCATCACCACGGGCGAGGAGCGAAGGCACCAGCGCCGCGGTGTCGGGATGCTGTTCGATGACCTCCGTCCAGCAGGCGACGGCCCGGTCGAGGGCTCCCAGCGCCTCATGGCACCATCCTTCCGCGAGGAGGCCGGGAGCCACCCGCGGCCCCTGTGGCGCGATCCGCCGGGCCTCTCCGAAGGCCGCGATCGCTCCGGCCGAATCCCCGCTATTCTCCCGAGCCTGCCCGAGACGAAACCAGGCTCGCTCCGCGATTGCAGGGGCAGGGGCGCTGGCCACAAGTTGCTCACCAATCGCCACGGCGCCGGCGGCATCCCCGGCTTCACGTCGGGCCCTGACGGCAAGCAATTGCCCCTCGGCGTGGCGCGGCCAGGCGGGATGCTCGCGACCGAGCCGGTCGAGGAGCCCCACCGCCTCCTTGGCACGCGAAAGCTCGACCAGCGCCGTGGCATCGAGGAGGAGCCCAAGGGGACGCTCGTTTGCGTCGAGGCCCTCCCCGCCGCTGCCCGAGAGCGGTCCGAGCACCGCATGAGCGCCTTCCCAGTCTTCGGCCGCGGCGAGCGCCGCGCCCCACCGCAGGCGAAGGTGTGCCCCGCGGGGATCGTCCCCGGCGGTCGACGCCAATTCGCGGAAAGCGTCCGCCGATGCGGCGGCATCGCCCCGGGCCAGCAGCGCTTCGGCCCGGATCGCACGAACATCGGTGAGCGTCGCCACATCGGCCGCCGTCTCCCCCCGTTGCGCCGCAGGGAGGGCAACAAAGCGATCGGCCGACGCGATCGCCTCGTCGCTCCTCCCAGCCGCCAACAAGACCGACGCCTCGAGCGCCAGGCCCGGCGCCACGGTGGGATCGTGGGGATGATCGGTGACCAACCTTGTCAGCAGCGCGAGCCCCTCGTCACGTCGGCCAGGGAGATCGACGAGCCCCTCGGCAGCCACCAGTTGCAAGCGGGCGATGAGGCCGTCGCCGATCGCTTCCCCGTCGGCGTCCCGGCTCGCGGCCTCGCCCAGGCTGAGCATGCTCTTCGCCACGGCAACGGCGTCGTCGGTGCGGCCGGCAGCCAGATGCATCCGCGCGAGCCGCGCTCCCCCCTCGGCCACAACCGCGGCGGGAGCCGCCTCGAGGGTGAGCAATTGCTCGAGTCGCTTCCGCGCTTCCTCGACGTTGCCCGCTTCACTCCAGGCGGCACTGGCAGAGAGGAGCGCAGGGGCCGCCACACGCACCCCGGGTTCACGGGCAAGGAGGATGTCGTACGCCTGCGCGGCCGCGGCGTACCGCTGCTGCTTCCAGAGGGCAGCGCCGAGACGCTCGAGTGCATCGCCGATCCGTGGGCCGTCCTTGCGGCGCGCGATCTCGACGACGAGTTTCGCCGCCTCAGCGGGCTGGTCGGCGGCGAGCGCGAGATCAGATCGACGGATCGCCACCTCGTCGGCTAACGCATCGTCGGGAAACGTCTCGGCGAATCGCCGCAGCGTGGCAGCGGCCGCCACCGGATCCCCGGTCTCGGCCTGGGCGACACCGAGGGCATAGAGCACCGCCGGCAGCCGCGGCGACGCGGCATGGTCGGCGATGAATCGCTGCCAGCCGTCGAGCGCGGCCTGACGATCCCCCGCTTGCCAGAGCGATTCCGCAAGCAGATACGACACCTCGGCGGCCTGCCCCGGGCCCGGATTCGCCGCGAGACACTCCCGCAGCGCCCCGGCTGCGTCGCGGTAGGCCTCGACTGTCCGCCTCTCCTGGGCCTGGCCAAAAGCACCGCGGCCGAGTTCAAACCGTGCCAAGCCGACGGTCTCAGGATCGGCCCCACCGTCCTTGCCGCCCCCTTCGACGACGCCACGAAACGCCGCGGCCGCCTCTGGCCATTTTCCTTCCTGGAGCCGGCAGAGCCCGAGATAGTAGCGCCCCTTCGCCGCCAACGGGTCGCGGGGATGATCGCGGAGGAGCGTCTCCCAAGCCTCGGATGCCAGATCCCAAACGCCCCGATTTTGGAGCGCGGCAGCGGCGGTGTAGGCCGCCTTCGCCGCCGGGCTCGAACGGGCGGGAAGATCGTCGGCAATCACGCCGCGCCACGGGGCAAGTCCGACGCACACGCCCACGATCACCGCCGCCATCCAGCAGGGGAGCAACCGTGACGGAGACCTTGAAGCGGCGGTCGGGTCGAGCATGGTCACACACCCATGGGCAAACGGCAGACAAGAACGCTCACGGCCGCATCGCCCGGGGCGATGAACCTCGCCCCGGTGCTCCCCAGCGCTCCTCGTGGCGAAGAACGCCCGGCGAATCAGGGATGAGAGGCACCGAGAACCGCTGGAGGCCGTGGAGCGTTATGATACCGCCCCCCGTCGCGACTGCCGATTGATCGGCGTCAAAGCAGGAACGGGGAACCGTCCCGGGGGCTTCACCATGGTTCATCATCGTTTCTCCGCGCTCGCGCTCGTCCCCTTCCAAACCGCCCTGCTTGCCGCATGGCTCCTCTTTTCCCTCCTGGCATCGTCCTCAGCCAGCGTTGCCGAGGAAGCTCCCAAGGGGGAAGTCCTCCAATTCAGCTTCAACGAGAGTCGGGTGTTTCCCGGCACCATCCGCGACTACTGGGTGTATGTCCCGGCGCAGTATGACGGCACCACCCCGGCGTGTGTTCATGTCAATCAGGATGGGATCCAGTTCAACGCTCCGCAGGTGTTCGATCGGCTGATCCACGAAAAGCGGATGCCGGTAACGATCGGAGTGTTCATCATGCACGGCCGCGTCCCCGCCGGCCGCGACGGCGCCCTCGACCGCTACAACCGCAGTTACGAATACGACGGCCTGGGGGATGCCTACGCCCGCTTCCTCCTCGACGAGCTCCTCCCCGACGTCGAGAAGAGGAAAGCCTCGGACGGGCGGGCGATCGTGCTCTCGAAATCTGGCAACGATCGATCGATCGGGGGCACCTCAAGCGGCGCGATCGCCGCCTTCACCGCCGCTTGGGAGCGGCCCGACGCCTTCAGCCGGGTGTTCAGCGGGATCGGCACGTACGTGGGGCTGCGCGGCGGCAATGAATACGCCACCCTCGTGCGAAAGGTCGAGCCGAAGCCGATCCGCGTCTTCCTCCAGGGCGGATCCCAAGACCTCAACATCTACGGCGGCGATTGGTGGATCGCCAACCAGGCCCTCGAGCGGTCGCTGACGTTCGCCGGCTACGAGGTGGACCATGCGTGGGGGGACGGTGGCCACAACAACGACCACGCCACGGAGGTCTTCCCCGACGCGATCGAATGGCTGTGGAAGGGATGGCCCGCGCCGGTGGGGCGCGGGGCGGGAAGCCCGCAGCTTCAGGAGATTCTCATCCACGGTGAGGAGTGGATGCTCGTCGGCGAAGGCTACGGCTTCACCGAAGGGCCTGCGGTCAACGCCGGCGGAGAGGTGTTTTACAACGATGTCGGCAAAGGGCAGACATGGCGATTGACGGCCGACTGGAAACCGGAGCAGTGGCTCGAAGACTCCCACCGTGGCGACGGCCAGAGCTTCGCTCCCGATGGACGGTTGATCGCCGCCAGCGCCGCCGACGAGGCGATCCTCGCCTGGAACGAGAAGCGTGAGCCGGAGGTGCTGGCGAAGGGCTGGCGGGGTAACGACCTTGTCGTCACGGCCGCCAGCGGCATCTATGCCACGGAACCGGGCTGGGACGGCCGGACCCCGAGCAAGGTCCACTTCATCAGCGCCACGGGCGCCGACACCGTCGTCGACACGGGCCTCCTGTTTGCCAACGGCCTCTGCCTCTCCCCCGACCAGACGCTCCTCTACGTGGCCGACAGCCGCAGCCATTGGGTGTACAGCTACTCGATCGCCGCCGACGGGACGCTTGCCAACAAACAGCGGTACGACCATCTCCATGTCCCAGACACCGCCGACGACAGCGGCGCTGACGGTATGCGCGTCGATCGCGACGGGCGATTGTGGGTGGCGACCCGGATGGGGCTCCAGGTGTGCGACCAACCGGGAAGAGTCAACGTGATCATCCCGACACCGAACGGCCGGGTGTCGAATCTCTGCTTCGCCGGCCCGGAGTTCGACACGATCGTCGCCACGTGCGGCGACAAGGTCTATCGGCGAAAAGTGAAGGTCAAGGGGGCACCGAACTTCCTTCCTCCGACGACGCCGGCAAAACCGAGACTGTGATCACCCCTGCGACGGCAACCCAGCGAGTCCGGCTTTGCCACCCCTGACATGAGGGGCAAAGCCGCCGAACATTAAGAGGAGACGGAAGAGGGTTGTAACAGAGGTTTTCTCTCGTACAATCTGGTTTGACAAAGTCAGAACTGCGTCACGCCCCCGTCCTCGACCGTATTCCCGACGTCACCGTGGCGACCGAAATCGGTCGCCACCAACTTGACGCCCTCCGGTGCCAAACGCCGGTCACGGTCATCCGGGAGGCATGATCGACAGCAACTGAACAGACTTCCGATTCCCCTGAGGAGCAACTCCCCCGATGGTCGACAAGAAGGACCCGAAGAGCGTCAACAAGTCCGACGAGATCCGCAAACTCGCCGCCGCCATGAAGGAACGGGGCGAGAAGCCCCGTCCGGTCGTGATCGTGGCCACCCTCAAGAAGCAGGGCGTGGTGGTGTCGTCGCCCCAAGTGAGCATGGTCCTCAAGGGGATGGGCTTCCGCCCGCGGAAGCGCCGCAAGTCGGGTGAAGTGGCCGCCGCGAAGGGAACGAAGCCCCGCGCTGCTGCCCGCAGCGCTCAACTGTCGATCGACGACCTCCTCGCCGCCAAGAAGATCGTCGAGCAGTTCGGTGGCGCCGACCGCGCCATCGCTGCGATCGCGGCGCTGAAGCGTTTCGAGGGCTGATCGCCCGTCGCGCTCGCGAGTGAATCCAATCGAAGCCCCGCCGGTGGTTCCGACCTCCGGCGGGGTTTTTTCGTTGCCTGTGTGGCGGGTGCTCAGGCGACGCCATCAATACGACTTCGCCGCACCAAACTGCACCGTCGACACCGGATTCGTCTTGTCGCCGGTGGTGATGTAACGCCCGAACACTGACATCCGTTCACCGAAGTTCTTCACGAACCCGCTCCCCCGGTCGTGAAGATAAATGAAGAAGTCGCTGCCGACCTCTTTGCGGATCGTCCACTGGGTCGCGTCGGCAAACTCCCCCTTGCCCGGGCCGGTCGAATCGACGGCGACGCCGACCCGCCACTCCGCGTCGATGCCCCAGGGGAGTTGCCCCTGCTGGCGGACGAGCAAGCCGGGCCTCGTCGGCGCCGCGAACGCTGGCGCCTTCCAGGGGGTTTTGACAAACTCCTCGAGCGGCTTCGCCACCGTCTCGATGGCCGGGGGCCTGACTTCTTCGCCCCCTCGAGCCGAGGTCTCGAGCCATCGACCGAGCCCGGAAGGAGGGACGATCGGCATCCCGAGCGGGTCGGCAACGACCGTCGAAGGAAGGGGAACGACGCGATCCTCGGCTTCCAAGAAATCGGCAGCGGGCAACGCTTCCCACCCGGAGCCCCCGGCCAAACAAAGGCTCACAACGACGACCGTCGGCCCGGAGACCATCCGCGACAACGACATCCGGAGTTGGGTGCGGGAGATCACGGCGCTCGATGGCTGAGGAGAGAGTTTGAATGGCTGCCGGGAAAGCTGCCGGAACACTCGTCGATCCTTTCATCCCGCCCCGCTCCGGTGCAAGACCGGACCGGGCAAGCCAGGCAACCCCGGCAGGATCGCAAGGCCAACCCGCCTGACGGGCGGGATGGACACCGCTCCCGCGCCTTCGCTATTGGTTTCCCATTCGCTCTCTGGCTTTGGTCGCCATCCGGCGCGAGTCATCTCTCGAGGAACGCTTGCCAATGCGAGGCCCGCGTCACCTTCCTGCCGTATTCATCCTTCTTGCCTTCGGCTTCGGGGCGGTGGCCGGGTGCTCGCGGCCGCTCGGGATCGTCCGAAAGGCGAGCGACGGCGCCGAGGCCCTGACCAACAAGGCCGAGGAGACCTTCAAAGACACCTACGGCAAAGTCGATGCCTTCGGTGACCGCCTCAAGGAGACGGTCAAGGATCTCGGCGACGACCTCACCACCTGGAAAGACGACGACGAGGCGTCGATCACTCCGACGAGCGCCGTTCGCGTCGACCAGGGGCCAATCGTTCGCTGATGCCCTGGCCGGCGCCGTCAGCGCTGCGGGGCCGCCTCGAGCGGCTTGAAGACAACCTTCCAATCGCGGGCCATGTCGACGACAACCCAGCCGCGCCGCGGGGCCGCCTCGAGCGCCGTGACGAGTTTGCCTGTGCCCTTCGGATCGGCGTCGTAGGCCGATTCACGCACGGCATCGGTGTGGTGGACGATCAAGCCGAAGGCTGGCTCGTGTTCGATCGTCGTCCATTCGAGCATCGCTTGGTCGCCGTCGGAGTTGCCGAAGCAGGCCACCGGCCGGCGGCCGATGAAGCGATGGATGCCGACCGGCTTCCCCTCCCGATCATCGATCAATTCGATGCCCCCTTCCTTGACGAGCACCGGCCGGTCGTCGCGCAGTTCGTAGCGCACCTTTCCATAGGAGCCGATCACCTGACTCGGCGGAATCCCGTAAACCTCCTCCGCCCACACCCGCATGAAGTCGGCGCCTCCCCCGGAAACGATGAACGGCGTGAAGCCGTGGTCGCGGAGGAGATCGAGGACCTCGAGCATCGGCTGGTAGGCGAGGTCTGAATAGGGCCGCCCGTAAACGGGATGCCGGGCGGTGTCGAGCCAGCGGCGGACACGGTCATTGAACTCGTCCACCGTCATCCCCGCGTGCGTCGCCTCGAGGAGCATCGCTCCCTGCCCGGGGCCAGAACGGAGCACCGATGCCACGTCGCCGGCCAGGGCCGCCGTAATCGCGGGGTTTTCCTTCCATTCGGGATGATCGCCTTGAAGCCGCTCGAGTTCGTCGAGGACGAACTGCGCTTGGAACGGGAGCGGGGTCTCGGGCCAGAGCGTGCCGTCGTTGTCGAAGACGGCAATCCGCGCTGCCGGTTCGAGGAAGTCGGGCGAGCCGGGCGTCGTTGTCCGCTCGACAAACTCCAAGATCGCCTTCCGCGCCGGGCCGTCATTCCAAGACGGGAGCGGGTCCGCTGCCGTCGCTCGCGCCGCGACGACAACCGCGACCGAGAGCAGGGCGAGAACCAGCCACATCACCCCCGGACGCACGATCGACCGCACCTCAGACCTCATCGCATTCCTCCTGAAAAGATATCTGAACCTGTCAGCCCGCCGGGGCCGCCTGGGGCGCTGCGGGCTCCACCTTCGCCTTCAGCCGTCGCTCCAGATCGTCGACCTTCTCAAGCAGCTTGTGCTGCGATTCCTCGAGCTTCCGCACCTGGCTACGGAGCTCCGTCACTTCGCCCGGGACGAGCGGTTGCTTCGCCCGCAGGGCGGCAAGCGCCTCCTCGGCAGCCTTGCCGGTCCGGTCGGAGGAGCCGTGCCTGGCCAATCCCTGAAGGAGCGCTTCGGACTGCGGATCGCCGAGCGCGCCGAGCGCCCCGATCGCTGCGTGGCGCACCGATGGCCGGGCATCGAGGAGATGGGGGGAGAGAAACTCCCGGACGGAAGCCTTGTCGCCTCGGAGACTGCCGAGCTTGCCGGCCGTCCGCAGCGCCGTCCCCAGGACGCGCGGCGGGAAGGCATCGGGCTTCGATTCGACAAGACGGATGAGGGGCTGGAGCAGCGTCACGTCCTGGTGCTGCCCGAGCGCTTCCATCGCCGCTTCGGCCACCTCCTGGCGGTAGGAGTCGGAGCGGAGGGCGTCGAGGATCGTATCGCGGGCCGCCGGATCCTGGTACTTCGCCAGGCCGTGGATCGCGACCGCCTGGATCGCCGGATTCTTCTCGGTGCCGACGATCGTCACGAGTTGTTCCATGACCCCGGGCCGGTAGTAGGCAGCGATTCCCTCGACAACGCGGCGACGGACGCGGGCGTCGGGCTGAGCGAGCGACTTTCGCAGCTCCGCGAGAGCTTCGTCCGATCCAATTGCCTGCAGGGCTTTTGCAGCCTGCTCGCGGACGCCGCGGAAGCCATCCTCGCGGAGCGTTTGCCCGAGCCGCTCCACGGCGGCCCGGGAGCGTGTCTGCTCGAGCCCCTTCACGGCGATGATCCGGCCGATCATGTCGTCGGCGACGTCGAGTTGGGCCAGATGCATGGTCTCCGGCACCGGAAAGTCGACCTTCGCCAGGAGCGTGGAGTGGGGATCGAAGCGAACGAGCTTCGGCTGCCGATCGAGGGCGAAGTGAAAGTCGTGCGACGTACCAGTGACGCGCACCGGCCGCTCGACGCTCGTGCCGTCGTCGAACGTGAAGCGGACACTCGTGTCGAAGGCAAACGTCAGCACCTTGTCGCTGGCCGGCTGTGTCTGCCGGAGCGTGACATGGGCGAGCTTCTCCTCAGGGTGCCACTGGTAGCCGATGCGGAGATCGGGATGGCGGGCATGGTAGAGCCACTGGTCAAAGAACCGATCGAGCGGCTTGCCGCTGAGTTCTTCGAAGACCTGACGAAGATCGTCGGTCGTCACCGTCGACAAGCTGTGCCGTTCGAGGTACGTCTTCACCGCCTTGCGGTAGAGGTCATCGCCGAACTGGCTGCGGAGCATGTGGAGCACCCAGCTCCCCTTCGGGTAGGCCCGATAGTCGAACTGCTCGTTGGCGTCTTTATAGCCCTTCCAGACGACCGGCCGGGTGTCCTCCCCCTGGCTGAGAATCTGCCCCTCGGCGTCGTTCCAAAGCCCGTAGAGGAGCTCATCACGGCCGAACTTGTGGCCGTCGTAGAGATGGGCGTAATAGGTCGCAAAGCCCTCGTTGAGCCACAGATGGCTCCAGTCCTTGCAGGTCACGAGATCACCGAACCACTGGTGGGCCAGCTCATGGGCGTCGAGGCCGCGCGACGAGCGGATCGACTCGGTCGCCTTCGTGTGGAGCGTCTGGTCGGTGAGGGTGGTGAGGCTCGTGTTCTCCATCCCGCCCGCAACAAAATCCTGGATCGTCACCTGGTCGTACTTGCCCCACGGATAGGCGACGCCGATGTCATCCTCGAAGAAGGCCATGATCGAGGCGGTGTCCTCGAAGGAGTTGACCGCCTCGGCCGCCGTCGACGGCTGCGTGTAGAAGCCGAGCGGCACGTCGCGGTGCCGCCCCTCGAGCTTGGCGAGATTGCCGGCGACGAGGCAGACCAGATAGCTCACGTGCGGCTTCTCCTGGATCCACTGCACGCGCTTCAGCCCGGTCGCCGCGTCGAGCTTCTCGGCCACCTTGCGGCCGTTGGAGAGGACGGTCATCTCCGGTGGCACGTGGCAGATGACCTCGGTGGTGGATCGCTCGTTCGGGTAGTCGTGGCAGGGGAACCAGTGCCGGGCCTCGTGCGATTCTCCCTGCGTCCAGACATGCGTGTCGCCGGCCGGATAGCCCATGTCGGGCGTGCGGAAGTAGAGCCCGCGGCGCGGCTCGGCTTCGTGCTCGATATGGAGCGTGATCTCCTTATCGACCGGGATCGGCTCGGCGAAGCGGACGATGACATCCCGGCGCGTGACGGTATGGTCGGCCACCGGCACGTCGGCCTTCACCCCATGGACGGTGAGATCGACAGCATCGAGCCGGAGTTGCTCGAGCGGCTTGGCGATCGGCTTGAAGGTCAGGCTCGTCGTGCCGCGGACGGTGTGGCGAGCGAAGTCGGGGGTGACATCGATGCGGATGTGGAGCATGTCGACGGCCCGGTCGGGCGCATAGCGCCGGCCATTCCCGGAATCTTCGATCGCCGCCCCGAAGGCATCGGCCCAAGAGTCGTGGTCAGCCTCGAGCCCCCCGTGGCAACGGCACTGGTAGTCCTCCTCGGCGAATCCGCCGACGGGGGCCACGAGCGCTGCCAAGACAAGGAAGGCGGTGAGGAGACGGCCAGAAGGGAAAAGCTTCAACATCATCAAAACCCCAACGTTGAAAGGGCAGGAGGGTGGGGCAGCGGAAAAATCTGCAGGAGTATACTTCGGCCCCTCGTGCGTCGCCGCCCGCTCCAGAACCGCTCGGATCCCTTCCCCGGGGCTCCCCCAACCAGGATTCTCTCCATGCCCCCGATCGACCAGACCCGCTCCGCGATCCTCGCCAGGCTCCGAGACAAGGTCCGCCGCGGCCTCCCCGTGATCGGTGCCGGTGCCGGCACGGGCCTGTCGGCGAAGTGCGAAGAGGCAGGCGGCGTCGATCTGATCGTGATCTACAACTCCGGCCGCTACCGGATGGCCGGCCGCGGCTCGCTCGCTGGGCTCCTCGCCTACGGCAACGCCAACGAGATCGTCCGCGACATGGCCCGCGAGGTGCTCACGGCCGTCAAACACACACCCGTGATCGCCGGGGTCAACGGCACCGACCCATTCCTCCTCCGCGACCCGTTCCTCCGCGAGCTCAAAGACCTGGGCTTCTCTGGCATTCAGAACTTCCCCACCGTCGGCCTCATCGACGGCACGTTCCGGGCAAACCTCGAGGAAACGGGGATGGGCTACCACCACGAAGTCGATCTCATCGCCGCCGCCCGATCGCTCGATCTCCTCACGACGCCCTACGTCTTCAATCCCGAGGAAGCCCGGCTCATGGCGGCGGCCGGCGCCGACATCATCGTCGCCCACATGGGACTGACGACCGGCGGCACGATCGGCGCTGCGACGGCAAAGACGCTCGTCGGTTGCGTCGACGAGGTCCAGCAGATCGTCGACGCGGCACGCACCACCCGCGACGATGTCCTGGTCCTCTGCCACGGTGGCCCGATCGCCACCCCCGACGACGCCGGCTTCATCCTCGGCAAGTGCCGCGGCATCGATGGCTTCTACGGCGCAAGTTCCATGGAGCGCCTGCCGGTGGAGACGGCCCTCACCGCCGAGGTCCGCCGCTTCGGCGAGCTCCGTCTGCCGCCGAGGGGCTGACGAAAAGCTTCCCTCACTCCGCTCTGGTCATCCCTTTGCAGGAATCCCTCAGATGGGCACGATCGTCGTCCTCGGCACGTTCGACACCAAAGGGATCGAGCATCGCTTCCTCGCCGATCGGATCCGCGACCTCGGCCACGAGCCCCTCCTCGTCGACGGCGGCGGCTTCGGCGTGCCGCAGATCGAAGCCGACATCCCGCGCGAGCGAGTGGCGGCCGAGGGGGGAATCGATCTGGCAGCCCTGCAAGCACGGTGCGATCGGGGAGAGATGGTGACGGCGATGGCGGCTGCCGCGGCGGCGGTCGTCCGCCGGCTCCATGCGCAAGGAAGGATCGTGGCCATCGTGTCGATGGGGGGATCGGGGGGAACGGCGATCGGGACGGCGGCAATGCGTGCTTTGCCGCTCGGTGTCCCGAAGGTAATGGTGTCGACACTCGCCAGCGGGAACGTCGCCCCCTACCTCGACATCAGCGACATCGTGATGATCCCGGCGGTGGCGGACGTCGCGGGGCTCAATGCCTACACGCGCGCCCAGTTCTCCCGGGCGGCGGCCACGGTCTGCACGCTCGTCGACACGAACATCCGTTTGGCCGCGGCGGGGGAGGGGAGCGGGGCCAAACCCCTCATCGTGGCTTCCATGTTTGGTAACACGACCCCGTGCGTCGAACGGGCCCGGGGGCTCCTCGAAGCGGCTGGCCGCGACGTCGTCGTGTTTCACGCCACCGGCACTGGCGGGCGGACGATGGAGGCGCTGATCGCGAGCGGCCCGGTGGCGGGCGTTCTCGACGTCACGACGACCGAGTGGGCCGATGAACTCGTCGGCGGCATCCTCGGCGCCGGCCCAACCCGGCTCGATGCCGCCGCCCAGCGTGGGATCCCGGCCGTGATCGCTCCCGGATGCCTCGACATGGTGAACTTCGGCGCCCCGGAAACGATTTCCCCAGCCTTTGCCGGCCGTCGATTCCACCGGCACAACGCCCAAGTGACGCTCATGCGGACGACGCCGGAAGAGTGCCGCGATCTGGGGCGGATCCTCGCGCAAAAGGTCAACGCGTCGGTCGGCCCGGCGACGGTGCTCCTTCCGCTCGGCGGGATCAGCCTGATCGCGGTGCCGGGCCAGCCGTTCCATGATCCGGCCGCCGACGACGCGCTCTTCTCGGCGATCCGCAAGTGGCTCAGCCCCGGCATCCCGCTTGTCGAACTCGACTGCGCGATCAACGATCCGGCATTCGCGGAGGCGTGCGTCGAGCTGCTCCTGGCCGGATAGCGGGATTGGATACCAATCCAGCACGCCACAGCTTTGAGCATCCGGCCCTCTTCAAGTAAAATCAGTTGCGGGCCTGCCAACCCCCAGAGGACCCCGCCGATGCAGGACTCGCAAACGCTTCTCGACAAGATCACGGCCCTGTCCCCCGAGCAGGTTGTCGAGGTGGAACATTTTGTCGAGTTTCTGACAAACCGTGCCAGAAAGCAGGAAGCTCTGGGGCGACTGCTCACGTTGGCTCCGTCACTCGAAGACGCTGGTGCTGGTTGCCAGAGTGATGATGAGATTTTCGCTGAAGTGATAGCAGCCCGCACCTTACGACAGTCCCGCCGCAACGGGAGTTGAGGGGGCACCGTGCGGATTGTTCTTGACACCAACGTCGTGCTCTCGGCACTGCTGTGGCGAGGAACACCGTACGAACTGCTCAGCCTCGTAGCAGAGCGGCCACGCCTTCGACTTTACAGCACCATCGCCCTTCTCGATGAGCTGGCCGATGTGCTTTCTCGGCCGGCCGTCGCAAAACGGCTGGAGTCGATTGGCCGCGGCAGGAGCGCGGTGCTCGCCGATTACCTCGAGGCTGTCGATCTCGTCGAGCCCTTGTCGCTGCCGCGCATCGTGCCCGAAGACGCCGATGACGACCAGGTGATCGCTGCCGCCGTGGCGGCCCATGCTCACATGATCGTGTCGGGCGACAAGCATTTGCTCGCCCTCCGTGCCTTTGAGGCGATCGAGCGGCTCTTGGCGAGTTGATGTCGTCGGCCCAGCCGAGGCCGAGTTACCAGCGGAGATGCTGCAACGTCCGATCGACGTCGGGTAGATTGAAGGCTCGTCCGAGCATTCCGGCAGCCTTTTCATGCGCAATCCCCTCGCTCTTCTTGTCGCCCTGCTGGCCTTGCCGTTCGTCGAACTGGCCTTGCTTTTGAAGCTCGGGGCGCTCACCGATTGGAAGGTGCCGCTCCTCGCCGTGGTCGTGATGGCGGGGGTGGGAATCGCCCTGATCCGTTCGATCGGAAGGCTCACCTTGCAGCAGTTTCAAGGGGAACTCGAGCACCGCCGCGTTCCGGGGAATGCGATCCTCGACACGCTCTGCCTGTTCCTTGCCGGCTTGCTATTTCTCTTTCCAGGCATCCTGACCGATGCCCTCGGACTCCTGTTGCTGATTCCCCCGACCCGGTTCCTCGTAAAGCGGGCGATCGTCGGCTGGATCGGGGCGGGAGTTCGCGACGGAAACGTAACGGTGCGAGTGACGGTGGACGGCGGGCCGTTTACGGTCGTCGACGGCGAGGATGTGGCGGAAGAGGATGAAGAGCCGCCGCGTCCTTTCCCTCGACTAAGACATCGCCCTGGCCCGGTCATCAACGAGAAACATTCCCGCGAATGAATCTCACTGCCGCTCAAGTCTGATTGGAGTCAGGCGCCTGACTTCCTGAGTCACCTCCAAAGCCGGCGTCCGGGCCGATACACTTCGTCAGGGCGTCGCGAGCGGGGACACGATCGATCCGGATATGCCATTTTGTTTTCTCACTCCACCGCTGCCGCTGCTGAAGCGGCTCTCGGAGGCGCTTGTCTGCGTGGTGCTGGTGGGGATTTTCCGCAACTATCCCCGCTACCTCCCCCCCGACTTCACCGCCGACTTCCTCGTCGGGCGACGCGGCTCCTTCCACGGGGCCTACGCGTGCGCGTTCTACGCCCATCTGATCTCGGGCCCGCTCGTGCTCATCCTCGGGCTGCTCCTTGTCGACACCTCCTTCCGACGCCGTTTCGCTCTCTGGCATCGCGTGCTGGGCCGCGTGCAATTGGTCAACGTGCTTCTCCTCCTTGTGCCCAGCGGATTGTGGATGGCGTTTCACGCCGACGGCGGCATCGTCGCCCGTCTCGGATTCGCCCTCCTGGCAGTCGCAACAGGGCTGTGCGCCTCGTGCGGCTGGAGGGCGGCTGTCGCACGACGGTTTGACAGCCATCGGAAGTGGATGCAGCGGTGCTTCGTGCTGCTCTGTTCGGCGGTCTTCCTGCGGCTTTCGAGCGCCGTCGCCACGCTCACCGGCGCCTCCCCCGATTGGCTCTACCCTCTCTTGGCGTGGACGACATGGGTCGTCCCGCTTCTCGTCAACGAAGTCGTCATGGCTGATCGGCCCGATCGTCCTCGTCCGTCGTCGTGATCCAGGCCCGGCGTCGCTCGGCATCCAAGCTTTCCAGATCAATTCCCCGTGTTCGTCCGTCGAGCGCTCCAAGGCTGAAGAAGACGCCGCCATGATTGGTAACGTCTTCCTTGCCGACTCCGAGCCAGGATTCCATGTCGATATCCTGCGGCGCCATCCAGTCCACCGCGCGGCGCCAGGAAAAATCGCCAACGAGGAGGGTCTCGGGCGCCGCCTCCGCAAGATCCTCGAGCGCTACCGGGCCGTCAGCGCGAAAGCACGACGATCGAATCCGACCCGTCGCTCGCACTCGCGCGGGAACGGTGTCCCTCACACCCCCTCCGGCCGCGGGTGCTTCCACGGGGCGCGGTAGTCGCGTGTCAGATGGCCATTGGCTTCGTCGTCGCCGACGACATTCCCCTCACTGTCGAGCGACAGGCTCCGCCCCAGACGCATCGAGACGTTGGCGAGGATGCAAGCGGCGCTCGAGAGATGCCCTTCGGCGATGTCGGCCACGGGCGTTGTTCCCTTCGCCCGGGCGTCGAGGAAGTCGAGCATGTGGCGGCGGGTGGCCGGGGCGGCGAAGGCCTCCGTCTCCTTGTGCTCGACATCCTCCGGATACTTCTCGCGCTCGTCGAGAAACTCCCCGTGCTCGGCTTGGCCGCCGTCCTTCGGCTTGAAATCCCACTTCGCCACGCTCAAGCGCAGCGTTCCCTTGGAGCCGTACAGCGTCGCCCCCCACGGATAGTCAGGGTCGGGGTTCTCCCCCCAGTTGCGCTGTGTCCACACGACCTGCACGTCGCCATGATCAAACAGCGCCGTCTGCGTGTCATGAACCTTGACGAACGAATCAGCCGGGCGGACAAGGACTCCACCGGTCGCCGAGATCCGCTTCGGCCAGGAGAGCCCGAGGAAGTAGCGGACGAGGTCGTAGAAATGGACGCACAGGTCGCCCGTCTGACCATTGCTGAACTCGACGCAGTCCCGCCACGACCGCGGATGGATCTGCGGATGGTATTCAACCAGCGGCGCGGGCCCGCAGTACATTTCCCAGTCGAGCGTGGCGGGAACCGGCGCGGCCGGCGGGAAGGCGTCGCGTGAGCCGTAGTAGCTGTGGATGTCGACCGCGGCGATCTTCCCGAGGCGTCCCGACGCGATGAAGCGGTCGCGGGCGTCGAGAAGATGGGGGGTGCTGCGGCGCTGGAGGCCGACTTGAACGGTGCGGCCATGCCTGCGTGCCGCGGCTACCATCGCCCGCCCCTCGACCACATCGAAGCTGATCGGCTTCTGCACGTAGACATCGGCCCCCGCTTCGCAGGCCGCGATCATCGGCAGGCAGTGCCAGTGATCGGGCGTGCCGACGAGGACGATCTCCGGCGTCGTCTCGGAAAGAAGCGTGCGGTAGTCGCCGTAGAGCGGAGGGGTGTTGCCAGAGGGCTGCCGCTTGGCGACGAGCGCTGCGGCGGCCTCGCGCATCGTTGAGTCGACGTCACACAGCCCGACGACCTCGACCGGCGCCACTTGCATGAGGTGGAAGAGATCAGTCTTCCCATACCAACCGCAGCCGACCAGCGC
>Ga0007791_10000097_pt1 | contig 21850 bp, 20 predicted proteins | sample CryBogmetaGMA05M_FD_60368 | JGI IMG/M metagenome (GOLD analysis project Ga0007791, IMG submission 60368) | Freshwater microbial communities from Crystal Bog, Wisconsin, USA - MA0.5M | ecosystem: Environmental > Aquatic > Freshwater > Lake | place: Crystal Bog, Wisconsin, USA | collected 2009-07-06 | reverse complement strand
CGGCAAAAAAAGCGCGCTGGGCCGGGGCCAAGGCATCCAGCGCCAACACCGTCGGGTCACCCCACATGGACACGTCCGCCTTGCGGCCCTGGGCCTCGGGGCTGAGCAGAAAGTCCGCCAGCAACGTTGCACCTTCCTTGGCACGGGCGTTGAACGGGATCGCCACAAAGTGCGTGTTGGCAATCGTTCCGCTACTGAATTGATAGCTGACTACCGAGGGAGGAAGCCGTCCTTCGGCGATTTCGTTCGCCGCATCGTTGGGGTTGAAGGTGAACGCCAGCAGCAGTTCGCCGTCTGCCAGCATCTGGCGCATCGCCCCCGCGCTGGCCACAAACTGCCGGCCGGCACGCCACAGGTGCGGATGCAGCGCGTCGAGGTAAGTCCACAGCGGCTTGGTCGCCTGGTTCAGGGCCTCGGGCGTCACCGGCCGGTACAGTGCGGCGCGGTCGGGGTTGAGGTCGGTCAGCAACTGTTTGAGGAAGGTGACACCATGGAAGTCTGGCATGCGCGGGTAGGTCAGCCGCCCCGGATGGGTGCGGGCGAAGGCCAGGAGCTCAGTCACATTCTGCGGCGGGGCCGGCACGCGCCGGCTGTCGACCATGAAAGTCAGCTGCGCCATGCCCCAGGGCACCTCCATGCCGTCCACCGGCTCGCCGAAGTCGACCAGCGTGGTCGGCTTGCCCTTGATGTCCACCAGCGCATAGTTGCGCAGCGCGTCATTGAGTGGCCCGTACAGCAGGCCTTCGCGCTTGATGGCCAGGAAGTTCTCGCCGTTGATCCACACCAGGTCCACGCTGCCGTCCTGGCGGCCTGCGGCCTTTTCGTTGCGCACGCGCTTGACCACATCGGCCGTGTCGCTGACCTTCACATGCTCGACCCGCACACCATGGCGTTCCTGCATCTGTCGGCCAGCCCACTGGATGTAGCGGTTGATGGATTCGCTGCCGCCCCAGGCGTTGAAATAGACGGTCTGGCCCCGCGCTGCTGCAGCGCGCTGGGTCCAGGCTGCGGGGTCTGCCGCAAACGCTGTGCGGCACAGGGCGGCGCCGGCCGCCAGGGCCAGGGTCGTGCGGCGCGTCATCCGTGTTGTCATGGTGGCTCCTGCGGGTTTATGCGAGCAAGGCCTGGGCGAATTCCCGGGCGTTGAAGGTTTCGAGTTCGTCGAGCTGTTCGCCCACGCCGATAAAGTACACCGGCACCGGCCGCTCCCGGGCAATGGCGGCCAGCACGCCACCCTTGGCCGTGCCATCAAGCTTGGTCACGATCAGGCCGGTCAGGCCGAGTGCGTCGTCAAACGCCCGCACCTGGGCCAACGCGTTCTGGCCGGTGTTGCCGTCAATCACCAGCAGCACCTCGTGCGGCGCGCTGGCGTCGGCCTTTTGAATCACCCGCTTGATCTTCTTGAGCTCCTCCATCAGGTGCAACTGGGTCGGCAGGCGCCCGGCGGTGTCGATCAGCACCACGTCGCGGCCGCGTGCCTTGCCGGCGCTGACCGCATCGAAGCTCACTGCGGCCGGGTCCGCCCCTTCCTGGCTGATGATGTCCACCGTGTTGCGGTCGGCCCACACGGTGAGTTGCTCCCGCGCAGCGGCGCGGAAGGTGTCGGCCGCCGCCAGCAGCACACTGGCCCCGCTTTCGCACAAGTGCCGGGTGAGCTTGCCGATCGAGGTGGTCTTGCCGGCGCCGTTGACACCTGCCACCATGATGACCGCGGGCTGGTGCAGCCCGATACGCAGCGGCTGCTGCAGTGGCGCGAGCAGTTCAGCCAGGCTGTCCACCAAGCTGTTTTTGAGCGCCACCGGTTCACTGATGCCGCCTGCGCGGGCCTTTTTGCGCAGGTCGGCCAGCAGGAAGGCGGTGGCCGCCACGCCAGTGTCGGCCATCAGCAGGGCGCTTTCGAGTTCTTCGTACAGCGCCTCATCGACCCGGGCGCCGCCGAACACGCTGGAAATGCTGCTGGCCGTCTTGCCCAGGCCGGCGCGCAGCTTGGCCAGCCATTTCTGCCGCGGCGGCAGGGCAGGGCCGTGCGGGCGGGGATCCGGAGAACTGGGCGCAGCGGAGTTCAGGGGCGCACCCGCCTGCGGTACGGCGTCAGGCAGCGTGACCGAGGGGGATTTTTTCTTGAAAAAACTGAACATGTCGGGCGTTCTTAGAATGGCACCATTCTATGAAACACACCAAACTCCCGCGCTTGTTCGCCGTTCTGTGGGCCGCCTGGCTGCTGGCGCTGGGACTGGCGGGTGCCGCCCGCGTCGCCCAAGCCGCCCCCCGGGCTGATGCCTTGCCCCGGAGCTTCACCCTGAGCAACGGCATGACGCTCATCGTCAAGCCCGACCACCGGGCACCTACGGCGGTACACATGTTGTGGGTGCGGGTGGGGTCCATGGACGAGGTAGACGGCACCAGCGGCGTGGCCCATGTGCTCGAACACATGCTGTTCAAGGGCACGCCCACCGTCAAGGCCGGAGACTTCTCGCGCCGCGTTGCCGCCCTGGGCGGGCGCGAAAACGCCTTCACCAGCAAAGACTACACCGGCTACTACCAGCAGATTCCTGTGTCCCGCCTGGAAGACGTGATGCGGCTGGAGGCCGACCGTTTTGCCAACAACCGGTGGAGCGACGAAGACTTCCGCAAGGAGCTTGAAGTGGTCAAGGAAGAGCGCCGTCTGCGCACCGAGGACAACCCCCACGCCCGGTTGCATGAGGCGATGGACGCGGTCACCTTCCAGGCGGCGCCCTACCGCCGGCCCGTGGTGGGCTGGATGAGCGACCTCGACGCCATGACACCGGACGATGCGCGCGCCTTCTTCCAGCGCTGGTACACACCGGCCAACGCTGCCGTGGTGGTGGCGGGCGACGTGGAGCCGGCGCAGGTGCTGGCCCTGGCCGAAAAGTACTATGCCGCCATCCCGGCGCGCCCGGTGCCGCCGCGCAAGCCGCGCGAGGAGCCTGCGCAGAATGGCCTGCGCCGGCTGGATTTCAAGGCACCGGCAGAGCAGTCGTATGTCGCCCTGGCATTCAAGGTACCCAGCCTGGCAGCGGCCGCCCTGGACCCGAAGCAGTCCGACCCGCAGAGCGATGATGCGCTGGCGCTGACCATGTTGGCGGCGGTACTCAGCGGCTACGACAACGCCCGCCTGGACCGCGCGCTGACCCAGCAGTCCGACCATGTGGCCGACAGCGCTGGCGCCTACTGCGGCCTGTTTGCCCGCGGCCCGCAGACCTGCAGCCTCTACGGTGTGCCGGCCGACGGCAAGACGCCGGCGCAGGTGGAGGCGGCGCTGCGCGCCGAGGTAGCCCGGGTGGCCCGCGAGGGGGTTTCCCCGGCCGAGATGCAGCGTGTCAAGAACCAGTGGGTGGCGGGCGAGATTTACAAGCAGGACAGCGTGTTCAACCAGGCCCGCATCCTGGGGACGCACTGGATCAACGGCTTTGCGCTGGACGCGGACGACCGCCTGATGGAGCGCCTGCGGGGGGTGACATCGGCCCAGGTGCAGGCCGTGGCGGCGCGCTACTTTGGTGACGATGCCCTGACGGTGGCCACCTTGCTGCCGCAGCCCCTGGACAAGACGCGCAAGCCGCGTGCTGCCCCAGCTGGCGCACGCCATTGAAGCCCGCACCTGGCCACACCATCCCCATGAATGCTATGCAAATAAGAGCAACAAGCCTAGCGTTTTCGCTGGCCTCAGCTATTTTTCTAGTGCAGCCCGCAGCCGCGGGCATACCGATACAACAGTGGACGCAGGCCTCCGGCGCCCAGGTGTTCCTGGTCGAGAGTCCGGCCATTCCGATGGTCGATGTGCAGATCGACCTGGATGCCGGCGCCCGCCGCGATCCGGCGGACAAGCCCGGCCTGGCCAACCTGATGGCGGCGGCCACGGCCTACGGTGTCAAGGCCCGGGGCGGCCTGGCTGCGCTCGATGAAAACGCGCTGAGTGACGCCTGGACCGATCTGGGCGCGTCGTTCGGCGGCAGTGCCGGCACCGACCGCCTGAGCTTTACCCTGCGTTCTTTGACCTACCCGGACCTTTCGGACAAGGCCGCCGCACTGGCGGCGCGCCAGCTGGCCGAACCTGACTTCCCCGAGGCACCCTGGCTGCGCGACCGGCCCAAGATGGTGGCCAGCCTGAAAGAGGCCGACACCCGCCCGGCCACCGTGGCGGCGCGTGCCTTTGCCAAGGCGGTCTACGGCAGCCACCCTTACGGTGCGCAGAGCACCGAGGCCAGCCTCAACCGCATCCAGGTGGGCGACCTGCGCGCTCTGCATGCCGCCGCCCTGCGGCCCTGCGCCGCGCGCGTCAGCGTGGTCGGGGCGCTCAACCGGGCCCAGGCCGATGCCCTGGTGGCGCAGATGCTGTCCCTGCTACCGGCCAGTGGCTGCACACCGCCTGCGCCGGTGGCCGAGGTGGCGCCGCTGTTGGCCCCCAGCGAACAGCGTATTGCCTTTGCCTCGTCCCAGGCGCATGTGCTGCTGGGCCAGCCCGGTTTCAAACGCAACGCGCCCGACTACTTTGCCCTGATCGTGGGCAACCACATCCTCGGCGGTGGCGGCTTCACCGCGCGCCTGACCGAGGAAGTGCGCGAAAAGCGCGGCCTGACCTACAGCGTTTACAGCTATTTTTCTCCAGGCCTGCACGCCGGCGCCTTCACTATCGGCTTGCAGACCCGGCCAGACCAGGCGCAGCAGGCGCTTGACCTGGTGCGCGAGGTGCTGGACCGCTTTGTGCGCGAGGGACCGACCGAGGCCGAGCTCCAGGCCGCCAAGGACAACCTGATCGGCGGCTTCGCCCTGCGCCTGGACAGCAACCGCAAGCTGCTCGACAACGTGGCGAACATCGCCTGGAACGGCCTGGCGCTGGACTACCTCGACACCTGGACCCGCCAGGTGCAACAACTCACCGTTACCGAGGTGCGCGCTGCCTTCGCCCGTACAGTCAATCCGGCGCGCATGGCCACGGTGCTGCTGGGCGCGCCGGACGCCGCACAATAGCCCCCATGAGCACCCGTTCCTCCCCCGCGCGCCAAAGTGCGCGCACCCCGGCGGTGCGCAAACCCCGTCCCGCAGGCATTCAGAGCCACGAAGTCCGCATCATCGGCGGCCTGTGGAAGCGCACCCGGCTCAAGGTTGCCGACCGGCCCGGTTTGCGCCCCACGCCGGACCGGGTGCGCGAAACCCTGTTCAACTGGCTCGGCCAGGACTTGACCGGCCTGCGCTGCCTGGACGCCTTTGCCGGCACTGGCGTGCTCGGCTTCGAGGCGGCCTCGCGCGGCGCCACGGAGGTGCTGCTCGTGGAGCATGACAGCGCACTGGTGGCGCAGCTGCACAAGACCCGGACCCAACTGCAGGCCACTGGCGTGCAGGTCCAGCGCGGCGACGGTGTAGCCGCTTTGCGCCAGGCCGCGCCGGGCAGCCTGGACCTGATTTTTCTGGATCCGCCTTTTGATGCGCCGCTGGCGCAGCCAGCGCTGCAGGCCGCGGTGCGTGCCCTGGCACCCGGCGGCATGCTCTACCTGGAGGCGCCGGCGCGCTGGACCGATGAGATGTTGCTGCCCACGGGGCTGGTGCTGCACCGCTACCTCAAGGCCGGCGCGGTGCACGCCCATGTGCTGTGCCATCCGGCGGAACCTGCCCCGGCGGCATAATTTGTGCACCGTGACCGCCCCCTCTGACAACCTGGAGCTCTCGATGGCCACCTCCGTGATCGCAGTATTCCCCGGCACGTTCGACCCTGTCACGCTGGGCCACCAGAACCTGGTGGAGCGCAGTGCGCAGCTGTTTGGCACCGTGGTGGTGGCAGTGGCCGCTGGTCACCACAAGAAGACGATGTTCACCCTGGATGAGCGGCTCGAGACCGTGCGCGAGGTGTTCGCGCCGCTGGCCAATGTGCAGGTTCTGCCGTTTACGGGCCTGGTGCGCGACTTTGCCGTGGCGCAGGGCGCCAAGGCGATGGTGCGCGGGGTGCGCTCGGTCACCGACTACGACTACGAAGCCCAGCTCGCTGGCATGAACCGCGCCCTGGCCGCCGACCTGGAGACAGTGTTTCTGACGCCCGATGCACGTTTCCAGTTCATCAGCAGCACGCTAGTGCGGGAAATCGCCACGCTGCAGGGCGATGTAGCCCAGTTTGTCGCACCGTCCGTCCACCAGCGCATCCTGCACAAGCTGCGCAGCTAAGGGGTCCAGGCCATGGCTTTGATCATCACCGACGAGTGCATCAACTGCGATGTCTGCGAGCCGGAGTGCCCCAATGACGCCATTTTTCTGGGGCCCGAGATCTACGAAATCGACCCGCACAAATGCACCGAATGTGTAGGCCATTTTGACGAGCCGCAGTGTGTGCAGGTCTGTCCGGTGGCCTGTATTCCGGTCAACCCGCACTGGGTGGAAGACCGTGAAACGCTGTGGCAAAAGTACCGCCGGCTGCAGGCTGGTATTGCTGCCGCCGCGCTGCCGCGCCCTTGAGGCCTTGCTGCCCGCCCCCGAATCCCATCGCGCGCCGAACGCTGGGATCAAGGCCAAAGTCGGTTTGTTTCATGCCGTCATCAAATGCAAATTGCGTGCCTCAATCCATATGGCTGGAGTGGCGCTTTTTACATGCTCCCTGGGACGAAGAGCAGCAGCCACACTTTGGCCCATCACTTGACTGGGTATGCGTGCCCATTGGCATCGGACTGGCGATGGCCTGAGCCAAAAGCCTATTGCGCGGCTTTGCCCGCAGCGTCCTTTTTTGGTTCCGCCGGAACTTTTGCGGTGAAGTACTCCGGGGCGTTCTTGTGGGCCTTGGTGCCCTTCTTCTCCTTGCCTTTTGGGGTGGCGGCGGTCTCGGCCGGGTTGGTGACCTTCTTCTGGCTGGCAGGTTTGGCCTGCGCTACCTTGCTGGGGCTGGCGGCCAGTTTTTCCTCTTTCAGGCGTTGCGCCTGCAGCGCGTCGGCCCGGGCCGCGTCCTGGGCAGCAACCTTGCGGGCCTGTGCCTGCTGGGCGGGCGTGCGGCTGTCGTTGGCGTCGACCGCCACGCCCCCCGGGCAGGGCTGCTGGCTGTAGGCGTCGCCGCACCGATAGACAGTTTGGGCGATAGCCCCCGTGGATACGAGGCCTAACGCTAGAAAAATAATAGCAAAAAGGTGCTGGCGCGGCATTATTCCCTCCCCAGTGCAGGCAGTTCTTCCAGTGCGCCCATCGCTGCGCCCGGCAGTGCGGCAGATGCGATGGCGGTTGTCGTGGTGGGCGTTGTTACGGATCGTGCGCCAGGCATTGCGGCAGGCTCGGGCCGGGGTGGCTTGGGCCGGGGCGGTTTGCTGGTGTGGATCAGCAGGGTGGCTTTGTCCATGTCGCCCGCCAGCAACTGGGGCAGGGCCTTGATGGAGCGGTCAATGCTCTGGTCGATGGCAATGCGGTGGTCCAGCGAGGGCTTTTTCAGCACCCAGCCCACCACCTCGGCGCGCTCGCCGGGGTGGCCCACCCCCAGTCGCAGGCGCCAGTAGTCCGCGCTGCCCAGTTGGGCATGGATGTCGCGCAAGCCGTTGTGCCCCGCGTGGCTGCCGCCAAATTTAAGCCGCGCCTCGCCCGGTGCAATGTCGAGTTCGTCGTGCACGACCAGAATTTCCTGCGGTTCGATCTTGAAGAACCGGGCCAGCAGTGCCACCGACTTGCCTGACAGATTCATGAAGGTTTGCGGTTTAAGCAGCCAGACGGTCTGGTCGTTGACCGTGGTGCGTGCCAGCAGCGCCTGGTAGTTTCGGTCCATGGCCAGCGTCAGCCCCAACTCCCGCGCCAGCGCATCGAGCCACCAGAACCCGGCGTTGTGGCGTGTGTCCTCGTATTGGGCGCCGGGGTTGCCCAGGCCGACAAACAGTTTGATCATGGTAAAGAGGGGTCCGGTTCCAGGGGCGCTGGGCGTGAGGGCGCCCAAGCGCTTCAGTGTAGACCGGTTGCCCGCGGGAGACAACCGCCAGCGTCGCAAGCCGGGCCCGGTGCTGGTACGCTTGCGCTATGTGTTTGCCGAACGAAGGAAGAAAAATGCTGCAACCCGGCCTCATGATGGAACTCCCCTTGCTGCTCTCCAGCGTGATCGAGCACGCTGCGGCCCAGTACGGCGACGTGGAAATCGTTTCGCGTGAAACGCACGGCCCGCTGTTTCGCTACACCTACGCGCAGTGTGCGGCCGGCGCCCGCAAATTGGCCAATGCGCTGGCGGCGCTGCAGCTCAACCCCGGGGACGCGGTGGGGTCGATCGCCTGGAACAACCACCGCCACCTGGAGGCCTACTACGCGGTCTCCGGCAGCGGCATGGTGTTGCACACCTGCAACCCGCGCCTGCATCCGCAGCAGCTCATTTACATCATCAACCATGCCGAAGACCGGGTGGTGCTGTTCGACGCCACCTTTGCGCCCCTGGTCAAGGGCATTGCCGCCCACTGTCCGCAGGTGCGGGCCTGGGTCTGCCTGGCCGATGAAGCCAACACCCCGGCGATTGAGGGTGTGGCCAATGTGCTGTCCTACGATGCTCTTGTTGCGCCGTGCAGCGAGGTATTTGCCTGGCCGCAGTTTGACGAGCGCTCGGCAGCAGCCCTGTGCTACACCTCGGGCACCACCGGCAACCCCAAGGGGGCCATGTATTCGCACCGGGCGATTGTGCTCAACGCCATGTCGGGCAGCATGCCGGGGGTGCTGTCGCTGTCGTCGGCCGAAACCATTTTGCCGGTGGTGCCGATGTTCCACATCAACGCCTGGTGCATTCCCTATTCCGCCCCCATTGGTGGTGCCAAGATGGTGCTGCCCGGGCCGCGCCTGGACGGGCAGTCGCTGTACGAGCTGATGGAGTCCGAGCGCGTCACGGTCAGTGCCGGGGTGCCAACCATCTGGCAGGGCATGCTGGCCTACATGGAGCAGCACGGACTGCGCTTTAGCACCATGCGCAGGACCGGCGTGGGCGGCTCGGCGATGCCGCAGTCGCTGATCGCCAAGTTCATGGACGTCTACCAGGTCGATGTGCGGCACGGCTGGGGCATGACCGAGACCACCGCCGTCGGCACCATGGGCACGCTGATGCCCAAGTCCAACGGCTGGACCCCCGAGCAGAAGCAGGCGCTGCTGGCCAAGCAGGGCAAGAGCACCTTCGGGGTCGAGATCAAGGTGGTGGATGGCGAGGGGCACACCCTGGCGCGCGATGGTGTGTCACAGGGCGAGCTCATGGTGCGCGGGCACTGGATCATCTCGTCCTACTACAAGGGCGAAGGGTCGCCCCTCATCGATGGATGGTTCCCGACTGGGGACATTGCCACCATCGACGCCGAGGGCATCATGCAGATCCGGGACCGGACCAAGGACGTGATCAAGACCGGCGGCGAGTGGATCAGCTCCATCGACCTCGAAAACGCTGCAGTCGCCCACCCCGCAGTGGCGATGGCGGCGGTCATCGGCGTCAAGCACCCCAAGTGGGACGAGCGCCCCCTGTTGTTTATCGTGCGCAAGCCCGGCGCAGCCCTGGAGAAGGCGGAGATCCTGCGGTTTCTAGAAAGCAAGGTTCCCAAGTGGTGGGTGCCGGACGATGTGGTGTTTGTGGAGTCCCTGCCGGTGGGCGGCACCGGCAAGGTGCAAAAGGGCGACCTGCGCAAGCAGTACGGCGGCGTTTTCAGCTGAAGCGCCGGCGCTGGTTTGCTCCGGCTGGTTACCGGCGTGCCAAAAAAAAGGCCCACCGGAGTGGGCCTTTGACGCAAGGGCGCAGCCCTTATTTCTTGGCAGGCGCCTTGGCGGGTGCTTTGGCCGGAGCTTTGCCGCCTTTGGCAGCGGGTGCCGCAGCGGTTTCGGCTGCAGGGGCTTCTGCTGCGCCGGCAATGGCGACCACGGACACAATCACCGGGTTGTTCTTGCCATGGGTCACGGCTGTCACGCCCTTGGGCAGTACGACATCGGCCAGGTGCAGGGAAGCACCCTTCTTCAGGCCGCTGAGGTCCACCGCGATGAACTCGGGCAGGTCCTTGGGCAAGCACAGCACCTCGATTTCGGTGACGACGTGGTTGGCAATGCAGCCGTCGGTCTTGACCGCAGGAGAGTTCTCGTCGCCGCTGAAGTGCAATGGCACTTTCATGTGCAGTTTGGTGTTTTCATCCACACGCTGGAAGTCGATGTGCAAGATCAACTGCTTGAACGGGTGCATTTGCACGTCGCGCAGCAGAACCTTGTGTTCCTGCCCGGCGAGTTCCATGTCGAGCACGGAGGCGTGGAAGGCTTCTTTCTTGATGGCATGCCACAAGGCGTTGTGGTCCAGTTCGATCAGGGTGGTCTCAGCGGTTCCACCGTAAACGATACCGGGCGTGCGGCCCGTATTGCGGAGACGGCGGCTCGCACCCGTACCCTGCTTGGCGCGCTCAAAAGCGACAAATTTCATAACTTACTCCTGAAGGAATCCACCGCGACCAGTGTGATTCCGGTTAAACAAAGGCGCTTTATCACTGCCCTGTGCAGCGGCGCCCGCTTCTGCTCCGGGTCAGAAAAGGTTTTCCTGGTCCGAGAACAAACTCATCACCGACTCTCCTTTGGCAATGCGCTGTATCGTTTCTGCGATCAGCGGTGCCACGGTGAGCTGGCGAATCTTGGTGCATTGCGCCGCATTGGCGCTCAGCGGAATGGTGTTGGTCACCACGACCTCGTCGAGCGCGTTGCCGTTGGCAATGCGCTCAATGGCCGGACCCGAAAATATCGGGTGGGTGCAGTAGGCATAAACCTTCTTGGCGCCGCGCATTTTCAGCACCTCGGCGGCCTTGACCAGGGTGCCGGCGGTGTCGATCATGTCGTCCATGATGACGCAGTTGCGGCCCTCGATTTCGCCGATCACGTGCATCACTTCCGACACGTTGGCCTTGGGCCGGCGCTTGTCGATGATGGCCAGGTCGCAGTTGAGCTGTTTTGCCAGAGCCCGTGCGCGCACCACGCCGCCCACGTCGGGCGAGACCACGATCAGGTCTTCGTAGTTCTTCTGGCGCAGGTCACCGAGCAACACCGGCGAGGCATAAATGTTGTCCACCGGAATGTCAAAAAAGCCCTGGATCTGGTCGGCATGCAGGTCCATCGTCAGAACCCTGGCGACGCCCACGGCCTGCAACATGTTGGCTACCACCTTGGCGGTGATGGGCACGCGCGTCGAGCGCGGGCGCCGGTCTTGGCGCGCATAGCCGAAATAGGGGATGACGGCGCTGATGCGTTCGGCCGATGCCCGCTTGAGCGCATCGACCATGATCAGCAGTTCCATCAGGTTCTCGTTGGTCGGCGCGCAGGTGCTTTGCACCACGAACACGTCCCGGGCCCGCACATTCTGGTTGATTTCGACGGTGACTTCACCGTCCGAGAACCGTCCGACCGTGGCCGCACCGAGCGTGATGCCCAGGTGTTGCGCGATATCTGCCGCCATGCCGGGATTGGCATTGCCGGTAAACACCATGAAGTCGGGGGGAGAGTTTGCCTGCATACGGATTCCAACGAAAATATTAGGCTTTTGATGTCATTTCGCGTATGCCGCGGACCGGTCCATCCGGTTCACAGATTTGGCAGGGGAAGAAGGACTCGAACCTTCGCATGCTGGAATCAAAATCCAGTGCCTTAACCAACTTGGCGACTCCCCTACACGGGTTGACAGTTATTCACTGCCCACCGATACACCGTCGCTGGAGGCCCACCCATACAAGGGATGTTCCTCCAAACTGCTACACACTTTCACCACACACGACCCGGGCGCTGTTTCCAGCTTGACTGGATGCAAGGCCTTGGCAAACACCGCACTTCCCGAGCCGGTCATCCTGCCCTGCAATCCTTGCGAAGAAAGCCACGCGAGGGCTTCGTTCACGCCCGGGCACAGTCTCTGGGCAACCGGCTGCAAGTCGTTCCGGCCAAAACCGAAGGGGTCTGCAGCAAAGCCTAAAAGTATAGCAGGCTCGGAGTCGCGTTGGAGCGCGGGATCCGAGAATATCAGCCGTGTCTCCAGCCCTTGCGCGGGCTTTACCACCACCAGCGGCTGGCGAGGCAGGGCAATGGGCGTCATTTTTTCGCCGATGCCCTCGACCCAGGCATGCCGCCCACCCAGAAAAAATGGCACGTCGGCGCCCAGCGCCAGGCCAAGGGTCTGCAAGGTCTGCACCGACCAGTGCAGATTCCACAGGCGGTTGAGCGCCAGGAGCGTGGACGCGGCGTCGGACGAGCCGCCGCCCATGCCAGCCTGGGCCGGCACCGACTTGAACACCCCGATGTGCGCACCCAGCGTGCAACCGCTGGCGCTTTGCAGGGCGCGGGCAGCGCGCAGCACCAGGTCGTCTGCGGGCAGTTCCCACCCCAGGTCTTCGCGGGTAATGCGGCCGTCAGGGCGCACATCAAAGTGCAGGGTGTCGCACCAGTCGATCAGCATGAAGACCGACTGCAGCAGGTGGTAGCCATCGTCCCTGCGCCCGGTAATGTGCAGAAACAGGTTGAGCTTGGCCGGCGCGGGAATGTCGTAGAGCGACTGCATCAACCGATTATCCCGTCCTTCTGGGGGCGGCCTCAGCGGTCCAGCACGATTTTGAGTTCGGCCTGCGGGGCGCGGCCGGTGAGCCGGGCACTGAGCCGTCCATCGGGCAAACCGCTGAGGTCTGGCTCCCAGCCGAGGGCCGGCGTGGCTATGCCCTGCAGCCAGTCGAACAGCGGCGCGATTGGCAGGTCCACGCCAGTGGTTGCGCGCGCCAGTTCATCCATGGAAGCAAACTGTTGCGGCTCGCCCGAACCTTCCAGCACGGCAACGCCGGCGCTCCAGCGCATCCGCGCCAGCGTGACACCCAGCGGTGAACTCAGGGTCAGCAGGCCCTCGCCCGCATTGCCCTGCAGCGCAAAGTCAGCGGCAAAAGCGCGCACTGGCTGCGACAGAACCTTGACCGACAGCCGGCCTTGCCAGCTGTTGCTGCCTGAGCCTAACGGGGCTCCAGGCCGCGTGAATCTTGCGCATCCCGCTACTAAAAAAATAGCAAGCACCAGCGCCGCACGCCGGCAGGCCGGCAGGCCAGCAGTCACGGCTTGGTGAGCCGGCGCATGGTTTCCAGCAGCGTCTCGTTGTCCTGCTTCAGTTCCAGGCCTTCCTTCCAGGCGGTCCGGGCTTTTTGTTGCTGGTTCAAATGCCAGAGTACCTCGCCCAGGTGGGCAGCTATTTCGGCATCGGGTCTGCGCTTGAAGGCCTCTTGCAACAATCGCAAGGCGGTTTCAGCGTTGCCGCTGCGGAACTCGACCCAGGCCATACTGTCGACGATGTACGGGTCGTCGGGGGCAAAGCTCAGGGCCTTGGCCACCAGTGTGCGCGCCTCGTCCAGCCGCACACCGCGATCCGCCAGCGAATACCCCAGGGCGTTGTAGGCATGGTGGTAATCGGGCCGCTCGGCAATGACCCGGCGCAGCAAGATCTCCATTTCATCGCTTTTGCCCACCTTTTCTGCGGCCATTGCCAGGTCGTAGGCCAGGTCGGTGTCTTGCGGCATGGCCACCAGCGCCTGTCGCAGCACCTCATAGGCTTCGCCAAACAGCTTGTTGTCCCGAAGCAACTGGGCCTCGGCGCTGATCTTGCCGCGTGCGTCTTCGGCGCGCGTTTCCGCAATGCCCCGGATCAGCGCCCGCCCCTCGGCCACCTTGCCCTGGCGCGCCAGAATGTTGGCCCGCCGGATCTGGACCCGCATTACGTCCTCGGGGCTGGTGATCAGGGACAGGTAGCGCTGCGCCTCGTCCCAGCGCTGGTAACCTTCCTCGATTTGCGCCAGAAGCAAGTAGGCCTGCACCGGCCCGCGGTCGGTGCCATCGGAGGGCTCGTTGCTGGTATCGGCTTTGTCCAGCTGGATGTAGCGCAACAGCGAAGTTCGGGCCGCGTCCGGATTTTTGGCCTGGAATTCCAGGGTGCCGCGCAACAGCCAGCCCGGCGCATAGTCTGGTGCGCTGCGGGTCAGGTGCAGGCTCTCGGCCCGGGCGTCTGCCTCGCGCTCGGCCTGCAGCAGCTTGCGCGCGTAGCCCATACGCAGTTCCGGCAGGGGTTTGCCAGCGAGGTATTTGCGTACCAGCGCCTCGGCCCCAGGCAAATCAGGCGCCATCAGCGCCAGCGCCAGTTCGACCGGTTCACGCGCGCCGGAGTTGAGTGCCGCGCCCTTTTGGGCTGCTGCAAGTGCTGCGGCCGTGTCTTGGGCCATCAGGCGCATGGCGCCAATGCAGGCCCAGGCAGCTGGACCGGTCACCTTGCCGCCGAGTTCGCCGGCGAGCGCCTGCTCCAGCGTAGCAGCCGCCAGTTTTCGGTCCGTGGCACGCGAAAAATACCGGGGCAGGAGGCTGATGGCGGCGGCGCGCTCGCCCTGCGCCATGGGAGCCAGGCTGCGCCGAATTGGCTCTGCGGTCTCGGCGATCCGGTTGAGCCCGATCAGGATCTGAATGACATACTGGCTGGCCTCGCGCGACTGCGGCAGCGCCTGGCTCCAGGCCTGCGCTGCATGCAGGGCGGAAGTTCCGTCACGCGCGCCCAGAGCCAGTTGCACGGCGCGTTCGAACAGCGCCTGCGAGCGGGTGTTGCGTGCCGCATCGAGCAGCAATGCATAGCCTGTGCCGGCGTCGCCGTCTTGCGCACTGAGTTCCCCGACCAGGATTTCATAGAACAGCGGGCCCGTCAGTTCGGAATTGACGATCTCCGCCTCCTTGGTGGCGGCACTGGCAGGCACACAGGCCCAGGCCAGCAGGGCGAGCGATGCCAGAAGGCGTTTTGTCAGGGTCATCAAGCCATAATAATCCAACATGCATTCCCCGCGCTCACCCATTGCCGCCCATGCCAGAACTTCCGGAAGTTGAAGTCACCCGGCTGAGTTTTGCCGCTGCAATTGCAGGCGCGCGTACTCTCTCGGCGTGGCTGGGCAAACCCTTGCGCTGGCCGCTGGGGCTGGAGCCCGCCGAACTGCGCGGCCGGCGGGTGCTGGGTGTGCGCAGACGCGGCAAGTACCTGCTGCTGGACCTGGACCGCGGCCTGTTGCTGCTGCACCTGGGAATGTCCGGTAGCGTGGTGTTTGGCCAGGGTCTGGGTGCCCCCGGCGTGCACGACCATTTCGACCTAGAAACCAGCCTCGGCACGCTGCGCCTGAACGATCCGCGCCGCTTCGGTGCAGTGGTCTATGCCGAGGATGCGCAGGACCCGGCGGCGCACAAGCTGCTTGGCAAGCTGGGCGTCGAACCGCTGGGCGATGACTTTGCACTGGTGGCTTTTCAGGCCGGGTTGCGCCAGCGTAACGCCGCCATCAAGCAGGTGCTGCTGGGCGGTGCGCTGGTGGTGGGGGTAGGGAACATCTATGCCTCCGAGGCGCTGTTTCTGGCGGGCATACGCCCCACCACGCGCGCCAGCCGCATCAGCCGGCCGCGGGCCCAGCGGCTGCACCAGGCCATCCGCGACGTGCTGGCGCGGGCCGTGGCCAAGGGGGGCAGCACCCTGCGGGATTTTTCCAATGCCCAGGGCGAGTCCGGCTATTTTCAGCTCGAAGCCATGGTGTACGGCCGCGAGGGCCAGCCCTGCAGGGTCTGCGGCAGCCCGATCCGGGCCATCCGCCAGGGCCAGCGTTCCACCTTTTTCTGTCCGGTATGCCAGAAGCCCTGAGCTTTGCCGCGCAAGTGGTGGCCTGGCAGGCGCGCCATGGCCGCAATGACCTGCCCTGGCAGAACACCCGCGACCCGTACCGCGTCTGGCTCTCCGAGATCATGCTGCAGCAAACCCAGGTGGCCACCGTCAAAGGCTACTTTGACCGGTTCCTGGCGCGTTTTCCGGATGTGGCATCGCTGGCCCACGCAAGTTTGGACGAAGTGCTGGGCCTGTGGAGCGGGCTGGGCTACTACAGCCGCGCGCGCAACCTGCACCGCTGCGCCCAGCAGGTGCTTGCGGACCACGGCGGCGCGTTCCCGCGTGACGGGCTGGTGTTGGCGACATTGCCTGGGATTGGCCGCTCGACCGCCAGCGCGATTGCCTCGCTGTGTTTCGGCCAGCGCGTTGCCATCCTGGATGCCAACGTTAAACGCGTGGTCACGCGCATAGCGGCGTTCGACGCAGACCTGGCCCAGGCGGCCAACGAGAAGGCCCTGTGGGCGCTGGCGCAAAGTCTGCTGCCACCTGTCGCACACGCCATCCGGGACATGCCGCGCTACACCCAGGGCATGATGGACTTGGGGGCCACCGTCTGTACCCCGCGCAAGCCCCTGTGCCTGACTTGCCCGGTGGCGGAGCACTGCCAGGCCCGCGCCCAGGGCCAACCCGAGCAATACCCCGTGCGCAGCCGAAAGCTCAAGCGCTCGAGCCAATCGCTGTGGCTCCTGGGAGCGCGCACGCCGGACGGCGCTGTCTGGCTGTCGCGCCGGCCTGCTCCGGGCGTGTGGGCTGGCCTGCACTGCCTGCCGCTGTTCGACAGCGAGGACGCACTGCACCAGGCTGTGGCGCACGAACAGCGCGGCGCACTGGTGCCCGGCGAAGCCTTCACCCATGTGCTCACGCACAAGGACCTGCACCTGCACCCCTGGTACCTGCAGGCGCCGGCGCACAGCGTGGGCTGGGATCACGGGCAATGGGTAGCGGCAGACCGGTGGCCAGCGCTGGGCTTGCCGGCGCCCGTGCGCCGCCTGCTGGAGCAGGGCTAGAGCGCGTCGAGTTCGCGGTGGCGCTTGAGGGTGATCCAGCGCCCGCCAAACTGCTGCGCCAATGCCTCCACCAGATAGACCGAGCGGTGCTGCCCGCCGGTGCAGCCGATGGCCACCGTCACGTAGCTCCTGTGGTCGCGCGCCAGGTCGTCCAGCCAGGCCTGCAGAAAGGCCGAAACGTGCGCCAGCATGCGGCCCACATCCTCCTGTTGTTGCAGAAATTCGATCACGGGCAGGTCGCGTCCACTGAGCGCCTTGAGCCCGGGCTCGTAGTGCGGATTGGGCAGCATGCGCACATCGAACATGAAGTCGGCGTCGCTGGGCACTCCCCGCTTGAAAGCAAAGGATTCAAACACCAGCGTGAGCTGGCCCCCGGGGGTGGTCACCAGCGACTTGATGTAACCCTGTAACTGGGCCGCGCGGATCATGCTGGAGTCGATCACATGCGACTCTTCGCGCAGCGTGCTGAGCAGTTCGCGTTCGAGTTCGATAGCGTCGATCAGGCCCCTGCGCTGGTCCCGGTCGGAATGCGTGGACTCGCTTTGCGACAGGGGGTGCTTGCGTCGCGTCTCGGAGTAGCGCCGAACCAGGGTGTCGGTGGTCGCGTCCAGAAACACCGGCTTGACCGCCATGCCCTGGGAGCGCAGGCCCTGCAGCAACTGCGGCACCAGCGGCAGCGAACTGGCGCTGCGCACGTCCATCGCAATCGCCAGCCGCCGCACCTTGTGGCGCGTTTCCAGCTTCACAAATTGAAGCAGCAGTTCAGGCGGCAGGTTGTCCACGCAGTAAAAGCCGTCGTCCTCCAGGGCGTGCAGCGCCACCGATTTGCCCGAGCCCGACATGCCGGTGATGAGCACGATCTCCATGGGGGCAGGGGCTTGCTTCATGGGCTCAGGCGCCGGACTGCAGCATTTCCCGGGCATGGGCCAGCGTGGTGCCCGACAGCTTTTCGCCACCCAACATGCGCGCCAGTTCACCCACGCGCTGCTCGCCGTGCGCCGGTGCCACCGTGCTCAGCGTTGCAGTGCCCTGCCACTGTTTGGAGACCACCATGTGGTGGTTGGCACAGGCGGCCACCTGGGGCAGGTGGGTTACGGCCAGCACCTGCCGGTCCATGCCCAGCTGCTTCATCAGGCGGCCCACCGTCTCGGCGACCGCGCCGCCCACACCGGCGTCCACCTCGTCAAAAATCAAAGTTTGCGCGGTACCCAGCCTGCTGGTCGTCACGGCAATGGCCAGCGCCATGCGCGAGAGTTCGCCGCCGGATGCGACCTTGCTGACCGGCCGCGGCGTGCTGCCGGCGTGGCCGGCTGCCAGAAACTGGATGTCTTCCAGTCCGCTGAGCATCGGTTGCGGTGCGTTTTGCAGCACCACGTCAAACTGCCCCCCCTGCATGCCCAGGCCCTGCATGGCTTCAGTGATGGCCCGCGCCAGCAGCGGCGCCGCTGCGGCGCGCTGGCGCGAGATGCTGCGCGCCTCAGCCAGGTAGGCAGCATGCGCCTTGCGCTGTGTCTGCTGCAGGCCGTCCAGGTCGGCGGCGGCATCGAGCTGCTGCAACTCCTGCTTCCAACTGGCCAGCAAAGCGGCGAGTTCGTGCGGTGCGCGTTTGTAGCGCCGCGCCAGCGAGACCCAGAGCGTCATGCGTGCGTCGAGCTCGGCCAGCCGCGCCGGGTCGGGCTCGGTGTGTCGGGCGTAGGCACGCAGGGAGCGCGCCACGTCTTCGACTTGTGCCAGGCTCGATGCCAGCAGATCCACCGCGTCCCGGAAAGCGGGCTCCAGATGCACTTGGGCCTGCAATTGCTGCAGCGCTGCGCTGAGGGCCTGCTGCGCGCTGGGCTCCTGGTCTTCGAGCAGGTCCACCGCCGCCTGGGCGGCGTCGAGCAGAGCCTGTCCGTTGGCCAGGCGGCTGTGGCTGGTGTTGAGTTCTTCCCATTCGTCTGGCTGCGGGGCCAGTCTGTCCAGCTCGGAAATCTGCCACGCCAGACGCTCACGCTCGCGCTGCAGGCTGTCCTGTGCCTCGGTGGCCCGGGTCAGCGCATGCTCGGCCTCGCGCCACTGGCCCCAGAGCGCGGTCAGCGCCGCGGTCGAGACCTTGGCGTAGGCGTCCAGCAGTCCACGCACGGCTTCCGGCCGCGTCAGGCTCTGCCAGGCGTGCTGGCCATGGATGTCAAGCACATGTTCGCCGATGGCGCGCAGTTGCTGCGCCGTGGCCGGACTGCCATTGACCCAGGCCCGGCTCTTGCCCTGGGTGTCCACCGTACGGCGCAGCAGCAGCGTGTCGCCCCCGTCAAAACCGGCTTCGGCCAGCAAGGCCTCCAGGCCGGCAACGCTGTCAAATTCTGCGCTCACGTCGGTGCGCGTGGCCCCTTCGCGGATGGCGCCGGCGTCCGCGCGGGCACCGGTGACCAGTTGCAGGGCGTCAATCAGGATCGATTTGCCCGCACCGGTTTCGCCGGTGAGGACCGTAAAGCCGGTATCGAGCGCGAGATCGAGCTCGCTGACGATCACAAAGTCCCGTAAAACGATTCGCTTGAGCGCCACGGTCTACGCCACCCCTTCGTTCCAGTGCATTTTCTGGCGCACGGTGTCAAAGTAAGTCCAGCCTTGCGGGTGCAGAAAGCGCACCTGGTGCTCCGAGCGCGTTACCACAATGCGGTCGCCATGCATCAGTGAGGCCAGGCGCTGCATGTCGAAGTTGGCGCTGGCGTCCCGTCCAGCGACGACTTCAATGGCAATTTCCACCGTGTTGGACAGTACGATGGGCCGGTTGGACAGGGTGTGCGGCGCAATCGGCACCAGCACCCAGCCGTCAATATCCGGGTGCAGCAGCGGGCCGCCGGCCGAGAGCGAATAGGCCGTGGAACCGGTGGGTGTGGCAATGATCAGCCCGTCGGCGCGCTGGTTGGCCACAAAGTGGCCGTCCACTTCCACGCGCAACTCCACCATGCCCGATGTCGCGCCACGGTTGACCACCACCTCGTTCATCGCCAGCGCACTGAAGACGCACTGGCCGTCGCGCATCACCCGCCCCAGAATCAGGGCGCGGTCGTCTTGTTCGAAATGGCCGGCCAGCATGGGTTTGAGCGTCTTTTTGTACTGCTCAAACGGAATGTCGGTAATAAAGCCCAGCCGCCCCTGGTTGATGCCGATCAGGGGCACCTTGTAGGGTGCGAGCTTGCGCCCGATGCCCAGCATGGTGCCGTCCCCGCCCACCACCAGGCACAGGTCGCAACTGGCACCAATGCCGTCCACGTCCATGGCGGTGTAGCTCCCCAGGCCGGAACTGGCGGTTTCTGCCTCCAGCACCACATCGCAACCCAGGTCCATCAGGAAATGGGCGATCTCGTCGAGCGCCTGGCGCGGCAAGGCCCCGGCACCGCCAGCGGCGGAGGCCTGGTACTTGCCGATCAGCGCAACCTGGCGGAATTGGGTCCGGGACTTCATTTCCAAATTACATCACTAAAATGATTCGATGCTCGATGATCGGTCCAAGTTGTTACTGAAAGCGCTGGTAGAGCGTTACATCGCCGACGGCCAGCCCGTGGGAAGCCGGACGCTGTCGCGCGCCTCCGGGCTGGAGCTGTCGCCAGCGACCATCCGCAACGTCATGTCCGACCTGGAAGAGCTGGGCCTGATCGTCAGCCCGCACACCTCGGCCGGGCGCATTCCCACGGCGCGCGGGTACCGGCTGTTTGTGGACACCATGCTCACCGTGCAGCCGTCACAGTACGCCTCGCACAGCTTGGCGCCGGATCAGCCGCAAAAGGTGATTTCCAACGCCGCCAACCTGCTGTCGAGCCTGTCGCAGTTTGTGGGCGTGGTGATCGCGCCACGGCGCACATCGGTGTTCCGGCACATGGAGTTTTTGCGGCTCTCGGAAAAGCGGCTGCTGGTCATCATCGTCTCGCCGGATGGCGACGTGCAAAACCGGGTGATCTACACCGAGGTGGACTACACCCAGCAGCAACTGGTGGAAGCCGCCAATTTTCTCAACACCCACTACGTGGGGCTGGACATCGACCAGGTGCGCGAACGCCTGCTCGTGGAGGTGGAGAGTCTGCGCTTTGAAATTGCCAGCCTGATGCAGGCGGCCGTCAACGTCAGTTCTGAAGCCATCGCAGAAACCAGTGATGAGGTGGTGATTGCCGGCGAGCGCAATCTGCTGTCGGTGTCCGACTTTTCCAGTGACATGGGCCACCTGCGCCGCGCCTTTAACCTGTTTGAGCAAAAGGCCCAGCTCATGCGCCTGCTCGACAACGCCGGCCAGGCCGAGGGTGTGCGCATCTTCATTGGCGGCGAAAGCAAGGTGGTGCCCTTTGAAGACCTGTCCATCGTCAGCAGCCCCTACGAGGTCGATGGCAAGGTGGTCGGTACGCTGGGCGTCATCGGCCCCACCCGCATGGCTTACGACCGCATGATCCAGATCGTGGACATTACCTCCAAGCTGGTGAGCAACGCGCTGAGCCACCACAAGTAGGCCTGCACAGCGCCGGTACAATCCCGCCTTCGGTTGGGGCGTTAGCTCAGTTGGTTAGAGCAGAGGACTCATAACCCCCTAGAGTTTAAAAAAAATTCAATTAAATCAATGGGTTACGAGAACACCTGTTTCGCTAGGCTACATATAGGCTACATTTGAAACGGGTTTTTTTCCTTTGGACTAAAGGATCAGTGTCTATTTGGGTAGTTTGAGTAGTTTGTTGTAGTAAAGTTACATAATGAGATTTTGGGCCTCTAGCTCATGTTGGTTAGAGCAGCGGACTTAACGAATGCATCCCTAAGACTCATTTGAGGACGGGATGCATTGATTGGGTTGCTTTGGGGTAAGTTCACTCTGCCTCTTGGTAGAACTGTTCAAATTCGGGGAAACCTCTGATGAGTAATCATCGTGGCAATCCCGAGCGAAGCTCTCTTTTAGAGAGAACGTGTAGAGACTGTACGGACAGGTCGTAAAGACAAGAGACAGTCCAGACCACAAACCCGAAAGGGGTGGCGAAAGTCATAGTTGGTAAGCATAATCCGTTGGTGCCGTGTTCGACTCACGGGAGGCCCACCAAAGTCAAAAGCCGCAGTGTGATCCTACACTGCGGCTTTTTTTCATTTCTGCCGCAAATACATGAAATAAGAATATCAGTAAGGATGCTATGCCAGAGATTCAATTTAAAGGTAAAGAGTTTGTCTTTAACCATCATTTATCAGT
>Ga0007791_10000096_pt1 | contig 21950 bp, 22 predicted proteins | sample CryBogmetaGMA05M_FD_60368 | JGI IMG/M metagenome (GOLD analysis project Ga0007791, IMG submission 60368) | Freshwater microbial communities from Crystal Bog, Wisconsin, USA - MA0.5M | ecosystem: Environmental > Aquatic > Freshwater > Lake | place: Crystal Bog, Wisconsin, USA | collected 2009-07-06 | reverse complement strand
GTACTGCAACCGGTTCTGGCTGCTCGACCATTCCAGGCGCTGCGCATCGTTGACCCAATAGCCCAGGCGCAGGCTGGCGTCCGTGTTCTTGGCGCCTTCAGTTTCCGGCGTGTGGGCTACTCCCTTGTAGGTGTTGAATCCATCGGTCTGCGACGAAGCCACGTACAAGGCGTAGTCCAGACTCGCCGCAGCGCCGCGCACGCCCGCCGCGATTTTCTGGGTGTTGTAGCTGCCCGCGCCCAGGGAGATGAACGGATGAACGCCTTCCTCCCCCTTGCGAGTGAATATCTGCACCACGCCGGTCATGGCATCCGCGCCGTACAGCACACTGGCGGGCCCACGCACAATTTCAATGCGTTCAATGTCTCCCAAGGGCAGCAGTTCCCAATTGACGCCGCCTCCGAGCTGGTTACCGTCCTGGCCGCCCACGCGCACGCCATCAACAAACAAACCAGTCATCCGGGCCTCGCCGCCACGCACGTAGACCTTAGCCCCGCCCACCTGCAATCCGTGCTGCAGCTCCAGGATCTGCAGTACGGACGAGGCCCCGCTTTCTTCGATCTGCTGCCGGTCAATCACGGTGACATCGGCCAGCACGTCAGCGATAGGACGGGCAAAGCGGCTCGCCGTCACCACCACCTGCTGCAATACCGCTGCGTTCTCCGTGGTTTGTGCAACAGCAGAAGCACACGAAAAAGCCCCACCCAGGGCGCAGGAGAGCGCCGCCCAGCGTGCGCCAGAACAACCAGATTTCATCAAAACTACCATCAAAGCAACCCTCACCGTCTTCCCCGACAGTGCTTGGGAATTGGCAGCGCGCACGCGCACCACCACCTTGTTGGCCGGTATCCGGGCTGGTGGAGCAACTTCCATCGCCTTCCCAGACGCGTGTTCAAACGTCCAGTGGCATTGATGGAAGCGGAGCCGGGTGGCTCGTCCACTTACCGTTGCGGGGGCAGCGCAGGTTAGGCCGCGCCTTGCGGGGCACGTCCCTCCTGCTTCCCGTTGAACTGCAGCATGCGAACCACACTGCGAGCACCAACACCCTGATTTTAGCGCGACCGTGCTGACTGGAACCCTACAATGCGACTTCTTTCGGTAAAAATGCGACCAACATGCCGGACCCGTCCCCCATCGACCAACTCGCTGAACGCGTGGAGCGTTTGCTGGTGCGCTACGCCGAGTCTCGGCGCACCAATGCGTTGCTGTCAGACAAGGTTGAAGCCCTGACCATGGAGCGGGATTTGCTCAAATCGAGGCTCAGTGCGGCCCGTGCCCGTGTTGATGCGCTGCTCGACAAGATCCCCGCGTCAGCCCCTTCCCACAAGGACGCGCCATGAAGCAGCTTGAAGTGCAGATCATGGGCCAGAGCTACCTGCTGGGCTGCCCCGAGGGCGGCGAAGTGCAATTCATGCAGGCGGTGGAAAAAGTGGACGCAGCCATGTGCCGCATCCGCGATGCGGGCAAGGTGCGCGCCCGGGACCGCATCGCCGTGCTAGCTGCGCTGAACCTGGCCTTTGACCTGGCAGACCAAAAGCCGGTCGCCCCGGCGCCGCCACCGGCGCAGGACACGGACATGCTGCGCGACCTGATGGCGCGCCTGGACGCTGCACTTGGAGCTGACGGCCACCTGATCTAGCACGCCAGCGCCTACAATCAACACCGTCTGCGGTGCTCGCCGGGCTTTATATTTCCTTGAACCAATGCTCTATGAGCCCGGGCTTGGGATATCGCCTTGCAAGCGTGACCGTCTCGCGTCAGACGGACCCAATGTGTGGCTGACCTCGCCCACCTGAACCCCGGTTCAGGATGCCGGTCCGGCGGCATTGCAGACACCTTTTTCGGTGACGCGGCGCTGAACTGGCGCTTAGGCGACACGCCCTAGGGATTCCCCCGTTCCCAAGGGCAGGCAGAGCGTGCAAAATTTCGGACTGTTTGTTCCGGAGTCACTGATGCCCTCTGTTTTGCGCGACCTTCTGGCCACTGGTGCTGAAGACGCCCCTGCGATTTCTGCGCCTGGGAAGCCCCCGTTGACCTTCAACGCCCTGCGCAGCCTGATTGGGCAGACGATTGCCCGGCTCAATGCCCTGGGCATCGGCCGCAACGACCGCGTGGCCATCGTGCTGGCCAACGGCCCCGAAATGGCCACCTGCTTCATGGCATGTGCCAGTGGCGTGACCAGCGCGCCCCTCAACCCCGCTTACCGCGCCGACGAATTCGAGTTTTACCTCTCTGACCTGCACGCCCGTGCATTGATCGTGGAGCAAGGCAGCACCTCGCCGGCCGTGGAGGTGGCCATCAAAATGGGCGTGCGGGTGATCGACCTGGTAGCCCACCCGGAGCGAGGGGCCGGGTCCTTCAGCCTGCAGCCGCGGGACGCAGCCGGCGTGGCGGAGCCCGCGACCCTAGGAGGCTACGCGCAGCCCACTGATATCTCCATGGTGCTGCACACGTCCGGGACCACCTCACGGCCGAAGATCGTGCCGCTTTCGCAAGGCAACCTGGTGGCGTCGGCCACCAACATCCGCAATTCACTCCAGTTCACGCCACAGGACTGCGGGCTCAATGTGATGCCACTGTTCCACATCCATGGCCTGATCGCCGGGGTGCTGGCGCCGCTGGCGGCCGGCTCGCAAGTGTTTTGCACGCCAGGTTTTAACGCACTGAAATTTTTCGCCTGGATGGATGAAGCCAAACCGACCTGGTACACCGCCGTGCCCACCATGCACCAGGCGATCGTGAGCCGGGCGCGGGGCAACCAGGAGGTGATCGCGCGCAATCCGCTGCGCTTTCTGCGCTCGTCGTCGTCGTCCATGCCTCCGCAGGTGATTGCCGAACTCGAAGAGATATTCGGTGCGCCACTGATCGAGGCCTACGGCATGACCGAAGCCACGCACCAGATGGCCTGCAACCCGCTGCCACCCGCTGTGCGCAAACCCGGCAAGGTCGGCATTGCCGCCGGGCCGGAGGTCGGCATCATGGACAACGAGGGCGCGCTGCTTCCCCGGGGAGAAACCGGCGAAATCGTGATTCGGGGTGCCAACGTGACTGCCGGCTACGAGAACAACCCCCGGGCCAACGAAGAAGCCTTTGTCAATGGCTGGTTCCGCACGGGAGACCAGGGCGTGTTGGACGCCGAGGGCTACATCAGCATCACCGGCCGACTCAAGGAGATCATCAACCGCGGCGGCGAGAAAGTCAGCCCGCGCGAAGTCGATGAGATCCTGATGGACCATGCCGCTGTGGCCCAGGTGGTGTGTTTTGGCATGCCCCACCCCAAGCTCGGCGAGGAAGTGGCTGCCGTGGTGGTGTTGCGTGATGGCCAGCAGGCCACGGAACGCGAGCTGCAAGCCTTCGTCAGCAGCCGGGCCGCCGACTACAAGGTCCCCAAGAAAATTCTCTTCATGGAGGAAATTCCCAAGGGAGCCACCGGCAAATTACAACGCATCGGCCTGGCGGCCAAACTCGGTTTGGGGTGAAAATCTCCCGAGCAGCCATGGCCATCGCCCGCAACCAGCACTGAACCGCAACCCAGTAACGAATGGAGACACCATGAAACTTCTGACCCGAAAACTCGTATTGCTTGGCATGGCTATGGGCTTGGCAGCGGGGGCTACGCTGCCCGCACGCGCCTGGGAGCCGACCAAACCCATTGAATTTGTGGTTCCCGCAGGAACCGGTGGCGGTGCCGACCAGATGGCGCGCTTTCTGCAGGGCGTGGTCGCCAAGAACAAGCTCAGCGCGCAACCCATCATCGTCGTGAACAAGGCGGGGGGCGCGGGCGCGGAAGGCTTTCTGGATGTCAAGGGTGACAAGGGCAATGCGCACAAGATTGTGATCACGCTCTCCAACCTGTTCACCACCCCCCTGGCCACCGGCGTTCCGTTCAACTGGCGGGACCTGACGCCGGTGTCCATGCTGGCGCTCGACCAGTTCATTTTGTGGGTCCATGAGGATACGGCTTTCAAGACCACCAAGGACTACCTGAATGCCATCAAGGCGCAGCCGGACAAGACCTTCAAGATGGGTGGGACCGGTTCCAAACAGGAAGACCAGATCATCACCGTGCTGATGGAAAAGGCGCTGGGCAAGAAGATGATCTACATCCCGCTCAAAGGCGGCGGCGATGTGGCGGTGCAGTTGGTCGGCAAGCATATTGACTCTACCGTGAACAACCCGATTGAAGCCGAATCCCATTGGCGCTCCGGTGCCCTGCGGCCTCTGTGCGTGATCGACAAGGAGCGCCTGCCCTACAAGGCCAAGCTCACCACCACACAGTCCTGGTACGACGTTCCCACCTGTGCCTCCGCAGGCTTGCCTGTGGAGTACCTGATGCTGCGCGGCATCTTCATGCCGCCAGGTGTGGCCCCCGACCAGGTGAAATATTACGTGGACCTTTTCCAGAAAGTTCGGGCCTTGCCTGAGTGGAAAGATTTCATGGAAAAGGGCGCGTTCAAGCAAACCTTCATGGTGGGCGATGAGTATGTTGACTGGCTGGGAAAGAATGAGCAGGTCCACCGCGTGCTGATGAAGGAAGCTGGCTTTATGGCCAACTGAGTTGCGCGATGAACGAACCATCCAATCTGCCTGATGGCCCTGACAAGCCAGCCCTGAAGGAACGCGGCCCCGAACTCGCCGTTGCCGCCCTGCTCATGCTGCTCGCGGCCCTGGTGATCAAGGACAGCCTGCGTATAGGCATCGACTGGGCCGACGACGGCCCGCGCGCGGGGTATTTCCCGTTCTACATCGGCCTGCTGTTGCTGGCGTCGAGCACCACCGTGTTTCTGTCGACCGTGCTGCGCTGGCGCGCGAACCAGAACATCTTCGCCGAAAGAGAACAACTGGGCACCGTATTTGCCATGCTGATTCCCATGGTCCTCTACGTGATTGCCATGGTCTGGCTGGGCATCTACCTGCCATCGGCGCTGCTGGTGGGCTACTTCATGCGGCGCTATGGCAAGTTCGGCTGGACGCCCACCCTCAGCGTGTCGATTGCCGTACCGGTGGCATTTTTCATTGTGTTTGAGCGTTGGTTCCTGGTGCCATTGCCCAAGGGACCCATCGAAAAAATACTGGGCTTCTGATGGACGAAATCAACAACCTGATGCACGGGTTCAGCGTCGCGATGACGCTGCCCAACCTGGTCTACATGCTGGTGGGAATCACGCTGGGCATTCTGATCGGGGTTCTGCCCGGCCTCGGTGGTGCCAACGGCATTGCCATTTTGCTGCCGCTGACATTCTCGATGGACCCTACATCGGCCATCATCATGCTGTCCTGCATTTACTGGGGGGCCCTGTTTGGCGGTGCCATCACGTCCATCCTGTTCAATATTCCGGGGGAGCCCTGGTCGGTTGCCACCACCTTTGACGGCTACCCGATGGCACAACAGGGCCGCGCGGCACAGGCCCTGACGGCCGCGTTCACATCCTCCTTTGTGGGTGCGCTGTTTGCCGTGGCTTTGATTACCTTTCTGGCGCCAGTCCTGGCGAAGTTCGCATTGAATTTTGGCCCGGCCGAATACTTTGCCGTTCAGTTGCTGACCTTCTGCAGCTTCGTGGGCATGAGCAAGGAACCACCGGCCAAGGTGATCGCATCCATGATGCTGGGCTTTGCCCTGGCCGCCGTGGGCATGGACACGGTTACCGGGCAGTTGCGCATGACCTTCGGCTTTCCGGAGTTGCTCAAGGGCTTTGACTTTCTGATTGCGGTGATTGGACTGTTTGGCATCGGGGAAATCCTGCTGACCATGGAAGAAGGGCTCGCCTTCAAGGGGAAAAGTGCCCGACTCAACATGCGGGTGGTGCTGCAGACCTGGAAAGAGTTGCCCCGTTTCTGGATGACTTTTCTGCGCTCCACTGCCGTGGGCTGCTGGATGGGCATCACGCCAGGCGGCGCAACACCCGCGTCCTTCATGAGCTATGGCATCGCCCGTCGCATGTCGAAGGAGCCCGATTCCTTTGGCAAAGGCCAGATCGAAGGCGTACTGGCACCGGAAACTGCCGCCCACGCCGCCGGCACATCCGCCCTGCTGCCCATGCTGACGCTGGGTATCCCCGGCTCTCCCACGGCAGCGGTGCTGCTGGGTGGACTCATGATCTGGGGCCTGCAGCCCGGCCCCATGCTGTTCGTCGAGCACAAGGATTTTGTGTGGGGTCTGATTGCCTCCATGTACCTCGGCAATCTGGTCGGGTTGCTGGTCGTGCTGACCACCGTGCCATTCTGGGCGGCGTTTTTACGGATTCCGTTTTCGGTGATCGCACCGGTGATCGTGGTGATCTGTGCCGTCGGTGCCTACACCGTGCACAGTTCCATGTTTGACGTGGTCATGATGCTGGTGTTTGGCGTGGTGGGCTACCTCTTCAAGAAGCTCAAGTACCCGATGGCACCGATGGTGCTGGCGCTGGTACTGGGTGACATGGCCGAGGCAAGTTTCCGGCAGTCCATGCTGCTGTCCCAGGGCTCGCTGTCCATTTTCTGGTCGAATCCGCTGGTGGGTTCGATTTCCGGACTGGCCATGGTGCTGCTGCTGTGGCCGCTCTGGTCTGTTGTGAAAGACTTCGGGCGTCAGCGCAAGGCGCGCCAATTGAAAGCGCGAACGTGAAAATTGCCATCGTCGGTGCCGGTGCCATCGGGGGCTACCTGGGCGCCAAACTGTCCAACGCCGGTGAACAGGTCACGTTCATCGCGCGCAACCAAAACCTCGCTGCCATCCGGCAGAACGGCTTTCGCCTGATCCTTGAGGATGGCAACGAAGAGCATGCGCCCAATGTCCGTGCCGTGCAGCGGATGGCCGATGCCGGCCCGCAGGACGCGGTGCTGCTGACCGTCAAGGCACACCAGGTCGGCGACCTGCTGCCCGATCTGCAGGAACTGCTGGGGCCCAACACCCTGGTGGTCACCATGATCAATGGCATTCCCTGGTGGTACTTTCAGCGGCTCGGCGGTGTGCACGAGGGCCGGGGATTGGAGAGTGTCGACCCGGGCGGGCGCATTGCCGCATGCATTGGCAGCGAACGCATTATTGGCAGCGTTGTTTACCCGGCCGCCGAATTGGTGGCGCCCGGCGTGGTGCGCATCATGGAAGGCAACCGCTTCACGCTCGGTGAACTCGACGGGAACCGCAGTGAGCGCATCGAGGCGCTCTCCCAGGCGATGATGCGTGCCGGCTTCAAGGCGCCCGTGTCGCGTGACATTCGCGGCGAAATCTGGCTCAAGCTCTGGGGCAACCTGAGTTTCAATCCGATCTCGGCACTGACCCATGCCACGCTGGAAGATATCTGCACCTTTGCGTCTTCGCGCACGCTGGCCGCCAACATGATGCGCGAGGCCCAGACGGTGGCAGAGAAGCTTGGCGTGGTGTTCAAGATTACGCTGGACAAGCGCATCGCCGGTGCCCAGGCTGTGGGTGCGCACAAAACGTCCATGCTGCAGGACGTAGAACACGGTCGGGCGCTCGAACTCGATGCGCTGGTGGGCGCGGTGGTCGAACTCGGGCGCATTACCGACACGCCGACACCGACGATTGATGCCATCTTCGCTGCCGCCCAGTTGCTCGCCCACACCCTGGCGACCCACAAGGGCCGCCTTCAGGTCGCCGCCTCCTGACCCGTCAGCCGTAGAGGTTGGACAGGGTTCCGATACCGTCGATCTCCACCTCGACGGTGCTGCCGGCCTTCAGGGGCAATACACCCAGCGAGGTGCCGCAGTAAATGAGGTCGCCCGGCTCGAGCGTCATGTCCTGGGAAATGCGGGACACCAGTTCCAGCGGGCTGAAGAACATGTCCGACAAGGCGTAGTTCTGCCGTTCGCGCCCACCCACCAGCGTACGCAACTGCGCAGCCGCGGGGCTGAACTCTGTCTGAATGACAGGACCGAACGCGGCGAAGCCGTCGAAGCTCTTGGCGCGGGTCCACTGGGCAAAGGAGGCATCGCGGTAAAGCAATTCCAGCGCTGTGAGGTCGTTGCCGCAGGTGTAGCCGAAGACATGGGAGGCCGCGTCCTGCACCCCCACGGCACGGGCCGTCTTGCCGATCACTACGACCAGTTCCCCCTCAAACACCACCCTGCCGCCATAGCTTGCAGGCACAGCAATCGGCTGCAGATGCGCCGCTGCACTACCGGGTGACTTCAGGAAGTACAGCGGCTCCGCGGGTTGTGCCCAACCATTCTTCTCGGCAGCAGCGCGAAAGTTATTCCACAAGCCGATGACCTTGCCGGGCTTGCAGGGCGGCAACCACCGCAGTGCGGCCACGTCGATCATGTGTTGCGTGGCATGTGCCGACCCAAACATGTCGCCCTCGTAGCAGCGCACCTGCGCGCCTTCCAGAACGCCAAAACCGGTCGTACCCTGGTGGTCAAATCGCATCCATTGCATGGGTGTCATCCTCAGCGTCGTTGAATCTAGCGCGCAAGTATGCCCTGCCTGTGGCCAGGCCGGTGCATTACAGCACCAGGTCCGGCAGTTTGGCGGTGATGTGCACCTGCCGCAGCAACCGTTCGACATCGGACGGCGCGCACAGCCCGCTGCCTCTGCTCAGCAGGGAAGCGCTGGCACAGGCCACCGCCGTGGCAAATGCGGACGGCAGGTCCTGCTGTGCTGCAACGCCCCACACCAGGCCGGCGACAAAGCTGTCACCGGCGCCCACGGCACTCACCACCGGCACCTCCAGAGGCGGCGCGAACCAAGCTTCGCGGGCAGACACCAGCAGCGCGCCGCGCGCGCCCAGCGACACCGCCACATGCTCCGCCTTGCCCTGTGCCACCAATTCGGCGGCCGTGTCGCGGACGTCGGCAAGACATGGCAGCGGTCGACCCGTGAGTTCGCGCAATTCGCGCAAACTCGGCTTGACCAGGAATACGCCAGCTTCCAGGGCGAGGGCCAGGGCGGTGCCGGAAGTGTCGAGCACCAGCCGCGCAGGCATGGCGTGCACGGCCCGGGCCAGTTGCGCATAGAAGTCGTCGGGTACCCCAGGGGGGAGGCTGCCGCTGGCCACAACAAAGTCCGGCCGCACCGGCTGCTGCGCCACAGCGGCTAACAAGGCTTGCCACTCCGTCGCGGCCAATGCCGGGCCCTCCAGCACGAAGCGGTATTCCTGCCCGGTGCTCTGCTCCTGCACCGTGAAGGTCTCCCGGGTCTGCCCGGCAATGGCAACGGTTTGCCGGGCAACACCCTCCGCATCCATCATTTCGGACAGCGACTGCCCGCTCGCACCTCCCTCGGTGTAGAGCGCCACGGCATGGGCGCCCAGGCGCTGCAGCACCCGCGCGACATTCACGCCCCCACCGCCCGGGTGGCGCTGCACATGGTCACAGCGCAGTTTGCTCGTCGCTCGCACCTGCGCGGTGACCGATGCAATATCCAGCGCAGGGTTGGGCGTGACGGTCAGGATTTCGCGCATGGCAGCGCCGTACCCGGCGGACTCAACCCATGTGCAAACCGCCATTGACCGAGAAGTCGGCGCCAGTGGCGTAGCCGCCCTCTTCCGATGCCAGCCAGGCAATGATGGAGGCAATTTCGCTGGGCTCACCCAGACGCTTGACCGGTACGGTGGCCACAATCTTGGCCAGCACGTCTTCGCGGATCGCCTTGACCATGTCGGTGCCGATGTAGCCCGGGCTCACCGTGTTGACGGTCACGCCCTTGGTCGCGAGTTCCTGGGCCAGCGCCATCGAAAAGCCGTGCATGCCCGCCTTGGCAGCGGAATAGTTGGTCTGGCCGGCCTGGCCCTTTTCGCCATTGACCGACGAGATATTGATAATGCGGCCCCAGCCTTTTTCCACCATGTCCGCCACCACCTGTTTGGTGACGTTGAACATGGAGTTGAGGTTGGTTTCGATCACCATGTCCCAGTCCTCGCGGCTCATCTTCAGGAACATGCGGTCGCGGGTAATGCCGGCGTTGTTGACCAGCACATCGATCGCGCCGTGGTCGGCCTTGGTCTTGGTAAAGGCCTCGACGGTGGAGTCCCAGTCGCCCACGTTACCCACCGATGCGTAAAAGGTGTAGCCCAGGGCCGATTGTTCCGCCAGCCACTTGGCGTGGTCACGGGTCGGCCCGCAACCGGCAATGACCTTGAAACCTTCCTTGTGCAGGCGCTGGCAGATGGCGGTACCGATGCCACCCATGCCACCGGTGACGTATGCGACTTTTTGAACCATGATGAACTCCTCCTCGTTGTTAATAAATAAAAGATGAAAACTTAGCGCTCAATGGTGAGCGCGACGCCCATGCCGCCACCGATGCACAGGCTGGCGATACCCTTTTTGGCATTGCGGCGCTGCATTTCATGCAGCAGCGTCACCAGAATACGGCAGCCAGAGGCACCAATGGGGTGCCCGATGGCAATGGCGCCGCCATTGACATTGACCTTGGTGGTGTCCCAGCCCATGGCCTGGTTGACGGCACAGGCCTGGGCGGCGAACGCTTCATTGATTTCCAGCAGGTCGAGGTCCTGCGCCTTCCAGCCGGCGCGCTGCAGGGCCTTTTGCGATGCCGGCACCGGCCCCATGCCCATCATGGCGGGATCCAGGCCGCTGGTGGCGTAGCTGGCGATACGCCCGAGCGGCGTGAGCCCCAGCGCCGCTGCCCTGCTGGCGCTCATAACCATCACGGCAGCCGCGCCGTCATTGATGCCCGACGCATTGCCAGCGGTAACACCACCGGCCTTGTCAAACGCAGGACGCAGCCCGGCAAGCACCTCGGCGCTGGTTTTGCGGTTGATGAACTCATCAGCCGCAAACACCAAGGGGTCGCCCTTCTTTTGGGCGATGCTGAAAGGCACGATTTCGTCGACAAACCGGCCCGCGTCCTGCGCTGCTGCCGCTTTTTGCTGGCTCGCCAGGGCCAGTGCATCCTGCATTTCTCGGCTGATGCCATGGGCCTTCGCCACGTTTTCGGCCGTGATGCCCATGTGGTACTGGTTGTAGACGTCCCACAGGCCATCGACGATCATGGAATCGACCATCTTCCACTCACCCATGCGCTGTCCATCGCGCGAGCCCATCAGCACATGGGGGGAGGCGCTCATGTTTTCTTGACCGCCGGCGATCACGATGTCACTGTCGCCGCAGGCCACGGCCTGGGCCGCGAGCATGACGGCCTTCAGACCGGAGCCGCACACGGCATTGATGGTCAGCGCAGGTGTTTCCTTGGCGATGCCGCTTTTGAGCAGCGACTGGCGCGCCGGGTTCTGTCCTGCCCCAGCCGCCAGTACCTGGCCCAGGATGACTTCACCGATCTGGTCGGTGCCCAGACCGGTGCGCGCCAGCAGGCTCTTGATCACCGCTGCGCCCAGTTCCGGCGCGGGTGTCTTGGCCAGCGTGCCGCCAAATTTGCCCACCGCAGTGCGTGCGGCGGCGACGATAACGATCTCTTCCATGGTTCTCTCCTTCTCAATTGGGTAATGGGGGCTGGTGCTTCTAGGCGCGCGCCAGGACGTAAGTGCCGGGCGCCGGCATGCTCGCCTTGAATTTGCCCTTGCCGTAGGTTTTGGGTGCAGCCACCTGCTTGCCTGCATGGCCCTTGAGCCAGTCTGACCAGTCGGTCCACCAACTGCCCGGCTGTTCCACCGCACCCTCGGTCCAGGCCGCCACCGTCTTGGGGAGCTTGCCGTCGGCACGAATCCAGTGGCTGCGCTTGTTCTTGGCCGGCGGGTTGATAACGCCGGCAATGTGGCCAGAGGCGCCCATCACAAAGCGTTTCTTGCCGGCATACACCTGGGTCGTGGCATAGGCCCCGCCGATCGGAACGATATGGTCTTCGCGCGAGCCGTAGATATAAGCCGGCAGGTCCAGCGCGCGCAGGTTGATGGTTTCTCCGCACACCGTGAGTTTTTCCGGCTTGATCAGGTTGTTTTCCAGGTAGGTGTTGCGCAAATACCAGGCGTAGTACGGACCCGGCAGGTTGGTGCTGTCCGAGTTCCAGTACAGCAGGTCGAACGGCGGCGGCGTCTCGCCCTTGAGGTAATTGCCCACCACATAATTCCAGACCAGGTCATTGGGCCGCAGAAAACTGAAGGTGCTGGCCAGATCGGCGCCCTTCATCAAACCGCCCTGGCCCATTTCAGCCTCGCGGTACTTGACGAATGCCTCGTCAATGAAGACGTCCAGGATGCCGGAGTCGCTGAAGTCCACTAGGGTGGTCAGAAGCGTCACGCTGGCCACCGGCTTTTCGCCGCGCGCTGCCAGCACGGCAAGCGCGGTGCTCAGCATGGTGCCACCCACACAAAACCCCAGCGCATTGATCGTGGGCGCACCGGAAATGGCCTGCGTCACGCCAATTGCCCGGATCACCGCGTTTTCGATGTAGTCGTCCCAGGTCTTCTTTGCCAGCGATGCGTCGGGATTACGCCAACTGAGCACAAAGGTGCGGTGCCCCTGCGCCACAGCGTAGCGAACCAGGGAGTTTTCGGGTTGCAAATCAAGGATGTAGTACTTGTTGATGCACGGCGGCACCATCAGGAACGGCCGCTCGAACACCTTTGCCGTGAGGGATTTGTACTCGATGAGCTGAAACAAATCATTCTCGAACACCACGGCGCCAGTGGTGGTCGCCACGTTCTTGCCGACTTCAAACAGGCTTTCGTCGGTCATGGAGACGTGGCCCTGCTGCAGGTCGTGCACCATGTTCTGCAGGCCCTTGGCCAGGCTCTCGCCCTGGGTATCTATCGCCTTCTTTTGCGCCTCGGCATTGAACGCCAGGAAATTGCTCGGGGCGGCCGCGGCCACCCACTGCTCCACCGCAAAGCGGATGCGGGTACGGGTTTTGGGGTCCGTCTCCACCGCATCGGCCATCGCCATCAGTGTGCGGGCCTGCAGCAGGTATGCGGCAGCAGAGAAAGCCGCCAGCGGGTTGTCCTGCCAGGCGGCGTCAGCGAAACGTCGGTCGCTGCCCTGCAGGGGCTTGAATCCCGCACTGAACAGGTCCATTGCGTCTTTGGTGTATTGTTCCTGCAGTTGCGCCATTTTGGCCGGGGCCAGGCGCAGTTCCGGGGGCTTGGCGCCAGTGGCCTGCAACGATTCCATGGCTTGGGTCCAACCCTGGGTCATGGTCTGCTGAAACTGCTCAACAGCCTGTGTCCAGGATTCGGGGGGAGTTGGCATCACGGCATCACCTTCTTTGCGGCTGCTATCAAACCCCAAGTATCTCAGGTCAGAAGCCCCATTTTGCTTACAAGCACCGATCGGTAACCTCCATGTACATTGTCCCCATCGCCTGGATCTATGTGGCCCTCATGATGAGCGTGGCCGAGGCCACCGCCACCAATGGCACCGTCCTGGGTGCCATCTTTACCTTTTTGCTGTACGGCGTCGCGCCGGTGGCGCTGGTGGTCTACCTGATGGGGACCCCCAGCCGCAAGCGCGCCATCCGGGCGCGCGAGGCGCTGGAGCGCGCAGGCCAGAGCGCCTCAGAGGTCGGACCGGTTGAGCCAGATTGCAGCAGCGAAACGGCCGCTGACACCGTCGCGCCGGTGCGAAAAGAACCGTGACGGGTTGCCCACGGTGCACCAGGGCGGGCTGCCGTCGTTGCCAAAAATTTCCGTGATGCCCAGGTTTTGCAGCCGCTGGCGCGCCAGCCCAGGCAGGTCTGCCAGCCATTTCTGTGGGCCTCCCGGTCGGAAAAAGCCGGCAGACGCAGGCATGGCCTGCAGATACGCCGAACGCACCTCCGGCCCCACCTCAAATGCGTCCGGTCCGATGCAAGGACCCAGCCACGCTATCAAATCCGTAGCGCCTAGCCCAGCGTTTTCAAGGGCTTTGGCCATCATTTGCTTGAAACCCTGTTCCAAAATTCCGGTTCCGGCATCGCCCAGCAAGCCACGCCAGCCAGCGTGCAGCGCCGCCACCTGCGTACCCTGCCGGTCGCACAACAGCACCGGCAGGCAGTCGGCCACCATGACGGTGCAGGCCACGCCCGCAAGGCGGGTCAGTGCGCCGTCGGCCGTGGCTTCATCGGGCGTTTGCGCATCAAGCCAGCGCACCTCCGTGCCGTGCACCTGGCGCAGAAACACCGGCCGGGCGCCCAGCGCCTGGCGCAAGCCGGCCCGGTTGCCCTGCACGCGGGCCGGATCATCGCCGACGTGCAGACCCAGATTAAAGCCGTCCCGGGTCCCCGCGTGCGGGGTGGCGCCCCGCGTGGTGCACAGGGCGTGCACATGCGCGGGCACGGGCCAAGCGGGCACGAGCCAGTCGTTCAGCGGGGAAACATTGTGGGAGGCCATGGCGCACAGCATAATCTGCGACGTCATTCAATTTTCTGCCTGCACCTTCAACCCCACGCCGGAGCCCCCATGATTCTTGAACTCGCGGATATCCGCATCCACCCCGCCCAAAATGCTGCCTTTGAGGAAGCCATAGAGCGCGGCATCCGCGAAGTGGTGTCGCACGCCCACGGTTTCCAGAGCTGCCAGATCACCAAAGGCATCGAAAGCCCCGAGCGCTACGTCCTGCAAATAGTCTGGGCCAAGCTGGAGGACCACACGGTGGGCTTTCGCCAGTCGGAAGCCTTCGGTCAATGGCGCGCCATCGTCGGTCCGTTTTTTGCGGCGCCACCCGTGGTCGAGCACTTTGACCTGTTGCTGCACCACGAATAAGCCAACCCCGGAACACCCCCATGTCAGCAGCCACGTTGTACGCCGTCCCCGCCCCTGCCATCCCCACGATTCCCGTAACCGGGCAGGCGGCGCAATTTCCGGTCCACCGCATTTACTGCGTCGGGCGCAATTACGAGGACCACGCCAAGGAGATGGGTGGCACCGGCCGCGAAGCACCTTTCTTTTTCATGAAGCCCGCTGACGCGGTGCTGGTGGCCATGCCGGGTGCCACGGTCGATATGCCCTACCCCACGCTGACGGCGAACCTGCACCATGAGATCGAGCTGGTGGTGGCTATCGGTACCGGCGGCAGCAACATCGCAGCCGCCGATGCCCACCGGCACATCTTCGGCTATGCCGTGGGCCTGGACATGACCCGGCGCGACCTGCAAAACGACATGAAGAAGCAGGGACGGCCCTGGAGCATCAGCAAGGGGTTTGACTACTCCGCCCCGCTCGGTGCCATCACGCCGGCAGCGGCAGTGGCCGACATCGGTGCAGCGGCCATTTCGCTGCAGGTCAACGGCCAGATGCGCCAGCACAGCACGATCGGAAAAATGATCTGGAACATCGCTGAAACCATTGAAAAGCTGTCCCGGGCGTGGGTCCTGCAGCCTGGTGACCTGATCTTCACCGGCACCCCCGAAGGCGTCGGTGCGGTGGTGCGCGGTGACACGCTCGAAGGCGCGGTGACCGGACTGCAGCCGATGCGCGTGCGGCTGGTGTAAGCATGCTGCGCGCGCCCATCAAACACTGCAGGGAATGTGGCACAGCGGTGGTCTACCGCCTTCCGGATGATGGCGACACCAAGCAGCGCGCGGTCTGCCCGACGTGCAGCACCATCCACTATGAAAATCCCCTTAACGTGGTGGGCACCGTGCCGCACTATGGCGACAAGGTGCTGCTGTGCAAGCGCAACATCGAACCCCGCAAGGGCAAGTGGACCTTGCCGGCTGGTTTCATGGAACTCAATGAAACTGCGGCCGAGGGCGCCGCGCGCGAAACCGTGGAAGAGGCCGGCGCGGAGTTTGAGATGCTGTCCCTCTTTACCGTGCTCAGCGTGGCGCGCGTCGGCCAGGTGCACCTGTTTTTCCGTGCCCGGCTGACCAGCGACCAGTTTGACCCGGGCACGGAAACCATGGAAGTGCGCCTCTTTGACGAAGCAGACATCCCCTGGGATGAACTGGCCTTTCGCACCACCAAGGAAACGCTGGACCACTACTTTGCCGACCGGCGCGCCGGTACGTTTGGCGTGCACACCATCGATATCTCCTAGACGGCACGGCATCCATGCTGCCCTGCTTTGTGATGCTCGACCTGGAAACCACCGGGGGCAACGCGACGCGCGACCGCATCACGGAAATTGCAGCGGTGCGGGTCGAAAACGGCGTTGAGACCGCGCGTTGGAGCAGCCTGGTCAACCCGGGTGTGCGCATTCCGCCGTTCATCCAGTCGCTCACGGGCATCACCGATGCCATGGTGCAGGACGCCCCCGACTTTGCCGCTGTGGCCCGACCGCTGCTGGCCCTGCTCGACGGCGCCGTTTTCGTGGCGCACAACGTGCGGTTCGACCACGGCTTTGTCGTTAATGAGCTGGCACGCCTGGATATTGCGCTCAAGGTCCGAACGCTGTGCACGGTGCGGCTGTCGCGGGCCCTGTACCCACAGCACAAGGGCCACGGGCTCGACGCCATCCTGCGCCGCCACGGGCTGCAGACCCAGGCCCGCCACCGGGCCATGGGCGATGTCGATGTGGTGCTGCAGTGGCTGCAGATTGCCCGCCAGGAGCTGGGCATCGAAGCCGTACAACGCGCGGCTGCAGAACTGATGCAGGGCAGCGCCAGCGTACCGCCGCAGCTCGAAACCCGGCTTGACGACATCCCCGACACCCCCGGCGTGTACCTGTTCTATGGCGAGGGCCCGCTGCCGCTGTACATCGGCAAGAGCATCCACATCCGCACCCGGGTGCTGTCGCACTTCCAGTCCGCAGCCAAGGTCGCGCGGGAAATGCGCATCCTGACCGAGATCCGGCGGGTTGAATGGCGCGAGACTGCCGGCGAACTCGGCGCCCTGCTGCTGGAGTCGCGCCTGGTGAAGGAACTGCAGCCGGTCTACAACCGCCAGCTGCGCCGGGAACGCCAGCTCAGCGCCTGGCAGCTTGCATCCGACCCCGCGGCCCGCCCCCTGCTGCAACTGGTACAGCTCGACACGCTGGAACCGTCCCAATGGCAGCAGGTATTTGGCACCTACCGGTCGCGGCGACAGGCCACGCTGGCACTGCAAACCATGGCAGAAACCCATGGCCTGTGCCCGCAGGCGCTGGGTCTGGCGCCGGGCAAGGGCGCCTGCTTTGCCCACCAGCTCGGCCACTGCAAAGGCCTGTGCGCCGGGCGGGAATCCGCCAGCCTGCACTACGCCAGGCTGGCGCTGGCGCTGGCACAGCACCGACTGCAAGCCTGGCCGCACCCCGGACCGGTGGGCATCCGCGAGCACCATGCCCCGTCGGGCCGGACCGAAGTCCATGTGTTCGACCAATGGTGCCATGTGGCTACCGCCTGCGCCGATGACGAACTCGACGATGCCGTCACCAGCCGCGCCACGCTGGCGTTCGACCTGGACACCTACCGGCTGCTGGTCAGGCGGCTTGGGCCGCAGCGGGCGCCGGACACCTCAGTTCTGGACCTGAGCCGGCGACCAACATAGCCGGCGGTGCCACTACCACCAGCACGGAAATCAGGGGTTGCCCAGGAAATCGCGCTTGCCAACCTCCACGCCGTTGTGCCGCAAAATGTTGTAGGCGGTGGTGATGTGAAAGTAGAAATTGGGGATAGCGTGGCCCAGCAGGAACTGCATGCCCTTGTAATGCGTTTCCTTTTCGCCGCGCCGGGTCACGATGTCCTTGTCTTCGGTGCCATCAATCTGCTGCGGCGTGACGCTCTGGATGAACGCCACCGTTTTGGCCACCCGCAGCTTCAGGTCGGCCAGCGTCTTTTCCGTGTCCTCGAACACCGGAATTTCCACCCCCGCCAGCCGAGCCACCACGCCCTTGGCGGTGTCGCAGGCGATCTGCACCTGCGTCGTCAATGGCAGCATGTCGGGGTACAAACGGAACGCCGTCAGGCTGGCATCTGTGAGCTTTTTGGCCTCCACATGGGCCTGGGCCTTGTCCAGAATGCCCGACAGGTTGCCCAGAATATTGAGAAAGCGCGGCACACTGGCCTGGTACATCGAAATCGTCATAAAACCTCCTGAGAGAAAAAAGCAGGCGATGCCCGCCCACCAAACGACCATGGTAACCGTTGCATTGCCGCACAGGGATACGATGGAGCCTTTCGAAAGAGTTGCCATGCGCCACTGGATCATTGCTCTTGTGCTCGCCGTGCAGTGCCCGGCCTGGGCGCAACCCGACGAAGCCCTGCAGGCAGCCCTGCGGGCACCGCACTGCACGCCGGCCTTTGTGGCGCGCGATGTCTGGCGCCATCCTGATGAGACGCTGCAGTTCTTCGGGCTGCGGCCGGACGCCCATGTGGTCGAACTCAGCCCGGGCGGCGGCTGGTACACGGAAATCCTCGCGCCCTACCTGCGTGAACGTGGGCAGCTCACACTCGCCGGCGACGACCCGGCCTCTGCCGACCCGGCCCTGCGCAGCAGCGCCCTGCGCCTGCAGGCCAAGCTGGCCGCCATGCCGGCGCTGTACGACAAGGTCAAAGTGGCGGTGCTGGCGCCGCCCGATCAGCTCCAGTACGCAACGCCGGGCAGCGCGGACCTGGTGCTGACCTTTCGCAACGTGCACAACTGGTCCGACAAGGGGGACGAGGTGCTGCTGGGGGTTTTTCGTAGCGCCTACACCAGCCTGCGGCGCGGCGGAGTATTGGGCTTGGTGGAGCACCGGCTGCCCGCGTCCCGGGTGGAGGACGCCGGCAGCAAGGGCTATGTGTCTGTGCAGTACGTGCAGCGCATGGCCGAGCGTGCTGGCTTCCGGCTGGAGGCGTCGTCCGAAATCAACGCCAACCCGCTGGATACGGCTGACCACACCGGCGGTGTGTGGGCCTTGCCACCCGGCTTTGTCAACAAAGACGTCGACCGCGCACGCTACGCGGCGATTGGCGAAAGCGACCGCATGACGCTGCGCTTCGTCAAGCCCTGACCGGCCTCTGCCAGGGTTTGCCATGTGCAACCTGTACAACCCGGCCGGGCCACAAAAAATCAGCATGGCCCATGCGGTTGCAGCACCGCTGGGCGCCTACGGCAGCACCATCAGCCCCTTGCAGCCGGGCCCGATCGTGGTGCCCGGGCGCGCGCTGCTGGCGCAGTGGGGCCTGATACCGCGCCACTCGCCAACACGCCGCCCTGCCACCCCCGACGGCAAACCCCTGTCCACCAACAACGCCCGGCGCGAGCGCCTGGCCAGCGCCCCCACCTACCGCGGCCCCTGGCTGCGCGGGCAGCGCTGCATCATCCCGGCGGAAAGCTTTGACGAACCCTATTGGGGCACCGGAAAAAACATCTGGTGGCGGTTCTGGCGCGCTGACGGGGCGCCCTGGGCGCTGGCGGGCGTGTGGGCCGAGTGGACCGACCCGCAAACGGGCGAAGTGGTGCCCAGCTTCACCATGATCACCCAGAACTGCGACTCCCACCCGGTCTTGCGGCTGATGCACAAGCCCGACCCGCGCCTGCCCGCCAACGGGCAGGACAAGCGCACTGTGGTGGCGCTGGAACCTGCGGACTGGGACACCTGGCTGCACGGCACGGTGGCGCAGGCCGATGCCCTGATCCGGCTAACTCCGCCCGAGAGCTTTCGGCACGCCGCGGTGGATCCAGCCAAGCAGCTGGAAATCGGATTCGGGCACTAGCGCCCCTGTCAAAGCAGCACGACGCGGTTGCGGCCTTCTTGCTTGGCGCGGTAGAGCAAACCATCGGCCATGCGCACGGCGGCCTCCAGGCTGCCCACATCGTCAGTGGCCACTACGCCGATGCTCAGGGTGACGCTTATGCGTGTCTGGTCGCTCAGGGCGAGTTCCGACTCGGCCACCTTTTGCCGCAGGTTTTCAAAGATCGTCACGGCGGCAGCAGCGCTCACCTCGGGCAGAAGGAAACAGAACTCCTCGCCGCCAAAACGGCCGATCAGGTCGGCGCCTCGAAAACTGGCCTGGAATATCTCGCCAATGCGGGACAGCACCATGTCCCCGGCATCGTGGCCGTGAACATCATTGACCTGCTTGAAAAAGTCAATGTCTGCCATGGCGACCGTCACCGGTGACCGCTCGTGCCGGGCCCGGTCAAACACCCGCTGGCCCACATCGAAGAAGTGGCGACGGCTCAGCAGGCCGGTCAGGTAATCCCGGTTCGCAATATTGCTCAAGTTGCGGATGTGCTCCAGCAACTCAATGTTCTGGTTGATGCGGAAATAGACTTCCTCCTGCAGGAAGGGCTTGGTAATGAAGTCGCTCGCCCCCAGCTTCAAAAACCGCGACGACAGCAGGTTGTTGCCGTGGGTCGACATGCCGATGATGGCCATATCGCGCCGGGAATGCCTGCGGCGTATCCGCTTGACCAACTCCAGGCCATCGATTTTGGGCATGTTGTAGTCGGCCAGCACCATGCGCGTGTCCGGATGCTCTTCCAAAAGCCTGAGTGCGTCTTCGCCGTCCACAGCCTCGACGATCTGAAACTGGCTGATTTCCAGCAGCCGACGCACCGTCAGCCGCGCAACCCGGGAATCATCGACCACCATCACCTTGATGGCGGCATTGCGCTTGAGCTGGTTGATGAGCAACACAATTTGTTCCAGGCAATAGGCCGGGTCTTCCTTGAGCACATAGTCCACAATGCCCTTGTCCATCATCTCATCGCGCTGTTCATCGTCCAGGGCGTCGGTAAAGATGATGGTGGGTATGCCTTTGGCCACGACCAGATCCACCAGCGATTCCTGCACCACATCGGGCATGCCCAGGTCGACCAGGCTGGCAAAGTAGTCGTGCTCGCCGCTGTCCAACAGTTCCGTGAGTTGCGCGCAGCTGTCAGCTGTCACCACATCAAAATCGCAGTGCTTCTTGATATTGCGGGAGAGCACCCGCGCAAACATGCGGCTGTCGGCGGCTACCAGAATTTTTTTGGGTGGGGCGCTGGTGGTCTCTGTAAGCATGTGCGGCAGCTGTTCCAGGTTTGGCGTACGCCATTGGTGCGCCGGCAATCATAGCCTATGGCCTTGCCCGGCCAGGGTCCGGTTCCAGCCACATGCCGGGCGCCTACAGGGAGGGTCGATGGGGCTCTGGGAAGCGGCTACCAACGCGCCCAGTACGAAGGCCTGATGCGCGAAGCATGGAAACTACTGGGCAGCCGTCTGGCGCTGCTGCAAGACATGGCTGCTGGCCGGGTAACCAATGTCGTTGCGATGCAACGGAGTCGTTGAGTAAAACGCCGTAAAAACCCGCATTGAACCTATCCCCGACCATCCGCGAGCGAACGCCTGGCTATAATCAAAGCTTCGAGAGACAAAAATCGGCTTCAAGCCGTGAGGTGATTCGGTTCATCCTATATCTCTCGATCCATCTTCCCGACACCCGCTCTACTTTCCAAAGTCAGCGGGTGTTCTTTATTGAAGATGCCGCTTTCTCGGGCAGATTTCTTGCCCTTACGGGTTGGCTCCACATCCAAGTCCAGGACCTCCAGCGTCTGCGGCCACACAAAATTCAGGTATCTGGCCTCGCCCCGCTCATAGAAGCGCTGCAATGCCCACAGGTAGTAATCGACCGCCTGCAATCCCGCATGGTCCTTGGGCACCGAACACAACACCTCTGTTGGCTTGGGCTTTGACAAGCCAAAGTCCTGCGCAAACCCTTCGCCCTCGTGGGCGATGGCGTCCACAAATGCCTTGGTGCGGGGTTTGTGCCCACGCTGCGCGAACACAATTTTGTGATCACTCCAGCCGTGCAAACGCGAAAACAAGTGCCGGGTCAGCTCGTCATACAGCTCGTGGCCAGTGGGGTCGTAGCGGTACGTGGGTTCTATCCTGCGCCGCTGCAGGGCGTAGTCCACCAAACGCAATTTGTCGCGCACCACCGCCACAAAGCGAAGATCATGCTGCGCCAACAACTTGTAAACCATGAACCGCACCTCTGGCGGATCGTCTTTGGCGTGGAAGTGCACCGATGTGCGTTTGCGCGCCGGGTCCAGCGATGGCACATCCTTGAAAAAAGGGTCCGCCACCAAATCCTTGCGCAGGCGCTCCAGATCAGCAGTCAGCGCGTCCACGTCGCGGCACTCCAGCTTTCCGGCTATGAAAAACCGGGAGCAACCCTCGGTGGCAGCGACAACCTTGCCGCCTTTTCCAAAAAGCGTCGGGTCACCGGCTTC
>Ga0007791_10000095_pt1 | contig 22031 bp, 18 predicted proteins | sample CryBogmetaGMA05M_FD_60368 | JGI IMG/M metagenome (GOLD analysis project Ga0007791, IMG submission 60368) | Freshwater microbial communities from Crystal Bog, Wisconsin, USA - MA0.5M | ecosystem: Environmental > Aquatic > Freshwater > Lake | place: Crystal Bog, Wisconsin, USA | collected 2009-07-06 | reverse complement strand
CCCTCGTCCTGCATCTGCGGCGGCCGGCTCGCGACGGAGTCGAAGATCTGCAGTTCGTAGAGTCCGTGGAGGTACAGCCCACTGTTGCCGGAGGCCTCCGGCGACGTCGCGAACTCCGCGTGGATGTCGGCATCACGGAACGTCACCGTCGAGACGATGTGGTTCGAGCGGCGGCCTGAGGCCTCCACCTCGAGGCCGCCGTCACGGACCTTCCAGTCGATCGCACCGCCCGCCATCGAGACGAACGCGGGCCGATCCGCACCGCTCCCCTCCCCCGCTCCACCGGCGACCCCGCCGTCGGCCTCGACGAGGACGACGGCCCCGGCCGGTGGCTGGACGGGCAGCGGTGCCTGGAGCGGATGAAACGCCCCGTGATCGTCGGCGGTCGGCGGCATGCGGCCGAGCAGGGCGCGGTCGAGGAAGTCGGCGCACCGCTGCCAGTCATAGGCCAGGAGTTCGTGGCGGCCCGCACGCACGTGGTAGCCCACGGTCCGGCCGACGGGCGTGTCGGTCGGCGGAGCGTCCGAAGTCGCGATCCCCTCGAGGCCGTGGAGCCGCCATGCCGGCTCGGCCGCCACGCAGGCCAGGAACTCCCCGCGCGGATCCGACCAGCGGTCCTCGACGGCGCTCGCCACGTAGAGCGGCCGCGGCGCGACGAGCGCGAGGAGACAGTGCTGGTCGCAGGGCAGGTCCGCTTCCCGGCCGGCGAACGACGCGAATCGCGGGCAGAACCAGTGGGGAAAGCGGCTCGTGATGGCGGCGATCGACTCGCCGTAGTCGCGGCGCGACAGCGCGGCGCCGCCGCAGCCCGACTCCATCGACACCACCGCGGCGAACCGCTCGTCGCCCGCGCCGGCCCAGAGGGCCGCCTTGCCGAGCCGTGAGAACCCCACGACCGCGACGGCATCCTTCCGCACCTCGGGCAGCGTCACGAGCCAGTCGAGGATTCGCGAGAGTTGCCAGGCCCAGGCCGCCATCGCGCCGGGCGCGTCGGCGGAGGGCTGCGCGGCCGCGGCGTCCCGCTCGGGCGGGCGATCGGGGAACACGTCGCCGCAGTATGCCGTCGCCATGCCGTAGCCCCGTTTGAGCATCGCGGGCACGGGCCAGCGGTGGGCGAGCCATCCCCGCGACGCCTCGGTCGCCAGGTGCTGGTCGATGCCGGCGGCCTCGTCGTTCGGGAGCCACGACGGCGGCAGCCAGATGCCGGGATCGGGATACTCGGCCTGGTTGCCGAGGAAGTTGAGGCCGAGGAACACGGGCACCGGCTCGCGCCCGTCGTGCGGGAGGAACAGGAGCACCTCCGTGATCGGGGCCGCGTCACCGGTTCCCAATCGCAGGCGGGCCTGCAGCCGGCGTGCCCGCACGTCACCCGGAAGCATCACGTCGGCCCGCTCGACCGCGCCGACGACGGCGACCGGCGCGGACGTCAGCCGCCTGCCGAAGACGTTCTCCTCGAGGACCGCGAGCTGGTGCGGCCGCGCCACCGCGCGCCATGCCTCGACCGACTTCGCCGCGGCCCCGTCTGGCCCGGCGATCGGATCGGGAAGCGTGTACGTCCCGACCCGCGCCTCGTCGAAGTTCGGCTCACCGCTCCACGCGACACCGCAGGCCATCACCAGCGACACCAAGCATCCGACCGTCGCGCGTCCCATGCCACGCCTCCGATCCCATCCGCGCCGCAACCCGAGATTCCGAGTGTATGCCGTCGGGACGGTCGACACCGGAGGTGCGCGGTGGCCCCCTCCCCTGCACCGCGATGTTCGCACGTGGACGGCATCCGGGCACGCGGGGCGTCTCCGTCTTTCGTGCGGTATTTCAACGGGACGCAGGCGGAACGCCACCGCACGCGGGCCGGCCCGCGTGCGGCGTCGCAGTCGTGGCCTGGATCGCGTACATTCTCCGCGTCCGCGGCGCCGGCGCGCGGCGGCTCCCGTCCCCCCAGGAACACGCAGCATGTCCCTCGCCGAGGCTTCCCGCGACGCCGCCCCGAGCCGCTGGCACGCCCTCGCCGACCGGGTGCTCGCCGGCGGCGCGATCGACCGCGGGGAAGCACGGTCGATCCTCCAGTCGCCCGACACGGACCTGCTCGACGTGCTGGCGGCCGCGTGGCGGGTGCGCCACCGCCACTTCGGCAACACCGTGCAGCTGTTCTTCCTCATGAACGCGAAGAGCGGGCTGTGCCCGGAGGATTGCGGCTACTGCTCCCAGTCGAAGGTCTCGGAGGCGGAGATTCCCCGCTACAACCTGCTCTCCGAACCGAAGCTGCTCGAGGCCGCACGGCTCGCGGCCGAACGGCAGTCGAAGACCTTCTGCATCGTGATCTCGGCCCGGGGCCCGAGCCAGCGCGAGATCGACTTCGTCTGCCACGTCGCGCCCAGGATCAAGCGGGAGTACGGCCTCAACATCTGCGCCTGCCTGGGCCTCCTCTCCGCCGACCAGGCGCGGCAGCTCGCCGCAGCCGGCGTCGACAAGGTCAACCACAACCTCAACACCAGCGAGCGGCACTACGGCGAGGTCTGCTCCACCCACACCTACGCCGACCGCGTCGCCACGCTCGCGGCGTGCCGCGCGGCGGGCCTCGAACTGTGCAGCGGCGGCATCATGGGCATGGGGGAGACGCACGACGACCTCGTCGACATGGCGCTGGAACTGCGGGCGCTGGAGGTGGAGTCGATCCCCCTCAACTTCCTCAACGCCATCGACGGCACGCCGCTGCAGGGGAGCGACCGCCTCACCCCCCGCGACTGCCTCCGCGGGCTCGCGATGATGCGGCTGGTGAACCCGGCCGCCGAGATCCGCATCGCCGGCGGTCGCGAACTCCACCTCGGCAGCCTCCAGCCGCTGGGGCTCTACGCCGCGAACTCGGTGTTCGTCGGCGACTACCTGACCACCAAGGGGCAACTGCCCGAGGCCGACTACCGGATGATCGAGGAGATGGGCTTCGTGATCACCCGCGGCGCGGAGGCGGCGGAGCCGCTGCCTGCCGGAGGCTGACGGCGACCGGTCAGCCCTCTCCCGCCGCGCCGAGGCTCGCGAGCAGTTCTGACATCTCGCCGGCGGCGTGCGCCTGCCCCTGGGTCCGGGCCGCCTCGATGCCCTCCCGCAGGGCGCGACGGGCGTCGTCGATGCGGCCCCGCGTCACGAGGTGCCGGGCCGCCATGTGAAAGGCCGGCACGTAGGGGGGCTCGGAACGCGCCAGGTCTTCGAGGATCTCGAGCCCGGCCTCCCAGTCGCCCGCCGCCTCGAGTTCGAGCGCCAGGCTGTATCGCAGGAAGACGTCGCCCGGTTCGTCCTTGAGAAGGGCCTCGATCTTTTCGCGTCGTGACGTGGTCATCGGGTCGACTGCTCCTCGGGTTCGGCATCGTGCCGGTCGGTTCTCGGGCCGGGCGGCGGGTCGATCCGCACGAGCCCGGGCTTCGCGCCCGCGTGCGCGACGACGACCGACCGGTCGGAGACGCAGGCGATGCCACGCGGCGCGGCGAGGCGGGCGACGCAGACCGCGCGGGCCGCCTGCCGGCGATCCCGCAGCACCGCGTCGAGCCGCCACAGTCCCGCCGGCTGTCCCACGAGCGTGGCCTCGTCGGCGATCAGCCACAAGACCCCGTCGCCACGGCCGAAGGCTGCTCCGCGCACGTTGAACAGGCCCGTGTCGAGCCGGAGGATCTCCCGCCCCGACGCCCCGTGGAACGACACGGCGGCGGAGCCCGCCCCCTCGATGGCCGTGTCGATGAGCACCAGTTCGTCAGCCGGACTGACCGCGGCCGCGACGACGCTGCGGCCGCCGGGGATCACCGGACACTCCTCGGCCGAGAGCGGCCGCACGCCGGCACCGGCGAACACGGCGCGGACCACGGGCGGCAGGGGCGCGGGCAGCCCTGCGACCGCCAGCCAGTCGCGGGACAGGCTCACGGCCAGGCCCGCCGACGCGGCCGGACCGCCGGCGCGCCCGATCCGCACCGTCTGCACCGGTGCCCGCGGGTCGGACGCGGCCGCCGGCACCACGCGGAAGGTCCGCAGCGACCACTCGTCTCCGGCCCGCGAGACGACGGCCAGCAGTTCGCCTGGGATGCACCCGACGAGCACGGGCGCCGGCACGCCGGAGCCGGCGGGAGCGATCGCGTCACGGCGGCGTCCCGAAGCGACCGGATCGATGGCCACGACCGCCCGGCGCGACTCGTCGATGCCGTAGACCGTCTGCCCGTTTCCGGACGCGGCGAGCGGCCCGAAGGACACCTCGGCGGCGAGCGGCGTCACCGAGAACGTCTCGCGATCCGCGACCTCCGCAGTCCGCCCATCCACGGGCCGCGGACCCGCGAGCCAGCCTGCGAAGCAGACGATCGCCGCCGGCATGCTCGTCCAGCGGACGCGGTCCATGGGGCTCACCGGGCGGCGCTGGGCTCGAGGCCGTGGGCGGCCTCCCAAGCCGCGATCTCGTCGACATGCCGCAGCGACAGCCCGATGTCGTCGAGACCCTCCAGAAGGCACTGGCGACGGAAGGGATCGACCGTGAACGACCGCGAGAACCCGGCGTCGTCCGCCACGGTGCACTGCTGCAGATCGACCCGCAGCCGGTACTGCCCGCCCTTCGCCGCCGCGGCGGTCGCCCGCTTGAAGAGTTCCTCGACATCCGCCTCGTCGAGCCGGATGGGCACCATGCCGTTCTGGAAGCAGTTGTTGAAGAAGATGTCGGCGAACGTCGGGGCGATCACGGCCCGGAAGCCGTAGTCGGCCAGCGCCCACGGGGCGTGCTCGCGGCTGGAGCCGCAGCCGAAGTTGCGACGGGCGAGGAGGATGCTGGCCCCGGCGGCCGGCGGCTGGTTCAGCTCGAAGTCGGGATTCGCCGCGCCGTCGGGCAGGAACCGCCAGTCGAAGAACAGGTATTGGCCGAACCCCGTCCGCTCGATCCGCTTGAGGAACTGCTTCGGGATGATCTGGTCGGTGTCGACGTTCGCCCTGTCGAGGGCCGCGACGACGCCGGTGTGCGTGGTGAACGACTGCACGATGCGGCGGCTCCTATTTGTACTGCCAGTCGCGGACGTCGACGAAGTGACCCTTCACCGCGGCGGCCGCGGCCATGGCGGGCGAGACGAGGTGCGTCCGCCCTCCCTTGCCCTGCCGCCCTTCGAAGTTGCGGTTGCTCGTGGACGCGCAGCGTTCCTGCGGGGCCAGGGTGTCGGGGTTCATGCCGAGGCACATGCTGCAGCCCGCCTCCCGCCAGTCGAAGCCCGCCTCGCGGAACACGCGGTCGAGCCCCTCCGCCTCCGCCTGCCGCTTCACGCGACCACTGCCGGGCACCACCATCGCCCGCACCGACGGGGCCACGCGGTAGCCGCGGATGACGCTCGCGGCCGCCCGCAGATCCTCGATGCGGCTGTTGGTGCACGAGCCGATGAACACGCGGTCGAGCGGGATGTCGACGATCCGCGTGCCGCCCTCGAGACCCATGTATTCGAGGGCCCGCGAGGCGCTCGAGCGGTCGTTCGGGTCGGCGAACGCCGTGGGGTCGGGCACGGCGGCGTCCACCCCGGTCACCTGGGCGGGGTTCGTGCCCCACGTCACCTGCGGCACCACGTCGGCCGCGCGAAAGATCTCGACCCGGTCGTAGACCGCGCCGGGGTCGCTCGGCAGCTTCTCCCAGCGGGCGACCGCCGCGGCGAAGTCGCGGGGGGCGAAATCGCGGCCACGGAGATAGTCGAACGTGATCGCGTCGGGCGCGATCATGCCGGCCCGCGCCCCGGCCTCGATCGACATGTTGCAGACGGTCATCCGCTGCTCCATGCCGAGGGCACGGATGGCCGCGCCCGTGTATTCGATGACGTGCCCGACGCCCCCCTCGGTCGACAGCCTGCCGATGACGTAGAGCACGATGTCCTTCGCCGTCACGCCCGGCGGGACCACGCCGTCGACCCGCACCTCCAGCGACTTCGGCTTCGCCTGCCGCAGCGTCTGCGTGGCGAGCACGTGCTCGACCTCGCTCGTGCCGATGCCGAACGCGAGGGCGCCGAGGGCGCCGTGCGTGGCCGTGTGGCTGTCGCCACAGACGATCGTCATGCCGGGCTGCGTGATGCCGAGCTCCGGCCCGATCACGTGCACGATGCCCTGGTCGGCATCGTCGAGGTCGAAGAGCCGCACGCCGAACTCACGGCAGTTGGCCCGCAGCGTGTCGATCTGCTGCTTCGAAACGGGATCGGCGATCGGCAGCCGCCGGTCGCTCGTCGGCACGTTGTGGTCGGGTGTGGCGAACGTCGCCTCCGGGCGGCGGACCCGGCGACGGGCGATCCGCAAGCCCTCGAACGCCTGCGGACTCGTCACCTCGTGCACGAGGTGACGGTCGATGTAGAGCAGCGGCAGTTCGCCGGAAGGGGTGCAGACCACGTGGTCGTCCCAGATCTTGTCGAGCAGCGTTCGGGGAGCGGAGGGCATGGGCGGGTGGAGATAAACGAGGAATCGGGGGGCGGATCGTTCACTGTACCAAACGCCCGCCCCGGGCGACGGCTGGCCAGCGGAAGCGGCGAGATTCGACCGCTGAAGGCCCCATGCTACAATTGCTGGCAATCGTGCCTCGTGGTCTCCGCCGCGGAATCCGACTCGTCGGGAGGAGCCGTCGATGGCTGGCAGGTGCCGCGCTCGCGGCTTCACGCTCGTCGAACTCCTCGTGGTGATCGCGATCATCGCGATCCTCGTCGGCCTGCTGATGCCGGCCGTCCAATCGGCCCGAGAGTCGGCGCGGCGGTCCCAGTGCGGCAACAACCTCAAGCAGGTCGCGCTCGGCACGCAGCAGCATGTGTCGGCCCAAAACACCTTCCCCACCGGCGGCTGGGGCTGGGGCTGGGTCGGGGATCCTGACCGCGGCTCGAACCGCCGCCAGCCCGGAGGCTGGGTCTACAACGTCCTGCCGTACGTCGAGCAATCCGCGCTCCACGACCTGCCGCTCGGCAAGACCGGGTCGGCGCGATCGTCCGCGGCGGCGACGATGATCTCGACGCCCGTGGGGCAGTTCAACTGCCCGTCGCGTCGCACCACCAAGGGCTACCCGCACTGGCTCAGTTCGTACGGCTACGCGAACGCCGGTGCGACTCCCCTCGCGGCGAAGTCCGACTACGGAGCGAACGGCGGGAGCCGTGGATTCGACGGCGACGTGGCGGGACTGTGGTTCCCTTTTTACCTCGCGAACCAGGACTCCGGTCCGCCCCCCTCGCCCGCGCCGTCCGATGCGTTCATCGATCAGTCAGCCGGCGCCGTCGCCGCGGCCACGTTTCCTCCCACGGGCGTGATCTTCGTCCTCAGCGAGATCCAGACCGCCGCGATCCGTGACGGGCTTTCGAACACGTACCTCGTCGGCGAGAAGTCCCTCAACGTCGACGCCTACGAGGATGGCAGCAACGGTGGCGACAACGAGACCATGTACGTCGGCATCAACGCCGACAACACCCGGTTGGCTGACGGCAACCTCTCGCCATCCCAAGACCAGCGTGGCGTGGACTACTCCAACTATTTCGGCAGTGCCCACGCCCTCTCGATGGGGATGGCGATGTGCGACGGCTCGGTGAAGGCGATCGGCTACACGATCACCCCGTCCGTCCACCAGAGCCTCGCCCACCGCGCCGACGGCGGTCCGGCGTCCGTCCCGAAGCCCTGATCCGACGCTCCCGGTCGCGTGGTGCCGCTCCGGCAAGGTGTGACAGGCGGGGCAACGCGGCCTTGAGCGCGACGGTCCCGCCAGCCGATGCGAAAGGAGACGCGGAGGTCGCCGGGCGGCGGGCCTCGCGGCACACGCGGGGGATGCCATGGCTCGGCTGGGACTGCTGCGGTCGCTGTGGCTGACGAGGCTCTCCACGCCGGCGGGCGACCGCACCCTCTATCGCCACGCCCTCGCCGCCCCCCCGCGGCGGATTCTCGAGCTCGGCCTGGGCACGCTCGCCCGCACCGAACGGCTGCTCGAGGTCATCGGGGCGACCGCGACCGCGGCGGAGATCCACTACGTGGGCGTCGATCGGTTCGAGAGCCGCGGTCCGGGCGACCCGCCGGGCGTCACGCTCAAGGAGGCCCACCGGCGGCTGCATGCGCGGGCCCGCGTGCAACTCGTGCCGGGCAACGTCGACTCGGCCCTCGCCCGCGTCTGCAATCACCTCGGCACGTTCGACCTGGTGACGATCTCGGCCGACAACGACGAACGGCATCTCGCGCGGTCGTGGTTCTTCCTGCAGCGGATCACGACCGCCCGGACGACGATCTTCATCGAGACCACCCGGGCCTCGGCGTGGACGACGCTGCCCCGCGCCCGAATCGACGAACTGGCGGCGAAGGCCGTCCTGCAGCGGGCCGGGTGAGGCATCCGGGTATCGTCGCGCCGCCTACGGGGCGGCCTTGGCCTTGACCTTCGCGAGGGCCGCGGCGGCCGCCTCGCGCACACCCTTCACCGGATCCTCCTCGGATACGAGCTCGAGGATCGGGATCGCCGTGGCCGCCTCGGCGCCGATGTCGCCGAGGGCCACGGCGGCCTCCAGCCTGACGATGTCGCGGTCGCCGCGGAGGGCCCGCCGCAGCAGCGGGATCGCCTTCTCGACGAGCACCGGGTCGTCCGGCTTGATCTTGAGCGCGGCCCACGCGGCGACGGTCGCCATGAGCTCGTCGTCCGAATCCGACAGGGTGCGGAGCGCCGGCTCGGCGGCCGCCGCCGGGGCCCCGATGCGGCCGAGCGCGTAGGCCGCTGCGTACCGCGCGCCGGCCGGAACCGCCGTGTCGCCGAGCAGCTTCAGGAGCGACGGAACCGCCTCGGCCCCGTCGCCGCCGATCGCACCGATCGCGATGGCCGCATCACCGCGAACCACCGCGTCGGCGTCGTCGAGCCCGGCGAGGAGTTCGGGGAGCGCCGGCTTCGCGGCCGCCCCGATCGCGGACAGGATCTCGATCACGTTCAGGCGGATGGCTGGATCGGCGAGCTTGCCCTTGAGCACGCCGACGGCCGCCGGACCGAGCCGGATGAGACCCGCCCCCGCCGCCGTGCCGACCTTGGGGTCGGGGTCCGATACGAGCGGCATGAAGTCGGCGGCGAGCGCCTCGCGGCCGGCCGCGTCGAACCCTTCGGCGAGATCCGACAATCCCGAGACGCAGGCGGCACGGGCGTCGGCATCGGGATTGGTGAGCCCCTTGCGGAGCCGGGCGAGGGCCTCGTCGGCCAGGGCCTTGTCCTGCGGATGGATCCGCGCCAGCGCCCACGACGCCACCGCGGCGAGGAACGCGTCGTCGGATGCGGCCGCCTTCGTGAGGCATGCGTCGGCCTCGCCTGCCCGCGTGTGTCCCAGCGCAAACGCCGCCGCCAGCCGCAGCGTGGGATCGTCCGACTCGAGCGCCTTCACGATGACCGGTGCGGCGACGGATGCCTTCTCTCCGATCGCCGCCAGCGCGAGCAGCGCCTGCAGCCGCTCCTCGGGCTCCCCCTCCGTCACGGCGGCGGCCAGCGGTTCGACCGCCGCTGCCGCCTCGGGCCCCATCTCGGCGAGCGCGACCTCGGCCCAGTACCGCGAGCGGGGATCCTTGAGCGCCTCGAGGAGGAGCGGCACCGCGGCGCCGCCGAGATCGGCCACCGTGTGCAGCGCCGACAGCACGACCGCCGGGTCGGCGTCGGCGAGATGACGGGAAACAAGCGGCGCCAAGGCGGCGGGCGACGGACTCATCCGGCGCAGGGCGTGGAACGCGGCCCGACGAGCCCGGCCGTCCGGATGAACGGCGGTCTTGCCGAGCGACTCGACCGCCGACGCGTAGACGGAAGCATCGGCCTCGGGGATCGGCTCGCGGCCGTCGTCCTCGCGGATCTGGCCGAGCGCGGCGGCGGCCTGCGTCACCACGATCGCATCGGCATCGGCGAGCAGTTTGACGAGGTCCGGGATCGCAGACCGGGCGTCTTCGCCGATCAGGCCGATCGCGCGGGCGGCGTGCCAGCGAACCCGCGGCTCCTCGTCGACGAACGCGGCCACGAGGGCCGGCAATGCCGGCTTCGCGTTCTGCCCAATCGCTCCGATCTCGTCGATGACGAGAACGCGATCGGGGCTGTCGGTCGCCGCGGCGAGCTTCCTGATGAGCTCGTCGATCGACGGCGCCGGCGGCGCGGCGGGCTCGGTCGCCGACACCTCGGCCGCCGGACTCTGCGTCGCCGGCGTCTCCCCGGCCACGGACGGTTCGACCGCGGCTGCCCTGGAGGCCGGCTCCTTCGCCGCCGGTTCCACGGCCGGCTTCACGACCGCGGCAGCGGGCTGCGATACGGGTGGCGGTGCGTTCTGGCTGCAACCGCACGCGGCAAGGATGCACGTTGAGGCGTACGCGAGGGCGGGCGAGAGGGGCCGCGGCTGCCGGATCATCTGGAACGTGCTCCGTGGAACGGGTGTCGATCGTGGTGCCGGACCGTCGTCGGCCGCGGTCGCGCGGGGCCATTTCTCCGTCGCCCCCGCAGGGCCCTCCGAGTATACTTGCGGCCGGTTTTTCAGCACGGGGTCTCGTCCGTGCACCGTCCTCCCGACGTCCCTCGAGGCTGCGCATGCTTCCCCGCACACGGCATCATCTGAGACTCGTCCTTCTGACTCTCGGCGCGGGCCTCGTCGCCGCCGGCGCATCGGCCCAGTGGGGCGGCATGGGGTTCAATCGCGGTGGCTACGCCTCCACCGCCGGTCAGGCCGCGGCCTACGGCATGTCGGAGATGATGCGGGCGCAGGGTTACGAGAACCTGCAGAACTCGGAGGCCGCCAAGAACTGGGAGGAGGCCAAGACGCTCGAGATTCAAAACCGCCTCCGCTGGACCGAGACCTACTTCGAGATGCGGAAGGAGAATCGGGAGAAGCGGGCCGCCGAGGCGGGCCCCCGGGTCACGCAGGAGCAGGCGATCCGCATGGCGAAGGCGGCTGCGCCCCAGCGACTCGGCTCGACGCAGCTCGACCCCGTGACGGGCCACATCGAGTATCCGCTCATCCTCACCGACGACGCCTTCAAGCCTTACCGCGACCGGCTCGACACGCTGTTTTCGCGGCGGGCGGCGGCGGGCGGGAGCATCCCGTTGTCCGACTTCCAGGCGATCCAGCAGACGGTGTCGCAGTTCATCGACTCCCTCAAGAGCCGTGTCAAAGACTACGCCGCCGGCGACTACGGCCGGGCGCGATCGTTCCTCGACAGACTCGCTCACGAGGCGTCGCAGCCCGCAGGCTGACGACGCCGCCGCGTCACGAGGCCGCGGCGTGGCCGAGCCGCACGCGGCGCAGGAGCGGGATCACCGCGAGCCGTGCCAGGCTCGAGATCGCGAAGACCGCCGCGTAGGCCTCCCGCGTCTCGCCGAGCGACCGGAGCAGCAGGCCGCCGCACGCGGCACCCGCGACCGTCGCCATGGCGATGCCGAGGTTGTAGACGGTGACCACGCCGGTTCGCTCCCGGTCGTCCACCGCCTCGAAAAAGAGGAGCATCACCGCGAGCTCGTAGGCCGCCCAGCACGCACCGGAGACGACCTGCACGGCGGCGAGGTAGGCCACGTGGGCGAACGGCAGCCAGAGCAGCGTGAGGGGGACGATCGCGAGGCTCGCGACCCAGAGGAGCCCGAGCGAGCCGATCCGCGAGGCCAGGCGGCCGATGCTCGGCAGGAGGAGCCCCTTGGCAAGGAAGCTCGTCGCGAACACGAGCATGAACGCGTGGTAGGAAAACCCGAGCTCGCGGAGCATGAACGGGGTGAAGTAGGGCCCCGCGAACTGGGCGCCGAACACGAAGCAGCACAGGAACGTGACGAGGGCCCCGGACGGCCGCGCCGCCATGCCGCGGATCGCGGCGACGATCCGCCGCCCCAGGGCCGGCCCGGCCGCGCGGTGGTCGTAGGGCGGCGGCGGCTTCGGCTCGCCACACGCGCAGAGGCAGGCCGTTGAGAACACCCGCGCGAGGCCGGCGATGACGAACACCACCGCGAACGCCGGCAGGACCGCCGCCGACGCCTCGCCCCACTGGAGCACGAGGCCGGCGACGACGAACCCGATGCAGACGCCGAACTGACCGAGGCGGTTGCGCTGCGCGAAGTAGGGGGTTCGGATCCGGTCCGGAACGAGCGTTGCCATCCAGGCCGTCCACGCCGGCCCCCCCGCCATGCCCACCGACCAGTACGCCGAGGCCACGACGATCACCTCCCACAGGCGGGCGTGGCCACGGAGCGCCCACCACACGAACGGGATGAAACACGCCGCCTGGACGGTCGTGCACGTGATGACCCAGCGGCGGTTGCTTCCCAGGCGGGCCACGGCCAGCGGCGCCGCCAGCTGGACGATGGCGCCCACGAGGATCGGCAGGCTCGCCACCATGCCCGACGCCACGGGCCCGAGCCCGAGCGCGAGCGCGAACGCGGGAAAATAGGTCTCGCCGCAGCCCACCATGACGCTGAACGCGATGGCATCGATGGTCGAGACGACCAGGTCGCGGCGCAGGCTGCCACGCGGCGGAAGGGTGGATGGGATCAAGGCAGGCGGGGCGACTCCGGGCGCCGGGGGCAACGCCCCTGTCTATACTTCCCCGGCGTTTTGGTACAGGTACGGCCGTCGGGCCTTCCCGAGGTCGGGCGTGATTCGGAGGCATCCCATGAAGGCTCTGGTGACCGGCGGCAGTGGTTTCGTGGGGCCGCGGCTCCTGCGGATGCTCGACCGACCCGTCGTCCTCTCGCGGAATCCCGATCGCGCGGCGCGGTCGATCGGCCGCCTGGCGGAACGCATCGTCCACTGGGATCCACTGCAGGGACCGCCCCCCCGCGAGGCCTTCGACGGCATCGACGCGGTGTTCCATCTCGCGGGGGAGTCGGTGGCCGAGGGCCGCTGGACCGCCGCGCAGAAGGCGCGGATCCGCGACAGTCGGGTCGTCGGCACGCGGCATCTCGTGCAGGGCATCGCCCAGGCCGCGACGAAGCCGGCGGTCCTCGTGTCGTCGTCGGCCGTCGGCTACTACGGAAGCCGCGGCGACGAGGAACTCACGGAGTCGGCCGCCCCGGCCCACGACTTCCTCGCCGAGGTGTGCGTCGCGTGGGAGAAGGAGGCGCTCGCCGCCGCGGAGGCGGGCGTTCGCGTCGTCACCAACCGCACCGGCATCGTGCTCGGTTCCGGCGGAGGCGCGCTCGCGAAGATGCTCACGCCGTTCAAGCTCGGCGCCGGCGGGCCGCTGGGCAACGGCCGCCAGTGGATGCCCTGGGTGCACGTCGCCGATCTGGCGCGGCTCTACGTGCACGCCGCCGAAACGCCGGCGATCCGCGGCCCGATGAACGGGGTGGCGCCGAACCCCGTGCGAAACGCCGACTTCACCCGCGCGCTCGGCCGGCAGCTCCATCGTCCGGCCTTCATGCCGGCGCCCTACATCGGCCTGCGGATTCTGTTCGGCGAGTTCGCGGAGGTGCTGTTCGCGTCGCAGCGGGTCATCCCGCGGGTGGCGCTCGACACCGGGTTCGTGTTCCAGTATCCCGACATCGCCGCGGCCCTGCGGGAGATCCTCGCGCCGGCCGCCGCCTGACCGCTCACGTCGCGGCCCGCACGAGCCGGTCGCGAACGGCGCTCCACTCGTCGGTCGGGGGGGGCGGATCGATGACGATGCGATCGAGCCCGCGCTCGTCGAGCGCGTGGAGCGTCGCGTACAGGCGGATGGCGTATCCCTCGGGCTCCGCCGGCATCGGCACCACGATCAGGTCACGCGACGCCGCGAGCCGACGGACGTCGGGATCGTCGGCCCGCAGCGTGAGCCAGCCGAGCCGGCGACCGGCGGCGAGGTGCGCGGCGACGGCGGCCGCCGGCTCCGCCGGCATCTCGACGGGCGTGCGCGGGCAATAGTGACGGGCCTGCTGCCCGGGCGATCGCGTGGCACCGGCCGCGACGGCCGCTGCGGGCGACCACTCCACCGGTCCGCCAAGGACCTCCTCGAGGCGGGCCCGCGACAGCGGACCCGGCCGGAGGATGTGCGGCGGCGACGCCGTGCAGTCGACCACCGTCGACTCGATCCCGCGGTCGCACGGCCCCGCGTCGAGGATCAGGTCGATCCGATCGCCGAGGCCCGCGAGCACGTGCTGCGCGGTCGTGGGCGAGACCGCCTCCGACCGGTTGGCGCTCGGCGCCGCGAGCGGGAATCCCGCCCGCGCGATGAGCCGCCGCGCGAGGCGGTGCGCCGGGCAGCGCAGGGCCACCGTGGGGCCGCCGGCCGTGACGATGTCGGGGATCCGCGGCCCGCGCGGCACCACGACGGTCACCGGCCCCGGCCAGAAGTCCCGGGCGATCCGCTCCGCCGCATCGGTCCAGCCGCCGGCGAGCGACCGCGCCATGGGCAGGCCGTCCACGTGCACGATGAGCGGGTTCCCCGCCGGGCGGCCCTTGGCCCGGTAGATGCCGGCCACGGCTTCCTCGTCGAGGGCGTCGGCCGCCAGGCCGTAGACCGTCTCGGTCGGCAGCGCGACGAGCCCGCCCCGACGCAGCACCGCGATCGCGCGATCGAGCGCCGCGTCGGTGGATGGCGGGGGCGCCGCCGAGTCCTCGGGCCATGTGATCCGGACGACGTCGGCCAGCGGGCGTGCCATCGCGACTACCTTGCAACGCTGCCGCGCCGAGAGCAAGATGGCCGCAGTCGTCCGCGGCAAAACGCCGCCGCGCCGATCCATCCGCGAGGACGTCTGCCTTGGCCCCCAGTGCATCCCCGGTCGTCGGCATCGCGATGGGCAGCAGGTCCGATTGGCCGACGCTCCAGCGCGCCGTCGCGGTCCTCGAGCAGTTCGGCGTTCCCCACTCGTGCGAGATCGTGTCGGCCCACCGCACGCCGGCGAAGCTCGCCGAGTATGCGGCCGGGGCCGCCGGCCGCGGCCTCAAGGTGATCATCGCCGGTGCGGGGGGCGCGGCGCACCTGCCGGGCATGCTCGCCGCGCAGACGCACCTGCCGGTCCTCGGCGTGCCGGTCGAGTCGTCGATGCTCCGCGGCGTCGACTCGCTCCTCTCGATCGTGCAGATGCCGGCGGGCATCCCGGTCGGCACGCTCGCGATCGGCCCGGCCGGCGCGGCCAACGCAGCCCTCCTCGCCGTCGCGATCCTCGCCCTCGCCGACGCCGGTCTTCGCGACCGGCTCATCGCCTACCGGTCCGACCAGACCGCTCGGGTGCTGCAGGAGGATCTCGGCGGCGAATCGACGGCCTGGTCCGAACGCACGTCGGAGCGGTGACGCGTGGCCGCCGCTGAACCGAGGCCGATCCTGCCCGGCGGCACGCTCGGCATCCTCGGGGGAGGCCAGCTCGGGTCGATGTTCGCCGCGGCGGCCCGGCGGATGGGCTACCGCGTCGAGGCGATCTCCGACGTCGCCGAGTGTCCGGCGGCGCGGCACTGCGACCGGCTGCACGTGGGCGACTACGCCGACGCCGCCTTCCTCGCGCGGGCGGCCGCGGGACTCGATGTCGTGACGTTCGAGTTCGAGAACATCCCGGCCGCGGCGGGGCGGGCGCTCGCGGCGAGCGTGCCGGTCCGCCCGTCGCCCGACGTGCTCTTCACGACGCAGGACCGGGCCCGCGAGAAGTCGTTCCTCGCGCGGCACGGCTTCCCCTGCGCCCCGCACCGCGCCGTCCGGTCGCGCGACGAGCTCCACGCGGCCGGGCGCGACCTCGGGTTCCCGGCCGTCGTCAAGACGGCCGCCTTCGGCTACGACGGCAAGGGACAACGCCGGCTCGAGTCGGTGACCGACCTCGATGCCGCGTGGAACGCGCTCGGTGCCGCCCCGGACGGGCCCCGGGAACTGGTGCTCGAGGGCTGGATCGACTTCGACTGCGAGATCTCCGTGGTCGCCGCGCGGGGGCTCGACGGCGAGGTGGTCGCCTACGCGCCGTCCCGCAACGCGCACGCCCACCACATCCTCGACGTGTCGAGCGTCCCGGCGGGGCTCCCGCCGCGCGTCGAACGCGAGGCGGTCGACACCGCGACGGCCATCCTCACGGCGCTCGGCGTCGTGGGCGTGGCGTGCGTCGAGTTCTTCGTGACGCGGGACGGCCGCGTGCTCGTCAACGAGATCGCCCCGCGAACGCACAACTCGGGCCACCTCACGATCGAGGCCTGCGACACGTCGCAGTTCGAGCAGCAGGTCCGCGCGGTGTGCGGCCTGCCGCTGGGATCGACGCGGCAGCGGCTGCCGGCCGCGATGGCAAACCTCCTCGGCGACTGCTGGGCGCAGGGTGAGCCCGACTGGGCGGCGGCGCTGGCGGTGCCGGGCGTGGGCCTCCACCTCTACGGCAAGTCGGATCCCCGCCCCGGCCGCAAGATGGGCCACCTCACCGCCACGGCCGACACGATCGAGACGGCGGTGGCGCGGGTCCTGCGGGCCCGGGCGCTCGCCAGCCGCGGCTGACTTCACTGGGCGTCGAGCGCCCGGCCCCGCCAGGATGTCTTGAGACCGAGCGCCCGGCGGGCGAGCGCCGTCCACTGGATCGCGAGGAACACCGCGACCGCCAGCGGATGCACAAGCGCGCTGGCGGCATCCTGACCGAACCGCACGACGCCGGCGATCCGGGGCACGTAGACCAGCGCGACCGCGGCCACAGCCACCGCCGGCGCCCACGCCGGCCAGCCGCTCCAGCCGGTCGCGAGGCCCCATGCCGCGAGGACGACGGGGAGGATCGCGGCCCCCGCGAGGAGCACCGTGAAGGGCACGATCGTCGCCGGACTGCCGATCCCCTCGGTCGCGTTCTTCGAGAGGCCGCGCCACACGTCGGCATTCCGCGTGTACATCCGGCACGACGCGATGTCGGTGGCGTCGAACACGTCGGTCGCGAGGCCGGCACGGCGGTAGGCACGCGGCAGCTTCACGCCGTCGTGCAGCGACGCGCGGATCGCCGCGTGCCCCCCTGCCCTCGCATACGCATCCCGCCGCGTCACGAACAACTGGCCGCACCCCGCCGCCATGCCCGGCGCGTGCTCCCGACGGCTGCGGGCCAGCGGCAGGTAGCCGAGCAGGATGAAGTGGATGAGCGGCAGGAGCAGCCGGTCGAGCACGCACGACGTGGCCTGCCGCGGAAAGCCGCTCCCGAGCGCCGCCTTCGACGCGTCGAGAAACGCGACGGCACGGGCGATCGCGTCGGGGGCCGTCGTGACGTCGACGTCGAGGAACACCCAGGTATCGTGCGTCGCGGCGGCTGCGAGCTGCGAGCACGCATGCTGCTTGCCGCACCAGCCGGGCGGGAGGGGGCCGCCACGCACGAGCCGCACGCGGGGATCGGCGGCCGCGACGCGCTCCACGATCTCCGCCGTCGCGTCGCGGCTGTCGTCGTCGAGAACGACGAGTTCGAGGTCCACGCCCGTGCTCGCGAGCACGTCGCGGCAGAGCCTGGCGATCGCGGCCTCCTCGTCCCGCGCGGGCACGAGCACGGAGACGCGCGGCTCGACGCCGCCCGGCGCGGGCCGCGGGGCCGGCCGGAACGCCCGGAGGTTCGCGAGCGTGAGGGCGGCCGGCAGCAGGGCGAGCAGGAAGCCCGCCACGGCCAGTCCGCCGATCCACGCGCCGCTCATCGCCCCGCCTCGCCAACGCTCCCGCCACCGTGCGAGGCGTCGAAGCGCTCGCCGCGCAGCCACGCGCCGACGCGACGGATGGCGTCGTAGACGAAGCCCACGCCGACGCGACCCGAGAGGAGCGTGATGAACCGCCGCGGATCCCGGCTCCGCGCCCCCTCGGCGAGCCGATCCTGCGCCGCCTCGAGCCGCCGGGCGAGCACCTCGTTCCATTCATCGGGCGACCACGACGGCGTGCCGCCGAGCCGCATCGCGGGCCCGAAGGCGACGAGCGCCTCCGGGAGCCGCTCGTTCCAGAAGGGATATTCGACGGCCAGCGGCACGACCACGCCCCGTTCCGCCCCCGCCACGCCGTGCCCCACGCCCGGCCGCAGTTCGACCGGCCGGTCCCGCGGATCGGTGAACGCCCCCTGCGCCGTGATCCAGAAGATCACGTCGGTGCGTTTCCCGGCCGCGCGGAGCATCCGCAGGAACCGTGCCGCTCCCCGCCACGCGTGCGGATCGATCCCGATGAACCCGATGCGCTCGAGGAACCGGTACTTCCCCAACGCCACCGCGTCGATCGGCCCGTAGACCATGCGGTCGGAAAACAGCGTCTGCCCGACGAACAGGAAGGTCAGCGGATCCCACCAGCCCGGGTGGTTCGAATAGAAGATCACGGGTTCACCGGCGATGTCGGGCACGTCCCCCGACCCGTCTGCGGCCTTCAGAAGCCGCACCGCGTGGAAGCTGCGGCTGAGATACCGCCGCACATACCACATGAACCAGCCGTGCATCGGCCGCGAGAACGGCGGCAACTCCTCCGCGCGGTGGCCCGCCTCCGCGCTGCGCCCATCGGCGGCCGGGCGGGAGGGGCTCATCACACCGCCACGGCCGCGGGCCGGGCCGCGGGGCCGGACTGGGCCACGAGCTTGTCCTGGTCGACGCAGTCGGCCGCGATCCAGCCCGACATCAGCACCATCGGCATACCCGGGCCGGGATGCGCCGAGCCGCCGGCGAGATAGAGACCCTCGATGTCCGGCGAGCGATTGGCCGGCTTGAACGCGCCGAGGTACTTCCCGTGGCTGGCGAGGCCGTAGATGGCGCCGTCGAGGACGTGGTAGCGGTCGTTGATGTCCTGCGGCGTGAGGGCACGCTCGACCACGATGTGCTTCTCGAGATCCTTCATGCCGGCGGTGCGCTCGAGCTTGCGGATGATCGTGTCGCGGTAGTCCGGCAGCATCTTCTTCCAGTCGTGGTGCGGCCGGAGGTAGGGCGTGTGGACGAGCACGTAGAGCGCCTCGCCGCCCGGAATCGCCACCTCGGGCTCCGTGACGGCCGGGGCGCAGACATAGCACGTCGGATCGGCGGCCGGCTCGCCGCGGCGATAGATCGCCTCGAACTCCTCGTGCGGGTCGTGCGAGAAGACGAAGTTGTGGTGGATGAGCTGCTCGTAGCGCCGGTCGAGCCCGAGGTAGAGAACGACGCCGGAGCAGGCCGGCTCGTACGTTCGGCGGGCCAGGAATCGCTGCCGGGGCTGGCCGTCCACGAGCTCGCGGTGCGTCCGCACGCTGTCGGAGTTGCTCACCACGGCGGCTGCCGCGATCGTCTCGCCGGAGTCCGTCTCGACGCCCCGGACGCGGCCGCCATCGACGATGATCCGGCGGATCGGCGTCCGCGTGCGGATGTCGACGCCGAGGTCGACCGCGAGGCTCGCGAGCGCCCGCGGCACGGCCCCGGTGCCGCCCCGGGGATACCAGACGCCGTCGTTCGACTGCATGTGCGCGATGCCGCACAGCACGGCAGGCGACTCGTCGGGGGCGCTGCCGACGTACTGCGTGAAGTGGTCGAGCATCTGCGCCGCCCGCTCGTCGGGCACGTACGCACGCACCGTCCCGGCCACGCTGTGGCCCGGCCGCATCCCGATCAGCTCCTTGATGAAGGAGACCGACAGGCTCTTGCGGACGTTGATCATGTCGCGCATGCCGCCGACACTGCGCCAGAAGAAGAACTCGTTCGAGAGGCTGTGGAGCCGCCGCGAGAGGTCCATGAACCGGCCGTAGCCGTCGCCCGAGCCGGTGCCCGGGGCGTAGGCGTCGAGCGTGGCCCGCATCCGCGCCACGTCGGCGAACAGGTCGAGGGTGGAGCCGTCGTCGAAGAAGCTCCGCCACTGGGGATCGAGCGGCACGAGGTCGAGCGACCGCTCCATGTCGCGGCCCGCCTCGTCATAGATCCGCTTGAGCACCCGCGGGATCGTGAGGATCGTGGGGCCCATGTCGAAGCGGAAGCCCCCTTCCGAGAGCACCGCCGCCTTGCCCCCCACCCACGCGTTCTTGTCGCAGAGCGTCACGGCGTAGCCGCGGGCCGCGAGCGTGCAGGCCGCCGCCAGCCCACCGAGGCCGGCCCCGATCACCACCACGCGGTCGTCGCCCTTCGCCTGCTTGATCATCGCTGTGTCCTCGCCGCGGAACCGTCAGACGACGGCCGCCTTCTTCCTGTCTCCCCGGGCTCCCGCCGCCGGCCGACGCGACCGCACCGCCGCGGCATCGAGGCCGAGATCGCCGAGCAGGAGGTCGGAGGTGATCCGGGCCGACGAATAGATCACCGGCAGGCCGCTGCCGGGGTGCGTGCCGCCGCCCACCAGGTACATGCCTTCCACGTCCTCGAAGCGGTTGTGCGGCCGCATGTGGAGCATCTGCCCGAGGTCGTGCGAGAGGTTGAACGTCGCCCCCCGGTAGATCTCGTAGTCGTCCTGCCAGTCGTCGGGGGTGAGCATCTTCTCGTAGCGGATGCGCGACCGGACGTCGCGGACGCCGACGCGTTCCATCTGGTCGAGGGCCACCTCGCGGTAGCGGGCGGCCTCGCGCCGCCAGTCGACGTTGGGATGGCGGTGCGTGACGGGAATCAGCAGGTAGAGCGTGCTCATGCCCGGCGGGGCCAGCGATGGGTCGGTGACGCAGGCGTTTTGCACGTACATCGACGGGTCGCGGGAGAGCACGTGGCGGTGTTCGATGTCGGCGAGGTTCTCCCGGTAATCCTCCGAGAGGTAGATGTTGTGATGGGCGACGTCGTCGTAGCGGCCCTCGATGCCGAGGTAGAGCATGAACGTCGAGCACGAAAACCGCCGCGAGGCGATCTTGCGGTCGTTCCAGCGCCGGCGGATCCGGTCGGGCACCAGCCGCGTCATCGTGCGGGCGAAGTCGGCGTTCACGACCGTGGCGTCGGCCGCGTAGGTGCCCCGGTCCGTCGTCGCCGCGGTGATCCGGCGACCGGCGAACTCGAGCGACTCGACCGCCTCGCCGTAGCGGATCTCCACCCCCATGTCGGCGGCGATCCGGGCCATCGCGGCCGACACCGCACCGCAGCCGCCGATCGGATGGTAGACGCCGTGCTCGTACTCCAGGAAGGAGAGGATCGAGAACAGGCTCGGGCACTTGAAGGGCGACATGCCGAGATACTTCGACTGGAACGTGAACGCCAGCCGGATCCGCTCGTCGCTGAAGAACGTGCCGAGCTCCGCGTCGAGGCTCCGCCACGGCTTGAGCAGCGGCATGAGCTTGAGGAGGTCGGGAGTGGCGAGGTCGAGCCAGCTGTGGAACGGCTGCTCGAGGAACGGCGCGAACCGCTCGAACTTCGCCCGCGTGCTCTCCATGAACCGTGTGAACGCGCCGCGGTCGGCCGGCGACAGGCGGGAGACCTCGGCCTCCATCCGCGCCGCGTCGGGCGTGGCGAGGAGTTCGCCTCCGGCGCCGAAGACCAGCCGGTACTGCGGGTCGAGCCGCACCATCTCCACCTCCCGACGGAGGTCGAGCCCACACGCCGCGAAGATCTCTTCAAGGACCCGCGGGTAGAGGAAGAAGGTGGGTCCGAGGTCGAACCGGAACCCCTCGGGCGTCGCGATCGTGCTCGTCCGTCCGCCGGGCACGGGAAGCCGCTCGAGCACGCGGACGCGAACACCCGCCCGCGCCAGGAGCATGGCGGTCGCCAGTCCGCCGGGCCCCGCTCCGATGATGTTGACCGTCCGCGACATCCTGGCCCTTCCGCCGCGGCGATCGGGGAGTGGACGTCCCTGCCGCGCAGCCCGCCCGTACTATAGGGGGCGCGCTTGTCGGGTCAAGAAACAGTCCGGCGCCGCGAGCCACCCGCATCCCGCGACCGCCTCGGGGCGATTCAGTACCCGAGGAAGTACGCCGATCGCACCGGCCGCAGGCCGCCGAACGGGCCGCGCCGATAGAGCGGCACCGCCACGGCCGCGGGCGCGTAGTAGGCGGTCACCGGCGCCGCGACGACCTCGGCCACCGGTGGTGAATAGACGGTGGTCGGAGCGTAGTACGACGTCACGGCCACGGGAGCCGACATGACGGGGGCGTAGGCGGCCGTCACCGCGACCGCGGACGGCTGCGCGTAGACCGGCGGTGAGAACGCCGTGACCGCGGCGTAGTTGCCCGCCGGCGTGTAGTTGGCCACATAGGCGGGCGCCATCACCGGCATGACCGGCGCGGCGACCACCGGAGCGGCGATCACCGGGCG
>Ga0007791_10000093_pt1 | contig 22229 bp, 25 predicted proteins | sample CryBogmetaGMA05M_FD_60368 | JGI IMG/M metagenome (GOLD analysis project Ga0007791, IMG submission 60368) | Freshwater microbial communities from Crystal Bog, Wisconsin, USA - MA0.5M | ecosystem: Environmental > Aquatic > Freshwater > Lake | place: Crystal Bog, Wisconsin, USA | collected 2009-07-06 | reverse complement strand
CGATGCAGCTGCAAACGAGGATCCCAAGGAGGAGGGTTTCGGTTTCAACAAGATTAATGAGTACCTTGATATGGTTGACCCGGACGTTGTGATGATCTACAATGACCCGCTGATTATTCACCGGTTTATTGAGGCCATGAAGTACGATAAGACCAAGAGCCCCTACAAGCTGTGGATCTACGTGGACCAGGTGTACAATGGTATCGCTCAGCCCCTGATGGATACGATCAACAAGGCTGCACACCGTGTCTACTGTTTCACTGACTCTTGGGCGAAGACATTCGTTCAGTATGGTGGACCCGAGCCGTCTGTTCTTGAGCATGCGGTTGATCCGACTGTATTTTCCCATCTCCCGATTGATGTCCGTCTTTCTGCACGAAAGAGTCTGAATATCCCCGCAGATGCGACTGTGTTTCTCAATGCAAACCGTAACAGCCAGCGCAAGCGTCTTGACCTGTCAATCATGGGATTTGTCCAGCTTCTCAAGCGCAATCCCACTGCTCAGTATTATTTCCTGTTTGTGACGAACATGAATCCACAGTCGGGTGCATACTACGATCTGCAGCGTATCTTCCTTGAGGAGATGAAGGCTAATGATCTTGACCGTGAAAAGTTTATTCACCGTCTCATGATCATGGATACGTCTCCTCCGAACACAGTAAATGATGAGGCGATCAATCGGATCTATAATGCAACGGACATTGGTGTGAATACCTCTGACGGTGAGGGCTATGGTCTCTGTCAGCTGGAGCACCTGTATACTGGCGCACCGCAGGTTGTCACGGATGTGGGAAGCTACCGTTCATTCCTCGCAGATGATGTTGCGACGTTTGTGCGTCCTGTTGACCGCGTGTATTTTCCAGGAACCATGCCTCTTGGATTTTACACACCCACGTTCAATCCGGTGGATGTTGCTATTGCATTTGAGAACACAATCTCGTCTCTGACTGAGCGCAAGAAGGCAGCGATGGATTTCCGGTTCAAGAGCTGGGCCACTGTGTGCGACAGTTGGTTGGATGACCTTATCCAAGTATAAACCGGATTGTGTGAGGAGGAATAAACTTACCTAACCTAAGAAGACGTTGATTATCGTCAAACGCAGGACCATCAAACACTTCATTACTAACAGGATCGATCAGGAGTATCATATTCTTGATCAATACCTTGTTCAACTTTCGGTGCTGTTTCTTCGTATTTCGCAAGTATGTCTCGTCAGGCTCTTCTGTCTTGATATTCGGCTTGAATGCTAGATCCTCTCCGGTTGCAGATGTGTCAAACCGCATACAAGAGACCAATGGCTTCTCACGTGCGTGGAGTTTACGATGGATTTCACAGTCTACTGCCGACTGTTTCAGTAACAGTCCAATTCGCTGACTAATTCTCTCCTTTTCATAGGCAGTCTCATACAAATATTCATCGGTGGACATGAACACTTCAACTGGATCACCTTCGTAGCGTTTGGTGACCATGTCGTTACGGCGAATGGCAACAACATTTGGATATTCTGCTGATCGCATCTGATCATCGGTAAATACTGACACATAGAAGCTAACCTTCACAGTTCGCTCGTCCATTGGAAGGCGAGCATGGGAACAAATACGAATTGCACGACCGACCACTTGGTCGTGACGAGCAGGATTCCAGTGTGGCTCCATGATGTGAACATGACGAACGTTCTCCAACGTAATACCTTCAGCACCAGCCGACGAAATCATGAGAAGGGACAACAGTTTCTTCTCACGTTTTTCTACACTTTCCTTGAGAGCAGCGGGAAATGTATCTGCAAATCGCCCGTTGAAAATCTGACGTGATAACTCACGCGCGTCTGCGTCTTCTTCGCCAGTGTAGAACGCATAGGCTGGTTTGTCATTCATCTCGGGATCTTCCACCCACTGACCAGCCTGTTTGATCAATTTGTAGGGCTGCCAACCATTTGCCTTCAGAACTGCTGCAAAGATACCAAGACCTTCAAGCTCACGATATTGTGAGTAGACGAGCTGGTTCTTTCCCAAAGATTCCTTGACATTTCGGATCATTTTGAGAAGCTTGGGGCTGAATGATTCCAGTGCCTTCTCGGACAAAAAGCGAGCAGGATTAGATTCAAGTTTCTTAAGAACATCGGCCTTTGATGAAACCTTGTCTTCGTTTTCTTCTGTACCATCGCCGATTCGCAGGTCAGGTGGAATCACATAATTGCAAGCCAAACGAGATCCAACACGATAGGATCCCATCTCATCTTTCAACGATGAGCGTCCGCGACGGCTATCCATCTTCATCTCCTGCCAGCGAACTTCCAAATACCGAGTAAACTGTTCTGTTGACATCTCAACCTTTTCGAGGGTCTTATCGTCCTCAATTCGCTTTGGAAGAAGGCGTTCGTCGGCACCCTTGAAATATGATACCAATCCTTGAATACGGCGCTGAAACATCAGGGGGTTCTTCACCGTGAGTCCATCAAGGAATAAACCGGCAAATTCATCATAGTCTGTCGGCAGGCACTCAAAGACCTCGGTTGTTACACGGTCAAGAGCCACTTCGCCACCGCCAATCTCTTCTTCAAACTTGGACTGAATGGATTTTACCCAGTCAGACGCGTTCGGAAGAAACGCAAGATCTTTCATATACTGAACTGCAATACGGTCACCTTCTCCGTTATATGTGCTACGAAAGTTAGGCGGATTACGAGTTACCATCACGTATTTCTTGAGAGCATTGAACTCAATCGTATCTACCTCAGGTATTCCACGCATAGCTTTTGTTATCTTCTCCTCGTCCCACGTAGGGATTGTCTTGAACGGAATTGTGATACGCTCAATGGGTCCACGGAGGAGATTCATCAGATAGGAGATTTCGTTAGGAAGATTGATAATCGGAGTTCCTGAAAGGGCTACAATCTTGCATCTCTTTGCATTGTAGATCGCGTCGTAGAGTTTGCGAGTAATGTCAGACTCATTGATCACACGGGAAATCAAGTTATGAGCTTCATCAATGATCACAACGCTATCATCATACATTCCAGGCTCTGTGTACTGACCAATTGATGTAGAGCTCAGACCATTGTAACGGATAAAGGTAAACCGCGAACCGAGAAGATCTTCAATTTGTGCACGGATGATTGTAGCAGACTGCTTGTCCATTGTATCAAAGTTAGGGGTGTCGCCGGGAACTGTTGAATAGAACCTACCGTATTTGCCTAAGAACTTTTCAGAAATACCAAGCTTTTTCGCTTCTTCGCGTGTCTCATCTGTCAAGTCACGGCGGACCCAGTGCTGGTCGTATGCATAGACAGGATCACCACACTTACGGATCTCGCCGCGATAGTTTGTTTCAAGAGACGCTGGGAGCATAACAAATACCTTCTGTGTTGTCAGAAGTGATTCAGCCACTGCAATAGAGGAGCAAGTCTTTCCCGACCCGAGGCCATGATATAACAAAAGTCCACGATAGGGAGTTTCAATTAGAAGGTAGTCGCGAACCAGCTTCTGATAGGGAAATAATTCACGAGAGTTCCCAGTCCGTTGAACACATAAATCAATATCCTTGTCTTCTGTATCAAGTGGATCCTTGTCTTTTTCTCGGTAGTTCGCCCGAATAAAGGCTCGGGTCACTGAATCGGAGAACGCCTTTCTATTAGGAAGAACGTATGGGCGACTCATTGTTTTTCGTTGGGATTTGATAATGGAGCCACTGACACACAAAAACCATCGTATGTGGATGGTGACAATCTATCTTTTTCTGATGGCTGGGTTTCTGTATCTAAAGCCGTCCGTCGCCTTTGGGCGTGAAGGACGGATTCGCCCGTTTGGGGTAACCGATCGTGAATCTACTGTGTTTCCAGTGTGGTGGTGGGTCTTCGTGCTCAGCGTTGTAGCCTACTGTCTAACGGTATACTTTGCTAGGTTTAGGTTTTCCTAAGGTAGTTGTAGTAGCATGCAACAATAGGAATATATACATGTGAATCGGGGAATTTGGTATTGATATCCTCAATGAAGATACCGTCGGCCCGATAGTCTGTTTCAACGAACGTTCCGCACATACGAATGGGAACAATATATTGAGCACTGTCCATCTTCATCAATTTGGGCTCATTGCCACGGAATGTCCCACCGGGCTCTGAAACAAACTCGTCCCATCGCTGCTGATCAAATGTATAGAAATGAGTCTGATCAAAAATAGGAAAGATCTTCCAAAAACTCGGATGAATCACGGTGTCGTCGTCTAAAAAATAGATGAGGCCATCGGAGATAAGTTTCATACCCGCATTACGTTGAGCATGACCCGCGACGCCCCTAGGAGGTGTTGGATGACCAATCTCTGTTATCTTCGGATGTGAAAAACGTTGAATAAATGGGCGCTTTGCTGTGTCATGGACAATAAGCCAGCGAATCTTGTCCAGGTCAAGTGACTCTAGAAGTGTATCTAAGTTTTCGGGTCGTGAACACGGTGTGATAATTGTAAACATTGATTGCTAGATCAAGTTACGTTTATACTGTTTCAAACGTTGTAACAACACTCTTGAAGTGAGTCAACATCTCTGCCCTCTGTGTGTGATGAGGGCGCACTAGGTTTGAACATTCTTCAAACGATTTCCAGTCAATCCCCGAAATCTCACGACGCTGCATCGGAGTGAACCTTTGTACAAGATTAACCATCTCAGGCTCTTTCAGTAGCGCGACAAAGTAGACGTGTCGGTACTGAATGCCATTCAATCCTGCAAATGTCTCTTCAAACCTGAGATTGCGAAGAACAACATATGCCTCGCGGGGGATATTGGTCTCCTCACCAAATTCCCGGATCGCACAATCAACGTCGGATTCGCCACGAATCCTACGACCCTTTGGGAATCCCCACTCGGGTTCAGTATAGACTGATAGGTTGGTTCGCATTAGCTCAACACGGTCAAGTTGGGCAAACTTATCGCGAGATGCAATGTAATCGGGAGAATTGTGGTCATCTCCCCACAAAGACTTCCACAATGTGTCAAACGGCTCACATGCAATCGCCGACTGCTCCTTCAAGGTCATGTTGTTCATGAGTCTGCCTATGTAGTCCAGGTCATTTGGTTCGTATCGCCCCCGCATAAATTCAGCAAAACTCATGCTGTCCTTACGTCGGATCATAAGAAGCTTAGAGTCAGGTTTTACAGGTAGCTCAGAATTGTCAAGAAGAATGATTCCACAGGAAAGAACTGGATCGTTACAAAATTTAAAGATGTGGCCTTTTCCACCGCAATTATTGCAGTACATTGCTGGTTGTATTCTTTGAAGTGCGAGTATCCGTTTTTCCATTGACTCTATAATAAAGATCCTGTATAAACGATAAATGTCGTCGTTGATGACTTATCCTTCTGCTCCCGCACCTTCAATGATGAGCAATGTCTTGAAGGGTATAGTTTTTGTTCTCGGTATCGTGATCGTCGCGATGGCCGGACTCTTTATCTATAATGCGATTCGCGTTGCAAATGGACAGCCTTCCACAACCATCTTTGGCCCGGCTGTAACCACAGACCAAACACCTGCTCCAGTGGATGGTAAAACTGGAACCACAATTTCTGCATCGGCTGTTCCGCTGACACAGGGATCTGATTTTGGAATTCAATACTGGATGTTCATTCAGGATTGGGACTATAAGTTTGGTCAAGAGAAGGCTGTTCTGATCAGGACAGACCCTACAAATTCTTCAGTTGCAAATCCCAAGATCACCCTTCACCCGACTGACAATAGTCTGAATGTCTCCGTATCTGTGTTTGGTGGAAGCTCAACAGCCACTGCGTCATCTACCCCTGCACCTGCCAATGCTACAAATACATCGGGAGATGTGTTTACCTGCACGGTTGAGAATGTCCCTCTACAGTCTTGGTTCTCTGTTTCGGTGACAGTGTTCCAGCGCAACCTGGATGTGTACATCAATGGCAAGCTTGTTAAGTCAGCTGTTCTCCCCGGTGTTCCGCGCCCTGCAGTTGGAGACATTCAGGTGGCTCCCAGTGGCGGCTTCTCCGGATCGGTCTGCAATGTTCACTCGTACCCTAACACGCTTGGACCGGCTGATGCACAGGCTTTCTTCGCTGCAGGAACCAACTGTGCCTCTTCCAAGCCGCAGTCCGAGTCAAATCCTAGCACTACAATGATGAAGATCTTCGGATACACATTCCAGTTTAATGTTCTTGATGGAACAGGAAAGAAAGTTAGGGGAACTACGTTCTAAGTATATAAATGATTCATACATTTGGAGATAGTCATTCGGTTAGTCCGTGGAATGGTATACCGGGTATACGAACCCACCATTTTATTGCAAAACTATGTTATTCAGTTGGTCGCGATGGAATTCATCTTGATCAAGTCAATAACGGAGACACAGTAATCTTCTGCTTTGGTGAAATTGACTGTAGATGTCATGTTAAAAAGCATGTAGTGGATGACTTCAGGAAGATTATTGATCCAATTGTAGATAGATATTTTGAAAGAATACGTGAGGCCACACAAGGCTACCAACTGCGTGTTGCTGTATTTAACGTTGTTCCGCCAGTTCAAATTGCCAATCTTGATCCAAAGTATGTTGCTTCAGCTGTCTTTGGTTCGGACGAAGAACGAAAGTCATATGTTTTGTATTTCAACCAAAAACTCAAGGAAGGTTGTGAGAAAAATAACTTTATCTTTTTTGATGTCTATGACAAGTATTGTAATGAGAATGGATTTCTAGCAAGGCCTATGACGTATGGTGATGTTCACATCGGTGACCCCTGTTATGTTAAGGAATTTCTAGATCAAATAAGTCTAAAGAATGGTAGTATATAAACGCAATGCGCATTCTGTTGAAATGCCCAACACGGTCACGCCCACAACAGGTCATGGAGACGTTACGAAAGTACATGAAGTATGCAAATTATCCTGACCGTATTGGCGTTTGTGTATCTGCAGATAGCGATGACTCAACAATGACGCGGAGTCTCGTTGCCGATGAAATCAAGTCTATTCTAAAACCCGCTGCCTATTCTGCAATTCACTTTGGTAACAGCAAGACTAAGATTGAAGCTGTAAATGCAGATATAGAAAAAATTGACTATGATTGGCACATTGTTGTTCTTGTTTCCGACGATATGATTCCTCAGGTAAAGGGATATGATGATGTAATCCGTAATTATATGCTGTCAAAGTTTCCGGACACCAATGGAATTCTTTGGTTTAATGATGGTACTCAGGGTAACAACTTGAATACACTGACCATCATGGGTAGAAAAATGTATGATTCGTTTGGTTATCTATATCATCCGTCCTATAAGAGTCTATTTTGTGACACAGAGTTTACAGACCTATGCAGGGGATCTCTCGCTTCAAAGTGCCTGTATGTTGATTATTGTATCATTCGCCATGAGCATCCTGGAACCGGTTTCAAGGATAAGAATGATGCTCTCTACGATAAGAACCAAAAATACTGGCGTGAAGACATGATGAATTACATACACAGGAAGACCTATTTATATGACTGGACAATCTTGATTGCGTCTATTGCAGGAAGGGAGAAGAGTCTAAAGAGTCTATTGGATTCCATTCATGAAAAGAGAAACAGGATTTGCCCTGAACTTACTGTTCAGGTGAACGTCTGTTATGATAACAAAGAGAGAAGCATTGGACTCAAACGTCAAAGTCTCCTTGAGTCTGCTGAAGGAAAGTACTTGTCTTTCATTGACGACGATGACAGTATTACTGACGCATATTTTGAAGATGCTCGGGAGACAATACGTGGGAAGTATGATGTATGTCGTCTCCGTGGTCAGATGAATCAGTTTACGTTCACACACAGCATTGAAACAAAACTTGATAGTATGATGGCAAAGGACGGCATCTTTACCCGGCCTCCAAATCATCTGAACATAATGCTTGCAACACCTGCTAAGTTTATTCGGTTTGGAAATGCAACTCATGGCGAAGATCTTGACTGGACAATCCGTCTTGCTCAAACTGGGTACATGCAAACCGAATATCAGTCGGATATGAATAGGATTCATTACAACTATAATATGGGGACACGTACTGTTGCTCAACAGGTTCTTGACAATCAGACAAGGGTAACCGTATTGGAGGGGCTAAGTAAGGTTTGGAGACCCGCCGCCCCTCAGCCCGATAAGTCTAGTGGATTGCGTCTTGGGGCAAAGGGGTTTGTTTCTTTCTAAGAGACAATGGGTGTGTTCGGAATTGTGGCAGCGCTTCTTGCTGCACTTATACTTGGCCTTGTTATATGGAGGATTGTCACAGGGCCTGGAACTACTGACATTGTAACCTTAGTTCCTGGTTCAGTCTCGGGAAAGACATGTCTGACAAGTACGCTTGATACCCCACGTTCGTATAATCAGCCTGGTGGCGCAGTGTTCACCTATACAGGATGGCTATTGATCAATGACTTTACGTATAACTACGGAAAGCGCAGAACGATCTTTGATAAGGGCAACTGTCCTGGAGTGTTCTTGGATTCCACATCAAATGGTATCTTGGTTGTTGTGAACACATATGGAGCAACTGAGACAATCTTGATCGGTAACATCCCTGCAAAGAAGTGGGTACATCTTGCAGTTTCAGTGAATCAGTATGCAGTTGATATTTACATTAACGGTGTGATTGCACAGCACCACACACTTGGACAGCTCCCAAAGCAGAATGATTCCACAGTTTCAATTGGTTCAAATACCGATAACTGGGACGGTGTGTTGGCAAATCTTCAGTATGTTCCCAGGACTCTGACGTCAACTGAGATACAGTCACGAGTAGCAAATGTGCCTACGGATGCATTGAATACTCCTTCTAGCCCTCAGTATTTTGACATGACATGGTACACGGGGCGTTTAAATTCTACCTAAGAATCAATGAGTGCTGGAGGACAACGATCAATTGATGTAAGCGGAATTACTGGAATGCGACTACGCGATTCATCTGATTTTGTGGCACAGGTTCGTGTGCAGGAGATATATCAAATGTTCAACTCTACCAATGCCAATGCGGTTCGTCCGCGTATTCGCAATGGCAATGATTACTATCTTCAATTTTTAGAGGGTAGCAAGGAGGGGTGCAGGACATGCGTTGGTCTTCCGTATTCTCCCAACCCCGGGTCCAATGTGTTTACTCTATCTTTTCGGAACTAAGACGCTGCTTCTTTGTCTTCTTGAGAACAAGCTTGGCCTTCTTCTTTGCTGTTTTATCCCGAGGGTTATAGCTGAAAAAGTATTTAATGTAATCGGCAGAGCTTTTGTTCTTTGAGAGCGTTTCATATAACTCTGCCTTATCACGCTTCATATCAATCAACGTTTCTTGTTTCCCGATACATTCTTTGGGAGTCAAGATATGGAAACGACGATCAGGAGTATCTGCAGCAATATCCATGATACGCTGGGCGATACACAACATACTTGCGATATTTCCTTCGGACACATTCGAGTAAATATATGCAAAAAAGAACTGCAGAATCGTAGGAATACTCACTACACGAATCCCACTTTTCATCGTATGGTAGCTGTGACATGCAGTGGTTTCGTAAAATCGTAGAATTGAGCTTCCATCGTCGCGGGTAATTGAGTAACGTTTAGGCAGAAACTCAGTTTCCTCAACTGTCTCTACCTTTTCTCCCTCTGTCAACCGCTCAATTGTTTCCTTCTCTCCCAAAAGCATAATAGGTGTTGTCCAGTTTTCATCCAAGTGAATCTCTGAAGCAGTTACACCCATCAAAACCAATGGCTCGTTCTTCAAAAGAGTCATAATCTGCTTCTTCTGCGCAGGCGTGACCGTTGTATGCTTTCGGGCTTCCTCCTTCTTACATATTACAGGGTAATGCTTGTTGAGAAGCTGAAGACGCAAATAAACCTTCATCCAACGAGTCACGTCTCCACGAGGACGGGATAGCTCAAGATACATAGACATACGCAGGAAGTTCGGAGTCACATAGTGAATCTTGTTACGTGTCACATTTTCCTTCCAAAGACGATCAAACACAACCTCATCTAAAAAGGTAATGTCGGCGACACCAACAAAGTCTGCAAAGACCTTAAAAGTACCAAGGTGCATTCCAGGTTTGACTTCAACATTTTGAATTCCCCGCTGTGCAAGCTTATTCGCAATGATCATAGAATGTTCCTGTGGAGTTTTACTAAAAAAGTCATAATCCGGAACATCGACCGCCGGGTCGTAAAAACGGTCCTCGGGTGGCAACAGATTGTTGATGGCCGTACCACCGTAACACATAACAGGATGATGCTTTAAAAATTCTTCAACAATTTCAAGACTCATCTTGACATCGGGCCTGGAGGCTTCTATGCGATTGTTTTCTTCTTCTAATTCGTATACCAAGCTCTCGAAGTTCTCCATTATAGTATCCCCCGAAAATGGAACTTGACTGTTTTTTTATCCTAGGAGGCAGCAAGGCATGCCTCAGAAACGATACAATCTTAGGAAGCGACAGGAGAGCGTTGTTTGGGTGGATGACGACACTCTCAAGACCAAGCCTGATGAAGATTCAGAGGCCGAGGATGAGGATTATGAGCCTGACACAGAAGATTTAGAAGAGACCGAAACTGAAGAGGAGGAAGAGGAAGAGGAGGAAGAGGAAGAGGAGGAAGAGGAAGACTCCTCCGAGCTCCGTATCCCCAAGGGCGCCAAGGTCTCGGTCAAGTTACACATTCATACAATTCAGGGAGGTAAGCCAGGGCGAATTGACATTGAAGAGGAGTCCGATGATAAGGAAGAATCCGAGGAAGAGGACGACTTCATCGAGCACCTCATGAACAAGTACGTAAAGAAGGATCGCAACGAGAGCTTCTACGGAAAGGCAAAGCGCAAGCAGAGGGAGAAGGACGAACCTGAGTCACCTGCACTGTCGCTCAACGAGGAAGAAGAAGAGTATTACACGGAGCTTTCCAAATCAAAGCGTCGCAAGCTCAACGATCAGATGAAGGGTCTTGCAAAGCTTGTTTCGGATGGTGAGATTCCTTACAAGTTCCGCGTTCTTGATCTCCCGATCAACGATGCACTCAAGGCATCTGTCATTCGCAAGATTGATATTCTCAATGAGATGGATGGAGAGAGTGGCGAGGTTCACAAGCTCAAGTCATGGGTTGATGGCTTCCTGCGAATCCCGTTTGGAAAAGTGGTTCCGCTACCTGTCAAGTTCGCAGAGGATCGTCAGGCTTGCTCCAAGTTCCTGTCTGATACGCAAGCCACAATGGACAAGGCTGTATACTCAATGAACGGAGCCAAGGCTCAGATCATGCAGATTGTGGCACAGTGGATCGCTAATCCTTCATCTGTTGGAAATGTGATCGCCTTGAAGGGGCCGATGGGTGTTGGAAAGTGTCATGCAAAAGATACGAAGATTCTCATGTACGATGGATCGATCAAGAATGTTCAAGATATTCGAGTTGGGGATGTCGTAATGGGAGATGACTCTACGCCCCGCAGTGTTCTCTCATTGGGTCAGGGTGAGGATATGATGTATGATATTATCCCTATAAAGGGGGAGAAATACACTGTTAATTCGGAACACATTCTCTGTCTCAAACAGAGTGGAGTTGGAAGCATTAAATGTGTTCGCGGAAATGCATTCAAAACGATTCGGTTCAGCCCTACTGCAAAGAAGCTCAAATACAAGACATTTGAGACATACGATGATGCAGTTGATTACCTGAACATGTTCAGCGATGAAGAAAACATTACAGAAATCAGTGTGAAAGATTATCTGCAACTGTCCGACGAGGTCAAGGATAATTGGCTCAAGGGGTACCGTGTTGGTGTTGACTTCCCTCACAAGACAGTTGACTTTGACCCATATATCATTGGACTTTGGTTGGGAGATGGATGTAGTTCATCCTCAATGATTAGTTCACAGGATGCCGCGATCCTTGGATATCTCAATAAGACACTTCCCGAGTACGGACTGATGCTTAACTACTATTCAAAATATGATTACAGGATTCGCGGAATCAAGAAAGGAGAGAATGTGATGCTTGATGTTCTGAACCGACATTCAATGCTTGAGAATAAGCACATTCCTGACCTGTACAAAATTAATGATCGTGAGACTCGTCTCAAGGTATTGGCAGGTATTGTAGATACAGATGGATTCGCATACAATAATACAATTGAGATTTCTCAGAAATCAGAGCGTCTTGCAGCGGATATTGTATTCTTAGCGAGGTCTCTTGGATTCGCTTGCTACTCAGTACGCAGGGAAAAGTCTTGCGAATACAAGGGAGAGACTAGGACCGGACTCTACACAATCATTACTATCTCAGGCGATACATCCGAAATTCCAGTCCGGATTGAGCGTAAGAAGCCAACCGAGCGTCTTCAGAAGAAGGATGTTCTCGTAACAGGAATTGATGTCAAGTGCATCGGAACCGGAACCTACTATGGATTCACACTTGATGGAAATAACCGTTACTTGCTTGGAGATTTTACGGTAACGCATAATACATCATTCGCGCGTCATGGAGTCGCAGAGGTTCTGAAGCGCCCGTTTGAGTTCTTCTCTCTTGGCGGAGCTTCTGATTCAGCGAACTTTGTCGGTCATTCCTATACCTACGAGGGAGCTACATGGGGTCGGATAGCCGATGCCGTGATGTCCGCTCAGTGTATGAATCCTGTCATCTACTTTGACGAGCTTGATAAGGTTTCTACAACTGCACATGGTGAGGAGATCATCTCAATGCTGATCCACTTGACTGACCGCTCGCAGAACTCGCATTTCCATGATCGCTACTTTGCAGGGGTTGACTTTGACTTGAGCCAGTGCCTGTTCGTCTTCTCCTTCAACGATGAGTCCAAGATTCATCCGATTCTGAAGGATCGTATGCAGGTGATCAACTGCTCGGGATACACTGCAGAAGACAAGAAGGTGATTCTCCGTCAGTATGTGTGGCCGCAGATTCTTGAGCGCATCAACATGAAGGATGACCTCAAGATTACGGATGAAGCGGTCAAGTTCCTGATCTCTGAGTATTCAAATGAGGAGGAAGGAGTTCGTGTTCTGATTCGCGCAGTTGAGACTCTTGTAACACGTATCAATCTTCTGCGTATTGCAGATGAGAAGACTGCAAAGGGCTATCCATTCTACAAGGCTGTTACTCTTCCAATGGAGGTTACGCCCGAAGATGTCAAGGCACTTCTAGTTGAATCAAAGGTTGTGAACGAATCTTGGCGTCACCTGTACACGTAATCAGACGAACTGAAGAAAGCGGAAATGAAATAATAAGAGGATTGTCATCAAACGTTGAAACAATACATGAAATATTACCATCAACAAATCTGCTGCTCAGACAGTATTCAATTGTTTTTTTCCTGAATACGAATGGCAGACTTATTGATTTCAAAGTATAGTCTTGTGTCATGACAACGTAGCAGTGATAATATACACGAGGCTTCGTATTTTCAACATAGTGGGTAAGAAACCAAAGATCAGTTCCAACTCTCATTGGAGGAGCGGAACCACGAAGTTGTGAGAAAAACCAAGGAGTCTTTACACTTGTATGAATCTTTAGGGTCGATCCTTCAAACGATCCGATTTCCAATGGATGCCATTGGTAGATAACATCATCGGTCATATCAATGGGAATCCAGTTCTTTTCACAGTCGCGTTTGTAGGGAGAATCCATGACCACACAGTTTTTGTAACACATTTTTTCAAAATCGCAGGTTCCACGAACGATTTGTATGTTTGAACTATACTCTGCAGATGTAGCCGTAAAACACGGCACTCCTGCTGAGTTTATATATAAACGGATGTCTTCAAGACCCTTGATGTGGGATGATGTTCTAGGAAGCCCTATTTCATCACTCATGACATGTCCTTCTCCTCCAATGATGACCATATTCTTAGTTCTAACAGGTTCATCTGTCTTGTACACACCATCCTTCATCGTATAGGTCCCATCATGATGATTGATTGAGTAATTTACAAATCTCACATTGTGAACATGTTTAAGATTATGGATGAAAGATGATACCGAAGATGGATGAAAGTTTTCTCCACATGAATCTCGAATGACTGGATACGGACATACATCTGAAGAAATGGGGTCAACATAAAACTTCATGTTTGACAATACAACATCTTGGAACGGGTTTTCGCCAATCAGATACTTCAGTGAACATTCAAGACCATCATGCTGTGGCTTCTGCGTATAAAAACGAAGAATGGTGTTTTCAAAATCAAATAGGTTATCATACACATCCCTCTCAATGAAGAGGGTATCAGTCGGATACGGTATCTTCTTCCCCATCTCAACATAATGTGCAGCCTTGAAAAACTGTCCCTTTTCTCGGAAGTACTTTGCTAGAATATAGATAGCTTCTGAACGATTTGGCCTATAGTCATATGCCTTTAGAACCCATCTTTCAAACTCAATTGGATTATTAAGTTCTCGGTAGCATTGGGCAATAATATAATGTGAATACCAAATCTCTTCATGCCATCCTCCTGCTTCTATCCTGTCTTCATACATATGGATTGATTCCTTGTATCGTTTGAGAGCATGGTAGGTCTGACCAAGATAGAACATATATCTCGCGTTGTCCGGTTCATCCATCAAACCCTGTTCAAGAAGATCTGCATCCCTTTCAAATTTATCCGACTTACAACCACCATCGTTCATGTCATTGATGTACGCAAGGTCGAGAAGCCCCGACTCAATGTCCCAATATTCATGAGTTACACCCTTGCATACAACAGTGTGATCCATCCGAATCAGCCGAGTGTTGGGGTACTCCAATTTTCCAGCTTTTTGAACAAGCTTGTAGGCTGGCTCTGTAAGATTTGCCTTCTTCAATGCTCCAGGTACAAATACCATATCTGCATCCAAGAGAAGGCCGTATGTATCTGTTAGCCCCCACCCATTCTGTCGTAGCTGTTCTTGGGCATTCAAGAAACTAATTGTGCGATTGTGTCCAAAGTTTTTCCATTCGCATGTATGAAGAGATCCATTGTAGGTATTAAGGTACTTATTAACGATCTCACATGTTGAATCGGTTGACCCCGTGTCTGTAACACAAATAGCATCAACAAACCCTTCAACGGACTTGAGACATCGTTCAATGATTTTTGATTCATTGCGAACCATGAGAATAAGAATAAACTTAACCATGCGTCCGTATTGGAGTAACTCTTCACCCTTTCTCTAAACAAATGAGCACCGAGTTTGTCAAGCAGACTCTTCGCGAGAACCTCACTCGCGTTCTCGTTCCTCACGTAGCAGATGGACTTTGGAGTATCTACGACAATGCTAAGACGGCTTGTGAGCGGAACAAGCAGCCGGATCAGATTCTACGCACATTTCAGAATCTGCTGACCCGTGTCCCTCAGTGGTCTGATGAGATCTTGACAACCGAAGTGTCTCGTATTGAGAAGGCTTCTAAGTGCGACTACATTGAGGATCTTCTTCTTGGTGTCTTTGTCAGCTATATCCGTGCATTTGCGTCTCTGCAGCAGGTTGATACGACTCATGTTGAGATCCCGTTTGAGCGCCCCAGTGTTCACAAGTTCATCCACACGTTCTACAAGGCTTCTGCACGTGCTTCGTGGTCAGCTGCCTACTTGTTCAAGACTGTTGGAGTGACGAATGAGCAGCAGTCCCGTAACCGTCGTGACATTGAGACGATGCTTGCAAACTCTCTTAACGAGGTCATTGATGGGTTCATCCCGTGGAAGGATATCAGCAAGGCGTATTTCCGTGGCCCGGAGAGCCTCGCTCCTGTTCCTGCGCCGGCCCCGGAGCCGGAGAAGCGTCCTGATACTCCTATGCCGGAGGAGAAGCCCTCCATCCGGTTTGATGAGGAGAATGATGAAGTTGAGTTTGAGGCCGATGAGGAGGAAGACCGTCCTAAGCTTCAGCTTGGGGAGGATGTTGATCTTGGACTGAGCGATGACGAGGATCCTGCATCTAAGCCGTCGGGGACCATGACTCTCAACCTCTAATTCGTTCGCAATTGACAAATGAAAACACTGCGAGCGAACAAATGATGGAACTGCAGATGTTTGGAATGATTATCGGCGCCGTAATGATTGTCGCCGCGCTTCTCTATGTCCTGGACCGCCGATCAAAGAAGGTCCCGGTTGACTATTCTGATCTCGCCAAGCTTACAGTGGGAGCAGGTGCCGTCACTGGAGGGGTGGTGTATGCAGTGGGTTCGGATGCTGTTGCTGATGTCGCAGAAACTGTGACTACTGTAGCTCAGGATATGTTCGTTGGAAAGCCCGACTTTTAAGCTCACATAAAAACAATATGTCCCGCATAGTTCGTGTTGCAGGAAGAATGATTGACCTTTCAGGACTACACGGTATTTGGCTTGGAGCCGACCATTTATGTAACTCCAAAATCACACTGTACTATCCTAAAGGTCCTACACAGACGATTGAATACAAGTGTGGTGAGCACTTACAAGCCGACAAGGATAAGAACACTCTAGAGGAAGCTAAGAAGCAATTTGACTTAATCCCACTGGATTCTCACGTGGGGGCTAAACCAGTTCTTACGAATCACACAACCGGGGAACGTTCTGTGTAATCCTGCTATAGCAACTTTGGGCTTCACTGATGGCGGAATTTCTACCATGACATGTGTTTCTCCGTGGTTAGCTGCGGACTTAACCTCAAGAACAGCAACATCAAGAAAAATCTCAAGGGCGTTTTTGTACCTTGATATTTCTCTTAGTTCCTCGGCCGTAGGCATTATTTCTTACTGTAAGTGTAATCGTAAATGAGCTGTCAATACGCTACTGCTCTTGGTGAACGAGGGAAGGGAGTTCATTCAGCGAGAATCTTTGGACTCGCGATGAATGACATTTTGATGACAATTGCAGCAGCGTTGATTACTGCATATGTCTTTAAGATTACATGGTGGAAATCACTGATCGCCTGGTTTGTCGCAGGTGAGATTCTTCATGTTCTTTTTTGCGTGGATACGGCCTTTTTAGATTATGTCTCAATGACCAAGGAATCTCCAAGCTGAGCGGCAGAAGGAGTGGCCTTGTAATGCGTCATTCGCATCAGCTCCTTGCGAGGAACAGCTCCCGTACAGTATCGCACAATCGCCTTGTACAGGTCAAATCCGTGGTACCGATCGTGATTATCCCTCTTCTTCCTAAACATCACAGATGTTCCGTCAGGTAAGGTCATCCATTCTTTGAAAATTGCAAAGAGCGGATGGGTATACTCATGGTCGGGTCCCTCGGGGAACAAATCCCAAAACAACGATGTAGCAAATCGCACAAGATCAAACGATGAACTCGGACCGATGTACGGGTGGTGGTGATCCATGAACGGGTCCATGTTGTACTGTCCGCCTGCTTCCTCATCTGCCTGAAACTGATTGCTCATAAATGTCTTACTTTCCTTCATTCCAATCAGCTTCAGTGAGAGAATTGCGCGGTCAAAATCAATGATCTTCATGACATACCCAAACGTAGGAACCTTGTATGCAACACCATTGTGCCTGTAAAAAAGGAATGGCTCAGTCGTTGTAACATACATCACATTGTTTCCGTGCAGATCATTGTGGGTCAGTCCATAGTTTCGCTGGGCATACGCAAGTGCAAACACAAGCTGTGAAACCCATGCAACGTGCTTCTCAGGTTCAGTATGTTCCGTGATCAAATCATAGAACGTTCCCTCGCACTTTTCCATCACAGTCGTGACAACGGGTACATCTGTGAATGTGGCCCATGCAAATGACTCCTCTTCTTCATCTCCTTCTTCCTCTGTATCCGAACATGCACAAGACTCAATCTCAAAGACATCGCTGCTATCAGACGATGCATCCTGCTCAGAGGTCTTCTCGGAGTTCATATCAATCTGCTCCGGTTCATCGTCAAGTGAAGGTGTGCTGATATGGTCAGCATCCACATCCTCAATCTCACCGAGATCAATGTCATCTCCCATCGCAAGAGCCACGCGCTGGCTTCGTGTATGGGTAAACTCCGCGTCAGTATCACCGGTGCGAAGCTTCAACTCAAAGGTCTTACCAATGTTGTCGGCAAACCAGTTCTTCTCAGACAGGTCCTCATAATCATCGGAGATGTCAATGGTGTGCTTTCCGGCAATTCCAACAAAGACGCCGTATACCTTGGGAAAATGCTGGCACCCCGACTCAGAGAGAGCAATCGAGGTCATAGCTCCAACATAGGCTGCAGTATGGGGGCTCTGCAACCTACTCTGCATATCATCTGCCATGTTTGCTGGGCTCGGGACACCAAAAGAACCATAGTCACCGCGCATCGTCTTGAATGGAGACAGAATCATGGTCGTCTTTCGGTGAATTGAAACTTCCCGACCGTTGAGACGTATGGAAGATTCACTGACAACTGACTCCATTGGCGACGAAAGCTTGACTCCATACTCTCGGAGGTTCGAGAGTTGTTCAGTCTTAAAGAGCTTTTCAAGGCTCGGAAAGAACGGCTGCATCTTCTTCATGTTCCACTGGCTACCATCCATCTTTGGCATCCGATGAAGTTTGAGTGGAACCGGCGCACTTCGCAAGTCCTTTCCCATTGTCTTCATCCCTCGGCAATGAATGTTGAAAACTAAACGACACAGTTAACAATGAACTTTCAACTGCGAAAGTTTGACATCAACATGATTAAGGACAGAACCGAGATGGATTCTCGCAAGAGTCCTATGATCATTGTGATCGGGAAAAAGGACACGGGTAAATCGTTCTTGGTTCGCGATATCCTTTTTAACTGTCAATCATCCTTTCCCGTTGGGACTGTCATCTCAGGTACCGAGGTCGCCAACGAGTTCTTTCAGCATATGGTTCCATCCAAATTCATTCATGACAAATATCGCCCCGAGATTATTATGAATGTCATCAAGCGCCAGCTCAATGTGAAGCAGACACGTAACAAGGATAAGGTTTCAAAGGGCGGATCATCATCTATTGACCCCCGTGCCTTCTTGATTCTTGATGACTGCCTGTATGATAACTCATGGATTCAGCAGGAGTCCACTCGTTACGTATTCATGAACGGACGTCACGTTGACTTGACAACCATGATTACTATGCAGTACCCTCTTGGTATCACGCCTAACCTGCGTACCAATGTTGATTTTGTCTTCATTCTTCGTGAGAATATCCTAGGTAATCGTCGTAGGATTTACGAGAATTACGCAGGTATGTTTCCAACGTTTGAAATGTTTTGTTCCTTCATGGACCAGTGCACTGAAAACTATGAGTGTCTTGTGATCTGCAACAACAGTCCTAGCAATAAGCTGGAGGATCAAGTGTTTTGGTACAAGGCATCTGACCATCCTCCGTTCAGGCTCTGTGACCAGTCTCTATGGGCGAACAATACACCGTTCCACTCTGCTATGTTAGCTGCGGACGAGTATAACGCTGCTTCCATGAAAAAGAAGAACACGCCGTCTGTATGGGTCAAGAAAGAGGGAGGGCGAGACTAATTTCGTTTTAACTATCAATGAAGGAGGCGACGTTTATGTTCGTGTATAGCATAGCCCCTGGCGCTGCAATGAATGCTGATGGAACTAAGAAGCTGGTTCCTTACGGAAAGAACACTGCTTCGTTTCCTGAACCGAGTACACTTGCCAATGCTGGATTCACTCCTACGGAGAGAAATCGCAGGGTTACCTTCAAGATTTCATTACCTATAGAGGGAAGTGCAATCAAGGCAGCAGATGTTAAGAAGATTCAGACTGCCCTCAACAAAATGTTGAGCGTTCGTATTACCAGCTACCGTCGTGCCTGGAGTGAGGCACTGAAGGCAAGTTCTAACAGTAACGCAGATCGTGATCGGTTGATGGCTGCTGTTTCTGCAAGGATCCAGCCTGCGATTGCTGCATATGCTGCTTTCAATGCTGCTCCGGCAGCAGCGGATGCCGAGATGGGTGAAATTCCGAATGTTCCTGCACAGGCTGTTCCAGTTGACGAAGTGATTGAGGTGAACGCTGGACCAGCTGCTGTTCCCCCTCCTGTCGCAGCTGCAGTGATCGAAGATTTAGAGTGGGGTGGTGAGGGTGCATTCATAGCCAGCCAAGGACAGGGTGACGAGCTCGCCAATCTGTTCGGGGGACTTCAAGTTGCTGGTGAAGAAGGTGCTCCTGAATTTGGGGGTAAAAAAAAGCGCAAGACACGCAGGCGGAAGATGCGTCGTCACACACGGCGCTTACGTCGATGAGTGCTCCTCTTGTAGCGGCGTTTTTTACCACCCTTTGACCTCTTCATTGTAGAAAGAATATTGGCAGCTTTTGAATCTTGTTTCATATCAACTAGATTCTTAGCTCCAGTCTTGTCCCAGTCCTTTGATGGATCAGGTACCTCCTGGGTTAGAATTCTAGCTACCTCTTTCTCGATTAACTTCTGAGGAATCTCCTTTGGAGTACGAATACGAAGAGACATTGATTACTTGGGAGATTTTACTCGCGCAGTGCTCCCTCTGAAGGGTGAACGGGCTTGGACGCATCCTCAAGCATTTTCTTCTCCTGCTCAGCCTCCAGTGCATTCTGCTTCTTGCGACGCTCGTTCTCCTCCTTCTGCTTCTTGATTGCCTCCTCGCGCTGCTCTGCGAAGAACATCTCCTTGTTGGACTCGTTCTCCTTGTACTTGCGCATCAGCTCGTTCAGCTCCTTCTCGGCATACTCAACCTCGGGCATCAGGTGCTCCGAAGGATCCCACGGCAGCCAGGCACCAACCTTACCGATGTACAGGTTGTCCTTCGGGTAACGACGCTGCAGAACCTTGGCAAACATCTGAGTCTCCTCAACCGTCGCAAACGAACGACGAACCTTGACACCACGGATGTTAGTGCGGAAGTCAACCATGTTGTCGTAACGCTCCTGGAGATCCTTCTCATTCTTGAGGAGGAACACCTGGTACTGCTCGTGGATGTCCGTCTTCTTGATCTCATCTGCACGAACACGGGCAAAATCCTCCGCATCCTTCAGGAGGTCATCCACCTTTAACGAATACTTCTTCGCAAGGAACGCTGCGAAGCTCTCAAGACCCTTGATCTTGAAATCATAATCCGTCCACTTCATGAACTCCTCAAACATGAACTCCTCCTTCTGCTTGATGACCTTCTCCGGACTGATAAAGGAAACAACACAATACTTCTGCGTCGGGATCTCGGGGTCCTCATCGAGATAGTCAATCGGCCCGGACTCATCCATCTTAGGAAGCTCGGTGCGGGGCATTTACTTGTTCTTGCGACTTAGTAGTAAGTTCTTTCTCCGCAGAGTCATAAATGTACGATCCGCTCACCACCGCTTATCTGTTCTTTCTGCTCGTGCCCGGTGTCCTCGTGACTCTCCCTCCTGGTGCGTCAATCATGACAGCTGCTGCTGTTCATGCCATTCTGTTTTGGGCGGTGACTCAGTATCTTTCGTTGTATGTTCCTTGGTGGGGAATTTGGGTGTTTGGAGTTGGAGTTATCTCCTTCAAACTTTGGATGGCCCGCTCTGCAACAGTATAAAAAATTCTTCCTGCCCCCCTAACAAACAAATGGAGTCTAAGCCTAAGCCTACCTCGTCTGGTGTTGATGTTGCGGATATTGTTACTCGCCTTGTCAAGTATTTCCTTGAGGGTCTCGCGGTCGCCATCGCGGCCTTCGTTCTCCCGGGCAAGACTCTCAAGGTCGCCGAGGTTGGAATGATTGCCCTGGTTGCGACGGCCACGTTCGCTATCCTGGATATCTACGCGCCTAGCGTGGGTGCCTCTGCTCGCACGGGTGCCGGTTTCGGAATCGGTGCCAACCTGGTTGGGTTCCCACGGGTGTAAAAACCCTTGGGACGGGTCTAAGGACCCTTGGTACGTATTACGAGCTGTGGGGTTCGAACCCACGCGGATTTCTCCAACAGATCTTAAGACTGTCTCCTTAACCACTCGGACAAGCTCGTACTTTCTAAACAACAATAGACTTTAAGCCGCTTGACACGGAAACAGCCAGTGTCGTCATCAGTATGTTTCCATAATTCTGCTGAGTTAAATGAGTCATGCCGATTGCAAAGCCACACACTGGACTTGCGGTCGTTACGAGAGTTTGAATTACCTCTTCAATCGTGTGAGGAACACAGAACTTATTGTAGAAGGTAGCTGAGGCATAATGAACTGCGTAGTTCACAGCCACCGCCACCACCGACCGCACTGCGACTTCCATTTAGTGATATCACATACAGAATATGTAGATGGTATACCTAGTAAGGTTTAACGGAAAATGGATTACAATTCATCCCAAACCATTTGAACC
>Ga0007791_10000092_pt1 | contig 22240 bp, 16 predicted proteins | sample CryBogmetaGMA05M_FD_60368 | JGI IMG/M metagenome (GOLD analysis project Ga0007791, IMG submission 60368) | Freshwater microbial communities from Crystal Bog, Wisconsin, USA - MA0.5M | ecosystem: Environmental > Aquatic > Freshwater > Lake | place: Crystal Bog, Wisconsin, USA | collected 2009-07-06 | reverse complement strand
GCGTCGAGCTGGGCCAGGACAGTGTCCTCTCGGAAGTCCCCTTCCAGAAATTCGACGCCGGCGATCGGCGCCATCGGCAGCAGGTCGATGGCAACGATGCGACCATCGATCACGCCGGCCGGCCCGACCAGCTTCTCGCGCACGACCTGCGACCAGCTGCCCGGCGCCGAACCAAGATCGACCACTGACATGCCTCGCCGGATCAGGCGGTCCTGCTCGTCGATTTCGATCAGTTTGAACGCGGCACGCGAGCGATAGCCCCGCTGCTGGGCAAGCTTGACGTAGGGGTCGTTCAGATGCGAATGCATCCAGTCTTTGCTGAATCGGTTCTTGGCCATCGGTCTGCTGGACTACAATCGGGAGATGTCGGAACACCCATTTCGGGACCCAGAGTCGGCCGAGGCCGCTGCGGTACCCATCACGCCCCCTCCTATCTCGCCTACTTTGTCGGCCGCGCAGCGCAAGGCGTTGCGTGCCAAAGCCCACGACCTCGACCCGCTGGTCAGAATTGGCGACGCCGGGCTGAGCGATGCGGTCGTGAGGGAAACCGATATCGCCCTGACCGCCCACGGCCTGATCAAGGTCAGGGTGTTCGGTGATGACCGCGAAGCACGCGAAGCCATCGGTGCGACGCTGTGCGAACGTCTTGGATGCGCGCTGGTGCAGTCGATCGGCAAGTTGCTGGTGCTCTGGCGTGAGCAGCCCGAGTCCGCGCTGAAGAAGACGCCCATCCGTCGTCGTACCGAGTCGGCGCCGAAAAAGCTGGCCGCTGAAGGCAAATCGGCGCCCCGAAAGCGGGCCAGACCCGGCGTGCCGAAACCCGAGCCGATGGCGCGCGCCGAGCGGTACGCGCCGGTTGCGCCGGCACGCCGCGCGCCGATTGCTCGCGGCGCACGAGCACCGATCGGCGCGTCAGCCACCTCGGCCGCCAACCGCCGGCCAAGCACCGGGTCTTCGGGAGCAGGCAGCGCAGCGGCTGCAAGAAAGCCGGGAACAGGCTCGTTTTTAAAGCCGGCCGGAAAACCGACAATCAAGGCAGGCGGGCGCACAGGCGCAAAACCCTTTGCCACGACGGCTCGCCCGCCTTCTGCGGCTCGCCCTCCGGCAGCCGGCAATCGGCGCAGTTCGACAGGCACGACCAGCACGACGGCTACAGGTAGCGCACGTCCAGGACCTCGTAGCCGCGCAGGCCGCCGGGGGCCCTGACTTCAACCGAATCGCCCGAGTATTTTCCGATCAGGGCACGAGCGATCGGGCTGGACACCGAGATCTTGCCGTCCTTGATGTCGGCCTCGTCATCACCCACGATCTGGTAGGTGACCTTCTCGCCGCTTGTGAGGTCTTCGAGTTCGACGGTGGCACCGAACACGATGCGGCCGTCAGGATCGAGCGTGGACGGGTCAATGACCTGCGCGACCGCCAGCTTGGCTTCGATCTCGGCGATCCGCCCTTCGATGAAACCCTGCTTTTCCTTGGCGGCGTCGTACTCGGCGTTCTCGGACAGATCACCCTGAGCGCGCGCTTCGGCGATCGCATTGATCACCGCCGGCCGCTCGACCGACTTCAGGCGCTGCAATTCATCCTTCAGGCGCTGCGCGCCGCGCACCGTCAACGGGATCGTGCTCACTCTTGCTCCAAAAAAATTGCGCCCCGGCAAGGACCGGGGCGCTCAATGACCAAGGATAGTAGCACCGGGGGCGCCGGGCTGCGCCAGCTCGATGTCAGGCGGCGCGACAACCCGCGTGACTCAACCTGCGTGACTGTTTGGCACCGGCTCGACCGTCCTCGATGCCCCTTCAGCGCACCGAAAGCGAACGGTGCAAAGCCTGCAGCGAATAGACTTCGAGCCCCTGGACATGGCGCATCCCCTGCACCGCCGCGAGCGCACCGGCAATGGTGGTGTAGTAGGTGATGCGCATCGCCAGCGCCGTGGTGCGAAGGGCACGCGAGTCGGCAATCGCGCTGCGCTTTTCTTCGACCGTGTTGACGACGAAAGAAATCTCGCCGTTCTTCATCATGTCGACCACGTTCGGTCGGCCTTCCTGAACCTTGTGGACGGCGGTCACCGGCATGCCGGCCGCTGAAATGGCTGCGGCGGTGCCCCGGGTGGCAACCAGACGAAAGCCCATGTCGTGCAGCTCACGGGCACACTCGACCGCCCTGGGCTTGTCGCCCGACTTGACCGAGATGAAGGCGCCGCCCTCGGTCGGCAGCCGGATGCCGGCACCGAGCTGCGACTTCACGAAGGCCTCACCGAAGCTGTAGCCCACACCCATGACCTCGCCGGTTGATTTCATCTCGGGCCCGAGGATGGTGTCGACCCCGGGAAACTTGACGAAGGGAAAGACCGCTTCTTTCACCGAGTAATAGGGCGGGACCACTTCGGCGGTCACACCCTGCTCGACAAGCGTCACGCCGACCATCGCCACCGCAGCGACCTTGGCCAGTGCAATCCCGGTCGCCTTTGATACGAAAGGCACGGTGCGCGATGCGCGCGGATTGACTTCGAGCACGAACACCGTGGATTGACCGCTGGCATCCTCCTGAATCGCGAACTGGACATTCATGAGGCCGACCACCTTAAGGGCGCGGGCCATCAGCTCGGTCTGACGCTTGAGCTCGACGATCAGCTCCGGCGCAAGCGAATGGGGCGGCAGTGAACAGGCCGAATCGCCCGAGTGCACGCCGGCCTGCTCGATATGCTCCATCACGCCGCCGATCAGCACGCGCTCGCCGTCGGCAATGCAGTCGACATCGACCTCGATCGCATCGTTGAGAAAGCGATCGAGCAGCACCGGGCTGTCGTTGGAGACCTTGACCGCCTCACGCATGTAGCGCTCGAGGTCGCGCTGCTCATGGACGATCTCCATGGCTCGACCGCCCAGCACATAGCTTGGCCTGACCACCAGCGGATAGCCGATTTCCTGCGCCAGTGCCAGCGCTTCGGCCTCGGTGCGCGCGGTACGGTTGGGCGGCTGACGCAGATTGAGCTTGACCAGCAGCTTCTGGAAGCGCTCGCGGTCTTCGGCAATGTCGATCGATTCGGGGCTGGTGCCGATAATGGGCACACCAGCGGCCTCAAGGGGCTTGGCCAGTTTGAGCGGTGTCTGGCCGCCGTACTGGACGATCACACCGACCGGCTTTTCGATCTCGACGATCTCGAGCACGTCTTCAAGGGTCAGCGGCTCGAAGTAGAGCCGATCGGAGGTGTCGTAGTCGGTCGAGACGGTCTCGGGATTGCAGTTGACCATGATGGTCTCGTAGCCCGCCTCACGAAGCGCCATCGAGGCATGCACGCAGCAGTAGTCGAACTCGATACCCTGTCCGATCCGGTTGGGGCCGCCACCGAGCACGATGATCTTTTTGCGATCGGTCGGCTGGGCTTCGCACTCGTCTTCATAGGTGGAGTAGAGGTAGGCGGTGGTCGTGGCGAATTCGGCCGCACAGGTATCGACCCGCTTGTAGACCGGCCGCACGCCCAGGCTGTGGCGCAGCTTGCGGACCTCGCCTTCAGCAGAGTCGAGAAGGAAAGCCAGCCTGCGATCGGAAAAACCTTTTTTCTTGAGAAAACGCAGCGTGTCGCGGTCGAGATCGCCGAGGGTGCGTTTTTCGACTTCGAGCTCGAGATTGACGATCTCTTGAATTTGCGCCAGAAACCACGGGTCGATGTGGGTCAGCGCATGAACTTCCTCGAGCGTAAAGCCCTGGGCAAAGGCATCGCCGACATACCAGATACGCTCGGGGCCGGGCTCGCCGAGCTCTTCCTCGATGGTCTCGCGATCGGTGGTCTTCTGATTGAGCCCATCGACGCCAACTTCCAGCCCGCGCAGCGCCTTCTGGAAGCTTTCCTGGAAGGTGCGACCGATGGCCATGACCTCGCCCACCGATTTCATCTGCGTGGTGAGGTGCGAATCGGCGGTCGGAAATTTTTCGAAGGCAAAGCGCGGCACCTTGGTCACGACATAGTCGATCGTCGGCTCGAAGGATGCGGGCGTGGCGCCGCCGGTGATGTCATTGCGCAGCTCATCGAGGGTGTAGCCCACCGCGAGCTTGGCAGCGACTTTGGCAATCGGAAAACCGGTTGCCTTGGAGGCCAGCGCCGATGAGCGCGAAACCCGGGGATTCATCTCGATCACGATCATGCGGCCGGTATCGGGGTCGATGGCGAACTGCACGTTCGAGCCACCGGTGTCGACGCCGATCTCACGCAGGATGGCGATCGAGGCGTCGCGCATCACCTGGTATTCCTTGTCGGTCAGGGTCTGCGCCGGTGCCACCGTGATTGAATCGCCGGTGTGGATGCCCATCGGGTCGAGGTTTTCGATCGAGCAGACGATGATGCAGTTGTCGCGGTGGTCGCGTACCACCTCCATCTCGAACTCTTTCCAGCCGATCAGGCTTTCCTCGATCAGCAGTTCGCTGGTGGGCGAAGCCTCAAGGCCACGCTTGCAGATGGTCTCGAATTCTTCGGCGTTGTAGGCAATGCCGCCACCGGTGCCGCCGAGCGTGAAACTCGGCCGGATGATCGAGGGAAAACCCAGCAGGCGCTGCACCGCCCAGGCCTCATCAAGCGAATGCGCAATGCCTGAGCGGGCCGAGCCCAAGCCGATACGGGTCATGGCCTCCTTGAACTTCTGACGGTCTTCGGCCTTGTCGATCGCCTCAGGGGAGGCGCCGATGAGCTCACAACCGTAGCGCTCGAGCACGCCATGGCGATGCAGATCGAGCGCGCAATTGAGCGCGGTCTGGCCGCCCATCGTGGGAAGGATGGCGTCGGGGCGCTCCTTGTCGATGATGCGCTCGACCACCTGCCAGGTGATCGGCTCGATGTAGGTCACATCGGCCGTGCTCGGGTCGGTCATGATCGTGGCCGGATTGCTGTTGACCAGGATCACCCGAAAGCCTTCCTCGCGCAGCGCCTTGCAGGCCTGTGCACCGGAATAATCGAACTCGCAGGCCTGGCCGATGACGATCGGGCCGGCGCCGATGATGAGAATGCTGGAAATGTCGGTACGGCGCGGCATGTTATGCAGTCTCCATCAGGCCGATGAAACGGTCGAAGAGGTAGCCGATGTCGTGCGGACCGGGGCTTGCCTCGGGATGCCCCTGAAAGCAGAAGGCCGGACGATCGGTGCGCGCCAGGCCCTGGATCGACTGATCGAAGAGCGAGACATGGGTGATGCGCAGATTGGCCGGCAGGCTGGCCGGGTCGACCGCAAAACCGTGATTCTGGCTGGTGATCAGGACCTGACCGGTATCCAGGTCTTTCACCGGATGATTGGCGCCGTGATGGCCGAACTTCATCTTGTGGGTGCGAGCGCCCGAGGCCAGCCCCATGATCTGATGGCCGAGGCAGATGCCGAAAGTGGGCACACCACGGTCGATGAGTTCGCGGGCGGCGGCAATCGCATAGTCGCAGGGCTCGGGGTCGCCCGGGCCGTTGGACAGAAACACCCCATCCGGATTGAGCGCCATGACTTCGTGCGCCGAGGTCTGGGCCGGCACGACGGTCAGGTCGCAGCCCCGATCAGCCAGCATCCGCAGGATATTGCGCTTGACGCCGAAATCGAAGGCCACTACCCGGCGGGCGGGTCGGCCATCGGCCAGGGTGTCCTTGATTGAACCACCCTCAAGCCGCCATGAGCCCTCGCGCCAGGGGTAGGCGCTCTCGACACTGACCACGCGGGCGAGATCCATGCCGGCCAGGCCGGGAAAGCCGCGCGCAGCCATCACCGCTGCCGCTTCGTCGAGGGCCTCGCCCGGCTGGGCGCCAGCCACCAGACAGCCGCCCTGCGCACCCCCCTCGCGCAGGATCCGGGTCAGGCGACGAGTGTCGATGCCGGCGATGGCCGGGATGCCCTGGCCCTGCAGATAGGCCGGCAGGGTCATGGTGCTGCGAAAGTTGGAATGAAGCGGCGCAAGATCCTTGATGACCAGACCGGCCGCATGAATGCGGGTTGACTCGGCATCGTCGGGATTGACGCCGCAGTTGCCGATATGCGGATAGGTCAGCGTGACGATCTGGCGGCAATAACTCGGGTCGGTGAGGATTTCCTGATAGCCGGTGAGCGCGGTATTGAAGACCACTTCACCGACGGTCTGTGTTGGGGCACCGACCGAATGGCCGCGAAACACCGTGCCGTCAGCAAGCGCGAGGACGGCGGGGGGCAGATGGGGCAGCAAGGACAGCTCCTGGGCTTGGACGCCCTCCCCTGCTGATGGGCCACGGTGAGCCCATGCTGAGCAGGTGCCCGAAAAAAACACGGACACTGATCTGGGGCGCTGTGCTGGATCGAAGGAGGGCTAAACCTTCGGATTTTAGCATGCGCTCGCGTGCGAACCCTTCATGCAAGCCTGACCGATCTGCTGCGACGATGCCAAGGCCATCCAGCGCACACGGTGCACACGATGGTCAGCTCGAGGCGCCGGGCCCCCGGGTAGTGAGCAGGGTCTCGCCCGCGGGTACAGGCATTGCGACCAGCGGGTCGCTCTGGGTGAGCGCAGCCGTGCCGACATCGGTCGACAACTCCTGCTTGGGTGCGAAGCGGACCTCCAGATTCGCGTATCCGAGCGGACGCACCAGCAGCGCAAGCGTATTGAAGGCAGACCGTTCGACCTGCGCCCGATAGCGCTCAGCCAGGCCCTGCGCCTGCGCCAGGGCATGGGCTCGCGCCGCGCCGATCAGCTGGTTTTTGTCGTCTTCCGAAAAACGCCCGTCGAAGAAGCCCTGTACCAGATCCGGCAGCAACCAGGGCAGCAGCCTCGATCGCTGCTCGTCGTAGAAGGCCAGATCCTTGATCGACACCTCGACCTTGCAGGGCGGCAGTGAAATCCGCGCAAGCGCCGGCGGCTGCGGTGAACCGGTGCGCGGGCCGACATCCGCAGTCGGGGTGATGGTGTCGATGCGGAACTGCTCGCTCTTGAGGTCGAAGCGAAAATCCATCTCGAACTCGAAGACCATCGCGAGCTTTTTCCGGGTGAAGGCCCAGGACAGGTATTTACGCCCGAACTCGCCGAAGGTGTGATCGCTGTGGGTGATCAGATCCTTGCTCACCGCCTTGAAGACCGACAGTTCGCCGATGGCGCGCAACTCATCGATCGAGCTTCTGACCACCAGTTCGCGCGGTGCGGCAGCGCGACGGCGCGCCTGCCAGAGCCAGCCGCCACCGAATCCGATCAGCAGGAAAACGATCAGTCCGAAAACTTGGGAAAGGTCCATAGATTGTCCGGTTGAAAGTTGGCGGGCAATGTTCGGCGGGCAAAGTGCGGCGAGGGCCGTCAGAGTCGCTCGGTTTCGCCGGAGCGCGGCTGCCAGGTCATGAGCCGGCGCTCGACCAGGCCCACCAGTGCATCGAGCAGCAGCGCAAAGACGGTGAGCACCAGGATGCCGGCAAAGACGCTGTTGATGTCGAAGGTGCCTTCGGCCTGGAGGATGAGATAGCCGACGCCCTTGGCCGAGCCGAGGTATTCGCCGACCACCGCGCCGACGAAGGCCAGGCCCACCGCGGTGTGCAGACTCGAGAAGACCCAGCTCATGGCACTGGGAAGATAGACATGGCGAAGCAGATCGCGACGGCTGGCACCGAGCATGCGAGCACTCGCCAGGACATTGGGGCTGACCTCGCGCACACCCTGGTAGACATTGAAGAACACGATGAAAAACACCAGGGTCACGCCGAGCGCCACCTTGCTCCAGACGCCGAGCCCGAACCACACCGAAAAGATCGGCGCGAGGATGACCCGGGGCATCGAATTGAGCGCCTTGACATAAGGGTCGAAGATGGCCGAGGCGGTGGGCGAAAGCGCCAGCCACATGCCGCAGGCCAGCCCCGCCACCGTGCCGATCGCAAAGGCCATCAGCGTCTCGAAGAGCGTGTAGCCGAGATGCACGAAAATCTCGCCGCTGCTGAACCAGTTGAAAATCTGCGCGAGCACCTTGAGCGGTTCGCCGAAAAAGAAGGCCGCACGATTGGGGTCGTTGAAGTAGAGCGGCGGCAGCAGCGTCGGGCTGGTGAGCACATGCCAGGCAAGGAACAGCGCGAGCAGCAGCAAGGCCTGGATCAGGCGCAGCGTCGTGGTGGAGAGGCGGTTGGACATCGGATCAGGGGAGTCTAAGCATCAGGGGCATCAGCCGGCGAGCTGCTGCTGCGCATAGCCGCGCAGCACCTCTTCCTTGAGGACTGCCCAGATGTCGGCATGCAGCCTGGCAAAGCGCGGCAGCGACCGGATCTCGGCGACATCGCGCGGGCGCGGCAGGTCGATGACAAATTCGCCGATCGGATGACTTGCCGGACCGGCCGACATGACCACCACCCGATCCGACAGGGCGATCGCTTCGTCGAGATCGTGGGTGATGAAGAGCACTGCCTTGCGGCGCGCGGCCCACAGCTCGAGCAGCTCGTTTTCCATGAGCTGGCGGGTCTGGATGTCGAGCGCCGAAAAAGGCTCGTCCATCAGCACGATATCCGGATCGAGGATCAGGGTCTGCGCCAGCGCCGTGCGCTTGCGCATGCCGCCCGACAGCTGATGCGGAAACCGGTCGCCGAATCCGCCCAAGCCCACGCGCCGCAACCAGTCGGCTGCCTGCTCACGGGCCTCCGGGGTGGGAACGCCGCGAAACTCGAGCCCTGCGCAGACATTGTCGAGCGCGCTTCGCCAGGGCATCAGCGACTCGCTCTGGAACATGTAGCCGGCACGACGGTTCAGGCCAACCAGGGGCTCACCGAACACCCTGACCGAGCCCAGGGAGGGCTCAAGCAGGCCCGCCGCCACATTGAGCAGGGTGGACTTGCCGCAGCCGGTCGGCCCGACCACCGACACGAACTCGCCGGCACCGACCCTGAGGGTGACGTCGGCCACCGCGGTATAGCGGCCCTGCGGCGAGTCGCGCGAAATAAAGGTGCAGGCGACGTCGACAAGATCGAGGGCGGCAGTCTCACTCATGGGCGGGGCGCTGTTGCTCGACTCAGCGAGTCATTCAGCGGGTAATGGCCTGGGCTTTCCTGACGAAGTCGTTGGTATAGGTGCGCGTCAGGTCGATCTGCTCGGGACGGATCTTGTCGTTGAAGCTGGCCAGCGCGGCCAGGCTGATCTTGACGCTGGCATCGCTGATCAGGCCGTCGGGCGAAATCGCATCGCGCACCGCATTGAAGGACGCGAGATAGAGCGCCCGGTCGCCAAGCAGATAGGCATCAGGCACGGTGTTGATGATGTCGCTCGGGCCGGCGGTCTGCAGCCACTTCAGCGCCCTGACCATCGCATTGGTGAGCGCCTGCACGGTCTTGGGATTTTTGGCGATGAACTCTTCGGGGGCATAGAGGCTGGCGGCCGGCATCGGACCGCCAAAGAGCTGCTGCGTACCCTTGAGCGTGCGGGTGTCGGCAATGATCTTCACATCGCCCTTTTGTTCGAGCATGGTCATGACCGGATCGACATTCGAGATCGCATCGATCTGACCGCTGCGCAGCGCGGCCAGCGCACCCGAGGCGGTTCCGACGCCGACGAAGGACACATCAGAAGGCTTCAGACCGCCTTTGGCCAGCACATAGTTGGCCACCATATTGGTGGACGAGCCTGGCGCCGAGACGCCGATCTTCATGCCCTTGAGGTCGGCCGGACTACGATAGGCGCCGGCCTTGGTGGTCGCAATGCCGACCGCGATCGCAGGGGCCCGCCCCTGCAGCACGAAAGCACGGAAATACTGCTTGCTCGCCTGCAGATTGATGGTGTGCTCGAAGGCACCCGAGACCACATCGGCCGAGCCGCCGACCACCGCCCGCAGCGACTGCGAGCCGCCGGCGAAATCGACGATCTCGACATTCAGGCCTTCATCCTTGAAGTAACCCTTCTGCTCGGCAATGGTGAGCGGCAGGTAATAGATCGAGGCCTTGCCGCCGACTGCGATGGTGACCTTGGGCTTTTCGAGCGACTGTGCCGCCACATCGCCGGTGCCGGCGCCGAAGGCGAAGGCGAGCATGGCAAAGAGTGCGGCGACGTGATGGCGGCGATTCATGGTGTCTCCTCGACGTGAGCGGGTCGCGGCAGATTACCGCATCGGCGCGTGATGAGTCTCGCCGGCAACCCCGACCGGGATCAGGCACCCAGCAGGAAAATCCAGACGGTCACGACAACGCCCGCCGTCCAGACCAGCGATCGGATCGCCGGTTTGTTGCCGACATAGAGCGCGATGTAGACCGCACGCAGCACCAGCCAGGTGACCGCCAGCATGTCGAGCCGGCCCTGAGCTGCGCCCATCTGATGCGCGACGATCACCGCAGCCGCGAAGAACGGGAGCGCCTCGAAGGTGTTGTTCATGGCCGCCACCGCACGGGCGCGATAGCCGCCGAGTTTGGTCTCCCAGTCGCGCGGATTGGCATTGTCGTAATCACGGCGACCGCCTTTGGCGATGCCTGCACACACCGACGGCAAAAAGAAGGAAATCAGCAGAGTCCAGTAGGCAAGGGTGATTTTCATGGCGGGCTGATGGGTCAGGAGTCAGAGAGGCGGGGGAGAAAACCCGGGCAGAAAACCGTGACAAGGGGATGGGTCGAGGATGGCTGTCGGGGCGGCTGTCGTCACTCGACGCTGCGCCGATCACGCAGGGCCTGCGCGACGGTGGCGGCATCGACATATTCAAGCTCACCGCCCATTGGCACGCCGCGCGCCAGGCGCGACACCGTCAGACCGCGGGCGCGCAGCATCTCGCCGAGGTAATGGGCGGTGGCTTCGCCTTCGCGGGTGAAATTGGTGGCGAGGATGACCTCGGCGACGAGGCCGTCGGTGGCCCGCGCCAGCAGCCGATCGAAATGGATTTCGTTGGGACCGATGCCATCAAGCGGCGACAGGCGCCCCATGAGAACGAAATACAGGCCATTGAAGGCCAGCGTCTGCTCGAGGGTGAGCTGATCGGCCGGAGTCTCGACCACGCACAACTGGGTTGGGTCGCGACGCGACGAGGCGCAGGTCTCGCACAGGTCGGTATCGCTGAAGGTATTGCAGCGCTGGCAATGGCGGATGCTGGCCGCGGCCGATGTGAGGGCCTGCGCGATCGCGCCGGCCGCCTCCGGATCGTTTTGCAGCAGGTGATGCACATAGCGCTGCGCGGTGCGGGGCCCCACGCCGGGCAAGCGGCGAAATGCGGCGATCAGCGCATCGAGTGCGGCAGGCTGATGCGCGGCCAAGGCGATCGGCTCAGAACGGCAGCTTGAAGCCGGGCGGCAGGGGCAAGCCCTGCGTGACCGATCCCATGCGCTCGGAGGCGGTCTGCTCGGCGCGGCGCAGGGTGTCGTTGAAGGCCGCCACGACCAGATCCTCGAGCATGTCCTTGTCTTCACCCATCAGGCTGGGGTCGATCGAGACCCGCTTGACCTCGTTGCGGCAGGTCATGACGACCTTGACCAGACCGGCGCCTGACTGGCCTTCGACCTCGACGCCGGAGAGCTGCTCCTGGGCTTTCTTGAGGTTGTCCTGCATCTGCTGGGCCTGCTTCATGAGGCCGGCAAGCTGGTTCTTCATCATGGTGTGGGATCTCCGGTGGGTCGAAGCGGCTGGATCGATTCGGGCAGGATCGTACCGTCGAATGAGGTGAGCAGGGTCTGAACGAAGGTGTCGCCTTCAATGGTGGCGTGGGCCTGGGCATTGGCCTGCGCCTGTTCGCGGTTGCGCACGGCGGCCACCGTGGTGCCGCGCACCGTGCCGACATCGACCGCCACTTTCATCGGTCGGCCGAAATGCTGGGCCAGGCGCTCGCGAACCTTGCCCAGCAGCGCCGGTTCGGCCAGCGGCTTGACCGGCACACGCAGCGAGAAGGTGTCGGTGGCCGCATCGAAGCCGAGCAGTTCGCTTTGCTGCATGAACTGGCCGACCAGGCCGGCACGACCCTGCAGGCCGGCGGTGACTGCGGCGGCCAGCGAGGTCCAGTCGCCATCGAAGGGGGTTGTTGCGGCGGCGGACGATTCAGGCGCGCCGGAAGCTGGCCTTGCAGGGGCGCGCGAGGCGACACTTGATGCAAGGCCCGCAGCAAGACTTTGCGCAGCAGGCCCCCTGGCCTGCGGAGCCGCAGCAGTCGGTGGCGCAGCAGTCGGTAGCGCAGCAGTCGGCGCCGCTGGCCGTGTGAGCGCCGGCTGCGGCGCGGCGGCGCCTGCCGACTCGGGTCGAAACGCGAGCAGCCGCAGCAGCACCATCGAAAAGCCGGCATGGGCATCGGGGGCGAGCGGCAGGTCGCGCGCACCATGAATCGCAATCTGGTACCAGACCTGAAGTTCGAGCGCGTCGATTCGCGACGCCCAGCCGAGGGCGACTGAACCATCCTCGTCATCGGCGGTGATTGCGCCGACCTGGGCCAGCGCAATGCGTTGCAGCAGCGCCGCGAAATCGAGCAGCGCCCGCTCAAAGGGGGCATTGCCCGACAGCATGTCATCGGCCAGTTCGACCAGCGCCCGACCGTCGGCGGCAACCAGCGCCTCAAGGAGCCGCTCGAGGTCGCGGCGATCGACCACGCCGAGCATCTCTCGCACCGCGCTGTCTTCGATCCGACCACCACCATGGGCAATCGCCTGATCGAGCAGCGACAGGGCATCGCGCATGCTGCCAGCAGCCGCGCGTCCGATCTGGGCAAGCGCAGCCGGCTCGAAGGGCACCGACTCGGCCTCGAGCACGGTGGCCAGATGCCACGCGATCAGCGCCGGGGGCAGATTCTTGAGGTTGAACTGCAGGCAGCGCGACAGCACGGTCACCGGCACCTTGCGCGGATCGGTGGTCGCCAGGATGAACACCACATGGGCGGGTGGCTCTTCAAGCGTCTTGAGCATCGCATTGAAGGCATGCCCGCTGAGCATGTGAACCTCGTCGATCATGTAGACCTTGTAGCGCCCGGACACCGGCGAATAGACCACCTGCTCGAGCAGCTGGGCCATCTCTTCGACACCCCGGTTGGAGGCGGCATCCATCTCGACATAGTCGGGAAACCGACCCTGCTCGATCGCGACGCAGGCACCGCATTGGCCGCAGGGCCGCGAGCTGACGCCGGTTTCACAGTTGAGTGCTCGCGCCAGGATTCGCGAGACCGTGGTCTTGCCGACCCCGCGCGTACCGGTAAAGAGATAGGCGTGATGCAGCCGGCCGGTGTCGAGCGCATGGCTGAGTGCGCGAACCACATGCTCCTGCCCGACGAGCGACTGGAAATCGCGCGGCCGCCAGGTTCGAGCAAGCGCCTGATGTGGCTTGGCTGAGGGATCGACGGGAAGATTGGCGGTGGCCATCGCGGTGGGCATGACGGATGCAGGCGCTGGATCAACCGGAAGTCGTCAGCCTGAGCAGCAGACAAACGAGTTGGGAGGTGGACGAGCCTGACCCTCGGCACTTCCGGGAAGCGGCATTGGCTGCTTCCTTCCGGACCTGACCAGGTGGACCACACCGGAATGCGAGGAGGCCCGTCCACACCAATTGTATCAGTCGGGCGCGATCGGGCCCCAGTGGCCTGTGCGGACGCTGCAGACGCTCAGAGGTCGACATCAAACTCGACCGTGCCGGCGGCAGCATCGACCAGCACCGTGCGGATCGGGCCGGGCGCATTGAATGGCGCAGGTTCGAGCTGGCCGACCAGCGAACGATAGTCGGCCAGCTGGGCGATATAGTCGGCGCGCCGCTCAGCGTCGACCGACCATTTGTAGTCGATGATCCATAGCGAATCGTCGACCCGCGCCAGGCGGTCGAGACGTCTGAGCTGCCCCTGAGCATCGAGGAGGTCGAGTTCACTGGCCGACTGCTCGCTGCGCCAGGCCGGCGCGAGCACTGGCAGCGCCAGCACTCGCCGCGCCTGGACAAGCGCCGATCGACGCTGCCTGTCATCAAGCTCGAAGACCTGCAGGGCCTCCAGGACTGCGTCCTCATCGAGACCCGGCCAAGCGGTGCTGCCGGGCAGCAGTTCGAGCGCCCGGTGCAGGGCCTTGCCCAGTTCGGTGGCCAGTTCATTGCTTGCAGCGTCGGCGCCGCCGGCGTCTTGCTCGCTGCCGCGCCGCTGGCCGATATCGAGGCGATGCAGATCGGGCAGCCGCAGCGTGAAAGCGCCTTCGGCCTCGCAGGGAGCCACGGAATCTGAAGAATCTGCGGCATCGGCCGCAGCCTGATCGGACAGAACAGCCGGCTCAGCCAGGTCAGGGGCGTCGACCCCATCGAGCAGGGTGTACCAGGACTGCGAAGGTGATCTGGGCGCAAGCGCCCCGGAAACAATGACGCCGCGCCGTGCGCGGGTCAGCGCCACATACAGCAGGTTGCGATCCTCGAGTTCGCGAAGCTCGTTGTCACGCGCAAGACTTTCCTCGCGCGATGATCCGCGCAGGCCGGCGTTGAAGAGAAAGGACAGATGGTCGGGCCGCATCGCCTCCGGTGGCCAGTCGATGAACAGGCCAGCGTGGTCGGAGCGCGTGCGGCGATGGGCGTCGGCGAGCACCACCAGATCCGCTTCCAGCCCCTTGCAGGCATGAATCGTCATCAGCCGGATCGCATCGACGGTGTCGCTGCGCCCTTCGCTCGGACCTTCGCGATCCTCGAGCGAATCGAAGCTGCGCAACCGAGCCAGAAAGCCCGCCAGACTCGGATAGCGGCCGGCATCGACATCGAGCGCCAGGCCCAGCATCGCGCACAGATTGGCATAGGCGACTTCTCGCTGGGCGGGCGCAACCGCCGCCGGATAGCCGGCAAAGGCGTCGGCCTGCGCCAGTGCGGCATCCAGAAAATCATGCACCGGCAACCGCGCGGCGGCCGCGATCCAGCCGGCCAGACGCCGGGCAAGCGAGACCGCATCGAATGGGGCCATCCGGGTGACGATGTCTGCGGGCGATTGCGCGGTCATCGCGATGTCTGCGTCAGCGTCTGCGTCCCTATTCAAGTTCGCGACTGTGTGCGGGTCCCTATCGACATCGGCATCGGCATCGGCATCGGCGCGACTCGCGAGCGCAAGCACCTTCAGACAGGACCACCAGTGCCGGCCGGTCTGACGGGCGTGCACGGCCAGCCATCCGAGCGCATCGGTGTCGAGCCCGATCAGCGGCGATGCGAGCACCTGCGCCAGCGCCAGATCGTCGATCGGGCGACGCACGAAGGTGAGCAGCGCGCGCAGATCGTCGCCCTCAAGCGTGCGCAGCAGACCGCCGCTGCGATCGGACTGAACCGGCAACCCGGCCTCTCGCAGGGCGCGCTCGTAGGCCTCGAATCCGGTGCGGGAGCGGGCGAGCACGAAAATCTCGCGAAATGGCACGGCCTTGCCCTGTCGGGCCAGCTCGCGGCGAGCAGCCTTGATCGCATGGGCAATTTGCACACCTTCGCGATGGCGCAGCGGGGTCTCGTCATCGCGCGGCGATTCGAGCCAGTCGAAGGGCTCATCGACGGCAGCGACGGCACCGGGGGCGTCGGCCTGCACCCGAGGGAGTCGCCAGAAGAGGCCCTGGCCGGTCTCGGCCAGGGTGGCCTGATGACGGTAGTGCGCCATGACCGGCGGCAGGCAGCGGTTGAGCACCTCGATAATCGCCGGGGCATTGCGCCGGGTGGTGTCAGTGCCGATCTCGATCGAATCGAAGCCCTCTTCGAGCAGCCGCGTGGCCGCCATGAACACCCGCGCCTCGGCGCGCCTGAACCGATAGATCGACTGACGCGGATCACCCACCACGAAGACAGAGGGGCGTTCGCCGGCGCCGGCATAGGCCTGCAACCAGTCGGCGAGCAGCCGCCACTGCAGGCTGCTGGTGTCCTGAAATTCGTCGAAGAGCAGATGCCGATAGCGCCGGTCGAGGCGGCACTGCACGTAGGCGGCAGTGCCCGGATCGCGCATCAGACGATAGGCATTGGATTCGAGATCGGCGAAGTCGATGACGCCTCGGGCGCGCTTGATCTGCCGGTAGACCACCATCAGCTCGGCGCCGCAACGCATCATGCGGGCGTTCAGCGCAAGACCCGGCCACTCGCGCAGCAACTGCCCTGCCGCCAGGACGCGCTCGGCCAGCGCCACCCAGCGGGCCTGCAGTGCCGGCTCGTCGTCGCCCTGACCGGCTGCCGCCTGGCTGGCGAGACGATCGCGAAACTCGACGGTCGTCTTCCAGGCCCGCGGCTTAGGTGACGTTTTCGTGAGCAGGCTGTCGTGCAGTGCGTCGAACCATGCACGGTGCGCCCGCCCATGATCGGTGTCATCAATGGACGGGTCATCGATGCCCGGGTCGTCGATGCCCGGTTCGTCGGCCGACGGCGCGAGTGGCGCCGTGACCAGCACCACGTCGAGTTCGGTCGCCAGCTTGCGCAGCGCCACACCGCCGCCGCTGAGCAAGCGTGCGAAAACGCCCAGCTCCCGCCGCAGACCCGCGTCAGCGACGATCGCGCGCAGCAGGTCGGCGTCGGACTCGATGTGAATGGCATCCGCCGGTGGGTCACCGGTCTCGACCGGCGACAGATGGGCCTGGCAATAGTCGGTCGCCGCCTGGCGCCATTGCTTGCGATAGCGTTGCGCGGCGCGATCGGCCGCCGCCTGCAGCGCATCAGGCGGTGCATCCGGGTCGATGCCGAGCGCGACCGCCCAGTCGGTGCGCTGATCGAGCAGCGAGATCAGCCCGTCACGGGTGGCCGACAGCCCGAGCGCGGCAACCAGCGACTCGAAGTCGTCGCGTCGCGCATGGCGCGCCGGATCGCGAAGGGCATCGAGCCAGCCGAACCAGGCCTGTTGCGCGAGCGCCGGCCCCTCCTCGGTCAGCTCGGCGCCCTCGGCCGAATCAAAACTCAGCGGACCGGCCCGAGTCAGTGCCCTGAACCAGCTGTGAAACGTGGTGATGTCGGGGCCGCGCGGATGCGAGAGCATGGCCTCGTAAAGGCCGCGGGCCCGCCCGGCCAAGTCGCGGGCGCGCGACGCATCGAGTGCATACCAGTCGGACAGCCGCGCCTGGAGCGCATCATCGTCGGCCAGCGCAAGCAGGCGCAGATCGCCGACCAGGCGCTGTCGCATTTCGTGGGCCGCCAGCCGGGTAAAGGTGACTGCCAGAATCTCGTCGGGCTGCGCGCCGTCGAGCAGGGCCCGAACGATCCGTCCGACCAGCAGCGTGGTTTTGCCGCTGCCGGCACAGGCATTGACGATGACGCTGTTGGCCGGGTCGATCGCTGTCCGCCGGAAGCGGTGCTGATCGACCTCATGGCCACCGATGCTGAATCGCCCGGCATCCGCCGTCATGACCCGCACCTCATGACCAATGCCCTTTTCGACAGAGACCGCGAACCGCGCAATGCCCGCATTCGCCACCGATCGCCGGCATCGGCGCGCCGCGGTCGATGCGCTCGAAATAGACCGGCAACTGTTCGCGCCATGGCGCGATCAGATCGTCGACCGGATCGCCGCTCGCATCGCCAAGCGGCAGCCACTTCGTCGCGTCGCGCTGCAGCGTGAGGTATCCGACTTTGTCCACCGGCCCCCGGGCGGATGCGATCAGCCCGTAGAGCGCAAGCTGGGCAGCCCGCTCGGGCGTCGCGGCGATCGCCTGCAGACGCGGCGGGGATCCGAGCTTGTAGTCGACCACCCGCAAACCGGCGTCACCCTGATCGATGCGATCGAGCCGACCTTCGATGCGCACCGAGCGCGGCCCACGCTCATCGCGCCAGCGCACATCAAGCGTGCCGGCCTGCTCGCCCGCCAGAAATCGCCAGCCACCGGCCGCATCACCGATGGCCCAGTCGAGGTAGCCGTCGAGCGTTGCGCGCCATTCGGCAAGCTCACCGAGCGTGCCGGCACCACTGGCCATCTCACGAAGGGCGACCTCATTGGTGATCTCGAGCAGCAAGGTCTGCAGCGCGTCACGGCCGGCCCCGTCGAAGGGCATCGCGCGGCCGGCGGCATCGGCATGAAATCGCTCGAGGATCTCGTGGACCCACTGCCCGCGTTCGCGCTTGCCCGGCTGATCGACCGCTTCGGGCGGCTCGCGCAGCCGCCAGCCGTCTTGGGCGAGAAAGCGAAACGGACAGTCGAGCAGTCGCTCGATCGAGCCGACCGACAGGCTGTCGGGCAACCGGGCGAGGCTTGGCGATGGCCGCTTTGCCGGCATCGCCTCGATCTGCCGGGATTGGCCGGGCAGCATGATTCGATCGCTCATCGGCCCCTCGGCGGTGATCGCCTCGAGTCGTTCGATCCAGGCGCTCGGCCGGGTGCCGTCGCCCGGATCGGTGCGACAGCTGATCGCCGATTCACCGGCCAGCGCGAGCAGCAGCACCAGATCGCGCTGCTGCTGGGCGGCGCTCGAGGCCGCCGTCGGCAATCCGAGCATCTGCCGCAGCGGCTGATTGACCAGCGGCAAGGCGGGCACCGGCGCCGGCAGCACGCCATCGGCAGCGCCCAGCACCAGCACCGCATCGAAATGCTGCCCGGCAGCCTGCGCTGGCGGCAGCATTTGCACAGGACTGATCGCATCACCATGAAACCGGCTGCGCTCGAGCAGGGTTGCCAGCAGGCCACGAAACTCGGCCGGCGACAGCACCCGATCATGATCGGCCTGCGCGCCAGCGCGGCGCAGCGCCGCAAGCATCGCCAGCACTTGCCGACCGGCCTCATCACTCGCCAAGCGCTGTCGCGCACCGACCCAGCCCAGGAGCTGCTCGAGCCGATCCAGATGATCGCGAAGCGGTTGGTGGCGACGCTGCACGGTGGCGGCAGCGAGGAGTCGCTCGAGGGCCGCCGGGGGCGTCGCAGCATCACCCTCCTGCACCGGCTGCGGCGGTTCCTGCTCATCGACTTCACTGCGTGACACGCCGCGCCGCAATCCGAGCCAGCCGCGCAGATAGCCGTGACGGGTCGCGCAGCGCTCGACCCAGCGCCGCAGCGCGCCCTGCGCATCGGGACGGGCATCGGGCCGCACAAAGGGTGAATCGAGCCAGCCGAGCAGCGCATCGTAATGGCCGTCGCTCGCCACCGCGTCGAGCCAGCCCATGACCGCGCTCGCGGCCACAGTGGTCGACAGCAGCCAGCCCTCCCGGTCGTCGATCAGCACCCCGGCGCGCTCGAGCAGTGCCCGCACGCGCCTGGCCAGCCAGCGGTCGAGCGCCACGATCGCGATCCGGCCCGGCGTCTGGCCACGGGCGACATCGGCTGCCAGGCGGCGATGAACCCACTGGGCGACCAGCTGGGCCTCGCGCTCACGGTCATCGGCATGCAGGATGTCGGGCACCGGCCCCCGGGGTTGCCGCTGCCAGGTCGCACGCCGCTCGCGAAGGCCGGCGTGCGGCCAGTCGTCGCCAGAACGGCCGTGATCCGACGCCTCGAACCTGGCCCCGAGGTCGGGTTCACGGCTGGCGTCTCGGTCGGACTCGGTGACGGGCTCGATGACGGGCTCGATGACGAACTCCGGCCAGGCCGCCCTGAGCAGCGGGACCTGCGCGCCGACGGCGGCCCAGTCGGGCGCCAGCTGCCTGAGATGTCCGGGGGGCAGGCGCTCGGACAGCGTGGCGAGCAGCATCGCCTCAAGGGGCGTCGGTGGCTGCCAGGCCACCCAGGCAACCCTTGCGCCAGAGGCCACCCAAACATCGGCGAGCCGGTCAATCCGCCGCAGGTCACGCTCCAGGGACGCGCCGCCGGCCTCACCGAGCAAGCCCTGCAATCGTGCGATCAGCCCCAGATCCTCGCTCAGCCGATCCTGCGCCGCCGGCGACCCGAAGCGCGACGCCACCTCGGCCAGCCAATCGGGATCGGCAAGACGCCCCCGGGCACCGGCCAGACTCAGGGCATCGAGCACCTTCTGCAGCCCATCGGCAAAGGCGAAGCGTTCACCGACCGAATGCTGCTGCAGCCGCTCAGGCATGGCCTCATCGAGGGCCTGGAGCGTTGCCAGCGTGCGCGCCAGGTCGTCGAGCACCGAGGTCGGCGCCACCGGCGCCCATTGAGTCAGCCACTGCTCGAGTGGGCGGATGGGCGGCGGCGCCCAGGCTTTGCCGATCCGCCCCATCCGCTGAGCCAGCGCCACCTGCAAAGGCGCCACCACAGGCCCACCGGGCACGATGATCGCCAGGGGCGAGGCGCCAATATCGCCAGCGTGGTCGACCCAATCGGCGAGCTGATCAGCCGCCGCAAGCCAGAATGCAGGCGCCCCCGGCCCGCGCGGCGCGAAGCGCTGCGACGGTGGCAGTGCGGTCCGGGGCGACGGCGGGCGATCAGTCACGGCGCGAAAATCCTTTGCGGGTTGAGCCGGCATAAGGCGGGCCGCATCGAGCTATGGTAAGTTAGACAGATCAGTCACCCGCCCTGCCGCAATGCGGTTCAGGGATCCTCAGGCCCCGAACCAAGGCCCCGACATGGACATCAAACACACTTCCGACGACAAATTCGACGCCGACGTTCTCAAGACCGAGGGTCTGGTACTGGTCGACTACTGGGCCGAATGGTGCGGCCCCTGCAAGATGATCGCCCCCCTGCTCGACGAGGTCTCCAAGACCTACGACGGCAAGGTCCAGGTGGTGAAAGTCAATGTCGACGACAACCCCGGCGCCGCCCAGCGCTTCGGCATTCGCGGCATCCCCACACTCAAACTTTTCAAGGATGGCGCCGAAGTCGCCAGCCAGGTCGGTGCGGTGTCGAAATCGCAGCTGACCGCGTTTCTGGACAGCCACCTCTGATTCGTCGTATCCTCGCGAGATTGCGTCAGCCGCAGCGATCGTTGCGGCCGACGCCGGACGTGTCGATCAGGGCTGCACATCAGCCGGCCCGATCGCTCCGTGACGGCCAAACAAGATTTCCCGTTCGGTCTTTTCGTCAGTTTCCCCGTCGTTCCTTCTCCTGAGTTTCTCTCTTAGTTCGTCCCCATCTCGCCGGTCACCCCGACCGGCCTCCCGGTCTCGATTCGGCGTGATACCGATGTATCCCCGGTATCCCGGTCAGGCCCTCTCAGGCGCTCGCTGCCCGCACCCCCCATGCACCTTTCCGAACTCAAAGCCCTTCATGTTTCGGCGCTGATCGAGATGGCCGCCGGCCTCGACATCGAAAACGCCAACCGCCTGCGCAAGCAGGAACTGATGTTCGCGATCCTCAAACGACGCGCCAAAACCGGCGAACAGATTTTCGGCGACGGCTGTCTCGAAGTGCTGCCAGACGGCTTCGGCTTCCTGCGCACGCCCGAGACCTCCTATCTCGCAAGCCCCGACGACATCTACATCTCGCCCTCGCAGATCCGGCGCTTCAATCTGCACACCGGCGACTCGATCGAAGGCGAGGTGCGCACGCCCAAAGACGGCGAGCGCTACTTCGCCCTGGTCAAGGTCGACAAGATCAATGGCGAGCCGCCCGAAGCGAGCAAGAACAAGATCCTGTTCGAGAACCTGACGCCGCTGCACCCCGATCAGCCGATGGTGCTCGAGCGCGATACCAAGTCGGAAGAAAACTACACCGCGCGGATCATCGACATGATCGCGCCGATCGGCAAAGGCCAGCGCGGCCTGATCGTGGCACCGCCCAAGGCCGGCAAGACCGTGCTGATGCAGCACATCGCCCATGCGATCACCGCCAACCATCCCGATGTCGTGCTGATCGTCCTGCTGATCGACGAGCGTCCGGAGGAAGTCACCGAGATGCAGCGCTCGGTTCGCGGCGAAGTGGTGGCCTCGACCTTCGACGAGCCGGCAACCCGGCACGTCACCGTGGCCGAGATGGTCATCGAAAAGGCCAAGCGCCTGGTCGAGCACAAGAAAGACGTGGTCATTTTGCTCGACTCGATCACGCGCCTTGCGCGTGCCTACAACACCGTGGTGCCGGCCTCGGGCAAGGTGCTCACCGGCGGCGTCGATGCCAACGCACTGCAGCGGCCCAAACGCTTTTTCGGTGCCGCGCGCAATATCGAGGAAGGCGGCTCGCTCACGATCATCGCGACCGCGCTGGTCGATACCGGCAGCCGGATGGACGAGGTGATCTTTGAGGAATTCAAGGGCACCGGTAATTCCGAACTGCACCTGAACCGCCGGATGATGGAAAAGCGGGTCTATCCGGCCATCGACATCAACCGATCGGGTACCCGACGCGAAGAATTGCTGATTACCAAGGAGCAGCTGAGCAAGATCTGGATCCTGCGCAAGCTGCTCCATGACATGGACGAGCTGGCCGCGATGGAGTTTCTGCTCGACAAGGTCAAGCAGACCAAGAGCAACCACGAGTTCTTCGACTTGATGCGAAAAGGCGGTTGAGCTAAAGTCGAGGGCTTTTCACAATTTCGGGAACGTGGGCGCGCCGCGCTTGGGT
>Ga0007791_10000091_pt1 | contig 22369 bp, 19 predicted proteins | sample CryBogmetaGMA05M_FD_60368 | JGI IMG/M metagenome (GOLD analysis project Ga0007791, IMG submission 60368) | Freshwater microbial communities from Crystal Bog, Wisconsin, USA - MA0.5M | ecosystem: Environmental > Aquatic > Freshwater > Lake | place: Crystal Bog, Wisconsin, USA | collected 2009-07-06 | reverse complement strand
CACCAACAGCGGCAGATCCTGTGGCACCTCGCGGGCAATGAATCGCTGCAATTGCGCCAGCTGGCGCAATTGCAGCGATTCATTGCCCGCGAGGTGCCACAGGATCTGCCGCTGTTGGTGGCTGGTGATTTCAACGACTGGGGCGGGCTGTCGGGGCAGGTGCTGGGCCGGTCCGGACTCGCCGCCCTGGAGCAGCCTGGCCTCGCCACGTTTCCGTCCCGGCTGCCGCTGGTGCAACTGGACTACGTCTACGCCCGTGGCCTGCAGCCGCTAGGCCAGCATGTGCCGCGCGGACGCATCTGGGGTCGCATGTCCGATCACCTGCCGCTGATCGCCGACTTTGATCTGCCACTGCAAGCGGATTGACGTTGGAACCCCTGCGCTACGGCCATACCCTCGAACTGCTGGAAGGCGGGCAGCGGTATTTTCCGGCACTGTTGCAGGCCTTGGGCAGCAGCCACACCGAGGTCCGGCTGGAAACCTATATTTTTGAGTTCGACGCCACCGGTGTCGCCGTGGCCAGCGCACTGGAGCAGGCGGCCCGGCGCGGGGTGCGGGTGTACCTCATCATGGACGGTATCGGAACCCCGGCGGTGCCGACGGACTGGCAGGCGCGCTGGCACGCCGCTGGCGTGATGTGGGCGCAATTCTCGCCTCTGGGTCGCTGGGGTTTGCTGTTCCCGAGCAACTGGCGTCGCATGCACCGCAAGCTCTGCGTGGTAGACCTGCAGGTGGCTTTTTGCGGCGGTATCAATATTCTGGACGATTTCAATGACCCCCATTTCGGCCCGCTGGAGTCGGCCCGGTTTGACTTTGCCGTGAAAGTCGTGGGTCCGCTGGTGCGCGATGCGCACCAGGTGATGGAAAAGCTGTGGCGGCGTCTGCAGGCCGCGCGCGAGTTGGAGCGTGGCCATATCCTGGATGCAACCCACAGCTTGCGGCGTGCGCCACTGCGGCCAGTGCAGGCTGCCGCCGGCAGCGCAGACCTGCTCCGTCCGCCTGCTGTGGTTTCAGGATTCAAAGGCGCGCTCGCCGCATTGCTGACGCGGGACAATGTGCGCAATCGCAGCCGGATTGAACGTGCGTACCGCCGCGCCATCGCGCGTGCCCGGCACGATGTTGTCATTGCCAACGCCTATTTTTTGCCTGGCGGCAAAATGCGCAGGGCGCTGATGCATGCAGCGCGCCGGGGCGTGCGTGTACGGCTGCTGCTGCAGGGCCGGTACGAGTACTTCATGCAGTTCCATGCCTCCAAACCGGTGTACGGTGCGCTGCTCGCCGCTGGCGTGGAGATTTATGAATACCATGCCGGCTTTCTGCACTCCAAGGTGGCGGTGGTGGATGGCCACTGGGCGACTGTGGGCTCGAGCAATCTCGACCCCTTGAGCCTGTTGCTGGCGCGCGAAGCGGATATTCTGGTCGATGACCCGGGCTTTTCATCGATGCTGCAAAAGCGTCTGGGCGAAGTGATCAACGACCAGGGGCGCAGGCTCGACACAACCGTGTACCAAAACCGCCCGTTCGTGCAGCGCATTCTGGATCTGATGGCATACGCCGCGATGCGCCTGTCGCTGTTTCTTACTGGCAATCGCTACTAAATTTGTAGCATTGAGCCCAGTATTTTCAAGGGCTTGGAGCTAATTTTATTGTTGTGCAAAGGCTGTTAAACTGCCACCTTGCCAGCGAAAAAACAGAGCACCATGAATCCTAATGACGCCGATCAGGGAACTCCGGTTTCCGTCAAAATTCGCGAACGCATCGCTGCATCGCGAAAGCGGTTCCATGCCAACGACAATATTGCGCAATTCATTCAGCCGGGGGAATTGGAACTGCTTCTCGACGAGGTCGAGCAGAAGATGCAAGGGGTCCTCAGCAGCCTGGTGATTGACACCGATGGCGACCACAACACCGGCAATACGGCCCGCAGGGTGGCCAAGATGTATGTCAACGAGGTGTTCCGTGGGCGCTATGTGGCAGCCCCGACCATTACCGAGTTTCCGAACGCCGAGCACCTCAACGAGCTGATGATTGTGGGCCCCATTACGGTGCGCAGCGCTTGCAGCCACCACTTCTGCCCGGTCATCGGCAAGGTCTGGATTGGTGTCATGCCCAACGAGCACACCAATGTCATCGGTCTGTCCAAGTATGCGCGGCTGGCGGAATGGATCATGGGGCGGCCCCAGATCCAGGAGGAGGCCGTGGTGCAGCTTGCCGACCTGATCCAGGAAAAGACCCAGCCGGACGGGCTTGCCATCGTCATGGAAGCCAGCCATTACTGCATGGCGTGGCGCGGCGTCAAGGACATGGACAGCAAAATGATCAACTCGGTGATGCGTGGCGTCTTCCTCAAGGATCCCAATTTGCGGCGCGAGTTCCTGTCACTGATTCCACAGAAAGGTTGATGCCATGTTGGTACGCTTACTCTATGCCAGCCGCGCGGTGGACCCGGATGTGAACGCGATTGATGACATCCTGAGCCAGTCGCGCCAGTACAACCCGGGCAGTGGCATCACCGGAATCCTGTGCTACGGCGGCGGTATCTTCTTGCAGGCTATCGAAGGCGGTCGCACGGCGGTCAGCGAGTTGTATGGGCACATCCAACGCGATCCACGGCACAAGGATGTGGTGCTGCTGCATTACGAAGAAATCTCGGAACGCCGCTTTGGCGGCTGGACCATGGGGCAGGTCAATATGTCCAAAGTCAACACCACCATCCTGCTGAAATACGCTGAAAGACCGGAGCTCGATCCCTACGCGGTGTCGGGTCGGGTGTCGCTGGCCCTGCTCGAAGAGCTCATGGCCACGGCGTCCATCATCGGCCGCGCCTGAGCTGCCTGCCTTGGCAGCCCCTGCACCGGCCCGAACGGAGCCCGTAGCAAACCCGCCCCTGCCGCAGCTGCTGGGATGCGATTTTTCCAGCAGCCCGACCCGGCGCAAGCCGGTGGTACTGGCTTGGGGCCACGTGCAGGCTGGTCGCGTGCAGTTGTCGCGGCTGGAGTTTGCCGATTCGCACGACAGCTTCTCAGAAATTGTCGGTGCCCCCGGCGACTGGCTGGGTGGATTCGATTTGCCTTTTGGACTGCCGCGCCCGCTGGTCGAGGCGCTGGGCTGGCCTCTGGTCTGGGAGGACTGCATACAGCACTATGCCAGCCTGAGCCGGGCCGACATCCGGGCGTGTTTCAAGGCATTTTGCGACGCCCGGCCCGCAGGCTCCAAATTTGCCCACCGTGCAACCGACCTGCCGGCCGGCTCGAGTTCCTCCATGAAATGGGTCAATCCGCCGGTCGCCTACATGCTGCACGCCGGCGTCCCACGCCTGCTGGCTGCGGGGGTCCACTTTCCGGGTCTGCAGGCGGCCGATGCTGCCCCGGGCGCGGTCTGCGGACACAGGGTTGCCCTCGAGGCTTATCCCGGCCTGCTGGCGCGCGAAGTTCTGGGGCGGCGCAGCTACAAGAGCGATGACCGCGCCCGGCAGTCAGCAGAGCGGCTGATCGCGCGCAAAGACCTTGTCACCGCCCTGGAGATGGGCCGAACCCGGCTGGGTTTGCGACTGAAAGTCACGCATGCCCAGCGTGATGCCCTGATCGATGATGGCTCGGCAGACATGCTTGACGCCGTGTTGTGCCTGATGCAGGCCGCGTGGGCCAGCCTGCGCGACCAGGAGGGCGCCCCCTTGTACGGGCTGGCACCCGGATTCGACCCCCTCGAGGGGTGGATCATCAGCGCACCGTAATCAGGCGGTCCGCGATACCAGGGTGTCCTGCACCCTTTGCGCCAACTGGGCAATGGCCAGGGCTGCCGGCGCGCCCGACATGGACTGCGCCAGTAGCTGGCGTCGCATGATCGCCTGCCGCACGGAAGGATCGGCCGGGATGTCTCCCATGTGCACCAGCTTGATCGGGCGTCCGGGCTCTGTGGCCACAAACCGGTCCAGCACCTGCTGCAACTGCACCGTGATTGCGCGGCCATCGCCGGTGCGGGCCGTCTGGTTGATGACCAGCCGCACCGTCTGCCGCTTCTGCTGGGTTACCAGCACCTTGATGGTGGCGTAGGCGTCGGTCAGTGAGGTCGGCTCCGGCGTCGCCACAACCATCACCTCGGACGCCAGCGATACCGCAAACAGCACCACATCGGAGATGCCGGCGCCGGTATCGAGCAGAACGAGGTCGTAATGCGGCACCAGACTGGCCATGATGCGCAGGAATTCGTCCCGCACTTCGGGCGTCAGCCGGGAATACTCCACCATACCCGAACCCGCCAGCAGCACCGAGAAGCCCCCAGGCGCTTTCACGATGGCATCCTGGATCTTGGCCTTGCCGGTGAATACATCGTGCAGGGTGATCTTGGGGTAGAGGTTGAGTACGACATCCAGGTTGGCCAGGCCGAGGTCGGCGTCCAGCACCAGCACGCGCAATCCGCGCTTGGCCAGGGCCGCGGCCAGGTTGGCCGAGACGAACGTTTTGCCCACGCCACCTTTGCCGCTGGTCACCGCCAGCACCTTGCCCAGCGGCTTGAGGGGCACGCTGGGTGCCGCAGCTGCGGTCGGGGCGGGGTTTACTGCGTCGGACATGTCAGTTGGCTCTCATCGAATGCGTGCCGTCGGCGCCGTTGTCCGCACCCACGCTGTCCGCCCAGAGGGCGTCACCCAGCCCCAAGTGGCCAAACAGCATGTTCTTTTCTTCGGCGCTGACATGGATTTCCTGCTGGGAGTCCAGCAATACACGGTTGCGCCCTTCGTTCTTGGCACGGTAGAGCAAGGCGTCCGCCCGCTCCGTCCACAGGGCCGCAGTGGACCGCACCCACTCGGGTGCGTAGGCGCCGCCGATGCTCACCGTCACGCGGATTTCCACGCCGGGCGAAAGCATGATGGACATGTCCTGCATCGTCTGGCGGATCCGCTCGGCTACGGAAAATCCAAATGCGGTCTGGCAATCGGGCATGATGACGGCGAATTCTTCCCCGCCATAGCGCGCGACCGTGTCCATCGGCCTGACACACTGGGCCAGTGCCTGTGCCACCGCCCGCAACACCTGGTCACCGCTTTGGTGGCCGTAGCTGTCGTTGACTTTCTTGAAGTAGTCAATGTCAAGCATCAGCAGCAATGCCGGGTCCCCCGAGCGCGCCACCACATCGATCGTCTTGTCGAGCATGTTGTGAAAGTGACGGCGATTGGACAAACCCGTCAGCGGGTCCTTGAGCGAGAGCTCGCACAGCCCGTCTATCACACGCTGCAGGTAGACGGTGGCCGATTCCTGGCCGTCCAGGGTCTGGAGTACACCATCCCGACTGAGCAGGGCTTGCGCGTCATCCAGCCGCAGTTGCTGCAATTCGACGGGCGCTGGAAGTGGGGTGGACGGCACAGTGGGCTTGGTACGGAATGGGACAAAGTCTAACAGGAACGGGCAGCACACACGGGGCAATCCGGGTTGCGCGCGATGCGGACCTGGTCCCACTCCATCGCGCGCCCGCCCAGCATCAGCAGCCGTCCGGCCAGCGACGTTCCCACACCGGCGATCAGCTTGAGCGCCTCGGCGGCCTGCATGGCACCGATGATGCCTACCAGAGGGGCGAATACACCCATGGTGGCACATTGCGATTCCTCCACATCCAGCCCCGGCGGAAAAGCGCAGGCATAGCAGGGCGAGGCGGCATCGCGCGCGTCATAGACGCTGATTTGTCCGTCAAACTGTATCGCCGCGCCCGATACCAGCGGCCGCTTGTGCCTGACGCAGGCGGCATTGATGGCGTGGCGGGTGGCAAAATTGTCGCAACAGTCCAGCACCACGTCGGCCTGCCCGACCAGGCGCTCGAGCAGGTCTGCATTTGCGCGGGCCTGCACTTCGGACACTTGTACATCGGGGTTGAGCGCGCGCAGGGTAATGGCGGCAGACGCCACCTTGGGCAGGCCAACGCGGGCCTGCGTGTGCGCGATCTGCCGCTGCAGGTTGGTCAGATCGACGGTGTCATCGTCCACCAGCGTGATGCGCCCCACACCAGCGCAGGCGAGGTACATGGAAACTGGAGAGCCCAGCCCGCCGGCACCGATGACCAGGGCGTGGGCGGCCAGCAGTTTTTGCTGCCCTTCAATGCCAATGTCATCGAGAAGAATATGGCGCGAATAGCGCAGCAGCTCATCGTCCCGCATCGCGATAGGCTCTATTCCTCTTTCTTCTCTTCCTTGCGCTCCACCAGGGTCTTGCTGACAAGCACCGGCCGGCCTTTGAGCTGGTTGATGGCCTGAATCAGCTGGAAATCCTTGTCCGAACCGAATTCAGGCACTTTGCGCTCCGAAGGTGGCTTGCGGGATTCGTCCTCGAGCCGCTTGAGCGCGTCTTCCCGTGCCTTCTCGCGCGCCGGGTCCTTTTTTTCCTCGCCCTGGCCGTTGGTCAGGTGTTTGTCGTAATCGGCTTCGCGCATACGCAGCGCGGCATAGGGGCTGCCTTCTTCCGAATCGTCAAGCATCACATCCGGCACGATTCCCTTGGCCTGAATGGAGCGTCCGCTCGGGGTGTAATAGCGCGAGGTCGTGATCTTCAGGCCGGTATCAGGCCCGAGGGGGCGGAATGTCTGCACCGACCCCTTGCCGAAGGACTGGCTTCCCATGATGGTCGCACGCTTGTGGTCCTGCAAGGCACCGGCCACGATTTCACTGGCAGAAGCCGACCCTTCATTGACCAGCACCACCAGCGGCACCTTTTTGAGTCCGGCGGGAAGCGACTTCAGTGGATCGGTGCCGGCGCGGTTCATGTAGTCGGCCGCAGTTGCTTTGAGGACCTGCTTGCTCTCTGCCGTTTGGCCGTTGGTCGATACCACCGTCACGTTATCAGGCAAAAACGATGCCGAGATCGCCACCGCAGCGTTGAGCAGGCCACCTGGATCGTTACGCAGGTCGAGCACCAGGCCCTTGACGGCCGGATCCTGCTTGTACAACTCGTCGATCTTTTTGACGAAATCATCCACGGTACGTTCCTGGAACTGGGTCAGCCGAATCCAGGCAAAACCCGGTTCAATCAGCTTGCCGCGAACCGATTGCTGCTTGATCTCTTCGCGCACAATGGTCACCGGGAAGGTACGGTTTTCATCCTTGCGGTAAATCGTCAACAGGACTTTGGTATTGGGCTCACCACGCATGCGCTTGACGGCTTCATTCAGGGTGAGGCCTTTGACGGCGGTCTCATCGATCTTGGTGATCAGGTCATTGGGCTTGAGGCCCGCCCGGAATGCAGGAGAACCCTCTATGGGTGAAACCACCTTGACCAGCCCATCCTCCTGCGTGATTTCGATCCCCACGCCGACGAACCGGCCGGAAGTGCCTTCCTTGAATTCCTTGAAGGACTTCTTGTCAAAGTACTGGGAGTGCGGGTCCAGGCTGGAAACCATGCCGGAGATGGCGTCCGTGATCAGTTTTTTCTCGTCCACGGGCTCGACATAGTCGCTTTTCACCATCCCGAACACAGCTGCGAGTTGCTGTAATTCCTCCAGCGGCAAAGGCGCCAGCGACGAGCTGCGTGCGACCGTTTGCAAAGAAACGGTCGTCAGAGCACCTGCGACGACCCCGACGGAGACCCACCCTGCGATTTTTAGTTTGTGACCCATACAGTTTCCATTCCGGCTTCAATATACACCTTGCCACCTTCTGCGCGCTTGAGGAGGCGCAGTACAGGGGTATTCAGGCCTTGCCCTGTGCCGCCACAGAGGCGGCCGCCTGTGCCGCAGCATCGGCGTCGCCCAGGTAGTAGTGCCGCAGGGGCACCAGATCGGCATCGAGTTCGTACACCAGCGGGATGCCATTGGGAATATTGAGCCCGACGATGGCGTCGTTTGAAATCTTGTCCAGTTCCTTGACCAGCGCACGGATCGAGTTACCGTGGGCTGCCACCAGAATCCGCCGGCTGGCACGGATGGCAGGTGCCATCGACTCTTGCCAAAACGGCATGACGCGCGCCACCGTGTCCTTCAGGCATTCCGTGAGCGGCACCTGGCCCGGGGCCAGCTTGGCATAACGGATGTCCTGGCGCTCACTGCGCGGGTCACCCGGCTCCAGCGCCGGTGGCGGTATGTCGTAGCTGCGCCGCCATGCCAGCACCTGGTCGTCACCGTAGCGCTTGGCCACATCGCTCTTGTTGAGGCCTTGCAGGGCGCCGTAGTGGCGCTCGTTGAGGCGCCAGGTGTGCAGGGTGGGCAGCCAGGTTCGGTCCATCTCGTCGAGGCAGTGCCACAAGGTGCGGGTCGCCCGCTTCAGTACGCTGGTGTAGCACACATCGAAATCGAAGCCCTCGGCCTTGAGCAGTTGCCCGGCAGATTTCGCCTGCGCCACCCCGGTCGCCGTCAGGTCCACATCGGTCCAGCCGGTGAAGCGGTTTTCAAGATTCCATGTGGATTCGCCGTGGCGCACGAGTACGAGTTGGTGCATGGTTTTTTGGGATGGGGTCGTGGGTGGTTTCGGGCCGGGCTCCGCACGGCTCCGGCACATCATTCTAGAATGCGGGGCTCACGCTTTTGCACCGGCGGGCGTCACAACAAGGACCCAAGTGAAATTTATTCTCGACAACTGGACGCTCATCGCCATTGCCCTGGTGTCCGGAGCCCTTCTGCTCTGGCCCGTCATCCAGGGCGCGGCCGTTTCTGGCCTGAGTCCGGCCATGGCCGTACAAATGATCAACCGCGAAAAAGCCGTCGTCGTGGACGTGTCGGAGCCGGAGGAATTCGCTGCCGGCCATGTGGTCGGCGCCAAGAACGTTCCGCTGGGCGAACTCGACGCCAAACTTCCGGGAGCGGTGAAGAACAAGGCCTTGCCCCTGATTCTGGTGTGCCAGACCGGCGCTCGCTCCGCCCGGGCCCTGGTTGCTGCGCAAAAGCTGGGCTACGCGCAGGCCCAATCGCTGGGCGGCGGGCTCAAGTCCTGGAAAAGCGCTAATCTGCCGGTAGAAAAAAGCGAGCGTCAAAGTTGATTACTCCCATTTCCTGAAAGCGATATCCATGCAAACCGTGAAGATGTACACCACCGCCGTCTGTCCCTACTGTGTTCAGGCCAAGCGCATTCTGCAAGCCAAAGGGGTTGCGCACATCGAGGAAATCCGCGTGGATTCCAATCCGCAGGAGCGGCTGAAAATGATGGAACTCACCGGCAGGCGTACCGTGCCCCAGATCTTTATCGGGGACACCCACGTCGGCGGTTGTGATGACCTGATGGCACTCGAAGGCAAGGGCGGCTTGGTGCCGTTGCTGGCAGCAGCCTGACATAATCCGACCGGAATCGTTTTCGTCAGCCCGCCCAGCCCCCGTTTGGCGGGCTTTGTTTTACCCCCCGACAGAGCACCTCATGGCAGACCTAGAACCCGTATTTCAGATCCAGCGCGTTTACCTCAAGGAGGCGTCGATGGAACAGCCCAACTCGCCGGCCATCCTGCTGGAGCAGGAGCAGCCCTCCGTGGACATTCAGCTCGGCGTCGAAGCCGCGCCGGTGGCAGAGGGAATTTTCGAGGTGTGTGTCACCGCCACGGTGCAGACCAAGGTGAATGACCGAACGGTCTTCCTGGTGGAAGCCAAGCAGGCCGGCATCTTTGAAATCCGCAACCTGGCCGAAGAACAACTCGGACAAATCATGGGCATCGCCTGCCCGCAAATTGTGTACCCCTACCTGCGCGGCAACGTGGCAGACATCATCCAGCGCGGCGGGTTTCCGCCGGTGCATCTTTCGGAAATCAACTTCCAGGCGATGTACGAGCAGCAGCGTGCCGACGCTGCCGGCACGGCCGGTGCGAACTTGCCGCAATAGGCCTGAAGATATCCCCCATATTCGGCGCCCGGCCCAGTTTTGACGCGGGTATGCTGCTATGAAAATTGTAGTGCTCGGCGCCGGCGCCTGGGGCACTGCCATTGCGGTCAGTGCGGCCCGTAAGGCATCTTCAGCGCACGTCACCCTCTGGTCGCGGGATGTGCAGCAGGCTGCGGCACTCGCCACCGCGCGTTGCAACGCCCGGTACTTGCCTGGTGTTGCTTTGCCTACCGGATTGCACATTGCCAGCGGCTCCCTGGATGCCCTTGCGGCACTCCAGGGCGCGCCGGACCTGGTGCTGGTGGCGTCGCCGGTGTCGGCCTTGCGCGAACTGCTCGCTGGTCTGCGGGGCCTGCCGGTGCCGGTGGCATGGCTGTGCAAGGGCTTTGAAACCAGTCCGGGGTCGGGCGCTGGCCTGATGGGCCATGAAGTTCAGGCCGACGCGGCGCCGCAGCTGTTGTGCGGGGTGCTGACCGGTCCGAGTTTTGCCCAGGAGGTGGCGTTGGGCAAGCCCACGGCGCTGGTGGCGGCGAGTGCGCATGCCCAGGTCCGCGAGCGGTTGGTGGCAGCCCTGCACAGCCCGACCCTGCGGATCTACGCTGGCGACGATGTGATTGGCGCTGAGGTCGGTGGCGCAGTCAAAAACGTGCTGGCGATTGCCACCGGGCTGTGCGATGGCCTGCAACTCGGCATGAATGCCCGCGCCGCCCTGATCACCCGCGGCCTGGCCGAGATCACGCGCTTTGGTGTGGCCCTGGGTGCGCGTGCCGATACTTTTCAAGGACTCAGCGGGCTGGGCGACCTGGTGCTGACCGCCACCGGTGACCTGTCGCGCAACCGCCAGGTCGGGCTGGCGTTGGCCAGGGGCGACACCCTGGCGCAGGCGGTTGCTGCGCTGGGCCATGTGGCGGAAGGTGTTTATTGCGCCCGCACGGTGCTGCAGCGTGCCCGTGGCCTGGGGGTCGATATGCCGATCGTCCAGTGCGTGGTGGAACTGCTCGATGGCCGTTTGCAACCCGCGCAGGCGGTAGCCGAACTGATGTCCCGCGTGCCTGCGACGGAAACCTCCGCCTCGTACCCGCCGGCGTCCGGCCGCTAGCCGGCGGCCACCTTGGCGGCAATGTAGGCCATCGCCTCCTGAACCTGGTCCACCAGGATCAGGCAGAGCTCGCCGTCCTTGAGCTTGTCCATCGCGGTGTCGATGGCCAGAAATTCGCCATAGATTTCTTCTTGCGCGGTGGTACGCGGGGCCTGCTCCAGGCCGGCCCGCAGCAGGGCCATGACCTCGCCGTCTTTGCGCCCGCGCTGGCACTGGTCTTCGAACATCACCACCTCGTCAAATGCAGCGCCCAGGATTTCGGTTTGCCTGCGGATGTCCTCGTCACGGCGGTCGCCCGCACCGCTAATGACCACCGAGCGTCGGCTCGCTGGCATGGCTTCTACCGCCTGGACCAGCGCCAGCATGGCGTCCGGGTTGTGGCCGTAATCCGCAATCACCGTGGCCCCCCGGTACTTGAAGAGGTTGAAACGCCCCGCCGCGTTGTCGTCGTCGTTGGAAAACGAGGCCAGACCGGCTTCGATCGTGCTCCAGTCCACCCGCAACGCCCAGGCGGCACCAATGGAGGCGATCACGTTGTCGACCTGGAAGCCGATGGCACCGTTCAGCGTCACCGGCACCTGGGCCAGCGGAATCCGGTGCACAAAGTCTCCCTTGGCGGCTACGATCTGCTTGCCTTCCACGAACACCACGGCGTGGCCCTGCGCGCGGTGTGTGGTCATCACCGGGTGAGAAATGTCCGCCGCAAAAAAAATGACTGCGCCCTTGGTCTTGCTGGCCATGGAGGCCACGTTTGGATCGGCGGCGTTGAGCACGGCCGTTCCGGTGGCCGAAACGTTCTGCACGATCACACGCTTGAGCACGGCCAGATCCTGGACGGTCGTGATGTAGTTCAAGCCGAGGTGGTCGCCGCTGCCCACATTGGTCACCACCGCCACATCGCAGCGGTCGAAGGCCAGACCTTCGCGCAGCACCCCGCCGCGCGCGGTTTCCAGCACTGCGGCGTCCACATCCGGGTGCATCAGCACATTGCGTGCGCTCTTGGGGCCACTGCAGTCCCCCGTGTCTATGCATTGGCCATCGACGTAAACGCCATCGGTATTGGTCATACCTACGCGCAGCCCGTTGCGGCTCAGCAAGTGCGCGATGATACGCACCGTCGTGGTCTTTCCGTTGGTTCCGGTCACCGCCACCACCGGGATCCGCCCGGTTTGCCCGGGCTTGAACAGGGCCGAGATGATAGCCTCACCCACCGGGCGGCCGCGTCCGAAGGAAGGCGCCAGGTGCATGCGCAAGCCTGGCGCAGCATTGACTTCGACAACACCTCCGCCTTGTTGCTCCATCGGCCGCAGAATATTGTCGCTCACCACATCGACGCCGCAGATGTCCAGCCCGACCATATGGGCGGCTGCCACCGCCCGCGCCGCAACATCCGGGTGGACGTCATCGGTCACGTCGGTCGCCGACCCGCCCGTCGAGAGGTTGGCATTGTTGCGCAGCATCACGCGTTGGCCCCGGGGGGGAATGGAGTCGGCGGTCAGGCCCTGCGTGGCAAGGCAGCCCAGGGCAATGTCATCAAAGCGGATTTTGGTCAGTGAGGTCGAGTGTCCTGACCCGCGCCGGGGATCGAGGTTGACCTGGTCAACAAGCTGGGCAATGGTGTGGACACCGTCGCCTGCCACGCTGGGCGGGTCGCGCCGGGCAGCTGCTACCAGCCTGTCGCCCACCACGAGAAGGCGGAAGTCATTGCCCGGCATATACCGTTCCACCAGAGTCTGGTCACGGAACTGGGTCGCCACCGCGTAAGCGGTGAGCAGTTGTTCGCGGGTCGTGATGTTGACGGTCACGCCCTTGCCCTGGTTGCCGTTGAGGGGTTTGACAACCACCGGAAGCCCAATTTCGCAGGCGGCTTTCCACGCGTCCTCGGCATCCACCACCGCACGTCCCGCAGGCACCGGAACACCGGCGGCTGCCAGCAACTTTTTGGTGAGTTGCTTGTCCTGCGCGATGGCCTCGGAGATTGCGCTGGTCGAGTCGATTTCGGCGGCCTGTATGCGACGCTGCCGGCTACCCCAGCCGAACCGGACCATGCTGCCTTCCGTCATGCGGCTGTAGGGAATTCCCCGCGCGACTGCCGCATCCACAATGCAACCGGTGCTGGGTCCGAGCCGCACGTCTTCGTCCAGGTCCCGCAGTTGCTGGAGCGCACCTGCGAGGTCAAAAGGTGTGTCCTGCAGGGCCGATACGCACAGGTCCTGCGCCAGGCTCATGGCCAGCCGGCCGACCGCCTCCTCGCTGTACTCGACCACCACCTGGTAGACGCTGGTCTCGAGGGTAGCGGTGGTGCAGCTGAAAGTGACCGGGCAACCGGCCTGGGCCTGCAAACCCAGCGCCGCAAATTCGAGCACATGGGCCAGCGGCACGGAGTCATCGTGCCCGGAAGGCTGCAGCGGGCGCAATGCCGGGAAGCGCTCGCGCAACCGCGTCTCAAAACCTTCGATCAGCGTGACAGACAGCTCATGGGGCGCGCAAGAGACAACGGCCTGTATCGCAGTGTGGTGGCTCCAGAGATTGGGGCCGCGCAGCGCGCGGATGCGGGTGACTTCCATGGCGTACTCAGTAAGGGGTTTTCTTGGGGCTGGATTCAAAGGTGCGAAGTCCCGCACCAATCAATTCCACCGGAATGTCCAGTGCCCATGCTGCGGCCACCGCAGCCATAACCATTTCCGGCTTGGAGGCCTTCGCTGGCTTGAGCTTGGACAGGGGCAGGCTTGCTGCCACCGTGCTTCCCTGGGCCAGCACAATGGTCTTGTCCTGCAAAAAGACCACGCGCTCACCGGCCTCGCGATGGCGGGCTATCGCTGCATGCTGGCTGTCCATTCCATAAAAAATGACCTTGCCATCGCACAGGTCCGCCATCTCCACCGCTTGAGGATCTGCGGCATTGAGCACTGCCGTGCCCGAAGGAAGCACCACATCAATCTGGGTTCGCGCCACTTTGAAGTTTTGTTCCTGGTCCAGGATGTCGTACAGGGAAAGAGACGCATCCCAGCCCACATCGGTCACGACCCCGACCGTGCACTTGTCATACGGCAGGCCCTCACTCAGGATCATCTTGCCCGGATTTTCGAACACCGCAGCCTGGACTGACCGGTTCATGAGGATGCGCTGGCCAGCCTCCCAGTGGGCGCAGTCGGCGTCGTCCACTTGCCGGCCGTCCAGGTACAGCCCTTCGGTGCAGGCCAGACCTACATGCCTTCCACTGATGTGCACCAGCCAGGCTACCAGACGGGCAATGCGTCCTGTATTTTGGGTGCCCGTGATGCCCACGATGGGAATGCGGCCGTCCTGGCCCTGCTGGAATAGATGCCCGATGATGGCTTTGCCCACCGGCTGCCCCGGTCCGAAGGCTGGCTTGATGTGCGCGAGCAAACCGGGGCTGGCGTTGACTTCGATGACGGCCCCACGCTGTTGCGCCAGAGGGCGGGTGATGTCTTCGAGGACCATGTCGACGCCCGCGATGTCCAGGCCCACCACCCGCGCAGCCAGCGCGGCCGCCTGGGCTACGCTGGGGTGCACCCGGTCGGTGACATCAAACGCCACGTTGCCATTGCGCTGGATCAGGACCTTCTGGTTTTTCGCTGGAATGGACGCAGGTGTCATGCCAGCCCGTTCGAGTTCCAGAATGACTTCCCCACTGTCACTGGGGACGATGACATTGAGTGGCGCATCCTCGCCCGTTCCCCGGCGCGGATCGGAATTGATCTGGACGTCGGCCAACTGGTCGATGCTGGAGGAGCCGTCGCCCACCACCCAAAGCGATTCTCCCGCTGCGGCCGCGACCACGCTGCGCCCCACGACCAGCAGCCTGTGCTCGGTGCCGGGAATGTATTTTTCGACGATCACGCTGCTGCCGGCACCCTTGCGGTAGGCCAGGTGATAGGCGGCCTCTACGTCGGACTGGGTGTGCAAATCCAGGGATACACCCCGGCCGTGGTTTCCGTCATAGGGTTTGACCACCACTGGCACGCCCAGCTCCTGCGCGGCTTCCCATGCTGCCTCGGCGCTGCGCACCAGCTCGCCCTGCGGCACCGGAACGCCGCAGGCCTTGAGCAGGGATTTGGTCAGGTCTTTGTCACCGGCGATTTCTTCAGCGATGGCGCTGGTCTGGTCGGTTTCTGCGGTCCAGATGCGCCGCTGGGCCTTGCCGTAGCCGAGCTGCACCAGGTTGCCCTCGGTGAGTCGGATGGAGGGGATTCTGCGTGCGGTGGCGGCGTCGACGATGTGCGCGGTGCTGGGCCCCAGGCAGAGGTCGTCCACCATATCCCGCAGGTGTGCGGTGGCTGCCGCCAGGTCGAACGGGGTGTCATGGATTGCGCAAACCAGCAAGTCCCGTCCGAACAACAAAGCTGCGCGGCCCACCTGCTCCTGGCGGGTGCGGAAAGCGACCTTGTAGACGCCACGCTGGGAGGTGCTGCGTGCCTTGCCAAAGCCGGTCTGCATTCCGGCCAGGTTCTGTAGCTCCAGCACCACATGTTCGAGCATGTGCGCCGCCCACGTGCCTTCCCGGACGCGTTGCAGGAATCCCCCACGCACTCCCGGGCTGCACTCGTGTTCCACCAGCCCCGGCAACAGCGCTACGAGCCGCTCATAAAAACCGGGAAGGGTATTGGAGGGGTGGTCTTCCAGATCCCCAATGTCGACCCAGGCCTCAATCACCGGCCGGTAGGTCCAGATGTTGGGACCGCGCAGATGCGTTACCCGAAGAATTTCGATGTTTTTCTTGGCTTGCATGACTCGTTCGGGCATTTCCAGTCCACCGGCGTGGCATCGACGCCGTTGTGTATTCTCGCTCACCTTATCGGCTGCCTGACTTGTCCCCTAAACTTGGCACATCGGCCAGGTGGAAACCCAAGCGCCTTTCCGAGCCAACAGCAAGCCCATTGACAGCCATGACCATTGATTCTTCCCTTGAACGCATTTTGCCGGGGGATCTGTCTGCGCGCTGGCTTACTGCCTTGACTGCTCAGTGTCCTTCTGGGGAGAACGTGCTGGCAGTGCTGGAGGTTGACCTTGACGCACGCCTGCATTTTGTCAAGGCGCTGGTGGCTGTTACCAACCGGCGCATCCTGTGCAGCGATGGTGGCGGTGGAGTTTGGCCGTCCTGGCCCTACCGCTCTGGTCTGGCTTTGCGCCACCATGACCACGCCGGCGTGGGCCATCTCGAGCTGGTCGACGCAAGCGCCCTCTTGACCAGCTGGCGCTTCACGCTGGGCCAGAATCTGCAGGCTCTGCGCCTGCTCGACCAGTTCCGCGTAGTGTGCGACAGCGCCGTTTCCGGACGGGCGCTGGTGGACGTTCGCACGCCTATCTGCCCCCGCTGCAAGGCGCCCCTGGATCCGGACCAGGAGGAGTGCCCTGTATGCACAAAAGAGGTTCACACACCGTCCTCGACCTGGGTTTTGTTGCGGCTCTGGCGTTTTGCCCGGCCCTACCGCGGCCAGCTGGTGTTGGGCTTTGTGCTGATGCTGTTGGGTACCGCCGCCAGCCAGGTTCCTCCCTACCTCACGATTCCGCTGGTCGATGAAGTGCTGATACCGTTCCAGAACGGTCACACCATTCCCGCGACCACGGTGCTGTGGTACCTGTCGGGTCTGCTCCTGTCGGGCCTGCTGGCGTGGGGCCTGAGCTGGGCGAAAACTTACATCCTGGCGCTGGCCTCCGAGCGCATCGCCGCGGACTTGCGCACCACCACCTACGAGCACCTGCTGCGCTTGTCGCTGGAGTATTTTGGTGGCAAACGTACCGGCGACCTGCTGTCCCGGGTGGGCAGCGAAAGTGACCGTATTGCAGTCTATCTGTCACTGCACCTCACCGACTTCGCCAGCGATGTTGTCATGATCGTGATGACAGCCGCCATTCTTTTTTCGATGAATCCCTGGCTGGCCCTGATCACGCTGGTGCCACTGCCCTTTATTGGCTGGATGATCCACTTTGTGCGGTACCGCCTGCGTACCGGTTTTGAAAAGATCGACCGCGTCTGGGGAGAGGTGACCAATGTGCTGGCGGACACCATTCCTGGCATCCGGGTCGTCAAGGCTTTCGCGCAGGAGCAGCGCGAGGCCCTGCGCTTTCGTGATGCCAACAAACACAACCTGCTGGTCAACGACCGCATCAACAAGATCTGGTCGCTTTTTTCTCCCAGCGTGTCACTGCTCACCGAAATGGGTCTGCTGGTGGTCTGGGGCTTCGGGATCTGGCAGGTGGCCAAGGGTGACATCACGGTCGGTATGCTGCTGGCGGCCATTGCCTATATCGGACGCTTTTATGGGCGGCTCGATTCCATGAGCCGGATTGTTTCTGTCACCCAGAAATCGGCTTCGGCGGCCAAGCGTATTTTCGACATTCTTGACCACGTCTCCAGCGTACCCGAGCCGCAAAGGCCGGTGCACGTGGGCAAACTGCAGGGCCGCATTGAAGTGCGCGATGTGGCCTTTCGCTACGGCAACCGCGAGGTCAACCGCAGCATCAATCTGACCATAGCGCCGGGCGAAATGATCGGTCTGGTGGGGCACAGTGGTTCCGGCAAGAGCACTCTGGTCAATCTGATCTGCCGTTTTTACGATGTGTCCGAAGGCGCCATCCTGGTGGATGGCGTTGACATCCGTTCCTATGCCATCGCCGATTACCGAAAAAACATCGGTCTGGTGCTGCAGGAACCTTTCCTCTTTTTCGGCACCATTGCCGAAAACATTGCGTACGGAAAGCCCGATGCATCGCGCTCCGACATCATTGCGGCTGCCCGTGCCGCCCATGCCCACGAGTTTATTCTGCGCCTGCCCCAGGGTTACGATTCGATGGTGGGCGAGCGTGGACAGGGACTCTCCGGCGGGGAGCGTCAGCGCATTTCGATTGCGCGTGCGTTGCTGATCGATCCCCGAATTCTCATACTCGACGAAGCCACGTCGTCGGTGGATTCGGAGACCGAGAAGGAAATCCAGAAGGCCCTGGAAAACCTGGTGCAGGGCCGTACCACGATTGCGATCGCCCACCGCCTCTCGACCCTTCACCGGGCTGATCGCCTGGTGGTGCTGGACCGGGGGCGGGTGGTGGAAGAGGGCACCCACGACGCCCTCATGGCACGCGAGGGCGCCTATTTCAGCCTGTACCAGGCCCAGGCCCGCAACATCGATGTGGAGAGTGCCGCTGGCCCCTCCAACCACGCCTGAATGCAATGCAGTCTATGAGCATCCCCACCACCTTGGAGAGCCAACCGTTGCACCTTGAAAAGGATCCATTCGGTCAGCTGGTGCTATTGCGCCCGTCCGGCGAGCGCGTGCAAGGGGTAGTTCCGGTGCGCGCTTTTCCGATCCAATCCCCGGACGACGGTGTTTCGCTGGTGAGCCAGGAGGGCCATGAGGTGGCCTGGATCGAACGGCTCAGCAGCCTCGCCCCGGAGGTGCAGGCCTTGATCCGTCAGGAGCTGGGCTCCCGCGAGTTCATGCCTGTCATTGAGAAGATCCTGGCGGTGAGCAGCTTGTCCACCCCCTGCACCTGGAGGGTCCGGACCGACCGTGGCAATACCGAGTTCCTGCTGCGCGGCGACGAGGATATCCGCCGTATCGGCAAAGACCACGCCCTGCTGGTCGCCGATGCCCACGGCATCCAATACCTGGTGCGCGACCAGTTGGCGCTCGACGCGGCCAGCAGGAAGATCCTGGACCGTTTTCTTTGAGGTCTGGGGCTCCGGATGCCAGCCACCGCGGGAGCGTGAGGCACAGAACGCCGCTGCGCAACGGCGGACCAAGCTTGTCTTGAGCCAGGTCAAAGGGTGCACAAGGCAGTCGGCGCAGACTGGGCCTTCATTGCCCTTTGGGAGTTGTCGATGCACTACAAACATCTGTTGGGAATCTCTCCGGTTTTGGCCGCCGGGGCCGCAGGGGCGCAGCCTTATGGGCCGGGCATGATGTGGGGCGATGGCTGGTACATCCACGGCGCCGCACACTTTGTGTGGTGGAGCCTGGTTGTCATTGTGGTTGGGGTGTTGCTCTATCGAAGGCGTGCCGGTTCGGAGGGCGGGAAAGCGGACCGCTCCATCATTATTCTGCGCGAGCGCTACGCCCGCGGCGAGATCAGCAAGGCCGAGTATGACGCCTGCAAACGTGACCTCATGGATTAGTGCGTATGGGTGATGGACCCAGAGACCGAAACTGGGTCTACCTTGCCTGGGCGCCTTATTTTTCGGACGGGTTGAGTTCCAGCAGGGCTGTCGAAAGGTCGGCCACTGTCAGCGCGTCCATGGTCCCGTTGTCCGGGCCTTCGCCCTGCGCCAGGCGTTCGGCCTGAATTTCGATGCTGCGCTCGAACAGGTTGCGGACAAAGCGGGCGTTGTCGCTGGTGCGGCCCGCCGCGAACAAGGACTGAAAGTTTTCCAGAAGGTATTCCCGCGCAGGGGCATCCAGCGCGTATTCGGCTGCATGGCAAAAGGTTTCGAAGATGCCCAGCAGTTCGTCCGGGGCGTAGTCGTCAAACGCAATGTAGTGGTTAAAGCGCGACCGCAGGCCCGGGTTGGCTTCGATGAAGTGCTGCATCGGCTCTGTGTACCCCGCCACGATCACCACCAGCTCATTGCGGTGGTCCTCCATCATCTTGAGCAGGGTATCGATCACCTCTGCACCAAAGTCATGGGCGTTGTCGCTGGTCGTCAGCGCATAGGCTTCATCAATGAACAGCACGCCACCCAGCGCCGATTCCACCACCTCCCGCGTCTTGATTGCTGATTGACCCACGAAGCCTGCGACCAGCCCGGAGCGGTCAACCTCCACGATGTGGTTGGAAGGGATGATGCCCAGGCCAAAGTAGAGGTCGGCAATGATGCGTGCCACCAGGGTCTTGCCGGTGCCCGGATTTCCGGTAAACACCAGGTGTTGCGAAAAACCTGCAGGTACCGTGCTGCCGGTCTTGGCGCGCGCCCGCTGCAGGCGCACGAAGGCAAAGAGCCGGTTCACCTGCTGCTTGACCTGCCGCAGCCCTGCCAGGCTCTTGAGCTTTTGCAAAGACTGGTCGTAGCGGACCCGCATGTCGTCGTTGTCTGCCAGCTTTTCCCCGAGGGCGCTTTCCACGTCCACAGGCAGGAGGGTCTGCAGGTCGGTCTTGTCCGCCTGCACCAGCGCAAGCACACGCTGGGCCTGCGCTTCGATCATTTTCTCAAACAAATTGCGCACATACCGGGCGTTGCTGAAGTGCGCACGCTGCAACTGGATTTCACGCTGGAAAATAGCCCGCAGCCCGTGGTGCGTGGACTTGTCCAGCAGGTAGGAGTGCTGGGAGCAGAAATTCAGCAATATCTGGAGCAACTCGGCCGGGGTGTAGTCGGGGAAGTGGATGTAGCGGTTAAATCGCGACGCCAGACCCGGATTGGCCTGGAGGAAATCTTGCATCTCGGTGGTGTAGCCGGCCACAATCACGACCAAATCGTCGCGATGGTCCTCCATCATCTTCAGCAGCGTTTCTATGGCTTCCTTGCCAAAGTCCTGGGTGCCGGAGCGGGCCAGGGCGTAGGCTTCATCCACAAACAAAATACCGCCCAGCGCGGACTCCACGACAGCGCGCGTCTTGAGTGCCGTCTGGCCAATGTAGGGAGCGACCAGGCCCGAACGGTCGGTCTCCACAATCTTGCTGGACTTGAGCAGGCCCAGACGCTCGTACATTCCGGCGATGACGCGGGCGATGGATGTCTTTCCGGTGCCGGGGTTGCCCAGAAAAACCAGGTGGCGCGAGGGCCAGTGGGGTACCCGCAGTCCCTGCTGCGCCCGCAGCTTCTGCACCTGGATGTAGCTGGCTTGCCGGAAGACTTCCTGGCGCACCACCTCCAGACCGACGAAGCCGCGCATTGCCTCGTCCAGGTACGCAGTCATCGACAGGTCGCTGGGAACCGAGGGGCCACTGACCGTCCTGGACCTGGCGCGCCGTTCGTTGAGACTGGCGAGGCGCGCACTGCCCTGCGCGAAGTCCTGGCGGGATGCCACCTCGTACCAGTGCCGGGCCTGGGCCAGGTCCTGTGGCACACCCAGCCCATTTTCATAAAGCCAGCCCAGGTTGCTGCAGGCCTCGGCATATTCCTTGTCCGCAGCACGCTGGTTCCAATAGGCGCAACGCGCGAGATCGGCCGCAACGCCCATTCCGTGCTCGTAGGCCAGTGCCAGGGCACACTGCGCCTCCGGCATATCCTGATCTGCCGCCATCTGGTACCAGCGCACCGCTTCGCCAGGGTTCACGGGCAAGCCCCGTCCGTTGGCGTGGGCAAATGCCAGGTTGTACTGCGCAAAGGCGTCGCCCTGCGCAGCGGCGCGCCCAAACCAGCGCGCACCCTCAGCTTCGTCCGCAGGAACACCCGAACCGGTGGCGTAGTGGTAACCCAGTTGCCGTTGCGCTGGCGCGTCTCCCGCTTCGGCCGCGATGCGAAGCCGGCGGATACCCTCCGCGACATGCTTGGCAAGGCCGCGGCCATTCAGGTAAGCAAAAGCCAGGTTGCGCTGCGCCTCGGCGTGGCCACTGTCCGCTGCCAGCCGGAACCAGTGCGCCGCTTGCACCTCGTCCTTGTCGCTTCCCTTGGAAAAGCGCCGCCCCAGTTGGAATTGGGCCTGGTGGTCCGGCGGCAAAAAAAAATCGCCCTGTGCGAGTTTTCGCAATTCCTGAACCGACAGGGAGTCGTAGCGCGGTTGCATGGCGTGGTGCCCGGTCAATGGAATGGCGTGTGCGGAGGTCCAGGGCGCAATGTACTGCAACTGCCCACGCAGGCCTGCAACGGCTCAGACTTCGAGGTTGTCAATCAGCCGTGTCGTACCCAGGCGTGCTGCGGCCAGCACCACCACCGCATCGCCAGCGGCTGGCGGCTGCAGGTCGCTTTGCCGGCGCGCGCAGACATAGTCTGCGTGCCAGCCTGCAGCGCTGAGCGTTTGCTGCGCCTGCGCTTCCAGCGCTGCATAGTCGGTGCGGCCTGCACGCAACGCTGTCGCGAAAGCCGCCAGAGTACGCGGCAACAGCACCGCCTGTTCGCGCTCGCGGGTACTCAGGTAGCCGTTGCGCGAGGACAGGGCCAGGCCATCCGCGTCACGCAGGGTATCGACGCCAACGACATTGACGGGCATGGCGAACTGCCGCACCATCTGGCGGATCACCATCAGCTGTTGGTAGTCTTTTTTCCCAAACACGGCGGCGCGTGCCTGGGTGCAGGCCAGCAGTTTGAGGACCACCGTGCACACCCCTTCGAAGAATCCGGGGCGGAAGTGGCCTTCCAGTATGGATGCCAGCGCCGGCGGCGCTTGCACCTTGAAGCTCTGGGGTTCGGGATACAACTCGGACTCCGCGGGCGCAAAGACGATGTCGCAGCCGGCAGCCTCGAGTTGGGCGCAGTCGGTATCCAGGGTTCGGGGGTAACGGTCAAAGTCCTCATTCGGTCCGAACTGGAGCCGGTTGACAAAGATGGTCGCCAGGGTCACATCGCCCAAGGTCCTGGCCTGGTGCACCAGGGC
>Ga0007791_10000088_pt1 | contig 22753 bp, 25 predicted proteins | sample CryBogmetaGMA05M_FD_60368 | JGI IMG/M metagenome (GOLD analysis project Ga0007791, IMG submission 60368) | Freshwater microbial communities from Crystal Bog, Wisconsin, USA - MA0.5M | ecosystem: Environmental > Aquatic > Freshwater > Lake | place: Crystal Bog, Wisconsin, USA | collected 2009-07-06 | reverse complement strand
ATTGCGCCCGATGCAGTAAACGCGGCGGACCGGAAACACTTCGTCGCTGCCACCACGATTCCGATCGTCGGCAGCGACGAAGTGTTTCCGGTCCGCCGCGTTTACTGCATCGGGCGCAATTACGCTGCACACTCCCGGGAAATGGGGTCAGACCCCACGCGCGAGCCGCCCTTTTTCTTCCAGAAACCGACCGACGCGATCCAGTATGTGGCTGCCGGCACGGTCGCCGACCACCCCTACCCCAGCCTGACCAAAAATTACCATTACGAGGCGGAACTGGTGGCAGCCATCGGCGTGGGCGGACGCGACATTCCGGTGGACCGGGCACTGCAGCATGTATACGGCTATACGCTGGGGCTGGACATGACACGGCGCGACTTGCAACGCGCTCTGGGCGATGAGAAGAAGCCCTGGGAAATCGGCAAGAGTTTTGACCGGTCAGCGCCCATTGGCGCTGTGCACCGCCTGGCGCAGACGGGACATTTCACCCAGGGTGCCATCTGGCTCAAGGTCAACGGTGTGGTGAAGCAAAGCGCCAACCTGAACCAGATGATCTGGTCCGTGGCCGAACAGATCAGCAAGCTGTCACAAGCGTTTGAACTCTTTCCCGGCGACATCATTTACTCCGGCACGCCGGAAAATGTGGGGCCAGTGGTGCGCGGCGACGTCATTGCCATGCACATCGACGGTTTGCCTGACCTGAGCGTCAAGATCGTCTAGCAGGGTGCAGGACCGGTACGGTCCTGCGTTGGGGAAGCAGCAGGCCTGCCAAGGGGCGCAGAACCTGCCGCAGGGCGCGTCAGGCCTTTTTGGCGTAAGCGCTGCACCAGCCAGCCGCAGCGACCTGCTTGCCGGCAAACAGGGGGCATCCGCCAGCCTTGTCACCAGCTTTGCCCTGGAACAGGGCGCAGCTGCTGCATTGCTGGCCGGCGGCGTATTTGGGGAACTTGGTCTTGTCGGTCTTGGTGCCATCGGCCTTGTAACCCAGCGCGACCGCTTGCGGGTCGGTATCGGCCACCATGGCGGCCTGCGCAAATGCGGAGCCTGCGACCAGGGCGCTGCCGCCCAGGCTGACTTGAACCATAAACTCGCGGCGATTTGACATGACAGTATTTCCTGAAAGTAGTTGAAACGCGGCAGTATAGCCACGTATACCTGCATTGTTGCGCAGCGGCGGGGCAGGCGCCGTCTTGCTGGTCCAATACCCCATGAAAGCAGTCAATTGTTCGGCCAGCACCGCATCAGGGGGCAGGATTGCGCAAGGCGACCACTGCGCTGCGCAGGTCGGCCGCCCAGGCCCTGCGGTCCCGGCCGCCGCAGCGCTGCGCCTCACCGAAGCGCACCACCGCCTGCAGATGGGGGGCGCGCAAGGTGCGCCAGACCGAGGCCACCAGCGTGTCGTCACCGATATAGCAAGGGGCCAGACTGGTCTGGCCGCGCCCGTCTGAAAACTGCAGCGCCAGCGGCTGCACCGGCGCATCCACGGCAATCGCCGCCTGCAGCAGATTGGCATGAAACGGCAGCACCACACTGCCATCCCCGGTGGTGCCTTCCGGAAACACGGCCAGTACATCGCCGGCGTCCAGCCGCTCGGCCATGTGGTGCACCACGCGCATGGCCGAGCGCGCCGAGGTCCGCTCAATAAAGAGCGTGTCGGCGCCCGCCGCCAGAAAGCCGACCACCGGCCAGTGGCGTACATCGCTTTTGGAAACGAAGCGGCAGTGGCGTGTGGCGTGGATCACGATGATGTCCAACCAGGAGATGTGGTTGGCCACCAGCAGCACCGGACCGGCTGCGGGCGGCACCCCCTCCACTACCAAATCGATAGCAAGATGCCCAAGCATCGCAAGGGCCCAGGCCTGGATACGGTCTTCCCGCCGGGTTTGCGTCAGGCGCGGAAATACAGCCCACAGGGTCCACATGCCGGCCAGCAGGTGGGCCAGCACGCCCAGCAGCCGCCAAGACGCCACGATGCTGCGCATCCGGACCTTTGCCGCTCAGGCGCGGTAGGCCAGATGGCCACCCACCAGGGTGGCGCGCACTTGGCCGGGCAATTCAAGGCCGCCAAATGGCGTGTTGCGGCCCTGGCTGCGCAGCGCAGCCGGGTCCACCGTCCAGAGCGCACCGGGGTCGAACACACACAGGTCGGCCACGCCGCCAAGGCGCAGCTGGCCGATGTCCCCCGCCAGCGGGCCCAGCGCCGGGCCGATCACGCCGGCACTGCGGCTGGTGATGGTGGCCAGGGCCGCGCCCAGGGGCACGCCACAGTCGGCGGCCCATTTGAGCGTCAGGCTCAGCAGCAGCTCCAGGCCCGTGGCACCGGGCTCGCTTTCGGCAAAGGGCAGCGCCTTGGCATCTTCGTTGACCGGTGCGTGGTCGGAGACCAGGGCGTCGATGGTGCCGTCGGCCAGCGCCGCGCGCAGAGCATCCCGGTCGCGCTGCTGGCGCAGCGGCGGCGTCAAACGCATGCGGCTGTCAAAAAAACCGATGTCCATGTCGGTGAGGTGCAGCGAGTTGATGCTGACATCGCAGCTCACCGGCAGACCTTCCGCCTTGGCCTGGCGCACCAGCGCGACCCCGGCCGCGCTGCTGATACGGCACAGGTGCACCCGGGCCCGGGTGGCGCGGACCAGCTCAAAAATGGTGTGCAGGGCAATGGTTTCGGCCACCACCGGCACGCCGCTCAAGCCCATGCGGGTGGCCAGTGGGCCGCTGGCGGCCACCCCTTTGCCCAAATGCAGCTCCTGCGGCCGCAGCCAGACGGTCAGCCCGAAGCTGCTGGCGTACTGCAGCGCGCGCTGCATCACCTGGGTGTTGGCCAGCGGCACCTCGGCCTGGCCAAAGCCGACACAGCCGGCCTGCGTCAGCGCCACCATTTCGGTCAGGATTTCGCCGTCCAAGCCGCGCGTCAGCGCTCCGATGGGGAACACGCGCGACTGGTGCAGGCGCTCCGAGCGGTAGCGCAGCATCTCGACCAGCCCGGGCACATCGAGCACCGGCTCGGTGTCGGGCGGACAGACCAGGCTGGTCACGCCGCCGGCCACAGCCGCTGCCAATTCCGACACCAGTTTGCCCTCGTGCTCGTGGCCGGGCTCGCGCAGGCGCACCGACAAATCCACCAGGCCGGGCGCAACCACACAGCCCTCCGCCGGCAGCACGGTGGCTGCGTCAAAACCCGCGGGAACGGCGCCGATGGCCAGAATCCGCCCCTGGGCGATGGCCACATCGGCAAGGCGGTCGGTCTGCGTGGCCGGGTCGATCACGCGCGCACCGCGGATCAGGATATTGGGCAGGTCCATGGCTTGCGTCCCGGGTTCAGGCCTCGTTGCCGGCCACGATGCTCATCAGGGCCATGCGCACGGCGATGCCGAAGGTCACTTGGGGCAGGATCACGCTCTGGCGGCCATCCACCACGGCCGAGTCAATCTCGACGCCACGGTTGATCGGGCCCGGGTGCATCACGATGGCATCGGGCTTGGCCAGTTGCAGCTTTTCCGGCGTCAGCCCGAAGGTCTTGAAAAATTCATGCATGGATGGCAGCAGCGCGCCGCTCATGCGCTCGTTTTGCAGCCGCAGCATGATGATCACATCGCAATCGCGGATGCCTTCTTCGAGCGTGTGGCAGACGCGCACCCCCATGGGCGCCATGTCCGCCGGCACCAGGGTCTTGGGTCCGACCACCCGGACCTCGGCACAGCCCAGCGTGGTGAGCGCGTGGATATCAGAGCGGGCCACGCGGGAATGCAGCACATCCCCCACGATGGCGACGGTCAGGTTGGCAAAGTCTTTTTTGTAATGCCGGATGGTGTACATGTCCAGCAGGCCCTGGGTCGGGTGGGCGTGGCGCCCGTCGCCGGCATTGATGACGTGCACATGGGGCGCAACATGCTGGGCAATCAGGTAGGGTGCGCCAGACTCGCTGTGGCGCACCACGAACATGTCGGCGGCCATGGCGCTCAGGTTGGCGATGGTATCGAGCAAGGACTCGCCCTTGGACGCACTGGAGCGGGCGATGTCGAGGTTGATCACATCCGCCGACAGGCGTGTGGCGGCAATTTCGAAGGTGGTGCGGGTCCGGGTGGAGTTTTCAAAAAACAGGTTGAACACACTTTTTCCGCGCAGCAACGGCACTTTTTTGACTTCGCGGTCGTTGACCGATACGAAGTTGGCCGCCGTATCCAGGATGTGGGTCAGGATGCTCTTGGGCAGCCCCTCCACCGACAACAGGTGGATCAGTTCGCCATGCTGGTTGAGCTGGGGATTGCGGGGGTGGCGCACCGCTACTGCTCCCGCACGTCAAAGCTGAAGCGGCCGTCGTCCGCCCGCGCCAGCGCCAGCGACTGCGCGGGCGACAGCACGATACGGGCTGCAGCAAAGTCGGCCTGCACCGGCAATTCGCGGCCGCCCCGGTCGACCAGCACCGCCAGACGAACGCTGTCTGGCCGCCCATAGTCGAACAGTTCGTTAATCACGGCACGGATGGTGCGTCCGGTGTAGAGCACATCATCGAGCAACAGGATATGGGCGCCGTTCACATCGAAGGGCAATGTCGTCTGGCCGCCGGCCGACAGGCCGCGGCGGGCAAAGTCGTCGCGGTGCATCGCTGAGGAAATGGTGCCGACCTTGCCGCCGAGCTGCAGATCGCCTTGCAGCCGCTCTGCCAGCCAGGCCCCACCGGACGTGATGCCCACCAGGTGGGTGCCCTCGGTCCTGAGTTGCTGCACGCCGTGCAGCAGTTCGCGGTACAGCGCTTCGGCATCCAGGGCCAGGGTGCTCACGGCGCGCTCCTCAAGAATTGCTCCAGGATGATGCAGGCCGATGCCGCATCCGCGTCCCGGGCGCCGCTGGCCAGGGCCTCGGTGGTGCTGTAGCGCTCGTCCACCTCGAACACCGGCAGGCCAAAGCGCCCATGCAACTGGCGCCCGAATTTGCGGGCCCGGGTGGTGTTTTCGTGCGCGGCGCCATCGGGGTGGTAGGGGATGCCGACCACGATGGCGTCGGGCTGCCATTCCTGGATGCACTGTGCAATTTGTGCAAATCGCGCATCGCCCTGGGCCTGGATCGAACCCTGGGGCTGGGCGGTGCCCAGCAGCCGGTTACCGACAGCCACACCCGTGCGCTTTTCCCCATAATCGAATGCCATGAAAGTTTGCAGCGATGGTGCCACGCCAGGTGCCGGGCTGCCGGGCTGTGCCCCAGTCATGCGCGACCCGCCTGCGCGGAAATCATCCAGGATTCCAGCCCTAGCAATGCCAGCGCCCGGTCATACCGCTGGGCCACGGGCGTGTCAAAGATGACGGCCGGATCGGCATCTACCGTCAGCCAGCTGTTCTCCCCCAGTTCGGTCTCCAGCTGTCCCTCGCCCCAGGCCGAGTAGCCCAGCGAAACCAGCACGCGCCGCGGTCCGGCACCATGCGACAGGGCCTCGAGCACATCCTTGGAGGTGGTCATCTCCAGACCGCCGGGGATGGTCATGGTGGAAGCGTACAGGGGATCGTCCCTGCCGCCCTCACCCTGAAACACCGATTCATGCAGCACAAAGCCGCGCTCCACCTGCACCGGACCGCCCTGAAATACCGGGCTAGCGCTGAGGTCGGAGCGGGTCAGGGGCAGGTCCACTTTGTCGAACAAAGCGCCCATCTTGATGTCGGCCGGCTTGTTGATCACCAGGCCCAAGGCACCGCGCGGACTGTGCTCACAGACAAAGACCACACTCTTGCCAAAGATCGCGTCTTCCAACCCAGGCATGGCGATCAAAAAATGGTTGGTGAGGTTGAAGGGTGCAGAATCGCCGGACATATTTTCATTCTAGCGGCACACATGACACAGCATTTTGAAACCGGCCTGGTGTGGTTTCGCCGGGACCTGCGGGTGCAGGACAACCACGCCCTGACCGCCGCGCTGCAGTGCTGCGACCAGGTGTTTTGCGTGTTCGTCTTTGACAGCGACATCCTCGATCCCCTGCCCCGGCAAGACCGGCGGGTGGAATTCATCCGCGAATCGCTGGTCGAACTCGATGCCAACCTGCGCCAGTGGGCGGGCAAGGCCGGGGCCGGGCTGATCGTGTTGCAGGGCCGCGCCAGCGATGCAATCGCCCGGCTGGCAGCCGGACTGCAGGCCCAGGCCGTGTTTGCCGCCCGGGACTATGAGCCGCGCGCCATCGCCCGCGACACGCAGACGCAACAACTGCTGGCCGGCCAGGCAGCGCAACTGGTGCTGGTCAAGGACCATGTCATCTGGGAGCAGCGCGAGATCCTCACCCAGGCTGGCAAGCCCTACGGCGTGTTCACCCCCTACTTGCGCGCCTGGCTGGCCCGGCTCGCAGAGCAGCCACAGACGCCCACGGACAGCCGCTCGCTGGGCCAGGCGCTGGCGCAGCGCCCGGCGCACCTGGCCAGGCCGGTGCCCACGCTGCAGGACATCGGCTTTGCCAGCAGCAACCTGCAGCAGTTGCCCATTGCCACCGGCGAATCGGGTGCCGCCCGCCTGCTCGATGATTTTGTCCCGCGCATGGACCGCTACGACGAGACCCGCAACTTCCCCGGGGTGCGGGGACCGAGCTACCTGAGCGTGCACCTGCGGTTTGGCACGGTGTCCATCCGCCGGCTGGTTGCTCAGGCATTGCATCAGCGGGAAAGCGGCAGCGCGGGTGCGGCAACCTGGCTGCAGGAGCTGGTCTGGCGCGACTTTTACTTCCAGATCCTGGCCAACTTTCCCCAGGTGGCCCAGGGTGCCTTCAAGCCGGAATACGATGCAATTGCCTGGGAACAGGGGGACCATGCGCGGCAGCTGTTTGGCGCTTGGTGCGAGGGACGCACCGGCTACCCGCTGGTCGACGCCGCCATGCTCCAGCTCAACCAGAGCGGCTATATGCACAACCGCCTGCGCATGGTGGCCGGCAGCTTTCTGGTCAAGCACCTGGGCCTGGACTGGCGCTGGGGCGAGGCCTACTTTGCCGAAAAACTCAACGACTTTGACCTGTCTGCCAACAACGGCGGCTGGCAGTGGGTCAGCTCCAGCGGCTGTGATGCCCAGCCCTACTTCCGGATCTTCAACCCGGTGACGCAAAGCGAAAAGTTCGATGCCCAGGGAAGTTTCATCCGGCGCTACCTGCCGGCACTGCAGCCGCTCGGCAACAAGGCGATCCATGCCCCGTGGGCAGCCCGGCCGCTGGAACTTGCCGCTGCCGGGCTGGTGCTCGGTCGGGACTATCCGCTACCGGTCGTCGACCATGCGCAGGCCCGCGCACGCACCCTGGAACGCTACAGCGTGGTGCGCAAGGTAGCGCCAGCGGCAGACGCGCGGGACTAGATCTGGACCAGTTCGAAATCTTCCTTGCGTGCGCCGCATTCCGGACAGGTCCAGTTCATGGGCACATCGGCCCACAGGGTGCCGGGGGCAATCCCGTGCTCGGGCGCACCCAGGGCCTCGTCGTAGATCCAGCCACAAATCAGGCACATGTAGGTTTTGGTATCAGTCACAGCGAAAAAGCCTTGGAATAGAATGCAACGGTGGGTCGAAGATGCACCGGCGCACGCACGCCGAACATCCTTCCCTGAGCCCTATTCTGCCTGATGACACCCCCCAAAAAGGGCCCCGAGATGCCCACTTCCGAGATTTTCGGGTCTGACCAGGAGGGTGCGGATGACGGGCCAGCGGCCTGCGTGCTGGTGTTCAATGCCAACGACCCCAGCGGCGCTGGCGGCCTGGCGGCCGACCTGATGGCCATCGCGTCGGTGGGCGCCCACGCGCTGTGCATCTGCACCGGCGCTTACGCGCGTGACACCTCCGAAGTGTTTGACCACTTTGCCATGGACGATGAAGCCGTGTCTGAGCAGGCCCGCATGATCCTCGAAGATGTGGCGGTGCAGGCCATCAAAGTCGGCTTCGTCGGCAGCCCGGAAAATGTCAGCGCCGTGGCCGAAGTGGCATCGGATTATTCCGACGTGCCGCTGATTGCCTATATGCCCGACCTGTCGTGGTGGCGCGAGGACCAGATTGACCAGTACCAGGACGCCTGCACCGAATTGCTATTGCCGCAGGCCACGGTGCTGGTGGGCAACCACAGCACCCTGTCGCGCTGGCTGCTGCCGGACTGGAGCGCCGAACGCAGCCCCACCGCCCGGGACATCGCCCGCGCTGCCAATACCCACGGTGTGGCCTACACCCTGGTCACCGGCATTCCGCTACCCGAGCAGCACATTGACAATGTGCTGGCCTCGCCCACGGCGGTACTGTGCTCGTACCAGTTTGAACGCTTTGAGGCGGTGTTTTCCGGCGCCGGTGAGACCCTGTCGGCGGCGCTGACGGCACTGATTGCCAGCGAGACCGAACTGACCGAGTCGGTATCCGAGGCCCTGAGTTACCTGGACCGCTGCCTGGGCAGCGGCTTTCGGCCCGGCATGGGCAACGTCCTGCCCGACCGCCTGTTCTGGGCCCAGCCGGAAGACGACAGCGACGAAGAAGAAGCGCCTGAATCCCATTTCGAAATTTCGCCCAATGACACACGCCACTGAGACCACCATGCCCGCTACTGCTGACCGCAACCAGACCCTGTTTGATCGTGCCCGCCAGGTGATTCCTGGCGGCGTGAATTCGCCCGTGCGCGCCTTCAAGGCCGTAGGCGGAACACCACGCTTTGTGGCGCGTGCCCAGGGGGCCTATTTCTGGGATGCCAACAACAAGCGCTACATCGACTACATCGGCTCCTGGGGGCCGATGATCCTGGGGCACGGCCACCCGGCGGTGGTAGAGGCGGTGCAAAAAGCCATTGGCGACGGCTTCTCTTATGGCGCCCCGACCGAGCGCGAAGTAGAACTCGCGGAAGCCATTCTGGCGCGGGTGCCGAGCATGGACATGGTCCGGCTGGTGAGCTCGGGCACCGAGGCGGCAATGAGCGCAATCCGGGTGGCGCGCGGCGCAACAGGCCGCAGCAAGCTGATCAAATTTGAAGGCTGCTACCACGGGCACGCCGACGCGCTACTGGTCAAGGCTGGCTCCGGCCTGGCCACCTTCGGCAACCCGACCAGCGCCGGCGTGCCGCCCGAAGTGGTGCAGCACACGCTGGTGCTGGAGTACAACAACCTGGAGCAACTCGAACAAGCCTTTGCGCTGCACGGCCCCGAACTGGCTTGCCTGATGATTGAACCGATTGCCGGCAACATGAACTTCGTGCGGGCGTCGGTGCCCTTCATGAAGCGCTGCCGCGAACTGTGCACACAGCACGGCGCCCTGCTGGTGTTTGACGAGGTGATGACTGGCTTTCGGGTCGCCCTGGGCAGTGCGCAGAGTGTGTATGCGCGCGACATCGCGGGTTTCGAGCCGGACATGACCGTGCTGGGCAAGGTGATTGGCGGCGGCATGCCACTGGCGGCCTTTGGCGGCAAGCGCGCACTGATGGAACAGCTCGCGCCGCTAGGCCCGGTCTACCAGGCCGGCACCCTGTCAGGCAATCCGGTGGCCACCGCCTGTGGGCTGGCCACGTTGCAGGAGATCGGCAAGCCCGGCTTTTATGAGGCGCTCAGCCACAAGACCCAGAACCTGATCGCCGGGCTGGCGGATGCCGCCACGCGTGCGGGTGTGCCGTTTTGCGGCGACAGCGAAGGGGGCATGTTTGGATTCTTTCTGTTTGACGCCCTGCCGCAAAACTATGCCAAGGTGATGACCACCGATAGCACCCGGTTCAACCTCCTGTTCCACGGCATGCTGGACCGTGGCGTCTACTTTGCACCCGCCCTGTACGAGGCCGGCTTCATGAGCGCAGCGCACAGCGACGCGGACATTGCCGAGACAGTGGCTGCCGCCGGCGACATCTTCCGCGCGCTGTAGCGGCTTCCCCCTGGCACGGCCGGGCCTGAGCCCGGCTAACACCCTAGCGTGAGGAAATCGTTGCGCCGGCGTTGCCGACCGCTATGTACAGACTGGGCGAACCTCGCAGGGCACGCAGGTCGCTGCCAATGCCCGTGGCCGCAGTGCGGGAGGTCCAGGTCAGGCCATCAGGACTGGTCCAGGCCGTACCCGCCGCGCCGACCACCAGAAACTGGCTGGCATCGGCATTGACGGCCAGCAAGTCCGTCGCCGGGGTCAGCGTCTGCGCCGTCCAGGTAACGCCATCGCTGCTTTTGGTCACGGCGCCGCCCCGGCCCACCGCCATGTAGACACCACCGGCGGTCACCGCCACACCGGTCAGGTCGCTGCCCGACACACCGGACACACCGGCGGTCCAGTTGAGGCCGTCGGTACTCGTCAAGAGTGCTCCCGCCTGCCCTACCGCTATCCAGCGGCCACTGGCGCCGTAAACCACGCCATACAGGTTCGCGGTGAAGCCGCCGGGTACGGTTGCCGCATTCCAGCTGTTCCCATTGGTACTGACCCGGATCTGGCCAGCATCGCCCACCGCCACCACCGAGGTGCCATCGCTGGCCAGCGCGTTCAGCGGCACGGACACGGCGGTTGTTGCGCCCGTCCAAGTCGCCAGATCAGTGCTGTGCAGCACGTTGTTCGTGCCATTGGCACCGACAACAAAGAATTGGCCCAGGGCATAGAGGGCGGCTCTGAAGTCCACGCCCAGCGCGGTGGCAGCCGAACTCCAACCGACGCCGTCGGTCGACTTGTACACCATGCCGGCATCGCCTGCCGCCACGTAATTCAGGGATGCATCACTGGCAGCGCCGTAGGCCAGGCCAGCCAGATTGCTGCTGCCGCTGCCTGTGCCTGGAGACCAGCTGGCGCCAGCCATCCGGGGCACTGCCGACACCGAAGGCGTCTGCGCGCCGCCAGGTCCACCATCGGTTCGGGCGTTCATCGCAAAGGAATAGGTCACGCCATTGGTCAGCCCGGTAATCACGTAGGGCGAACTGATGTTCGTGGCCCACATGTGTCCGGTCGAGGGGTGGCTCATGTCAATGGGGGTAGCGGTTGCGGCATACAGCAGCCAGTACTGCACGTTGGTCTGGGGCTGCCAGGTGATGGTGACCTGCCCGTTCCCCGGTGTGACCGTAATGCCGCCGGCCGGCGGGGATGCGGAACTCCCGGTGCCGCCGCAGGCCGCCAGCAGCAGTGACAGGACCAGGGCCAGGATTTTCGACGGCAGTGAGGAGAGGGTCATGGAATCACTCGTATCTAAGGAACGGATGTTACGCTGCGCGGGCAGGCACTGGCATCGGGGCAGAGGCTCAATGCCGGAAGTGGCGAATGCCGGTGTAGACCATCGCCACACCGCGTTCATTGGCGGCGGCGATCACCTCGTCGTCGCGCATCGAGCCGCCCGGCTGGATGATGCAGTTGGCGCCGGCATCCACCACCACATCGAGGCCATCGCGAAACGGAAAAAAGGCATCGCTGGCGACCACGGTTCCCGTGAGCGACAGCCCGGCGTGCGCGGCCTTGATGCTGGCGATGCGCGCCGAGTCCAGCCGGCTCATCTGGCCGGCTCCGACCCCCATGGTCATGCCGTCCTTGCAAAACACAATCGCGTTGGATTTGACGTACTTGGCAACCTTCCAGGCAAACATCAGGTCCTGCATTTGGGCCGCCGTGGGCTGCAGGGTGGTGACCACCTTCAGGTCCGACAGGGCGAGTTGGTGGCTGTCGGCCGTCTGCAGCAACAGGCCCGAGCCGATGCGCTTCATATCCAGGGCGTTGCCGGCGGCAGCGCCTCCGGCGGTGGCCGGCAGGTCAATTTGCAGCACCCGCACATTGGCCTTGGCCGCCAATACCGCCAGCGCCGCCGGGGTGTAGGCCGGCGCCATCAGCACTTCGACAAACTGCTTCGAAATTTGTAGCGCCACATCCTCATCCAGCGGGCAGTTGAAGGCAATAATGCCGCCAAACGCCGAGGTCGGGTCGGTGGCAAAGGCCTTGTTATAGGCGGCCAACGCATCGGCGCCCAGCGCCACGCCGCAGGGGTTGGCGTGCTTGACGATGACGCAGGCCGGCGTATCGAAGCCCTTGACGCATTCCCAGGCGGCGTCGGCATCGGCAATGTTGTTGTAGCTGAGCTCCTTGCCCTGCAGCTGGCTGGCGGTCACCAGAGAACCAGTGGCGGGCTGCAGGTCCCGGTACAGCGCTGCCTGCTGGTGCGCATTTTCACCGTAGCGCAGTTCCTGCACCTTGGCAAAGCGCGGATTGGCCTGGGCAGGAAACAGGTCCAGCGCCGGCACTTGGCCAGGCGCTACGCCCTCACCCCACCGGACGGCGGAAAGATAGTCGCTGATGGCACCATCATAGGCGCTGATCCGGTTGAAGGCGGCAACAGCTAATGCAAAACGGGTTTTTTCACTCACCCGACCGGCCGCCTGCAATTCGGCCACTACGCCGGCGTATTGCGTGGCATCGGTGAGCACCGCCACGTCTTTCCAGTTCTTGGCGGCGCTGCGAACCATGGCCGGGCCGCCGATGTCGATGTTCTCGATGGCGTCGTCCAGCGTACAGCCCGCCCGGGCCACCGTCGCTTCGAAGGGGTAAAGGTTCACCACCAGCACATCAATGGTGTCGATGCCATGCGCCGCCAGCGCCGCCATGTGCGCCGGCACGTCGCGGCGCGCCAGCAAGCCGCCATGCACACGCGGGTGCAGCGTCTTGACGCGGCCGTCCAGCATTTCCGGAAAGCCCGTCATTTCCGCCACCTCGGTGACTGGCAGCCCGTTCTCGGCCAGCAGCTTGGCGGTACCGCCCGTGGAGAGCAGCCGGATGCCCTTCTGGTGCAGTGCGGCAGCGAGTTCGAGAATTCCGGTCTTGTCGGAAACGGAGATCAACGCATTCATGGTTTTTCCTGCTTCACGAGTTTGTGTTCCACCAGTTTCTTGCGCAAGGTATTGCGGTTCAGGCCCAGCCAGCCCGCCGCCCGCGACTGGTTGTGGTCGGCACGCGCCATCACCACTTGCAGCAGGGGCCTTTCCACCACGCGCACCAGCATGTCATGCAGGCTGTCGGGCTCGGTACCGTCGAGATCACGGAAATACTCTTCCAGGCTGGTGCGCACGCATTCTTCTAACTGGCTCTTGCTCATACGGTCTCTTCTATCGGTGCATTGTCGGCCGGACGCCTTGCATTGCTTCGCGCCGGCAGCCGGTCCATGGCCTCGTTCAGGCCATCGAGGTAGTGTTCGACGGCACGCACCTGGCCGGTACTGTCGTCGATCAGGTACATCCGCGCCCGGAACGCTTCCCCCCCGGGCAGGTCGCGCACATACCAGCCAATGTGTTTGCGCGCCGAGCGCACGCCGATGAACTCGTCATACAGGCTGTAGTGGTCGTGCAAGTGCTCCACCAGCAAGCGCCTGACTTCGCTGACCAGGGGCGGGGCGAGGTGCGTGCCATGCGCCAGAAAATGCGCAATTTCGCGGAATATCCAGGGTGCGCCCTGGGCGGCGCGGCCGATCATCACCGCATCGGCGCCCGTGGCACGCAGCACCGCCGCCGCTTTTTCCGGGCTGTCGATATCGCCGTTGGCCACCACCGGAATGCGCAGCGCGGCCTTGACAGCGGCAATGGTCTCGTACTCGGCGAGGCCCCGGTAGCCCTGCTCCCGCGTGCGGCCATGCACCGCCACCATGCTGACGCCCGCTTCCTGGGCGGCCTGGGCCAGCACCACGGCATTCTTGTGGCTCTGGCACCAGCCAGTGCGCATCTTGAGCGTCACCGGCACGTTGCGCGCGGCGCAGACCCGCACCACGGCTTCCACGATGTCGATGGCCAGGGGCTCGTTTTGCATCAGTGCCGAACCGGCCCACTTGTTGCAGACCTTTTTTGCCGGGCAGCCCATGTTGATGTCGATGATCTGGGCACCACGGTCGATGTTGTAGGCCGCAGCCTCGGCCATCATGGGCGCATCGGTGCCGGCAATCTGCACTGCAATCGGGCCGGACTCGCCCTCGTGGTTGGCGCGGCGCGAGGTCTTGAGAGTGTTCCAGAGGTCGCGGCGCGAAGTGACCATCTCGCTGACCGCGTAGCCGGCACCCAGGCGCTTGCACAGGCGGCGAAACGGCCGGTCGGTCACCCCCGCCATAGGCGCCACCATAAGCGAATTCGCCAACGCAAACGGACCGATGTGCATGGAAGGGTACGGGGAAAACGGTGGGGACAAGGGCATTCGCGTAAGCTAGCTGGCATTCTAACTGCTCAAAATTTCAGCAATTGAAATCGCCAACGACAGCTGGCACACCCCATGGACACCTGGATACACCCCCTCCTGGCGCTTCTGGCGCTCCCCGAGTACAGCCTGGGCACGGTGTTCGTCGTTTCCTTCATTTCGGCAACGCTGGTGCCCATGGGCTCGGAGCCGGTGGTATTCGGACTGGTGAAGCTCAACCCGGAGCTGCTCTGGCCGGTGATCCTGGTGGCCACCACCGGCAACACGCTGGGCGGAGCGGTGGACTGGTGGATGGGCTATGCCGCCTCCAAGGTCAAGAACCGGTACAGCGCGTCCGCCATGCACAACCGGGCGCTGGCGTGGCTGCACCGGCTCGGCCCCAAAGCCTGCCTGCTGGCCTGGTTGCCCGGTGTGGGCGACCCGCTGTGCGCGGTGGCCGGCTGGCTGCGCCTGCCCTTCTGGCCCTGCCTGGCGTACATGGCCATCGGCAAGTTCCTGCGCTACATCATGATGACCGGGGCGCTGCTTTGGGGGTTTGCCCTCATGACGGGACATTGACAGGCACATGCACACTTTGTGGACTGCGTGTAGTCCAAACGAGTGCCTGCCTTGAAGTTGGAAGCCGACTTTCCACACAATTTATCGACTCGCAATGTGCAGCGCTTTCGCGTCGCCGCGACCCGGATTGAATTTATTCACTGCGGCGTCTGACGCATACCCGATAGACACACCGCAAATCAATTGATAGGGAGCGGGTATTTTGAATTCGGCTCGGATCGGACCGGCCCAGGTTGCAAGTGCGCCTTGGGCGCAGGTCGCCAGACCGTGGGCATGCGCCGAAAGCATCAATGTGTTCAAGAAAATGCCCGCGTCCAAAATGGAAAACTCGTGCAGACCTTTGTGTGCAAACAAAAAGATGACCGCAGGCGCGCCGAAAAATTCAAAATTGCGCCGCATCTGACGGTTGCGTGCTGCGATATCTTTGCGTCCGATGCCCAGCACGTCGTAGAGCCCGGCGCCTGTTGCACGGCGTTGGGCTTGCAAATCTTCTGGGTAGGGAAACTGGGTTGAGAAGTCGCCATCTGGCAATCCCCGACGGGTCAATAAAATTCGCAGCTTTCCCAGAATGCCAGCGTTTTGGGCTGCCATGCCAAGATCAAAAAGCGTGCAAAGCTCCTTGGAAAGTCTGACGCGCACATCGCCCGAGGCGATGGCGATCCGGTAGGGTTGGGTATTGGACCAACTCGGCGACCAGTTTGCATCCGCCAAGACTTCATTGAGCAAGGGTTCGGGGATGGCCTGGGGCAAGAAATCTCTGACACTGCGGCGTGTGCGGATCAACTGCGACAGGGTCTCGGCGGGAGTAGACAGGGGGTCGGTCATTGCATCGAATAGGGGATTGAGGATAGGCGCTCAATGCCCGGGACTATTTTTCAAACCAGGCCAATGCATCGCGCCACAAGGGTTGCGCCTGGCGCCGGAAGTAACCCATGTGACCGATGCGCTTGAGCCCCACAGTGGCGGGATCAATGTTGACACCCTGCCAAATGTCTGCCGGATAGCCCGACATAAATGCATCGCGGGAAGCAGGCAAGGCCCACAGGTCATCGATGGCGTTCGCCGCCACGATGGGCGTGCTGACAGACCCGAACATCTCCTGCACATAGGGCATCGCCGGGTCGTCAAAAAAATACCGTGGAAATTGACACCAGTGTTTCCAGTCGCGAAACACCCCCAGTGGAAGGTCGACCCCCATGCCCAGTTTGGACCACGCGAGATAGCCCTTCCAGCGCACCAGCAATGGCCCGATGAATTTCCACAGGATCAGCACCTTGATCTGCTCTGCTTTGGGCATCCAGCCATGCCACCCAGCGCCTGTGGCGAAGGTGTAGAACTTGCTGACCTTGTTGTGATTTGGCAAAAGGCCGAACGCGTGCCCACCAAACGAGTGGCCGAGCATATAAAGCGGCGTTGCCTCTGTATGCAGGTATTCGACGGCCGCTGCCAGATCCTGATAAGCCCAGTCCAAATAGGCCATCGTGAATCCTTTGAGCGTTGCCGGTTTGGAAAGCCCAATGCCACGGTAGTCCAGCGTCAAGGTCTCATACCCTTTCGATGCGGCAAACTGCGCAAAGGCTTGGTAAAACGTCTGTGGCACACCCGTGGCGCCTGCGACGATCAGCCGCGCGCGTGCTGGCCCATCGCAGTCATAAAGAAGCGCGCTGATGGCGTATCCGTCCCCGGTCCTCAAGGCAACAGGCGTCGGACCTGTTGGGGGTTTGTTGACCAGTGCCGTCATGTCTGGTCGCCCGCGCTACCTTGCTGCAAAAGACTTGCCCGGATAAAGCCGATCAATGCCTCGGTGGTTTCACGCATGATGTCCCCGCTCTCAGCAACACGGGACTGCAAAAGCGCCCCTTCATAGGCAGACACGATGAGGGATGCGGTGGCGCGCGCGGCGGGATCGGGCATGCCGGCTACGCCAAGAACCTGCGAGATTTTGGCGCGCAGCAAGGCGAACGCGTTGTTCAAGGCGGCCCGGATTTCCACGTCCTCACCCGTTGACTCCAAGGCAATGGTCGCCAATGGACAACCTGCTTGAAATTTACTTTTCTCCAGCATCTTTTGGGCCGAGCCCATCCAAAGCGTCATGGCTTCCATCGGATCCGCCGTCCGCTGGATGAGCTTTTCCAGACTGCCGCCAAGTTGTTCTGCAACGGCCTCAATGGCCTTGACTGCCAGTTCAGATTTGCCACCCGGAAAGTGGTGGTAGAGCACGCCCTTTGGGGTTTGGGCGCTTGCGAGCAAATCGCTGATGCCAACCCCGTGGTACCCCCTGTTTCTGAGGGCATCCACCATGGCCGCGATCAAGCGGCCTCGCGTACTGGTGGAATCCGTTTCTTTTGTCATGGCGCCTGACTCTATAGACCGGTCGGTCTATTGTCAACGTCCTATTGTTGCACTTCAATGGGCGGGCAAGTAGCATGCAAAATTTAAGGCGACAACCGGCCAGAACTGCCTCGCATATCACAGGCCAGTGGCTATTTCGCACTCCAGTTCCCCAACACGGCCATGACGAAACTCACTCATGCATTGGGAAGTGAGAGTGCACATGACGTCCCCAACAAGCTTGAGAAGTTGGGCGCCAAGACCTTTGCAGCGCCGGGCTTTGAATTGCCGCTGGTCGAGGGCTGCGTCGCATGGCTTGCCTGCAAACTGATGCCGGAGCCGCACAACCAGCGAACCTACGACTTGTTCATCGGCGAGGTGCTTGGCGCATGGGCAGGCGCGCGTGTGTTTCGCGATGGCCGGTGGAACTTTGAAGATGGCCCCCTTATTTGCGCACGATTCACCATGTCGCTGGCGGACAATTTTTTGTGACTGGCGAGGTCTTTTCGGGCTGAGTTGACCCGATTCAGGCCCTTTATTCGCCCAAACCAATGTCCACTCGCGAGCAAAAAACAACATGCGCAACGGTGGCCTTGTCCGCGACGATCGAATTTCTTGGGACAGCGGGTGTGAAACTTTTTGAATTTCAAAGTCATAGGTCCATAAAAGTTTGGGCGACCGTATGGACGGCATAAGGGCTTGCCATCAGCTCGCGTACAAATCATGGGCCAACTTGGACTTTTTCATCGTTGCCTTGAACACCCTTCAGCACTGAGCGACTTTTGGTGGCTCATGCGGGGACTGCGAGCCCAACTTCCTGCCTTGAGGGTAGCGCGGTGACGATACAAGAGCGGCAATGCGCTGTATTAGCTCCTGCGATGCGGGTCGATGTTCAAGACTTTGGGTGCTCTTTCGGCGATAAGGTCGATAAAGGCGCGCAATAGTGGTGTCATGCTATGGCGTGATGGGTATGAGGCCCGCACTTCAACCGGCTCGAGCTCCCACTCTGGGAGTACCTGCAGCAAAGTTTCTGGTAATCGTTCTTGATAGCACACGAAATGTGGCGCCATGCAAATACCACAACCTTGTGTTGCTGCGTTAAGCGCTATGCCTGAAAGTGGCTACAACCGAAGTGCCTATTTCGTGGCGCTTTCGAGTACCGTAACCGGGGCTACTACAGCAGTAAAAATTCAAACCAGCGGAAAACTAATTAACTACCTAAATGCCTACAACGCGCCGCATTGGATGAATATTTACGACAATTTGGTAGCAGCCGCTTCCTACAACGACGCGGGCCCTGGGTATGCCTACGACGTCAAGCCAGGCACCCCTAACGGCACGGAAGACCGCGTCGTGTTTTTGCTTGAGATCGGCGGAAAACGGCTCAAAGTGATTGAAAGATTGATCTTGGTCTTCAACTCCACGCCGGAGTCCACGCATTGCGATGGAAAGGACTATTACGTCCGTCGAATCAGCCAAATTTCAGAAGAGTTTGCCCCTGCGCCGCTGACGTATGCAACCCTCAATCCATATCTGCTGCTGCAACAAGGATCGGATATAGGTGTCACTTACACGTTCAATGACATCCCAGGCGCAGCCGTCGCCCAAACCGCCGGCGAAGGCGCAAACGCCCAAATCACCCTAGACCCCACCGCCGCAGGCAACGGCTGGTACATCGACCCCACTCCGGTCGATAGCACCGACGACTACCTCCCCACCAGCAACCCCAACCTCTGGCAAGCCAAAGCAGGCAGTGCCGCCGACGGCAAGATGGACATGCTCAGTGTGCTGCTGCACGAATACGGCCACGCCCTGGGCCTGGAGCACAGCGCAGACGCCCGCGACTTTATGGCCACCACCCTGCAGCCCGGTGAGCGCCGCATGCCAAGCGCCGAAGAGCTAGCCCTCATGAGCCAACTGGTGGCCCAGCTCAAGGCGGACAACAGCGCAGCAGACAGCAGCGGCGCAACTAGCAACGATGCGCCGTCGTCTCCAAGCGCACCTACTTGGTGGACCTGGCTGGCGTCAACACCAACGGCGACGCGGGCACTGCGGTCAATCTGAGCTTTGACTTGATCGGCTTTGGCAGCACCGCTTCAAATATTGGCAGCCATGCCACGGTAAGCCAGGTGCGCCTGCTGGCCCTGCCGCAAACGCGGGACGACAGCCTCACTCTGGCCGAAGACACCGTGACGTTCACCTCGCTGGTGCCCACCCACTACACCATGCTGATGGCGCTGCCGGAGGACGTCAAGCAGCGCTGTGACCTGCGCGCGGTCGGCAAGCTGATGGTGTCTTCTGCACCGGCACGGCAGGAAACCAAGCGCGGCATCATGAAGCTTTTTCCCAACGGACAGCTCTATGAACTTTACGGCTCGACCGAGGCGGGTTGGGTCACCTTGCTACGTCCGCAAGAGCAATTGCGCAAGCTCGGCTCCGTCGGGCGCGAATGGGCTTGCGGCGGCGCGATCCGCATGCTCGACGAGCAGCGGCAGGAAGTTGCCGACGGCGAGGTGGGCGAACTCTTCTCACGCACCGCGTATGTGTTCGACGGCTACTGGAAGAACCCCGAAAAAACGGCCGAAGCCATGGCTGGCGCGTGGTGCTCGGTGGGCGACATGGCCCGCCGGGACGAAGACGGCTACATCTGGCTGGTTGACCGCAAGAGCAACATGATAATCAGTGGCGGTGAGAACATCTACCCATCGGAGGTCGAAGTCGTGCTGGCCCAACACCCCGGCGTGCGTGATTTGGCTGTGATTGGCGTGCCCCATGACAAATGGGGAGAAACCGTCAGAGCGGTTATCGTCCCTCACGAGGGCCACACTCTTTCGTCAGACGAGTTGCACAGCTGGTGCCGGGCGCGGCTTGCGGGGTTCAAGTGCCCGACGGGCTTTGATTTCATTTCGGAAGACCACATGCCCCGAACCGCGACGGGCAAGATACTCCACCGCGCCCTGCGTCAGCGCTACGCGGAGGTCCAGCACTGAAGGACACGCATCCTGCAGTGCAGGAAAACATAAATATTTTGTCGATCCACGCCAATGTCCCCTACTGGTCCTTTGCGGATGAGCGTAGATCCCTATCGACCATCCGCTTCCGCTGCAAAGCAGTCTTCGTCAAAGACTGCCCAACCAGGGCTCCAATTAAGGCAACAAGGCCTTGGCCGCCTCAATGCGCAGTCCCAGCGCTACCGCCGGGTCGTTCATCACGTCCATCAGAAATTGCCTGGGCTCCAGCGGCTGCGTGGCAGCGTCTGGCTGTTGTGCGGGTAGCACGGGCGGCGCAGCGCGGCGCAGCCAGTCCTGGGCCGCCTGGAACGCGGCGGACTTGATGGGTTGCAGCCCCGCAAGAACGCTGGCCTGGGCGTCGGGGCTGGGTGGCTCATCCAGCCAGGGCGATTCGGCAAAGATGGGGGCCAGGTCTGGCGCCACAAAGGCCGACCAGTAGCCCGTCGTGGGCTGTTGCCCAGGCACCTGCGGAGCCTGCGGGGCCACTGCCCCCGCCAGCGCGGGGGTGAGGCGGATGCGCTGCAGCGCCACCGCGTCCAGGTAATGCCGCCGCAGCGCCTCCAGAAAGCCGGCCCCTTCCGCCAGGGGCACGGGCTCGGCCAGAGAGAACCACAGCTGGTAGCCGTCCACGCCAGAAACGGCAATGGCGGGGGCCGGCAGGGCCAGGTCGGTTTGCACCCCGCGCCACACCCGGGACAGCAGGCTCCAGTCGGCGGGGCGTGCCAGTTCCAGAACCAACGCACGCGCCTGGCCTTCAGCCGCCGGGAACAGGCGCTCCAGTTCGGTGTGCAGTGGGTTCATGGCAATACCAGGGCGGTGGATCTGGCAGCGGCGGGCGGATTCAGGAACTGAACAGGAAGTTCATCACATCGCCATCCTTGACGACATAGTCCTTGCCCTCGGCACGCATCTTGCCCGCGTCCTTGGCGCCCTGCTCCCCCTTGTAGTGGATGTAGTCGTCAAACGCGATGGTCTGGGCCCGGATATAGCCTTTTTCGAAATCGGTGTGGATCACACCCGCCGCCTGCGGCCCTGTGTCGCCCACGTGGATGGTCCAGGCACGCACCTCTTTCACGCCGGCGGTGAAGTAGGTTTGCAGGCCCAAGAGGCTGTAGGCGGAGCGGACCAGCCGGTTCAGACCCGGCTCGGTCTGGCCGAGTTCCTCCAGAAACATCTGCCGGTCTTCGTCGCTCATCTCGCTCATTTCTGCCTCGAGCTTGGCAGAAATAGCCACCACCGGCGCGTTTTGCGCCTGCGCAAAGGCCTTGAGCCGGTCGAGCATGGGGTTGTTCTCGAAACCGTCTTCGGCGACGTTGGCAACAAACATGGCCGGCTTGGCCGTGATCAGAAAGAACTGCTTGAGCAGCGGCAGCTCTTCCTTGGCAAAGTCCAGGGTGCGCACCGGTTTGGCTTCGTTGAGCGCGGCCTGGCATTTCTCCAGGATGGCCACCAGTTTCACCGACTCCTTGTCGCCCGAGCGCGCCAGCTTGGTCACCCGGTGCAATGCCTTCTCGACCGCCGACAGGTCGGCGAGGCACAGCTCGGTCTGGATCACTTCGATGTCGGAGATCGGGTCGACTTTGCCGGCGACGTGGATCACGTTGTCGTCTTCAAAGCAGCGCACCACATTGATGGTGGCATCGGTCTCGCGGATGTGGGCCAGGAACTTGTTGCCCAGGCCCTCGCCGGTGCTGGCCCCGGCCACCAGGCCGGCAATGTCGACAAATTCCACGATCGCCGGGACGATGCGCTCGGGCACCACGATGGCGGCGAGTTGCTGCAGGCGCGGGTCTGGCACCTCCACAATGCCCACATTGGGCTCGATGGTGCAAAAGGGGTAGTTTTCCGCCGCAATGCCGGCCTTGGTCAGGGCATTGAACAGGGTCGATTTACCGACGTTGGGCAGGCCGACGATGCCGCATTTCATGGGGGTGTCCTTTGGGTGGGGGAATACGAAGTCCGGCCAGCCGGGCGACAGTGCGCGCGCGCCGGACGGGCCGTCGGGTGTTTCATTGTAATTAGCCAGGCCTGGACTTCTCCCCGAGCAGAGCTATGGGTACTGCCGACACCGTCGCACCATCCCCCTGGCGCCTAGCGCCCCAGTCGTCCCGCAGCAGTGTCGCGGCGACCCCGTGCGCGCGTCAAGTCGCCCGCCTGGCCCATCCCAAAGGCAGGCATGTTGATGTAAACGTTTTCGTAGGTGCCAGGGCCAATGGCATAGGTTTCATGCCAGATGCCCACCGAACCGCAGGCCTTGAGCTTTTGGTGGTAGGCACGCCAGGCAGGCAGGTGCACGGCATCCTGATTCTTGGAGTAGGCCAGCAGGTGGTCCACAGACCGCCAGTACTGCACCTGCATGATGGTGCGCGAGAACCAGATGTCCTGGTGCAGCAAGCCCAATTCCGGCCGGGTCTCCAGTTCGCGCAACATGCGGCCCATGGATAGCACCACCGGTAACCATTGGTGCACCTTCCATGGCTGGTTAAACCGCATGCCGATGAGGAACAGCACGAAATCACCTTCGATGGCAGCGGTCATTTTTTCGGTATGGATCATGGGCACCTCTGGGTTGAATTGCATTTGTGAGGGATACAGCGCGTAAAAGCCTGCATGCTCTACGGGGCCGCGCTATTGGCTTTGGAGGTGCTGCGATCGCGCAGACGCCATTGCGCGACCCACAGCAACAGGTGGCGGGACGCTGCGAACATCGTTGACTGCGCCCACAGCTTGTTTACCAAGCCCACCACCCGGTTCATTTCACC
>Ga0007791_10000082_pt1 | contig 23247 bp, 30 predicted proteins | sample CryBogmetaGMA05M_FD_60368 | JGI IMG/M metagenome (GOLD analysis project Ga0007791, IMG submission 60368) | Freshwater microbial communities from Crystal Bog, Wisconsin, USA - MA0.5M | ecosystem: Environmental > Aquatic > Freshwater > Lake | place: Crystal Bog, Wisconsin, USA | collected 2009-07-06 | reverse complement strand
GTTGAGTTTTGGACATGATCCTTAACAGTTGTGTGCTATAAGCCAAAATGGCTATGAATAACGGCGCACGCAAGAAAGTGCTCGACAGCTTGTTCAATCGCGCTCTCATCACACCTCTGGGCGATGAATGGTTTGTCGCGGCCGAAGGCTAAGACGCACTGGGCCTGCCGCGCCCGGGACCGATCACCGTCACGGATCCAGAGATCGAAGCCGCTGTTGCCGCCATCGAGACAAAGGCGCGCGCTGAGGCCAAGACGCCGCGCACGCGCGACAACAGCAAGCAGGCCACGGTCATCAGCATGCTCAAGCGCCCCGAGGGCGCGACCATCCCACAAATTTGCGAAGCCACCGGTTGGCAGGCACACACGGTGCGCGGCACGTTTGCCGGTGCGTTCAAGAAGAAACTTGGACTCAATCTGGTGTCAGACAAGGGCGAAGGAGACAGGGTCTATCGGATCGCTGGCTGAGCCAGATCGGCAAGCACATTGAATTGCGCGCCATCACCTGCACGAGTTGCCTCGCCGCCGGTGAAGTCCTGCCAGCGCTTGACGATCACGTCCACGTACTTCGGATCGAGTTCGATCAGTCGGGCGCGACGTCCTGATTTTTCGCAGGCAATCAGACTGGAGCCAGAGCCGCCGAACGGGTCAAGAACCAGATCGCGCGTCTTACTGCTGTTGCGCACCGCGCGCTCGACCAGCTCCACCGGCTTCATGGTCGGATGCAGGTCGTTCTTGTGCGGCTTCTTGATCTGCCACACATCACCCTGGTCGCGGGCTCCGCACCAGTAGTGCTCGGCACCATCGCGCCACCCGTACAGGATGGGCTCGTACTGGCGCTGGTAGTCGGCGCGGCCCATGGTGAGGGTGTTCTTGGCCCAAATCACGAAGGTCGACCACTTGCCACCGGCAGCGCGGAAGGCCGACTGCAAGGTGTCCAGTTCCGATGAACTCATGGCGATGTAGACCGCACCCTTGGTGACATTGAGGATGTTCTGACAAGCCACCATCAGGAAGGCACCAAAGCCGTCACCCATGTTGTCGTTCAGGATCGGGCGATTCTTGCCACGCATCTTGTCCTTTGCAGTGTTGGCGTAGTTGACGTTGTAGGGCGGATCCGTGAACGTCATGTCCACCAGTTCGTCACCCAACAGCACCTTGTAGTACTCAGCCTTGGTGGCATCGCCGCACAAAACCTTGTGATCACCGAGCAGCCAGACATCGCCAGCGCGCGAGATGGGGTTCTCGGAGACTTCCGGAACCTGATCCTCGTCGGTGAGTCCGTCAGTACTGGCGTCACCCGCAATCAGTGCATCCCATTCATCGGGACTGAAGCCGGTGATGCCTAGATCAAAGCCACCGTCTTTCAACTCGGCCAACTCAAGGCCCAGCAGTTCGTCGTCCCAGGACGCGTTCTCGCCGATCTTGTTGTCGGCCAGGATCAGCGCCCGGCGCTGGATGTCCGTCAGATGCGCCATCGGGACCACCGGAACCTCAGTCATACCAAGTTTGCGGGCAGCAAGCAGGCGTCCGTGGCCGGCAATGACATTGTTCTGTCCGTCAACCAGGATCGGTGCACCCCAGCCAAATTCGGTGATGCTGGCAGCAATCTGGGCCACCTGCGCATCGGAGTGCTGCTTGGCATTGCGGATGTAGGGAATCAACGCCGCGACCTGGCGCAATTCGATCTTGAGATCAGCCACTGGATTACGCATGGGCCAACTCCCGGACGCCCAGACGCTCGGCGGCAACATCCTCAAATGATTGGCCGGTGCCATCAAGCAAGATGGCTACATCCGGGTAGTTCTGCTGGAAGCGGCGTATCGCAACGTCCACGTACTCGGGAGCGATTTCCACCGCGCGGCAGCGGCGTTGCGTGCGCTGCGCGGCAAGCAGCGAGGTTCCCGAGCCATTGAAAGGCTCGAAAACCACCTCAGCCTTGGCGGAAAAAGCCTCCATGACATGCTCGGGCAGTGCAACCGAGAACACGGCGGGGTGGTCAATGTCCTCACCAATCTTGCCTTTGTGTCGCATGATGCGAATGACGCTGTCGGGGATGCGCATGTCCTGGGTTGGCGTGCCAGCATGGGACCAGCCCCCGACTTCGCCATCCTTCTTGCGCATGGCGGTTGACGATCCATCGGCGCGCAGGTGCGATTCCTGACCGGCGTGCTTGCAAGGCACGATCTTGTTCGGGCGACGGGCCTCCCGATTGAAATGGAAAATGAATTCGAAGCTGGGAGCCAGACGACCGTTCCAGTCACCCGGCATACCCGGCCCCTGGTCCCACACGTACCAGGCAAAGCGACGCCAGCCAGCAGACTGCATCCACTGCAGCCAGCCATCCCAATACGGAATGACTTCGTTGTCGCGGTGAATCAGGCCCAAGTTGACCAAGAGCTGAGCATTCGTTGCCAAGGGCAAGGTGGCGAACACGCCGCGCATCAAGCCATCCCAATCAACGATGCTGTCGGTGTAGTCCCTTTGGTTACCGTAGGGTGGCGATGTGAAGCACAGCGTGGCGCGGTCTATGCCCATGAGTGCTGAGATCACGTTAGCGTCAGCAGCGTCACCACAGATCAGCCGATGTTCACCAATGATCCAGATGTCACCGGCTTTGCTGACAGCATTGACCGGCGGTTCAGGCAGTTCGTCTGCGGCGTCTTCGGATGAATCCGAATCTTCTTCGCCATCCTTGGCTAGCAAGGCCTCGATCTCCGCGTCATCAAAGCCAGTCAACTCCAGGGCGAAGCCGGCATCCTGCAGTTCGGACAGTTCCAGTGACAGCAGTTCGCTGTCCCATCCGGCCCGTTCGGTCAGCTTGTTCTCGGCCAGGATAAACGCGCGCTTTTGGGTGTCGGTGAGATGGGCCAGTTCGATCACCGGCAGTTCCGTCATCTCCAGCTTGCGCGCAGCGAGGATCCGACCATGGCCTGCAATGACGCCGCGATGGCCATCGACCAAGACAGGATTGTTGAAGCCGAACTCCCGGATGCTGGCCGCGATCTGCGTGATCTGCTCATCGCTATGCGTGCGCGCATTGCGGGCATAGGGGATCAAAGTCTCGATCGGCCGATAGTGGATTTGCAGGGATGACATCAATGGACCCAGAAATGCGAAAACCCGCTGAGAGCAAGTGGCTCAGAGCGGGTTTGTGGTGTCGGTCAGCCGTGTTGCGATGCCACTTGGCACTGCTCACACGTCTGTCCAGAAGATAGCCGAAATAGTAGAGCAAAACACCCCAATGTGTTGCACGCTCAAATGGAGGCTTGCGCCGCAGATGTACGCAAGACACGCAATAGCGCCTCGCACACAAGCCAAATCCCGCCAATTCACGCTTGGGCATTCAATTGCTCAACGACGATCTGAATCGACAACTTCCAGCGCCTCCATGCCGTCGTGCGACAGCACCCGAATCGCCTGCCGATTTCGTTCCACTCGTAGTTGTCCGCACGCATCCAGACCAGATGGCGACTCTCGACCTCAAGCCACTGCACCCAGCCCATGGTCTCCAGCATCTGGTCGACGTCCTTGGGATCAGGTGGAAAGCGAATCACGCGGTCGTTGTCCGCAAAGCGCTCCCACTCCTGGCGCACGATCGGTGGCCACAGGTTGAAGTAGCCCTGGACACGGACTGGCGGCAGGCGACGACCGGTGACGACCGCCTCATGAAAGCGTGCGGCGACATCGTTGGCGGACCAGACAGTGGGGTGTTTAGCCATGCCGAGTCCTCCCGTACAAACGGTCCCCGATGATGCGAACCAGCTGGCGCTCGATCACGCCTAGCCGTTCATCTGCCTCGGAGACGACGAGGATGTGTTGCTCCTGCCAGCCGCGTTGTTTCACAACATCCAGATCAACGTGTTCGCCTTGCATGCGGCCCAGAGGCGACGGGTAATGCGCTTGTGGCGTTTTCATGTCATGCCCCCTGGGTGTCGATGGCCCAGTGCAGCAAGGCCAGGGCATCGGCTTCGTTGTCGTCTGTTACCGGATGTCCCTTGGCCCGCATGGCAGTAATGACATCGTCCTTGCCTGCATTGCCTTTGCCCGTTGCATGCTTCTTGATCGTCCCGACTGGAACGCCTTGGTACGGGACGTTGCGGTGCTCGCACCAGGTGGTGAGCGTGGCCATCAAACCGCCGTAGACGTGCGCGGCATCCACGCCGGCATGGCGGCGCACTTCCTCGAAGTACACCGCATGGATGTCGTTTGCCATGGTGTGGATTTCCGACAACCAGCGCTTGAACCGCAGGAAGCGCATGCCGCCGCCCTCAAACCGTTGTGGCTTGAGACTGACGAAGCCATGGGCGATCTGGTGATCACGCGCACGCATGGCCCACCCGGTCGTGGTGCCGAGATCGATCGCCAGAATGGTAAGCAAACCACCCGCTTGGGTGACAGGGCCGACGATGGTTCTGACAGGTTCTGACACATCGGACTCGGGATAACGTAACTTCTCTTTAGGTGCGCCCGCGCGCACGTGTAGCAAGTTAATGTTTTGGGTTGTCGGATGCGTCAGACCGTGGCTGGTGCTTGGGATTTTTGTCATGACCGGTCCCTCAGTTATCGTTGTAGGGGTAGCTTGCGCGTGGGAGGTTGGTCGGCTCCTTCAAGCCGATGCCGACAAAGCCGCGCATGCCCGAGCTGTCGCGCCATTTCTCGAAGCGGCGCGTCAAGAGCGCATCCGAGAACCGGCGCATAGAGCCCAGAAACTCGCCATTGGTCTCGGCCCACTGCTTCCAGTCGTTGAACAACTCGAACGTCAGCGCTTTTGCATTGCCATGCAAAACGCAGCGGTCCTCGATCCAGCGCCCCATGGCGTCCTCAGCCTCGAAGTACTCCTCAGTGGCATCCATGACGCTTTGCGGCTGTTTCAGGCCGGACTGCTGCCACAACAAGCAACCCTCCAGTGCCCACGCCAGAATGCCGTCGCGCTCCTGCAGCAGCTTCTCGGTAAGCTTGCCGTCGCGCCGTTCGGGCGGAATGGTCACCGTGAAAGGAATCAGATGCAGACGCCGCTTCATGGCCTCGTCCACATTGCGGATGGACGGTTTGTGGTTGCCGGCGATGACCAGCTTGAAGTGCGGCGTGTAGTCGAAAAAGTCCTGGCGCATGAAGCGCGCCGACACCTTGTCACCGCCGGTGATGGTCTTGATCTTGGATTCGTTCCAGCGCCGCGCTTGCTCGGTCTCAATCGATGCGACAAACCGTGCGCCGCGCAGACCTGCCAGATCAGTGGGATGCCGGTCCGACCGTGTTTCCATGAACGTGTCCATGGGCGCGTTGGCGGCGTAGTCACCCAGGATGGTGGCAATCACATTGACGAACACCGACTTGCCATTGGCACCCGTGCCGTACAAGAAGAACAGCGCGTGCTCGCTGGTCACCCCGGTCAGGCAGTAGCCCACCATGCGTTGAAGATAGACCATCAGTTCCGCATCGCCTCCGGTCACATCCGACAGGAAGCCGCGCCAGGTGGGGCAGTCGCCTTGCGGCACAGCAGTGCAGACCTTGGTCATCCGGTCAGCACGGTCATGCGAGCGAATGACGCCACTGCGCAGATCCACGACACCACCGGGTGTGTTCAGGAGCCAGACATCGGCATCCCAGTGTTCAGCCATGGACGCGTGCTTGGGATCACTGCGAGCGATGCGCTCGACCGCGCTGATCGTGGACGAACTGGCCAGACGCGCTCGCAGACGCGGCGTGTCAGCTTTGAACGATGCAGCCCGGCAGATGTTGCGCGACAGATGCTGGATGTAGAGCAACTGATCCGGATTCCAGCGGATCCCGGTCCACACAAGCCACTTGCCCCATTGGGCGCAGTAACGCCAGTCCTCACCGTAGCGGCGCGTGAAGGCGGTGGCCAGCCCGTCCTCGGTGGTCCAGTCGATGCCCTCGACCAGCTTGTCCTCGATGGGCGCATTGCTTTGGGCAGCCACCGGCACGCGGTCACCGGCCATCAGGAATCCGTGAACGTCAAAACCCTCGGCAATCGCATCGGCCGCATCCCATCCGTCGGGCTTTTCCGCTGGCGGATACAGGATGGCAACGGACCCAGCGCCAGCAGCCAGAATCGCCTGCGATGCGCGATCCGCGTACTCCCAACCGGGCTTGTCACGATCGGGCCAGATCAGCACGACCTTACCCTCCAGCGGTGACCAGTCGGTTTTATCGACGGGCGCGTTGGCACCGTGCATGGCCGTGGTGGCGCAAAGCCCCAAGTCGATCAAGGCCTGCGCGCACTTCTCGCCCTCGACCAGAATGATCTGGTGGGCAGCAACCAGCCCCGGCTGGTGGTACAGCGGTCGTGGGTTGGGCGGTGCCATCTTGCGGCGCTTGGCATCCCAGGGCCGGAACTCCTTGCGCCGCCCGGGTGGGTCGTACCGGTACACCACGGCGATCAAGGCTCCGCTGGCGTCCAGGTAGTCCCATTTGGCAGTCGCCTGGCCAAGATCGTCCACCGGGGCTTCGCGTTTGGCTTTGCGGGCCGGCACAGGGCTGGCACGACCGGTCAGATCGGCGGCGTATTGCAACACGCGTGCGAAATCGGTGTGCACGTCCGCAGACATATGCCGCGCCAGCAGATCGAAAATGTCGCCGCCGTCGCCGGTTGCACGGTCCGTCCACAGACCAGCCTTATCACCGTCGACCACGATTTCCAAGCTGTCGCCGGGACTGCCCAAGATGTCGCCAATATGGAACTTCCCGCGCCGGACCTTGCCCGCAGGGAAGATGGTGGAAAGCACTGATTCGAGCCGCGCCAGCAACGCAGAGCGGATCTCATTGCGCTCGGCTCCGCGATCCATCTCAATCGGCGCAGCGCAATCATTGAAATCCATGGGATCCGGATGTCCCTGCTCACTCATCGGACACCTCGCTTGCCGAAACGACGCCACAGGACATCGTGCTGCCGTACAACTGCTGCCACTGGGCAAGTTCCGAGAGCTTGAACCGCACCATCCGACCGATGCGGTAGTGCGGGATCCGCAGCTTGGTACGCTGGCGTGCGTTGGTCATGTAGTACATCGGCAGGTTCATGGTGTAAGCCGCTTCGCGGGCATCAACGAACGGCTCCCGGACCACAGGGGGATGGGGTGAAGTGGTTTTCATGGATTGGTCCTCCAGCAACGGTCTGCCCACGCGCAGAACTTGCATTCGAAATGGGTGGAATCGGTGAATGAGCGCGGCAGCAGATCACCCGCCTCACTGGCTGTGATCACGCGCGCGGCGCGATCGGACATGCGCTGCGCCAGCGCCGCGTCAAACGGGATCAGTTCGGCGTAGATCTCCATCGTGTCGGCATTGACAGCGGTGAATAGCGCCGGGTGTTCGTGCAACTCGAGGTAGCTCTGGTACAGCGCGATCTGCGCGGCATAGATGGGCTTGGAGACAGCCAGCTTGTGTTTTTCAACATCACGCCAGGACTTGGCACCGAGACACTTGTTCTCCCACAGAGACGGATATGCAAAGCCTTCAGGCCCGGCAATCAGCACGCCATCCACATGGCCACGCAGGCGACCGCCTGCCACAGAGAAGCCAAACTGATGGCCGTTGGCGTCTTCGGTCTTGAGGTGAAAGCCAGCCATGCGCAGCCATCGAATCGCCATATCCTCGGTGCGATGGCCGCGCTCGAAGATGCGCAGCAGTCGCCCGGAGAAGCCTTTGCCATGGTCCACCGGTGCTTTGGCGTACTCGTACTGCAGTTGTCGCTCGCACGCGGCTCCCAGACGCGAGGCACCCAGGTACTCGCGCGATGGAGTTGCGTCGCGCTCGGCTTCCAGAGCCTGGTCGACCAGTTCCTGGAGTCGCCCCGAGAGACTGGCCGATGAGTTGAAATCAATCATGGTTTCGTCTCCCATGGCAGGTCGTCCACCATGTCGGCAAACGGGTTCTCGGACAGCGGTGGCACGGACTCGCGGATCGGGTCATTGACTACCTTCACGCTGGGCATGCGCACGCTCGGGTATTTGGTGCGCTCGTGTTGCGCTGCCATCTCGTCGACATAGGCTGTGACGATGGCTTCAATCACCGACAGCGCTTCCGCTTCCGAGTACGCCCCAAGGGGCTTATCGAAACCGATCGCACTGGCCGCTTCACCGAAGAACTTCAGGCACATGCGCATGGCGGCCTTTTCCAGAGGCGTGGCATCAACCATGGCCACCTCCGGTGGAAGACCCTGGTCCAGCGCCCGGGTCCAGGACCCGTACAGCTTGTGAAACGCGTCCTGGCAGCGGCGTGAGCAAAACACCCAGTCGATTGGGTAGCGCCGGGGGTCGCCCACCCGGTGCCGGTTCTCGGTGTGCCCGTATCCGCGCGCTTGACGTGAGCAGACCCAACATTTCATGGCGGGCCTTCATTACTGTGCCCACGACGGTTTGCCGGTAGCAGACGGTTGGGCTGTACGTGCAGGTGTGGCGAATGCTGGCGTTGCCTGTGCCGGTGCGCCGGAGTTGCCGCCACCTGCCGGACCCTTGGCCACCCCGCCCGTCAACGCCGCGTAGTCCTTGTGGTCGGGTTCGATGGCGAGCTTGACCACGTTGCGGTCTTCACCCTTGGCATCTTTTTCAACATCCACCCGGGCGATGAACTCGATGCCGTCCAGGTCTGCAAAGCTGTTGATCCGGCGCGCGGCCGCAGCCTGCGGCGTATTGTCCTGTGGGTGGACATTGCGTGAGCTGTTGAGCGCAGCGCGAATGAAACTGCGCCCCATCTGGCCCCAGGTCGGGCCCTTCTTGGAGTGCAGTCCGACGTTCGACCACATCTTACGTTTGGCAAACGGGCCACCAGTGACCACGAATTCACATGCGAGGTACACCGCGCCCGTGTCAAAGGACTCTGTGGCGTAACCGCCGGTCCAACCCTGGCTGTGGTCGTCATGGCCCCCGGGTTTGATGGTCATGCGCAGCGGCACGATCGTGCCCTTGGGGATCAGATCGAAGGCACCGTGCTGGGCTTCGGCGTCGTTGAAATCGTTCCAGTTGCTGGAGGTGTTGGCGTTCATGATGGATCCTTAAATTGATGGGTTTTGCTGTGCGGGTGCGACTGGGTCGGGCTTGTGGCCCAGGCACTTGGCGATGAGTCGTCCGAGGTGGGGCTCCTCGATGGCGTCCAGGCGACCGCTGCGGTCCTTGGACGGGAACCCGAACGGGTTGTCGGCGCGGGTGACAAAGCCCCGGTAGTTGGTGCCGTCGTCGGCTTTGAGAATGGCCAGCGTCACGACCTCGTCGAGCACACCGGGCAACTCCAGCGCGGTCTTGCTGCCTTCCAGTTGCAACTGGTAAAAGCGCCGGTTGAAGTCGTCAGTCTTCTCTTCCAGGATGGCGACGTAGATGACATGCTTGTCACGGACATGCTGAAGGTGCGTGAGCGCGGTGATCATTTCCTGCCCCAGCTGGCCATACGCCCCCCGGTTGTCGGGCTTGCCGGTCTTCTCGCTGAAGGCCTGCGGCTGGGTCTTGCACCAGGCAAAGCACAAGCGTGAGAGCACGGTCAGGCTGTCAACAAAGTAGGTGTCGTACTTGGCCAGTTGCGCCGGGTCACCAAACTTGGTGCAGACATGCTCGAAGTGGGCTTGCGAAAAAGCCTGGTCAGCGCTGGCGGTGGGCATGGGCCCGGCCAGGAACACCACCAGATCGCGGAACTCCGGCCAGGTGCGCGGACGCACCGTGTCGCCGGGCCAATCGCGCACGGACAAGTCGCCGGCCTCAAGATCCACAAAGAGCGTGCTGTCTGATGGCAGTGTGCGCAGCTGGGAGGTTTTGCCCACACCTGCAGGGCCAACCAGTGCGACTTTGGCGCTGTGGCGCTCCTTGAGCCGTTCTTCGGCGGAGATGATTGGCAGTGCCATCACGCCACCTCGCGGATCAGATCGGTCACTGCCGGGTTCCAGAGAATCTGGTAGCCGGAATGCCCGTTGCGCGAAAACGGCAGCGCTTCTGCCCACTGCTGGCCCGCCTCGGTCAGTTCCCACCCATCGCGGTCGTTCTTGAACTGAAAGCCCAAGGACTGCAGCCGGGTGTTGATGGCGCGTGCCGACATGCCGACGCGTTCACCGACCTGGGTGGGGTTCAAACTGCAGATCGGCTCGTTGGCCGCAGGCAGCACCTTGCGCAGGGAGTCGACTGCCAGCCCGGTGTTCTCATGGATCACGGTGAGCGTCGCCGCCATGGCGATGCCGGGCTTCACGCCCGGGACACGGGCAATGGCCTCGCCGATGGACAGGATGGCGTTGACCTTGTCCTGCGTTGGCGCTGGCAATGCGGCAGCTGAGCCGACTGACGTATATGACCCGGTCTTGCGGATGGACGGCAGCACCTCGTGGGTGACCCACCGCTTGAAGCGTTTGGCCTCGGGCTTGCGGCTGCCAAGTACCAGATTGAACAGGCCGGACTCGTTCACGACGGTCATGTCCTGCGGTCCACCAGGGGTGTGAATTGAATTCACCCCCTTCTCGTCATCGTCAAGACGCTCCAGCGCCTTCCGATCAAGGCTCAGGGTAGACAACACGTCGGCTGCGACAAACATCGGTTCGCCGTTTTCACCGAGGCAGACACGAACGTTGCTGGACTCAAAGTTGAAGGCAACGAGCTGATTCATTTCGTCACCTCCACAGCGATCTCTGCGACCGTGTCCTGGCCAAGGCAGCCGTGGTCACGAGCAAGCGTGTAGAGGCTTTCCAGCGCGCTGCGGCGGCGGTGGATGGCACTGCCCTCGGCGCTCAAGGTCTGGATGGAGAACGCCACTTCGTCCAGGGTGGCATCGAGCAGCGGCTTTTCGACGCTGTTGCCGTATTGGTCCTGGTAACGCAGGGTGGTGACCAGGTGCTCGCCAGCGTAAGAGCCGAGCTTGACCTGCAGGGATTGATGCAAAGTTGGGGTTTTCATTCGAGGTTTTCCTGTACGAGGGCGAGCCGGTAGCTCGGTTTTCCGGGTTTGACGGTGCGTGCTGGCGCGAATTGCTCTCTGAGTGCAGGTGGCCAGTTGTTGAAGCGGTTCTCTGGAACCGAGTAGTCGGTGTCGATGTAGTCCGCGACCTTGTCGCCGGCGGCCGCGATGCGTGCGGCAGTGGCTGCCAACTGCGCTTGGTCCCACGTCACCTTCTTGGGCAGATCAACGGTGATGCGCAGTTCACCGTCATTGAGGTGGCAGACGCCAAAGTCGCGACCGTTGGCCAGTCGCGCTGCTTGCGCCTGCGCGGCGTAGCGCTGATCTAGCGCGGTGTGCATGCGATCCAGCACCGCCTTGACCATCGACTGCAGACTGAGCAGGTTGATGTGCGCTTCTTGCAAATGCGCGTGGGGCAGCGCAGCAATTTGCGCTACGCTCATTTCGGCAAGCGGCATGGCCTGCTCGATGTGGACAGGTGAGGCGTGAGAAGTTGTCATGTTCTCGTCCTCACTTGGCTGCACGTTCGGACGTGGAGACGTGCAACGCGCTGTGCTCGTACTCGGTCACCACTTCCAGCGGATAGGTCACCCGCTTGGAGAGCTTGAGATAGTGCGGGCCGCGTCCTTCGGAGCGCCAGCGTTGCAACGTCTTCGGGCTCACACCCCAGCGCTGCGCCAGTTCGTTTTCAGAGAGCACGCGCCGCTCGTGCGGTGCCACCGGTGCGGCCATCGCCAGAGTGGCAGATGGACCGCGATTTGCTGATGTTGATTGCAGCATTGATACCCCTTTCAGTAAGGTGAGGAACAACGCTGCTATTGAAAAATTTGGGTGGCGAACTGTTAAGGAACTGGCTGGCGAACCAGTGGGTAAGTTCGAGTTCGCCAGTGACCGCAGAAACGAAAACGGCGAGCCGCAGTGGCTCGCCGTCTTGTGAAGATGGATGGTTAAATCAGGATGTCACTTTTGCCGCGCACGGCATGGCATAGGTGCCAGCGCGTTGATTAGACTTGACCAGTTCTCGGTACGCGCGCAGTGGCCCCTCGTATTTGGGATCCCCCTTGTTCTTGGTCTTGACCTTGAACACATCGATGGGCTTATCGCTTGTTAGGCCGGCGCGCGACATCACGCTGTGTGCTTCCTGCTCCTGCCCACCAAAGTGCCAGAACGCACCAAACACGGATGCATGCGCTTCTGACAGGCCAATTGGCGCAGATTCGCCCGGCAGATGCACCCACCTGAAGTCGGCAGAGAATGGCCCGTTCACCGCCTCAATGACTTCGGGATGAACAGCAGCATCGGCCACAGCCCCAGGTTCCATAAAGCTGATGTTGCCGCCATAGAGCGTGAAGCGTTCTTCCAGCGGCAGCCACCCGGCAGCGCCAGCAAGAGGATCATCATCAACATCGCGCAGTGGCTTGGGCGTGATCAGCCAAGGTACCGCCGCGCTGCGCGTGCGCGCCATGAGCGATGGCTGCAGCAGCAACAGATCCAGGCTGCGAGACAGGATGACAGGTCGACGCTGATATGTGCCTAGTCGCCACACGCCGTTAACCAAAGAGACTGCGCCTTGCTGCGCAGGCACGTTGAGCGCTCCGCGCAGTTTGCGGATCAGCCAGTCAGGATCGAACAACCACGCTTGCCGATCAACTGCATCCATGGCCACGGATCCGCAGTCGGGGCACAAACAAGCCAGACCGGTCACGGATTGAACGACCTGGCCACGATGCAACTGGCAGTAGGGGCATAGCACGTACCTGAGATCCAATTGGTGCTGCTTCACCGCGCGAATTTCTCCCAGCGAAACCAGCGCCCCGCGCTCAGGGTCGGACAGCGCAGACTCGAGTGTCGGCTCCTCGTTGCCAAAGAGCCGACACACAAGCGCCCAGGTTGTCGCGTTACTGGCCTTGCTCAATTGCGCGCTCGTCCACCAGTTCCGGGCGATCCCCGGCCATATCAGCCTGCGCATACAGGGTCTGCTTTTCATGCAGGATGCCGATCTGCACCAAGTAGCCCTCCAACTGGGCGCGCAGTTTTTCGTCGAACTTGTGCAGGTTCAGACGACCACGCCGTGTCACTTCCACGGTCACAACGGGACTGCGCTGTTTGCCTGGGGGTGGCGCGTAGTACAGGTTGATAGTGGCTGCGGTCACCAGCCAGTGCCGCGCCAGCGGATTGTCATGCTCGAATTTCTCGGCAATTAATTCCGTGACGCATTCATGCTGGCTGCTGGCCATCGCTGTGAACTCGGCCTTGAGGTGGGTGTCTGGACTCATCAAGGTGATGGACTTGACCTGCAGCGACACAAAGCCGTCGGCGGCTGCCTGCGGCACTTGAAAGCCCAACTTCAAGGTCGACAGGTCCAGCGTTGGCGGTTTGATCCGCTGCGCCGCCACATCCACACCCAGCAGATGCAGTGCGAAGGTGTGGGCCAACATCTCATGGTATTTCGCGCCACCGCGAATCAAGGTGCGGACCACGCCGGTGGCGTCCGAGTACTCCAGGGTCATGTGGATATTCGGGCTGCCGACACGGCGGTGCAGTGTAGTGCCGTCAAACTCCAGCCGCATCATGGCCAGATCCTTGGCGTGCACCCTGACGAGCTGCGTGCCCTGCGCACGGTCCAGCAGGTGCGCAACGCAAACCTCGCCACAACCGAGTTCCTTTTGGTAGAAACCCTTGATGGCATCGCCGAACGCCGTCATGGATGCCGCGTCGCGGTGCACCGGAACCTTGATTCCAAGGTCGTGCTGCTGCGCGTGCTGGGTATGGCTGTCGACATACTCCATCTCCGCTGCCTGCTCAAACAGGTCCATGTGGTGGACGAACAGCCAAAACGCCCGGTGGATGTCGCTCTGGCAACCGATCAAACTGACCAGGGCAGCGCCGTTTGCTGCAGTTGCCTGGAACATTGCCTGCTTGCCGCGAGGGTGCGCGAGTTGGGTGCTCACATGCAATCCGGCCACCACTTTGTCCCGCACCCCGATGTCGGGGTAGGTCTGGATCGCCTCGATCAGCCGGTTCGTGGTGGCTGGATCGTCCGTCCAATCAAAGTCGGGCGGGAACGCCATGCCCTGGTTGTGGAGGTAAGTGCGCAGCGTCGCGTCGACTGGCAGGTTGAGCAGCGCATCAGCGTAGGTCAGTTTCATACTCGGTCCTTTCAGGATGTCGTCGTTGGACTGAAGACCGGTACCTTGCGGTGCTGCCGTCGGCGACTGGTTACACAAAATAGGCCATGTACCGTAAAAAGTCATGTAGAACGATACAAGGCCGATTGTACGCCCGCACGCCCGCCTGTCAATTAACATGGCACTTGTTCATTGAATTGGCTCTTTCTGCTATACTTTCTTGCTATTTCAAGTGTGATTACGCAAATGCCAAGTCCTTTCGGAATACGGTTACGGCAATTACGTGAAGCCAAGGGCCTCACGCTCCAGCAAGTAGCCGACGCTGCCGGCTGCAGCAAGGGTTATGTCTGGGAACTGGAAATGCGCGAGGGTCAGCGCCCCACCGCCGAGCGCCTGAACGCCATCGGCAAGTTGCTTGGTGTGAAGGTGGAGGACTTGCTGGGCGAACCCATCGGTGAAGTCACGCCGGCCAGCGGCGCTGATGTGGCTTTTTTCCGGGAATACGCTGGGATGAGTGAAGACGAGAAGAAACGCTACCGGGACGCCATGAAGCTGATGTTTGGCAGCAAGGGTTCCGACGCGGAGGGCGCTTGAGCGACGCGGCACCTCTGAACAGTTTCAAGGCTGCCGCCAAGATACTGACCTGGCTGGATGCCATGGGCAGTCTCACCTTGCCCATAGATCTGAATCTGGTAAGGCAGATGCTGCCGGACACCCCATTTGGCCGTGGAACATCCATCAAGGAGCCGGCCCACCTGACCTGGAATGCCAGCGAGGGCGCGCTGGTGCGCAATCCGGAAAATCACGCCGAGTGGGGAATTTTCGTAAACCCGAAGGCTCGTGCCGAGCGCAGACGGTTCACCGTGGCACACGAACTGGGGCATTTCGTTCTGCACCGCGCTACCCAGGCGACGTTCAACTGCGACAAGGAGAGCGTGTACACCGGGATCGACACGCTCAAGGCAATCGAGCGCGAGACCGACGACTTCGCCAGCAACCTGCTGATGCCCGGCAATATGCTGCGCGACCGTATTGATGGCAAACGCATCGACATCCATCTGCTCGGCGCTCTGGCTGAGGAATTCGGCGTGTCGCTCGAGGCAATGTGCATCCGCTTGGTCAAATACACCGAGCAGCGCGCCGTCCTGGTTTACTGGGACAACGGATTTTTGAAGTACCAATGGCCCAGTGGCGAGGCCCGGCGCACGCGCGTTCGGCTGCGAAAAACTGCGGATCCGCAGGAACCACTGCTTGGCACACTGGCAGCCGATGAGGAAATCGCGCAGGAGTGGGATGGCGTGGACATGCCAGCCAGTGCATGGTGCACAAGTGAAGCCAGCGACATACGCCTGAGAGAACTCAAGCACACTTACGCCGACGGCAATCGGATCCTGTCATTGCTGATGCTGGAATCGGCTCCGCCGCGCACCTACCATGCCAGCGGTTGGGAGGATGAGGAAACGCGCGACACATTCGATCGGTTCATCGACAACGGACAGTTTCCGGTGCGATGAAAACGTGCCAGGAACGCACATTCTCCGATGCCCCGTTTCGGGCAGTCTTACCGCGCCGTCCAACTACCTGATATCAAACATCATCGACAGATGCAGCCCGAATATCTTGCCCGTCTCAGTGAGCCACTCCAACATTTCATCCTTGAAGTGGAGAAAGGTGCGGGCGTTGACATCAACGTTATTCTCGCCATCAAGCAAAACGATGGCGGAACTACAGGTCAGGGCAAACTCGCTGTCGTCATCAACGCCCAAAGCGTTCAACTCTTTGCACCAACCAATGGATACTTCCCCGAAGGGGGCGTTCGCCATGAAGTGCTGCATGTGCAGCGGTTTCATGTCGAGGGAGTTCCAAAGCTGTCTTTAGCCGATAGTGAAGATTGGGATAGAAGTTTTTCTGATGCGCTGGGCGACCTCGACAATGCCATCGAGCACGTAGTCATCGTTCCTGTGGAACTTCAATTTCATCCAGAGCGACGCGATCATTGGGAGGCCGTGATGCGGAATGTCAGTTTGGGCCTTCCCGATGTACCAGAGGGCGAGCGACGCCTTGCGGTCTGTCTTCACTGGACATTCCTGCGCCATGTCCTACCTGACTCGCCCCTGGTTGAGATCGTAAAAATTTTTGCGCAAAAGCATGCGTTGCTGGAAATGGCCGACCACTTTGCCGATCAGTTCATATCTGCAGCGGCTAGCAAGGAGGAGCTTGTGCGCCTCATTTTTCTCACGTTTCCCGAAATCCCGAAAAGTCGCGCGGCGTTGGAATACATCAACAGCATGACGGGAACTTGCCAGAAGCCAATTCCATAGATCGAATACGGCAAGCAATCCGCGCCGTCAATTTTCGATGGACTGTTTTCGGTACAGCATCTCATTCCACCTCGGTCGCGCGCTAAAACGAGTTACTCCGACAGGGTTCGACCCATAGCATGAATGGCAGTTTTCCATCTGGAGCGCCACCCATGTCAAATGTCGAATCACCCTTACCCGCGCATCGCCTGACGCGCGAAATTCAGCCCCGACATCCGCACCGGGAAATCGCCGAACTACTGGCCTCAGCGATAGTGCGGGCACGTCTCAAAAGCATGCAGCCTTTTGTCGACACCGAGAGCGAAGTTAGCCTTGGCTTTACTGCCAACCAGCGCGTCAATGCGAACCCGTCTTACACCGAAGGAGTTCAAGAATGACGACGCAAGCAACCACGACCATCGCGCAAATAGCGCAGCTACCCAACCTGCCCATGGAAAGCCTTTGGGCATTGTGGGACGAGTTTTTTGACCGCCGACCTGGCCACCACCATCGCACCTATCTCGAAAGCCGGATCGCCTACAAATTGCAGGAGCGTGCATTTGGCGGCCTGTCCAGTCACGTCCGGGCCAAGCTGGAAAAAATCGGTGAGACCGGCGAGGTGCCAGGCCACAAGCGGCGCGCCGAAAGCGATCTTGCTCCGGGCACGACCCTGGTGCGCGAGTACGACGGCGTCACTTACCGGGTCAAGGTGATGGACGACGGTCGCTTCGAACTCAACGGCCGCCCGTATAAAAGTCTGTCCAAAGTGGCCCGCGAAATCACCGGGACGGTGTATTCCGGTCCTGTGTTTTTCGGCCTTAAGCCCTCCAGCCGTGAACGAAAGGCGGCACTGGTATGAAAACGACCGCAACACGTACGCCGGCACTGGTCCCGAAAAAGCGCTGCGCCATTTACACGCGCAAGTCCACCGATGAGGGACTGGAACAGGAGTACAACAGCCTGGAGGCCCAACGCGACTCGGCGCTGGCATTCATCAGTAGTCAGCGACATGAGGGATGGATTGCCGCCGCCGATGGCTACGACGACGGCGGATTCTCCGGCGGCAACACCAATCGGCCCGCACTCAAGCGCCTTCTGGCGGACGTCGAAGACGGGCGCATCGATGTGGTGGTGGTCTACAAAATTGACCGGCTATCTCGATCGCTGTCCGACTTTGCCCAGATGGTTGATCTGTTCGATGCACGTGGCGTCACCTTCGTATCGGTGACACAGCAGTTCAACACCACGACCAGCATGGGCCGATTGACGCTGAACATTCTCCTGTCATTTGCCCAGTTCGAGCGCGAAGTCACTGGCGAGCGGATCCGCGACAAGATTTCGGCCAGCAAGGCCAAGGGAATGTGGATGGGAGGTACTCCGCCCCTGGGCTACGACGTGCGGGAACGGAAACTCGTGATCAACGAATCCGAGGCCGCGTTGGTCAGGGACATTTTTGCGCGGTATGCCGAAACCGGATCCGCCGCGCAACTCGTGCGCGAATTGAAGATCGAGGGACACACCACAAAGGTGTGGGTCGCGCAAAACGGTCGCCGCCACGATGGAAAGGTCATCGACCAGCAGTGCTTGTTCACCATGCTGCGCAACCGCCTCTACCTTGGGGAGATCACGCACAAAGGCCAATCCTTCCCCGGCCAGCACGAACCCATCGTTTCCGCTGATTTGTGGGCGGCGGTGCACGCATTTGTTGATGGCCGCAAGCAGGGGCCTCGCACTCGGTACATAAAGGAACCCGCGCTGCTAACGGGCCTCCTGTACGCGCCCGATGGTCAGCGCATGCTGCCTACCTACACCCAGAAGAAAAACGGAAAGCGGTACCGCTACTACGTGCCCTACCTGGAAAAGCGGCAATCGGCGGGTGCGACCTACGATCCTACGCAGCCCAACATAGGACCGCTGCCAGCCTTGGAAATCGAAACTGCCGTGCTGGCGCAGGTGCACAAGGCATTGCAGGAACCCGAGATGATCATTGGCGTCTGGCAGGCCGGCATGGCTCTGCGGGAACGACAAGAAATGGACGAGCCTGCAGTGCTGTTGGCTATGCGTCAGATGAGCGTGGTGTGGGAGAACCTGTTCCCCATTGAGCAAAACCGGATCATGCGATTGCTTATTGATCGGGTCCAACTGCACGAGGATGGGTTGGACATCATCTGGCAGGAGGATAGTTGGCAACGGTTCTGTCGTGAACTTGAGCGCCACCAGTTCGTGGCAGAGCAACGCGCACCGAGTGACGAGGAGACTGTGTGATGAGCACCTCCGAAAAGCGCACACGCGAGACGCCAGCGGCACGCCGTGTAGTAGTCACGCCATCGGGCAAGCCAAGGGATTTCGAACTTGGCGGACGGTCGGTGACGTTCGTACCGCTGACCATCAAGCGACGCCATTCCAGCAAGTTGATCGTGCCGCCAGCAGGTGAGAAGTTTGTGAGGACAACGTCCACATTCGATCTGCCCTTGATCCGCACCATTGGCAAGGCCTTCTACTGGCAGAAAATGATCGACACCGGCGAGGTGGCCAACGCAACGGAACTGGCGCGCCGCTTCAGGCTTGAGCCTGGATGGGTCAGCGAAGTGCTCAGGATGACCCGCTTGGCACCTGACATCATTCGGGCGGTGCTAGACGGCCGACAGCCTCGTCATCTCAACCTACATGCGCTCCGTGGCCGGCAGGCGGAGGTGCCGCTGGATTGGGATGAGCAGCGTAGGCTGTTTGGGTTTGCGGAATCGCGCTGATTGCTAAAGATCTACAAAACTATATTCAGCATTCAGATGCTGACGCAATACAGTTCGGATATGCTCGATTTTCGTGGCAACGACCACTTCTGGATCGTCATGAGCGGCCCACAGAACACCACATACTCTTGCTTTAGTGGCGTCCCACGGTTCGCCTAGAGAATGGCAAGAAAGATACTTCGTGTCCCAGAGCAAGCTTCCACTCATCCCCTTCGGATTTGGCAGATCTTCCTCGATTGCCCCGGGTGCGCGCTTTGCAGAAGATGGGTAATGAACCATTACGTGCTTGGCAGAATCGAACATTGCGACATCGACGTGCAAACCACTGTCTTGTTGGGAAGCCATTGGAAGTCCTAGCATGACCAACGGACCGTCAAACCAGTTGTATCGCACCTTCGCGTCTGTGATGACGTCGTGCCTCTTTGCCAGAGTCCCTTGATAACCAAACCAGAACAGAATCTCGCCCTCTTGTGGGCAAAAGTTCTGATCTAGAACTGATGTCGTCAGTAGTTCGCGATTGGGACCACACGGCGTCACGGTCAGCCTTTCGATTCCAATATCAAGAGGTAGTGCCCATGTTTTTCTGGTGCCATTCAATGCGACGTAGTCGTCAGTCGGTCCTGGCAAATGAGCGAGAGTCGACCCCTTCTCATGCTGCAGTACGTGCTGGTTCGTGAGCAAAAACGGATGGTCGCAAAATTTGAAGTAGTTGCCAGTCCCCCAACCTTCGCCTCGCCCATGCTCATGAGACAGGCTAATCGGCGTGGTGAACTTTGGGACATGCTTCGCCATTTCGTTGACGACGAACTCGCAGATCGACTCCCATTCACCTATGTCCATACGGCGTTGACTCACCAAATCACCAAATTTGTGTTCAGATTGAGTGTATCGCTGCACCAGTCAAGCTGTCGAACTCCGTCAACAGACGCGAGCGCAAGTTGTTGAAGGCAATTGCATTCTGCGTGTGCCAAGCGAAGCACCGTTCTGCGCTGTTTTTTGAGAACTGAGAACAGGAAGGAATCGAAATGCCGGGATTCGGCCAGAAATGGTGACCGCGTTGTAGACTGCCCAGCGCACGCAGATCCGTCAGTCACCCCGCGTGGCGTGTGGGAAGCCGCAAAAAGGAAAGGGCAACCGAGAACGGTTGCCCTTGAATAGTGGTGGCCTGGGGCGGAATCGAACCACCGACACAAGGATTTTCAATGAACTTCCTTGCGCCAGCTTTGAGCACTTCCACCCGCAACTGTCAATAAAATCAATCAGTTGGGTCCAATTGTAGCGCAATCAAACGCAACCACTTTCACTCATTTCCCGTTGACTGCGTCAGAAACTGCGTCAGACGCTGCGCCACTGGCATATGTAGTGCAAGGTTTTATATGCGCCGGCATTCAAGTGCCGCGAACTGGGCCAGGAAGCCCAATACCGACCTGCCGCTTTTGATGCTCACTGTCTGCGTTTGGCCCACCCAAAAAACTTTGTTTCTGAATTTTGAAACGACACGACCTGTCGTTCACGCGATGAATACTGCAGTTCCTTAGTACTTTTCTGCAGGAGTTAAATCATGTTCTGGCTGGCAATCATTGGAATTGGAGTAGCGCTCACATTTATCAAGCTTGGTGCGCTATCGGTATGGGTGGGGATATTGGCAGCGGGCATAAAACTGGCACTGCTTGCCATCGCCTGTCTTGCAGCCGTCCTGATTTGGAAGATGGTTTCAGGCTCAAAGCGCTGACCAGTGGACGTCACAGCGGCACGCTCCCCATAGTGTTCATGGAGTCAGGGCACGGTCAATGAACGCCGGAGCCTGCCTCTATGGAGCCGTTGCCGCGAGTATCATCTTTCTGACAACTGCGAATATCACAAGAACATTTAAAAACAGGGGGTACATATGGCACTCGGCGCAATGGCATTATTGAATGGCGCGAAACTGCTTCCAGCCGGAATGGTCCTGAGTCCAATGGCTCAGGCCATTCAAGGCATCTACAAGATGGGTGCGGCCGTCAATGAGTTCATTGACGACCACATCGACGCAATGAAGAAGTCTGAGAATCCGACCGTTTCCAAAACGGGCCGGGTTCTGGAAATGGCGAAGTTCGGGTTCGGTCTTGGATATCTGAGTTCCGTCGTCATCATTGCAACCGGACAGTTGTTGCTTGGGAATACGCTCGCCGCAGTTGGGACTGTTGCGACCGCAGCAACTTTAACGAATCCAATTGCAATGACTTGCGCCGCATTCGGGGCAATCTATTACGGCTGGAGCGCACTTAACGACGAAGAACGCAACGAACTCCTCGAAAAGCTACGCGCAGGACTGGAAATTGGGGTTGAAACAATCAAGGCAATCATTGCGTTCGTTGTAAAGACAACCAATGAAATATTGAGCCCGGAAAACATCGCGGAATTCAAAGGCTTCATCAAAACCTATGCCGCAAAGTTCGGAAAGAGTCTGTCTGACGTCACCGGCAGGATGGTTGACACTTTAAAGGATGCTGCTGAACAGACTGTGAAGATATCGAGCGAGATTTATGAGTCAACCGCAGGCAAGCTCTCAGAGGTTGCGACCCAAACCGGCCAAGTTGCTTCCAGCGCGGCGGAAGCTACATCCAGCGCAGCAAAGAGTGCGCTGGCGTCAACCGGGGCCATGTTAGGGACAACTTCCATGGCGGTCAAAGGCGCTGTGGGCAAAGCCAGTGAAGCAGCATCCCTGGCTGCGGGTGCTGCATCCGAAACTGCAAAGGGACTTTACGAACGAACGGTTGATGCCGCGCAGCAGTTAAAAACGTCCAAGGCCAAGCCCGAATTACCAGCGATTGATACATCCAGGGCCGTAGCGGACGAAGCAGCAGCAAAGGACAACCACCCCCCGAAAGTCTGATTGCAGGGAATCATCAGGACAACGGGCTCGAAACTTGACCGCTGCCAATCACGACACCCTTGTTCGCCGCCTGGCGATGATTCTCGTCAAGCTCAATCAGGGTGAGAAGCTGGACCCAAGGCAGCTTGCGCACGAGTTCGACGTCAATTTGCGCACGGTGCAGCGGGATATCAACGAGCGATTCAGTTATTTGCCTTTGGAGAAGAGTGATGGCAAGTACTTTTTGAATCCCGCCTTCCTTGGCAAGCTCGCGCTGAAAGACATTGAGCGCTTTGCAAGCCTGGCGGGTGTGGCAGGGCTCTTCCCGACACTTTCAGAGGACTTCCTTCGGGAAATATTCGACGCGCGGATTCAATCGGCGCTCCTGATAAAGGGGCATCACTATGAAGACCTTCGGGGAAAAGAAGAGTCTTTCAAGAAACTCGAGCAGGCCATCTTTGCGCGCGCCGTTGTCAGTTTTACTTACCAAGGCGCGGACAGTTCAAAGGTCTATGAAGTTGAACCTTATCGGCTTGTGAATAACAAGGGGGTTTGGTACCTTGCAGCCAGGCATTCCGACAAGTTAAAAACGTTCTCATTTTCAAAAATCGAAGGCCTTCGGGTATCCGAGCAGAAATACCACTTCAACCAGAGCGTAAATGACAAGCTGGACTTGGAAGAGGGAGTCTGGGTCAGTGAGCAGCCCACAGAAATTGTCATGAAAGTGGACAAAGCCATCGCGCCCTATTTCAAACGACGCAAACTTATTGCGAATCAGGTCATCGAAAAGGAACTGGTAGACGGCAGTCTTATTCTTTCTGCGAAAGTCGGCCATCACAACCAGGTTATTCCCATCGTCAAGTATTGGATTCCCAACATTCGGGTCATCAGTCCTGACGGATTACAGGAAGAAATTGACGCGGAGTTGCGTGCCTATTTGTCAGATTCACGATACTGATGCAGGAGTTAACAAGGTGTACCGGAGAAAACTGACCTTTGTCATTGCGATGGCCGCGCTCATTTCCGCAGGTATCGCGTTTTGGTCGACATCATTACCCTTTGCCCACAATCTGATTCGAATACAGGCTGAGAAGAAGCTGGGCGTAATCGACAAGCGCATCGTTGATGCTCCATTGGAGACTCAGGCATTGCTCCTGGATTACGCCGGGGATGAAGACTTGGATGCCAGGAGCTCACAAGGCGAACTTGTGCTGAAGGCCTGGATTGCGTTCTCAAAATATCCGCAGCAGTCTCCCGAAGTATTCCGCCTGTACGGCTCAGACCCCGCCTTTCAGAAAATTCTCAGGAATTACGGAGAAGGCGTCGTTCC
>Ga0007791_10000081_pt1 | contig 23283 bp, 20 predicted proteins | sample CryBogmetaGMA05M_FD_60368 | JGI IMG/M metagenome (GOLD analysis project Ga0007791, IMG submission 60368) | Freshwater microbial communities from Crystal Bog, Wisconsin, USA - MA0.5M | ecosystem: Environmental > Aquatic > Freshwater > Lake | place: Crystal Bog, Wisconsin, USA | collected 2009-07-06 | reverse complement strand
GCCTCGCAGGAGGCCCGGGCGGTGAGGACCCGGTAGATGTCGGCGGTAATGCCTGGATTGAGGCTCTGGTACTGTTTGAGGGTCAACTGGGACAGTTCCACCCCCTTGGCCTCAGCCATCTTCACCGCGGCACCCGAAATATGGTGAGCCTCGCGGAAGGGGATGTTGAGATTCTGGACCAGCCAGTCGGCCAGGTCTGTCGCCGTGGAGAATCCCGCCGCGGCAACCGCGGCCATGCGGGGGGTGTTGGCCTTGAAATCCAGGACCATGCCGGTCATGGCGCGGATGGCCAGGTCCAGGGCGTCGAAGGCGTGGAAGACTGGCGGCTTGTCCTCCTGCAGGTCCTTGTCATAGGCGAGCGGCAAGCCCTTGAGCACAGTGTTGAGGGCTAGGAAGTCGCCGCTGATCGGACCGGACTTGGCGCGGACCAACTCGGCGGCGTCGGGATTGCGCTTCTGCGGCATGATGGAGGAGCCGGTGGAATAGGAATCTGAGAAGGCGATGAAGCCGAACTGCGGATTGCACCAGATGACCATTTCCTCGGCCAACCGCGACAGGTGACCGGCACACAGTGTGAAGCAGGACAGGGCTTCTAGGGCAAAGTCACGGTCGGCCACCCCGTCGAGACTGTTGGCCGTAGGCCGGGCAAAGCCCAGGGCTTGCGCGGTCATGGTTCGGTCAATGGGAAAGGAGGTGCCGGCCAGGGCGGCTGAACCCAGGGGGCACTCATTCATCCGGGTCCGGGCGTCGGCCATGCGCGAGACGTCCCGGGCAAACATTTCCACATAGGCCATCAAGTGGTGGCCCAGGGTGATGGGCTGGGCCGGCTGCATGTGGGTGAAGCCTGGCATGAGGCTGTCGGCGTGCTGCTCGGCCCGGGTGACCAGGGCAAGTTGCAGGTCCTTGACCTTGAGCTGCATGTCGTCGAGGGCGTCGCGGACCCAGAGCTTGAAGTCTGTGGCCACCTGATCATTGCGCGAGCGGGCGGTGTGCAGGCGCCCTGATGCCGGACCGATCAACTCCCCTAGCCGGGCCTCGACATTGAGGTGAATGTCCTCGAACTCCCGGCGGAAGGGGAAGGTTCCAGCCTCGATTTCGCCCATGATGGTCTTGAGGCCACCCTGAATCTTTTCCCCATCGTCGACGGTAATGATCTTCTGTTTGACCAGCATGGCGGCGTGGGCCTGGGAGGCCCTGATGTCCTGACGCCAGAACCGGCGATCCACATCGATGGAGACATTGATCTCCTGCATCAAGGCCCCGGGCTTTTCCGTGAACCGACCGCCCCACATGGCCTGACCGCCGCCTGTGGCCGCCTGGGCCAGGGCCGCCTTGGGTCGAAAGGCTGTCGCAAGGCCAAGGCCCGTTGACAGGGCGATGCCAGACAGCAGATTGCGGCGGCTTTGCATGTGAGACCTTCCGTAACTCCGGGATGCACCTTGCTAAGGCCGCAGCGCACTCCGCGGCTAGTGAAATTCGGCTGGTAGACCCACGAAACCCGCCCAGCCCATTTTTCAGGCGAAAGCTCGAAAGGCCGATGCAGACATCCGCCGCCATCTGGCGCTAAACATGCACCAGATACGCAAACCATAGAGTGGGGGGACCATGAACCTTAAGGACCGCATCATCGTTATCACTGGCGCAGCCAGCGGCATTGGCCGCGCCATGGCCCAAAGATTTGCCAAGGAAGGTGCCAAGCTGATCGTCTGCGCTGACCGCGACGAGGCCGGTGCCCAAGCCACAGCGGCCGGGATTGGTGGCGTGGCCTTTAAGGTCGACGTCTCTAGCGAGGACGACATCAAGGGCCTGATCGCGACGGTCGAGACCGAACATGGCCCCATTGACCTCTTCTGCTCCAATGCCGGGATCGGTGTCGGTGGCGGGGCCGAGACCCCCAATGCCGACTGGCAGAGGATTTGGGACATCAATGTCATGGCTCATGTCTGGGCGGCCCGTCACCTGGTGCCCCTGATGGCGGCCCGTGGCGGCGGCTACCTGCTGAATACCGCGTCTGCGGCAGGCCTGTTGTCACAGATCGGGTCTGCACCCTATGCGGTGACCAAGCACGCCGCTGTCGGCTTGGCTGAATGGCTGGCCATCACCCACGGCGACCAGGGAATCAAGGTTTCCGTGCTCTGCCCTCAGGCAGTGCGCACGGCCATGACCGCCGGCAACCCCGATGGCGTTGCCAGCATTGATGGCATGATGGAGCCAGACTTCCTGGCAGAGGTCGTGGTGAAGTCTATCGAAGCCGAAGACTTCCTCATCCTGCCCCACCCGGAGGTGCTGGATTACATGCGCAACAAGACCAACGATTACGGCCGCTGGATCGGCGGCATGCGCAAGCTTAATCGGCGGTTCCAAGGCTAGGATAGGCCACCCAGCAATTGACCTCTTCCTGATGTTCAAGTCTGGCGGGCTGTTCTTGGCCCGCCGGGCCGACAAGCATGACCCTGGCACCAGGACAAAGGGCGTCGCCCATGGCCTCGAGACCTTCCAGGGACCTCGGGTGATGCAGCCAGTAGTCCAGGCGGTCAAACTTTGTGGTCGCGACGAATACACGATGCATGGTGGTCATCCTGCCTGTCCCAAAACGCGCGATTTCTAGTCAGAAACCTGTCAGAAGCCGGAACGAATCGCCAACCGCTAGAAACAGTGGAGAACATCGGGTCGCCCACAAGGGTTTGTGCGATGTTTCCGGTTTGTCCTCTGGCCAGCCCTTCCTAAACCGCGGCTATCGCCGTGCCGCGATCCAGTCATTGACCCGCCGTTCGAGGACCGGCAGGGGCATGGAGCCGGCACCGACCACCAGGTCATGGAAACTCCGCAGGTCGAACTTCGGGCCCAACTGCGCTTCTGCCTTGTGACGAAGCTCCATGATCTTGAGCATGCCGATCTTATAGCCGGTCGCTTGGCCCGGAAGGGTGATGTAGCGACGGACCTCGGACCGGGCTTGGTCCGGCGGGCGGCGGCCCGTCTTCATCATGTAGTCAACGGCCTGATCCTCGGTCCACCCCATGGCGTGGATACCGGTATCCACAACGAGACGGGCACCACGGAACAACTCGGCATCCAGGCGCATGAAGTCGGCGGCAATGTCTGGATAGACACCCATTTCCTTGCAGAGCGCCTCGGTATAGAGGGCCCAGCCCTCGTTATAGGCCACATAGCCATAGGACTTACGGAACTTCGGGGCGTCCTTTTGACGGACCTGGATATCACCCTGCATGACGTGGCCGGGAATGCCTTCGTGGCACATCAGATTGTAAACGTCCGCCGGGTCATCGGTCTTGCCAAGAAGATGAACATAGACACGCCCTGGCCGGGCACCGTCGGGGCTGGGTCCACCAGCGTGAGCCGCCCCGCCAGCCACTTCACTGAAGGAAGGCTCGCGAACGACCTCAGCCCGATAGGCGGGCAATTGGCCAAACCATTGCGGCAAGAGGGTGCGGGTGTGGGCGATGGTCTCGTTGGCGAGGCGGAGATATGCCGTCCGCGCATCATCGGTCCAGGGGGTCGGTGGATAGAGCCGTGCCCGCTCTGCGTAATAGGCTTCGCGATCCTTAAAGCCTGCCTGGCGGGCCAGGGCGTCTTGCGCCGCTTCAATGCGGGTGACTTCGGAGAGCCCCACCTGATGGACCTGGGCGGCCGTCATGTCGGTGGTGGTGTTGAGCTTGAGCGCAGCCGCATACCACGCTGCTCCACCCGGCAGGGAGATTGCGCCGGTGCGGCCGGAGGGGGCCTTGGGCAATTCCCCCTGGGCCCAGGCGATAACCCGCTGATAGGCCGGGGCAAGACCCAGCAAGGATTGACGCGCCTCGTCCAACAGGGCGGCGGCCTCGGCATCTGTCACCTTGCCGGACGCCTGCAGCTTGCCGACCTTGGCCTTAATGTCAGCCCAAAGGGGGGAGTCCGGACCAGTGTCGAACGGCGCACCGCTGGTCAGGACCTTGCTGCCGGAAATAACCCGCTCGATTTCGAACTTGGGTGCCCTGACGCCCTGAGCGGTGGAGAGGCGGCTTTGAGCAATCGCGGTGTCCAGCACACTCGGTATGGCCTTCAGACGGGCATTATAGGCACGCGCGTCTGAGGCAGATTGCACCAGGTGGGTGTTGATCAGGAAGTTGGGTAGCTCGGAATGGACCGAATAGAGGAAGGAATAGAAGGGGGGCTGATACCGACGATACTTATAAGTCAGTTCAGCGCGGTCCAGTTCCTGGGACCAGATGTCAAAATTGGCCTGAGCGGTCGCCGACAGCTTTGATCGGTCAAATTGCGCCTTCATCTTCGCAACACTATCGCGGCGCCAGGCCAGGCGCTTCAAAAGGCCGGCGTCACTGATATCGTCCAGGCGATCCTGACCGTCCTTAAGGCCGAGGCGGGTGGCCAATTGCGGACGCAGCTGGACCTCCTGGGCAAACTCGCCATCCAGAAAGTCCGTGAAGCGCGCATCCTCTGATAGAGCTGGCGCAGAGGCAACCGCTGGCGCTGTCTCTCGGGCCCAGACGGGCTGCGACCCGGCCATGAGAAGCGCCGCCACCGACGCGGCCGTTAAGAAAGCAAAGGATTTACGCATAGAAGCCCCGCAAAAATTTCTGCGACTCTAGACAGCCCTGCTGCCCTGACAAGGCGTCAGATCCCTGGGGCGATGAATTCCTGGCAGGTGCCCTCCTGCGGGCCTAAACGACCACCAGGGTTGCCGGGTCCAGGGGTGCTCTGAGCGGATAGTGGTCACCCAGCCACTGAATGCCGTCCATAGACAGGGCGGTGGACAGGGTCAGGTTCCCAGCTTCATCCTGGCTCATGCCAACTAAGTCGAGGCGAGCGACTTCGGTTCGGTACTTGCGAGACAGCGTATCAGCGACAGTGAGCTTGGCCTCCCCCGCAGTGATCTCAAGTATCGGTTCGGCGAGAAAGACATTGAGCATGCCACCGTGGGCCTTGAAGCTAACCTCGCCCTTGAAGGTCGCCCGGCCCTCCAGCTTGCCCTCGGCATTCAAAGAGAGGACCGCCTCATCGACGGGAAAGGTAAAACTGCCATCGGGTGTACGCTCAGTCCCACCCGCAATGGTGATCGTGCCGCCGGCCCCCTCCACATAGCCCCGAAAGCTCTGCTTAACGCCCCACTGAAGATGGGTGACATTGAGATGGGCTTCAGCGGCCATTGTGTTTTCCCCTGGTTTCGCCGGGCGGACACCCAGCCGGATTTTCATATGTGGCATTTGGACGAAACTGGCCACTTGTCAAAGCCGGTAATCTTATGGACATCGATCCATAATCAGAGGCACCGAACTGAAGTGACGTCGGCTTCAGGTAAGGGGCGATGGGAGAGGGCGGAAATGGCAATGGCAAACAATGAGCGCTATCGCTTGTTAGGCGGGCCCGGGTCGCCCTTTTCTCTGAAGATGCGCGCAGCGCTGCGCTATCGACACATTCCCCATGCCTGGGTCGTGCCCCAGGGCTATCTTGCCGACAGCCCCGAACTGAAGGCAGCGGCCAAGGGCATTATCCCGGTCATGCAAATTCCGGAGGGCGATTATTGGGCCGACACCACCCCGATGATCCTGGCACTTGAAACGCGGCACCCAGAGGCACGCAGCCTGCTGCCCGACAACCCAACTGACCGATTTCTATCCCTCTTGATCGAAGACTTTGCCGACGAATGGCTGGTCCTGCCGTTTTTCGACTATCGTTGGGATGCAGAGATTGATCAGGCCTTCTGCTCTCGCCGTCAAATGGCTGGATGGCTCGGTGCCATGCCAGCCGCCCAGTTCGACGACATTGTCGCCAGGTTCCGTCACCGACAGACAGGGGTGCTTTCTAAGATGGGCGATCGAGAGCTCAACCGCCCCCTCCTGCGGTCCACCTATCCCGAAGTGCTTGAAGCTGTCGAAGCTCAACTTGAGGTCAGCCGCTACTTCTTCGGCGGACGCCCCTCTATAGGGGATATTGGCCTCTATGCTCAGCTCTTCCAATGCGCCATTGACCCCACAGCCTCAGGCATTATGCGCAGCCAGGCGGTCCGAACCTTCCAATGGGTTCATGACCTTGATGACGCCTCTGGCATTGAAGGCGAATGGCGCGACCCCGCCTCTCCCCTCGGCGCAGGCGTGGAGAAGCTGCTCCTACTGATCGGTGAGATTTATCTGCCCTATTTAATTGCGAATGCCGCTGCCGTAATCGCCGAGGAAGGATCTGTGTCTATCCAGGTCCGGGGCATGCCGTTTGTGGCCAGGACTAACCCCTACAAGGCGCGGTGCTTGGGTGCCCTCAAGGTCGCCTTGGCTGACGCCATCGACGCGGGTGCCCCCGACTTAGAAGCGATCCTAAAGCGTTTCTCGTGCTGGGACTCGCTGCAGCTGGCACCGGGGGAAAGGCAGACCATCACGCCGATCTTACCAACCGATACTGGAAAACGCGCAGCCGTCGGTTAGGCCCGCGACTTCGGCTTCAGTTGAGCGCCAAGGTGAGTATCGCCACGGGTCATGGCCAACTTCACCTGATGCTGGCGTTCTTTGTAGGACGCCTGCTGGCTAGAATCACGCTGGCCATGACAGGCTGGACAACTGACCCCCTCTTCATAGTGATCTGATGCTTTGTCGTCTGGCGTGAGGGGCATGCGGCATGCATGACACAGACTGTGAGTCCCAAGCTGAAGGCCATGGCCGACAGCGACACGCTGATCAAACACAAAACACTCGCCCTGCCAGAGGCTCTGCGCCTGTGGCGTGGTCTCGAGATATTTCAGAATTCCGCCGTCCAGATGATAGACCTCATCAAGGCCTTCGGCCTTGAGAAAGGCCGTAGACTTCTCGCAGCGAATACCGCCGGTGCAGAACATGGCAATCTTGGGTGATGGTCGACCTGCGAGCAGAGCCTCCCGGTGGGTGCGGAACCACTCTGGAAACTCACGGAAGGACGATGTCCCTGGGTCAATGGCCCCAGCAAAGGTGCCGATCTTGACCTCATAGGCATTGCGCGTGTCGATGAGAATGGTGTTGGGGTCGCTGATCAGGGCATTCCAATCTGCCGGTGCCACATACTGGCCCACATCCTGGAGGGGATTAATGTCGGGCTGGCCCATGGTGACGATCTCGCGCTTGAGACGAACCTTCATCCGATAAAAGGGCGGGGTCTCAGCGCCTGAAAACTTGACCGATAAACGGTTGAAGCCGGGGAGGTTGCCGATATGCGCCACCACCGCAGCAACCCCTTCGGGAGATCCCGCTATGGTGCCGTTGAGCCCTTCCTTGGCCACAAGAAGCGTCCCCGATATCTGCTGATCAGCGCAGACTGCTATGAGGTCACGGCGGAGGGCAGCGCAGTCGGCAATCTGCAGGAACTGATAGAGTGCTGCGACGCGGATCGGCAGGGAGAGGTCGGTCATGACGCCCCGTGATGCGGCTATGAAGGCGTCTGATCAACCGATTAATCACCAAAACGGATCAGAGACTCCACGATCTAGGGTGCGTTTAGAAATGTAATGACCGCCTCTAGATAACCTTCAAAGTTTTCCCGCCGGGTATTGTGCCCTGCTCCGGTGATCTCAACAGTCGTAAGACGGCCATTCAGCGCTCTGGCCTCGATGGCAATCTCGGGCGAAACGAGGCTGCCAAGCTTGGCCTCCCCATGGACGATGAGGGTCGGCGCTTTGATCTTCGCGACGGTATCCTGCCAGGCCCGGGCGAAGACCGGCATGGCATTCCTGTCGACCTGGGTTTTGGCATCAATCCAGGCTGGGAACTCGTCTTCTTGCCAGGTCGGGTGATGCTTATGGCCCAAGTCCAAGAGGTCGGCACGAGACATGCCGCTATAGGCTTCGACCTGCCGTCGAAATCCGGCTCGACGCCGCTCTAGAGTTGGCGCGTCTAGAGGGGGCATGAAAGCCGGATCCTCGAGTATCACCTTTGAGGGCCCCTCAGGACAGCTGGCGGCATAATCTGCTACGGCCCGGGCACCGATCGAGTGTCCCAGGACAAGAGGTGCCTCCAGGCCAAGCTGGTCTATGGCCTCGGCGATATCCCGACCGGGGTCAAAGGCCTGTCCGTCCTGGATCCGCGAGCTTTCCCCATGCCCCCTGGCGTCGAGCATGATGACGTCGAAGTCTGCGGCCAAGGTTTTCGCAAGCCGCATCCAACACAGGCCATTGTCGGTTAGACCATGAGATAAGACTAAGGTCGGCCCCTTACCCTCAATCCGATGATAGCTGAGATGGCCCTCAGAAATCTCAAGCGATCCTTTCGTCCAAGTCACCATGCATAAGCTTCCGGGGCTGGACCGCATGCCGGGAAAATCTCGTCGAGCCGGTGAAGCTGGCCTTCATCTAGCTGGAGCCCTGCGGCGGGCACGGCGGAGGAGAACTGTTCCAAGGTACGCGGCCCTATAATGACCGAGGCCATGCCCTTTTGGTGCAGGAGCCAGGCAAGCGACACGAGGCTGGGCGACTGGTCTATGGACAGACAAAAGGCTTCAAACGCGGCCAATTGGGTTGAGCGGGCTGCGGTCGCTCGGGCCATGTGCTCAGCACCGCGCCGACCGCGACCATCTAGCGTCGGGCCTGCCAGCAGACCTCCGGCCAGGGGGCTCCAGGCAATCACCCCAACGCCATAGGCCTCACAGGCTGGAAGGACCTCAAGCTCAAGGCGACGCTCCACAAGGTTGTAGAGGCTTTGTTCTGAAATCAGACCAAGGTGATGCCTGGCCATAGCCTGCTCATTAGCCTGGGCAATTTTCCAACCCGGGAAGTTGCTTGATCCCACATAGGTGACCTTGCCTTGGGCCCGGAGGCGATCCATGGCCTGCCAGATCTCGTCCATGGGTGCGCGCCGATCGATGTGATGCATCTGGTAGAGATCAATATGATCAACCTGCAGCCGTTTCAGGCTGGCATCGCAGGCCATTTGTATATGGCGCGCCGAAAGGCCCCGATCATTGACGTCCTCCGACATGGGCTCATGGACCTTTGTCGCCAGGACGATGCGGTCGCGACGGGCCTTATCCTGCATAAGCCATTGCCCAAGTAGGGTTTCCGTAGTCCCCACCCCAAGATGGCCACCATATTGATTGGCGGTGTCGATAAAATTGACCCCCGCGTCCACGGCGGCATCAAGGATTGCGAAGGACTCTTCCGTCGAGGTCTGCGGCCCAAAATTCATGGTGCCGAGGCAAATTTCGCTGACCTTGAGGGCTGATCGACCCAGTTGACGATACTTCACGAGAGTCCTTTCAAAGTCCGATCTATGGCGCGCGCAGAGTGGGGCCAGTCACGAGGGTTTGCCCTGAATCGGCCACGCAATGACGCACCAATCGCTGCGCATGTTCGGAGAGTTTCTTGAAATCAGTATAGGAGATACCGGGCACAATGGGCTCCCGGAACCAGGGGGCGTAGAATTCAAGATTGGGGATAGAGCGCGCCGCCTGCGATATGTTCGGCGTACCTCCATGCCAGGCGCGGACATCCCGCACCATAATGGCTCCGGCCGGTGCTGGACACACAGTGCTCAGACGCATCCATTCCGGCTCTTCAGCTAGGGTTGGGATCGGCGTGCGGGAATGTTGGGTTCCGGGAATTTGGCGGGTCGGACCATTCAGCCGCGTCACCTCCTGGGGTAGGAAGTTCACACAAACATAGGGGCACGGCAGGTCCCGAATCGTGAGCTGGCGGCGGGGGTCAAAGAAGGCGCTGAAGGGCGTCTTGGTATCGTCGCGCCAATCCTGAACATCGGAATGTAGGGGTTGATACCCAATGGCTCCGGGCAGACAAAAATCGCCGCTCGCAGCCCGCAGGACGTAGTTTGACGATTGGAAGATCGCTGTCACCACCTCAGTAACCACGGGGATATCCAAAAGCATTTGCCACTCTGGGCGATGCAACTGGCTGCGGGTCAGGCTGGAACCCCCAAAGGAATACCGGTGAGACCCGCGATTGCCCTTGCGCCCTTCATCTAAGGCAAGGATTTCCGTCATGACCTCATGACAGCCCTGGGCAAGGACGGCGGTCTGTTCGCTGTTGAGCGCATTGGCAATGACTACAAAGCCATCGCGGCGGAAGAGGTCCGCAGCATGCTGAACATCGGTCGGTTCCAGTATGTCCAGTCCCTTGATGCCATTATTGGCTTCAAGATGTGCCCGAAGCGCCACGACGTCGGGGTCGTCTGCCCAGGCCCGATCGTGCGCCGTCATCGGCTTGTTCATGTGGCATCCTCCCCCATGTCATCCCTTGTAGATTTCTTATTTTACAAGTCGTCAGTAAGCAATGCCGGGAAACCCGGTGCCAAGGGCGCGAAGTCATCCCCCTCGAAGGATCCAGACCCTAGCTCGCCTTGCAGGTCGCTTGACAGCCCCCCACCCCCGGTTCAGCGTCGAAGGGCCTTGGAGGCTGTGCAGATGGGAAATCGGAGAGGTGCCCTAGCTGAATGGGTGCGGCAGTCAGGGGTTATGCTCCCACCCGTCGAGACGTGGACGTCCGATACTGCCGAAAAACTTGTGGGATTTGATGAGCTTCTGACCGGAAAGGACACCGTCTTTCTCGGCGAAATGGATCACTTCATTCACGAAAAGACGGATTTCAGGCTCCTGCTGATCCGCTATCTGGCCGCGCGCGGCTGGACCCGGATTGCCGAGGAAATGAGCTGGTCCGATGGGGTTCGGGTCAATCGGTATCTCAGCCAGGGTGAGGATATCCAGCTCGATCGGCTTGTAGGGCTTGGCTATGAACAGGACCTTCGTACTGACCGCAATGACAGACCCACAGGCATGCTGAAGGCCTCATTTGATGCCTATCCGGTGGCGCTATTCCGGGCAGAACAGCTGCGGTTTTATCGCGGCCTGAGACAAGTGGGAGCTCATCTGGATTTCTATGGCTTTGACGTCGATGCCCTGCCCGGTGGGGCCTATGCGAATATCGCAACGGAATTGGAAGCCGATTCAGACAACCCAGATATCAAACACTGGTTGACTGATCTGACGCAGATTGGGTCGGAAAGTGTCGCTGAAGAGGCCAGCCGACTTCGTAACGCACTTCAGATTTGGGAAGATCTCCGACTCGACCTCGACCCCGCCCGGAAGAGACGCGTCAATCTCAGTCTAAGGGCGTTGATTGATACATTGGACTATATAGAGCTGACCTATGCCGCAGCTGATTATGCCGCACTGTCTCCGGGGCTCGCCTACCGGGAAGACATTCTCAAGCGCCAGGCCCTGGCCGTTCTTGGGGACCAGGATAACCCTCGTACAGTCTTCATGGCACATGCCCTTCACCTCCTGAAGGACGACCGGCTCGGAGGGGCTGCTGGGCCAGCCGGGCCGGGAGGTGGCACCACCAAAAGTCTTGGCCATTTCCTCTCGGTGGAACAGGAACGCCGAGTCTTCTCGGTTTGGCTGATCTGGAGCACCGGAGAAGATTCACAGCCATTTCCAGACCTGCCAAGACACTTCAGCTATGGGGAAGATACGCTCAATGCGGCGCTTGGCGTGTTCAACCAGCCGGTGATCTTCCCTGTTCAGGGCGCGCCCGACGGGCTCTTTGACCACCCTTGGAAAGTTGGTCACATGTATAATGCCACGGTCGATGTTCAACTTCAGGGGCAGGTGGACGCCATACTCTTCCTACCAAACGTGAGTGCTATGCAAGCGACGGAAGCGCAGCGCTGAACCCTGAACGAGAGCGCCTCAAGACCGAAGGTCTGAACATACCTCATTGACAAAAACGAGGACCGCCGCACCATATGACGCTGAACGGGACTGGGCAAATCTTATAACGCCTAGCCCATAAGGGCGGGAAATTAATGTCAGCCACTAAAGGTGAGGCGCAGCCTGCTCGGATGATTCCGCGCCCATCCCTTGGGCTCAAATTCTCTTATGGTGCCGGCTCGATGGCAAACGGAGCCTTTGGGGCCATTGGTGGCCTAGCCATGTTCTACTACAATCAGGTGGTTGGCGTTCCGGCGACTTTGGTGGGCCTTGCCATTTCCTTGGTGGTGTTCATCGATGGGTTCTGGGATCCCCTAATCGGCCATGGCTCTGACCAGTTGCGCACCCGGTTCGGGCGGCGACATCCAGTGTTTATGACCGGCCTTTTTATCCTGCCGCTCGCCATCTACCTGCGCTGGCATCCCCCGTCCGGTTGGCAGCCAGATGCAATGTTCTGGTATATCCTTGGCACGGGCCTGTTCGTCAACTTGGCCTGGAGTCTCTATGAGATTCCGACAGGGGCCCTGGCTGCAGAACTTGCGCCGGACTATCATGATCGCACCCTCTTGCTGGGTTATCGCTGGGCGCTCGGCACCCTGGGGGCTGGGATTGCCACCCTGCTGGTTTATGGCGTCTTCCTGCGCGCAACCCCTGACCACCCCGTCGGACAACTGAATGGCGCAGGATATGGTCCGCTCTCCCTATCCATTATAGCGCTGATCCTATTGTCCGGGCTGACCCTGACCCTCGGAACCTGGTCTGCCATTCCCAGATTGTACAAGCCTGTTGAGGAGAAAACACGGCCCCTCAAAGACCAATTTTCCATGGCGTTCTCGACGCTGAAAAACCGGAATTTTCTGGTGGCCATGAGCGCTGGTCTGATCTCGGGGCTGTCTGCGGGGATCAATGGTGGTCTGGGTTTGTATTTTCAGACATTCCTATGGGAACTCAAATCTAGTGACATCCTTGTCCTGACCCTGCTTGGCGTTCCCATGCCCATTCTCGCAGGCATCATCGCGCCCCTCCTGTCCCGGCGTTGGGGTAAGAGGGGCACCATGATGTCACTGTTCGTTGCGAGCGTCATCATCGGGCAAACGCCCATGCTTTTGAAATTACTGGGAATACTTGACCTTCGTGGGTCGCCTTGGCTGCTTATAGTTCTGGGCAGCTTTTCTCTAGTTTCCGGGATTTGCTCAATCGGCGGCTATATAATCGTCTCCTCGATGATTACCGACATTGTCGAGGATGTGCAGGTCAAGACCGGAACACGGGCAGAGGGTCTGATTGCGACGGCAGACAGCATACCAAGCAAGATCGTGACTGCCGCGTCGGCCTTGATCCCCGCACTACTTCTTGGATTTGTAGCCTTCCCGAATCAGGCGAAGCCCGGACCTGAGGCCCTGGAGTTAATTACCAGGGTCGCCTGGATCTATCTCCCACTCATCTCCCTGATCTATCTGGCGTCGATCGGCGTGTGGAGCTTCTACCGGTTGGAAAAGTCAGATCATGACCGCAACCTGGAACACCTGGGACTCTGACGCGGCGTGAAACGGTGGGTTATCAAGGCCCCTGACCGCCTATGAAATACGCGTCATGGCCTGCTCGGCAAGGACAAGGCTCCTGTCGATCGTTGCCCGCAACGCTTCCAGATCGACGCCCTCAGAGCTCTTCTTGCCTTCCATGTAGCGGGCATAGACTCCGTGATTGATCGCTGCACTCTTCCAGCGATTGAACCCCATGAAATAGACAAGATGAGTCAGGTCACAGCCGGTCAGCTTCTGGTAGCGTGCGGCAAGTTCCATGCGGGTTGGAAACCCTGGCAGGGATGTGGCCGAGGCTGGGTTTAGGGGAAACCCGTCGGAGGGATCAGGCCAGACGTTAAGCGCGTAGGCCAGATCTGCCAGAGGATCGCCTAGGGTGGATATTTCCCAGTCCACCACCGCAATGACCACGCCGTCTGGACCAATGAGGCAATTGTGAACCCCATAGTCGCCGTGGACAATCCGCCCAGGGCCCTGGGCTGGGACGTTATCAAGAAAGAATTGTTCGAGGGTGTAAAACCTTGGATCATCCAGGCCCGCTGGCTCCACAGAAGCCCGCCAGGAGCGGCCCCAGGTTTTCAGTTGCCGGGCAATATAGCCTTCGGATTTGCCAAGTCCGCCCAGGCCGATGTCTTGCGGATCAATGGCATGCAGGGCAGCTAAGGCATCAATGAACGAAAACGCCATGGCCTCGCGCCGGTCGGGAGGAACTAGGCTTGCGGTATCTTCCGCATTATAGAGCGGTCGACCGTCTATGTGCCCCATGATGTAGAAGGGGGCCCCAGTGACGGATGTATCCTCGCAAAATCCCAATGCCTGAGGTACGGGAACCCCAGTGTCGGCGAGGCCGCTAATCAGGGCCCACTCCCGGCTCATGTCATGCGCCTTTGGGAGAAGCTCCCCAAGGGGAGGCCGACGAATAACCGCCAGTTTGCCCCTGGCATCATCAAGACGATAGGTGAGATTTGAATGGCCGCCCTCAAGCTGGGTCCAGACAAGCGGTAGGGTCAGATCGGGAATATTCACCATAATCCATGCCTCGACAGCAGGAACATTATAGCCGGGGATGGGGGGCGAACGGGTCATGGCGACTCCAGATATTCAGAGCTCAGAGGCGAAGAACTTCAATTTTCAAGATCAAGCTTACAGGCTCTAGAGGGCAAGACGGTAGAATTTTGCCGCAGTGTCATAGAATAGAGCGTCCTGCTCATCCTCATTGAAGCCAGCGGCGATAAGCTTAAAGGCGTTCCAGAGCACCCTGTAGGAAAGGCTGACCTTGTCTACGGGGAAGTTGCTTTCGAACATGGAACGGCACGGGCCAAAGAGATCGATCGCAGCGCGATAGTAGTCGCCCTGAGCCTCCACAAAGGCCTCCGATGATGGGTTAAGTCTTGGCGTCATGTGCCAGCCATAGCCATTGATCGGCATAGCCATACCGCCCACCTTAACAAAGACATTGGGACAAGCCGCGAGGGGGGCGATGTTGCGGTACCAGGTCTGAAAAACCTCCCTGCGGTCACTGGCATAGGGACCAATCCCCAAGGGGCCTCCGAAATGATCCAGCACGATCTGGGTGTCCGGAAATGCCCTTGCTAGGTCCGTAAGCTCAGGAATTTGGGGATGAAACATCCAAGCGTCAAAGGAAAGACCTGCAGGTGCCAGTCGTGCAAAACCCTCCCGAAACTCAGCATCAAGATAGAGGTGTGGGGGCGGATGATGGTGGGATGGCCGGATGGCGTCTGATCCATCCCAGGCCGCTGCGTGACGGATGCCGCGAAACAATCCCTGTCCAGCTTCGAGATGTGCAGATAGGACCTCGTCCAGCCGCGCGCCAAGTCGCAGATCAGCAGCCCCGACAATCCCTGCAATGACAGGCCCCGGCCTCTTTTGCGACTGCTCGGCTATGCCAGCGACAAACTCGGTCTCGCCTACGCAGGCCAGATGTTCTGGGCCCGTGGTCCTGAAACTCGCCATGCACTCGATGAAGACCGTAGCGACCACCCTGTGACCTGACCCTGTATCCTCGTCGAGATCGGCCAGGAGATATGGATGATCGGGTCTGGGTGGCCATAGGTGATGATGCGGATCAATGATCCGCCGAGTTGGGCTCAGTACCGGTTCGGCTGGCGGCTCGGCCTTGTCCTGATCCATGGCTCTTCAACCCGATGACCTGCGTCGTCTGCAGTCGCCACATGTTATACATCAACCATCCCGTGTCACTGTGGCCCTGCCTTCAGAAGCTTTCGCCCTGGCGATCTGAAACTTCAGCTTGGATTTCCGCTTGGCAGCTTGTGGAAGGATCTAGATCACCTCGTGTTGGATATCACCTGACAGGGACTTTAGACATGCTAAGCTTGTGGTAAAAGTAAGACATGGGGAGGCTCTGATATGCTTTCGGATGAAGATAAAGAACAGTTTCGCAAGCTTGGCTACTTGATCAAGCCTGCCATGCTTGACCGCGAGCGCGCAGCTGCTGTTGCTGAAGAGATTGATCGGTATGTTCAGGTTGAACCTGGTTTTGACGGCAGCAATATCTGGAAATATGACCGCCTTTGCGAGCTGGTGGTTGACCCCCAGACCCTCGCCATCACCGATGACATTATGGGTGGGTCAGAATTCACGTTTCACCACTGCCATGCGGCACGGCATGATCCCGGCCTGATGGGCATTGCCTGGCATCACGATTACGAGCAGATCCCGCAGACCAACCGCAGTCATATCCAGCTGCACGTCCTGCATTACCTGGATGGGCTGAACGGGACCGTCGGCGACCTTCTTCTCCTGCCGAAGAGCCACAGGTCCGTCATGCGCCGCGACGCCATGGCCTTTATGGGCGATCAGTTGCTCCCCGGAACCGTCGTGATCAATGACATTCCCCCAGGGTCCGTCGTCTTCGCACATTCCGCACTGGTCCACGCCCGGCGACCCCAGCCGGGAGGGGGCGAGCGTAAGCGGTATTTCATCGATATTGCCTTCATGCAGGACGGTGTTCAGTGGCCCTCCTACGGTCGCGAAGGATGGCGCGAAACCCTGGCGGAAATGGATCGCAAACTGCACATGCCCAACCGTCCCAAGCTCTTCAGCGAAGATGCCTTCTTCGACATCGCTGATGGTGTTGCGCGTATTCACCGTCGGCCGGGCAGTCTGGCCATGCTCTTGCCTGAACAGCCCGATGCTGAGCGTCCCATGTCTGGAGCCATTCCGATCGTACAATGACCAGTTTCAGCAGTGAACTTCCCCAAGCTTCCGGCATTGACAACAACCACGACCTGCCTGTCGGAACCGTTGCAGGATTTCAGGCAAACGGACATGCCGTTGTGCGGGGTCTGGCCAGCGCCGATGAAGTTGCAGCCTTCCGCCCGACACTGGAAGGTCTGGTGGCGAAAATGACCCAACGCGTGCCGCCTTTGGAGCAGCGCGACACCTATGGGAAAGCCTTTCTTCAGGCCCACAATCTCTGGACCCGGGACGAGGCGGCCAAGCGATTTGTTTTTTCGGCCCGCTTCGCCAAGGTCGCAGCTGAGCTTATGGGCGTCAGCGGCGTGCGCCTCTACCATGATCAGGCCCTCTTCAAGGAACCTGGCGGCGGTCACACACCCTGGCATCAGGACCAGACCTACTGGCCGCTCGACACCAAAGACACCATCACCATGTGGATGCCCCTGGTCGATGTTCCCGCTGACGTCGGCACCATGACTTTTGCCAATGCCAGCCAAACCCATGGCGACCTGGGCCGCTTCATCATCGGCGATGAGTCTGAAGCCAGGTTCAATGATGTCGTCGAGGAGATGGGTCTGATCACCCAGACTCATGGCGCAATGAAGGCTGGGGACGCCACATTCCATCGCGGCTGGACACTGCATCGCGCGCCAGCCAATCCGACCCCGCTCCTGAGATCCGTCATGACCATTATCTGGTACGCAGACGGCACGCGGGTCAGCGAAGACGTCAGCGGGGCGCGGTTCTTTGACCATAAGCTGTGGCTGGCAGAGACCCCGCCTGGCGAACCCGCACAGGGGCCGTTGAACCCTCTTCTGTGGCCAAGGTGAGCACATCCCTGTTTGACCTGACGGGACGGACCGCCTTGGTCACGGGCTCAAGCCGGGGCATTGGACTGGCCCTGGCCCGTGGACTTGGCGCGGCGGGGGCAACGGTCATCATCAATGCCCGCGACACCGAGCAAGCTGGGCGCGCAGCTGCGACCCTGGCAGATGAGGGTCTACAAACGGCGGTTTGTCCCTTTGATGTGACAGTCCCCGAACAGGTGAGCCGGGCCGTCATGCAGTGCGAGGCCGAGATCGGTCCCTTAGAGATACTGGTGAACAATGCCGGGATCCAACGACGCGGACCCTTGCTGGACCTGGATCACGCCGACTGGCGGGCCGTAATGTCGACGAACCTCGACGCCGTCTTCTCGGTCAGCCGTGAGGTTGCGCGGGGCATGATCACTAGGGGCCATGGCAAGATCATCAGTATTGCCTCCTTGATGAGCGAAGTCGCCCGACCAGGAACGGCACCCTATGCGGCAGCCAAGGGGGGCGTCAAAATGTTGACCCGCGCCATGTGCGTCGAATGGGCACCCCTGGGCCTGCAGATCAATGCCATTGGCCCGGGATATTTCGCGACGGAGCTTACAGCGCAGCTCGTGGCCGATCCGACATTCGACAGCTACATTCGCGCACGGACACCTGCCGGCCGCTGGGGTCGGGTTGAGGAGCTTGTAGGTGTCGCTGTTTTCCTTGCCTCTGGAGCATCGGACTTCGTGAACGGACAGACCGTCTATGTCGACGGTGGTGTGTTGGCCGGACTCTAATTCAGAACATCAGAGCTCGCTGGATCTCAAATTCAGTCCTCATACCCTGGATCTTGTGGCCAGGCGGCTTCGGTTACGAGACTAAGCCTCCGATCGGACGGTTAGGGTGCTGCGATATGAAAGCGATTATTCCGCCTGACGGTTTGCCGCGAGAGCCGCAATGTCAGGAGCTCAGCACCGCCAAACTGCGCAAATAGGTCCTCACAGGCCTCTCGGTCTGCATCGCCGAGGGTCGCATAATAGCCCAGTGAACGCTGTAGCAGCCAGATGGTCTGCAGGCTGGCGCTCGTGGACACCGAGACACCGTTCCGATCGACCTTCACCTTTGGAAGGATGGGCTGGTCCTGTTGGTCGCCGAGGGGTTCGTCAGGGTCCGGATTAATCTCTTCAACCCACTGCTCATAGGCCAGGGCTTCAAGAATGATCCGTTCTCCCTGGTCTGAAATCAGAAGGGCCAGGACAGGCAGGAGGGTCTCGGGGATGGCATCGTCGTTCGGAAAGACCAGAGGCGTGTCAGAAAATTCCGGGGACCGGAGATCAGGGGTGTTCATGTGCTCAACCCACCGGAAGACCCTTGGGGCGTTGTTCTGCATCACCCTCAGCGGTACCGGATCACGCCCCATGTGCGCGTGAAGCGCACCCATGAAAGCAAAGTCAGCTGCGGAAGGCCGCCCACCCATAATGTAGGGACAAACCCGGAAATGGGCATCCAGCACCTTCAGAAGATGGACATAGCTTTGTTCCATCGCGGCTAGCAGGTCCGCATCGGGTGCGATGACCCCACCCCGAGACAGCATACGGTCTGCGATCACCTGGCCATAATGCAGTAACTCTGCATCGTCGCCCTGCGGGCGGAACGAACGTCCGAAATCCATCTTCACAAAGTGAAGGTTTTCCTCAAAAAACCAGCGATAACGCCAAGCTAGGTGGACGAGACCCTCACTGGCAAAGAGCTCTAGGAGATGGGCGATCAGCCTTTGCCTGGGCGTTTGCGGCAATGCGGCCGGCTCCGGACAAAGTTGCTCCACAGCGTCAAAAATGACCGTGCTGTCCTGAAAGACCTGTCCATCAGGGGTTTCTAGCTGGGGGATACGGTGGCTACCGGAAGCAGGCCTGACATAGCTCCGGAACCTTGGATGGCTCGGCAGGCGTTCAATGAAGGCTATGCCCTTCTTGCGCAGATAAGACCGCGTCTTTGCTGTGTAATAGGACGCGTAGGAGCCATAGAGAACGTACGGGGCATTCACGGCGTCTTTATCCTTGCATAATGTGGCAGCACGCAAACCCGCCCTGCACCCAAGCATGGCGCCCGGGAACACCATGCGCTAGCCTTCAATACGTATCTGCCTGTTCAGGGTAGGGCCACAGGATGTCAGCCTATGAAATTTCCGACCGGGTTCGCCCTTGGACTGTTGACCCTGGCGGCCCTGTTTGGCCTGGCAGTCCACTTTCGCGATGACATCTTGATCGCCCTTGCCAAGACACAGCTTCCGCACATCGCGCCCAACCATCCTGTGAGCTGGGCGCTGGGACCTGACACAGCTCCAGCGGGCAAACGACCGCCCAACATTATCGTCATTCTTGCAGACGACATGGGTTACAACGACATCACCTTCAACGGCGGCGGAATCGCGGGGGGGCAAGTTCCAACCCCCAACATCGATTCCATTGGACACGAGGGTGTCTCTTTCGATCGCGGATATGATGGCAACGCGACCTGCGCCCCATCGCGGGCGACGATCATGACAGGCCGTTATGCGACCCGATTTGGCTTCGAGTTCACACCGGCCCCGGTCCTCATGGAAAGGCTGGCTTCGGCGGAACACCAGCCAGACGATTTTGCCCTGCCCCACTTCTTCGCTGAGCGTGTGAAGGACATGCCGCCCGGCACGGCGAAGGGCGCAGCAGCGGTCAACATGCTGGCCGTACCCCCTTCGGAAATCATGATTGCCAAGGTGCTGCAGGCGCGGGGCTACCACACGCTCCATTTTGGCAAGTGGCACCTGGGCAGTGCACCGGGCACCCGGCCAGAGCAGCGGGGCTTCGACGAAAGCCTCGGCTTTATGGGTGGGGGATCAAAGTACCTCCCTGAGGACGACAGGGATGTCGAAAACGCCAAGCAAGCTTGGGATCCGATCGATCGCTTCATCTGGCCAATCGCGCCCTACATGATTCAGTATAATGGGTCGCCGATGTTCGCGCCCAAGGGCTATATGACCGACTACCTCGCTGAAGAGGCCGTCAAGTCGATCCATGCGAACCGCAATCGGCCCTTCTTCATCTATTTCGCACCCAATGCGATCCACACACCCCTGCAGGCGAAGAAGGAAGACTATGACGCCCTGCCCGGCATCAAGGACCATCGTCTGCGGGTCTATGGGGCCATGGCCCGCAATCTGGACGCCAATGTCGGTCGAATTCTCGCAGCCCTAAAGGCAGAAAATCTGGACCGAGATACACTGGTGATCTTCACCAGCGACAATGGCGGCGCCGACTACATCGGCCTTCCGGAGATCAATAAGCCCTTCCGAGGCTGGAAGATGACCTTCTTCGAAGGTGGCGTGCATTCTCCCTTCTTCATGCGCTGGCCAGGAATGATCAACGCAAATACGCACTACAGCTCTCCGGTGGGCCATATCGATATCTTTCCGACAGCCGCCGCAGCTGCCGGTGCGAAAATTCCGCGAGACAGGACGATTGACGGTGTGGATCTCCTGCCCTTTTTGCAGGGCAAGGCGACCGGCAGACCACACCAGACTCTGTTCTGGCGGTCTGGCGCCTACAAGGTCGTGCTAGACGGAGACTGGAAGCTGCAGTCCAGCGAGGCCCAGCATAAGGTCTGGCTGTTTAATCTGGCCACGGACCCAACCGAGCAGCATGAACTTTCAACGGTCGAACCCGCGCGGGTTCGCACCATGCTGGCCCTGCTGAAGACCCAGGATGACCAGAGCGCCAAGTCAATCTGGCCGTCACTTGTGAGGGCACCGATCTTTGTCGATCATCCGGGGGGACAATCCCAGAAAAAGGGTCAGGACTTCATCTTCTGGGACAATTGACCATGCGGCCAGCCACCTTGTTGTGGGTCAGAATTATCTCAAGGTGCGTGGTTTCCGATACGGATCCAACCCAGCACCCCGACCAGAGCCAATAAAAGCGCCATGATCAGTTTGATGGCCAGCAGGGATATGACCGGAGAGGTCGGGCGGGCCTCGGTATAGGCCATGGACGAAAACTTGTTATTCACGCCCGACTGCATGGCAGGATCGGTGAAGATGACCAAAAAATCGCGCAGAGATCTGTAGCGGACCAGGGCCACCCGCGCGAAGTCTGTGGGGTCACGCCCTAATAGCAGCCCCCGGACGTGACCAACATAGACAGGCATGGACCCGTGCCGCAGCAGGGCCGGAAGAACGGCACGGGCATAGGCCCTATCTTGCTTGACGGCTTCAGGGCCAGTTTTCAGTTGCTCAAGATTGATCATGTAGAATTCGCGACCGTCATCGTGAGCGATCAACCCTGCTATGGCTGCCACGACGTCTGGCTGTTCAGCGGCCGCAGAACTCGCCCGCACCTGGTCTAGAAAAACGCGCCCCTCGGCAAGCCCGATGGGCTGACCCGAGCCGCCGTACCACAAGCAAAATGCGCCAAACAAAAGGACCAGGGCCCCAGCCCAGAGCCGTTGTAATACCTGTCGAGAGACCATGACGTCCGCCTTTTGGTGATCTATTCGGGTGGTCTAAGGCCTTACGGCCAGGACCTCAGCTGAACCGGCTGATGAAGGCAATCATCTCAAGCGCCATGTCCTCACCCACATCTTCCTGGGAATAGTGGCCGGCGGCAAAAACCTTATGTTCTACCCCCGGAAGGCTAGCACCCGGGATCTGCGATCGGAATTCTGCACCCTTGTCCATATAGGTGAACGGGCAGCGGTCACCCCAGAGCGTCAAGAACGGTATGTCCGACTTTCGCAGGACTTCCCAGGCAGCTTCATTATGCTCCCGCTCGATGTCATCGACCGTGATCGGGACCAGCATAGGAAAACGCCGCGCGCCAGCCTTGTAACTTTCGTCGGGAAAAGGAGCGTCATATGCCGCCCGTGTCGCTTCAGACATCGGATGCAGGCACCAGCCCGGAACGATCTTAGACGTCTTGAGCTCAGCCACCGTCTGGCTGTAGACGCGCCAGGACAGGAAATAGAGGGAAGGGCCACGGGCGATCAGGGCCTGTATCTTTTTCGGGTTGATTTCATCATTAGCCTGCACGGTCTCGCGCCAGTCGGTGCCAAACTGCTTTAATAGGGTCTCTGGTGAAAGTGGGCTCTGGGCGGTCAGTCCCGGAATTCCAGCCCCGCGCCCGGGAAGGCCAGTATTCGACATCACGGCCCTGGAAAACCGCTCGATGTTTTCTGCAAGGACGCGTCCACCGATCAGACCGCCCCAGTCCTGACCAAAAATCGTCATATGGTTCAGGTCAAGCTTGCGGATCAGACTGGTGACCCACCCAACGTGGGCACTGTAGCTATAGCGCAAGGGATCGGTAAACTTGTCCGACCGACCAAATCCGATCAGGTCGGGGACGATTACCCGATAACCAGCCGCCACGAAGGGGCCGATCATCTTCCGGTACAGATATCCCCACATCGGCTCGCCATGGAGCAGAAGAAGGGTCTCGCGGGCATCGGACGGGCCAGCATCTACATAGGCCATCCTCAAACCAGGCTCGACTTCGAGATAGCTTGGTGACCAGGGGTAATCCGTAATTCCCTCAAAGCAGGACTGAGGGGTCTGAAGGATTTCGGGAAGCGGTTGGGTGCAGGGCATCTGTCATCCTGGATAGATTGAACTGCACCCAAGGACTGGCTGCCTCTTATCGATATGCGCCGCATCGGGACCCTTCGGCAAGTCTACCGAGATAGAGGCTGAAGTCGCCCAGACAGACAGGAGCCCGACCTCAGGCTTTCGGAAATCGCGGTCCATCGGGACGCCGCCAGGGCGGTTGCAGACCTGTGTAGCGGGAGCGAGTCTCAGGCTGTGTTTCAGGCTGCAGGGGGGCCAGTCGACGGGCGGTATCGCCATAGCGCCAGCCATAGTCCGCCTCCAGCTCTGCAGGGGACGAGCCTGGACCAAGCTGGCCGATCCTCAGATAGGTTCCATCCTCGATCATCAGCCGCTGGGCTACCTGATATTCCGGCCCATTCCACGCCCCCTCAATTCCGCCGAATCCCGTAAGTGCACCCAG
>Ga0007791_10000079_pt1 | contig 23371 bp, 22 predicted proteins | sample CryBogmetaGMA05M_FD_60368 | JGI IMG/M metagenome (GOLD analysis project Ga0007791, IMG submission 60368) | Freshwater microbial communities from Crystal Bog, Wisconsin, USA - MA0.5M | ecosystem: Environmental > Aquatic > Freshwater > Lake | place: Crystal Bog, Wisconsin, USA | collected 2009-07-06 | reverse complement strand
TCGAAGTAGTTGTCCACGGTGGTAACACCGAGCTCAACGGAGTCCAGATTCTGGTATGTGAGTTGCACATCGGCCAATGCACTGGTGAGCAAGGCGGTCTGCTGGACCGCGCGCCCGCTGCGTCCGTAGGCAAATCCCTTGCGGCGCTTGTAGGTTTCAGCCAACTCGCCTTCATCGGTCCAGCGGCTGCTCTCCACCAGATTGTTCACATTGCTGCCATAAGCGCCCTCGGCATTACCGTAAACGCGCAACGATGCAATTTCCAGTGTGCACCCATGCTCCTGCTGGTAGGCCAGGGCATGCTTGCGGATCCAGTTCAACTCCAGCGGCTCATCGGCGGACGCTGCCAAAAATGCAGCTTCTGCCAGTAACTTGATCTGCAACGGCATCAGATCGCGGAAAATTCCGGACAGGGTGATCACCACGTCGACGCGTGGTCGGCCCAATTCCGCCAGGGGAATCAGGGTGGCGCCCGCAATACGCCCATAACTATCAAACCGGGGCAAAGCCCCCATCAGCGCCAGGGCCTGTCCGATGGGCGCGCCTTCGTTCTTCAAGTTGTCACTACCCCACAACACCATCGCGATGGATTCAGGCAAGGGGTTGCCGTCTGCGACGAAGCGGTCCAGCAAAATCTTGGCATGCTGGGCACCGTCCCTGACCGCAAATGCGCTGGGAATGCGGAAAGGGTCAAAACCGTGAATGTTCCGCCCAGTAGGCAATACCTCTGGCGTGCGCAGCAGATCTCCCCCGGGGGCCGGCCGGATGTAACCGCCATCCAGGGCATGCAGCATGGCGTCGACTTCCGTATCAACCATCAGCTTCGCATTGGCGACTGCGAGCTCGCGCATCATTGCGACGGTCGCTTCGGTTTTGGCCAGGCGCCCAACGCGCATCGCACTTTCCATACTCTGACCGGATACCAAGGCCTCAACGGCAGCCCGCCCCAGTTGGACAGAGTGCGATGAATCCGCCATGGAAAGCAGCATATCCACGCGCTCCGGCACCGACAACGGCCTCCCAGCAACATGCAGGCCATGCGGAATCAAGGTGTACTCCAGTTCCAGCATTTGCTCCGAAAGCCGGTTGACGCGCGTGTCAGCATTGCCCTCGGGCCCCGTATTCCAGAGGGGCTCGGCTTCACATAAATTCAACTCAGCGGCCTGAGCCTGCAAGAGGGCCAGCAACTCAGGACGCTCTGCCGACTGGGGCTCCAGCGTACGCCAGCGGTCAATGGATGCCTTCAGGTCGTTCAGGCCTTTGTAAAGGCCTGCCTGCGCAACAGGCGGGGTCAGATAGCTGATCAAGGTTGCTCCGGATCGGCGCTTGGCGATAGCACCCTCTGAAGGGTTGTTGGATGCGTACAGGTACACATTGGGCAAATCATCAATCAGCCGGTCCGGCCAGCAGGTGCCACCCATACCGCTCTGCTTTCCGGGCATGAACTCCAGAGCACCATGGGTACCAAAATGCAGTACTGCGTTGGCCTTGAAATCTTCGCGCAAATACCGGTAGAAAGCAGAAAACGCATGGGTGGGCGCCAAGCCCTTCTCGAACAGAAGGCGCATGGGATCCCCTTCGTAACCGAAGGACGGCTGCACGCAAATCAGAATATTTCCAAATTGCTTGCCCAGCACAAAAATTGAACTTCCATTACTTAACTGGCGTCCTGGTGCCGGGCCCCACTGGGCCTCGATTTCCTTGAGCCAGCGCTCCCGCTTGACATGGTCATCGGCGGAAATCAGGGTGTGCACGTTGGCGTCAGAACCGTACTGTGCAGCGTTGCCATGCAACACCGCGCCGCGAAGATCATCGACGCTTTCCGGCACATTCACGGTGTAGCCTTGGTCCTTCATGCCCTGGAGCGTGTGCATCAGTGACTCAAACACCGACAGGTAGGCCGCGCTACCAATATTGCCCGCATTCGGTGGAAAGTTGAACAGGACGATGGCAACCTTGCGTTCAGCGCGCGCACCGCGCTTGAGCGCAACCAATTTGCTCACCCTTGCTGCGAGCATCAAGGCACGCTCCGGGCATGAATGCATGTCTTGCGCGGTGTCCGTGGCCTTGAAGGTACACGCGTGGTGGCAACCGGTACAGGTCACACCGGCAGCGCCGGGGCGCCCACCGAACACGATAGGGCCCGTGGAGCCGTCGAGTTCCGGAATGGCCACCATGATGGTGCTCTCCACAGGCAGGAGCCCCCGGTCCGACCCCCCCCAGTTATCCAGGGTTTGAAACTCGACCGGATGCGCAGCAACATACGGGACATCCAGCCCCGCCAATACTTCTTCTGCAGCCTTGGCATCGTTGTAAGCGGGCCCACCCACCAGTGAAAAGCCTGTCAACGAGACCACCGCATCCACAACCACCCGACCGTTTTGATAAAAGAACGCCCCAATTGCCGGACGGGAGTCCAACCCTGCCGCAAATGTGGGTATGACACGCAGTCCCCGCGCTTCCAGCGCAGCGATGACGCCGTCGTAGTGACCGGCGTTCCCCGACAGCAGGTACGAGCGCAACATGAGCAAGCCAACCGTGCCCACCACAGGCCCGCCGGCAGGAACGGGCAGCGCATCTGCTGATTCAGCAAACTTTCCGGGCATGCGGGGGTGGTACACGCCCACCTCCGGATAGTCCACCGGCGCTGCCACCTTCGTCAGACCACGCAATACTTTTCGCGGCCCTTGCGCACCCCGGTCAACCACGTGGCGGACAAGGTTCAGAACGTTTTCATCCGAGCCGCCAAGCCAGTACTGGAGGGTGAGGAAGTAGGCCCGGACGTCCTGGGCGGTGCCGGGGATAAATCGCAACATTTGCGGCAAACGGCGCAGCATTTTCATTTGCGCTGCGCCACCAGTGGCCTGCTTTTCTTTTGCGCCGCGTAGCTTTTTCAGCAAAGCCATGGGGCCGCTGGCCGGCTTGTCCATGTCAAAGTTCCCGAGACGGGTGAGCTTGACCACCTCACTGGCAGAGGCGATGCAGATCATGGCATCACAATGCGCGCGCCTATTGCGCAAATCATCCAGGATGGGAAGGAAGTGGTCCTCCAGAAACAGCATCCCGGCCACGATGATGTCTGCCCGTGCAATGTCGGCTTTGCAACGCGCGATCAATGCATCGTTGCCCGCATATTCAGACGCGGCATGCAAACCCAATGTGAGACCGGGGAAATCGATCGCCAAAATCCTGCGGGCCCGCTCCACGGAACTGGCCAGGTGGGTGTCCATGGTCACAATCACGACATGGATGGGGACCGCTCCGCCCGCGCGGGCATGGACTGAGGGCCCGCCCGGATTGAGTTTCAGCGTCATAGATCGTCTCCACCGTTATGACCCCGTGCCCTTATCAGGAGCATGGCGTTCCGTACTTGTGCCGGAATCGCCGGACGCAAGAGACGGTGTTTTTTAACTTCTCTCGCGGCACTCCCAAGGCAGGCATGCAGGCTCATGCAGCGGCCCCCGCTATGTCCATGGGTGCTTTCGCATTTTTGAGTTGTGCTTCGTAGTCCAGCCGGGCAGCCCGAAGCTTGAGCAGGAATTGACCGGCATTGATGATGTAGGTGGCATAGGCAGCGAGCGCCAGGTACATCAGCTGCTGGGGCGCGAGGTATCCCGTGGCCAAAGCCGCCAGGTACGCTGTGTGCAACGCCAGAACCAGCATGCTGAAGACGTCTTCCCAATAGAAGGCAGGGGCAAACAGGTAGCGGCCGAAAACCACCTTTTCCCAGATGCAGCCGGTCACCATAATGGTGTACAGGGTGACCGTCTTGACCACCACCGAAATATTGGCCACCTCCAGACCGTCGCCCGTCATGAGGTAGCGGACGACCAGGCCCAGGCTCGCCAGAAATACAAAGAACTGGATGGGCGCGAGGACGCCCTGAATCAGCGTCCAAACCGTCTTGTCCCTCCTAACACGCTCCTCCGGGGTGTACAGAGGCCGCCGTGCAGGCGCGGCAACGGCTTGAACGAACTCTGGTACCGGGTGAAGTCTGGACATGGAGCCGAATTTAGCCCCCCTGTCTGAGAATGTCAACTTGTTGTTACGTAATCAAAACTTGACATAATTTCGAACTCTAGTAAAGTTTCGTAAAAAAGTTTGGAGAAATGCTTTGACTTGGATCAGCCGTAAGCGTACAACCCTCGAGGGATTCAGGTAGGTCGATAAAACCATTCCGCTGGATCTTGAACACAAGTCTGGCGCGGCGGGGACTTGGCAAGATGAACTGCCTTGCCCGCATGAAAGCCTAAGAGAAGAAGTACCAGGAGACACGTTGAATGAACTCATTTACCCGTGGTGACGCGGTCCGGGGCGGCGCCGAGCCCGATGCATGCGCGCCTGAGCGATGGAGCGACTATGGGCCTGCCGCCAATCGCGTCTTCGACGATCAGGTTACGAAAAGAGCCCTTACGGTAGCGGATGACCAGAGCGTAGCGCTGCTGGCCAGAGCCATCCAGCACGAAATCATTCCCCGCCTCATGCTGGCCCACAAGTCGGCCGTCGCCCGCATCTCGCCGCCCGGGTCTGGGCAGGCCGAAGTGCTGGTTGAAGATGTGATCCGCTTCACCCAACTGATCATGGCGGGCAATGATGCCATGGCCTCGGACTACATCAATGCGTTGCGGGCGCAGGGCGCGCCGGTGGAATCCATCTACCTGGACCTGCTGGCCCCTTCGGCTCGGCGCATGGGTGACCTTTGGAATGAGGACCTGTGTGACTTTACCGAAGTGACGATCGGCCTGGGCCGGCTGCACCACATGCTGTACCAGTTGGGCCCTGAGATGGATGCGGCGAAGGAACGCCCGAGCAACGGCTTGAGTATCCTGCTGTTGCCGACTCCCGGAGAGCAGCACACGTTTGGCCTGGCCATGGTGGCGGAATTTTTCCGGAGCGCCGGCTGGCATGTCGCTGGCGGACCTTATGAAGCCGTTACCGATCCAGCCATACTGGTACGAAAGCAACGTTTTGATGTTGTCGGGTTCTCACTGGCGGTGGAGGGCCACCTTGACCGGTTGTCCGAATGCATTGCGATGGTCCGTAAAGCCTCCAAAAACCCCAAACTGTGTGTGATGGTGGGTGGCCCGGCGTTTGCAAATGGCTCGGACTATACTGGTCGACTGAATGCTGACCTGGTGATCCCCAATGGAAGCCAAGCGCCCAACGTGGCACGCGAGTTCCTTGAGCACCAACAGTCCGTGTGCTGACACTCAGTTGCCATAGCGCACTCACCACGGAATAAAGCAAAAAGCATGAACACATCCCTTCAGAACGCACAGGCACCAGACTTCGGGCGTTTTGGCAGGGCCGACCTTTTTCTGTCAGGGCTCGACGCAGAAACCACTGCCTCGCTGATTACGGTGGCGGCTGATGTGGTGCTGCTGATTGATGAGGGGGGCGTCATACGCGACGCCGCATTTGGGAGCGAAGATCTCCTCAGCCAGGGCTACCAGAGCTGGCTTGGAAAGTCGTGGGCACAGACCGTCACCATCGAAAGTCGACCGAAGGTGGAGGCGATGCTGCGTGACCTTGGCAGCGGCAAGGGAGCCAAGTGGCGCCACTTGAATCACGCCAACCAGGGCGGCGCCGATTTACCGCTTTCTTACGCGATTGTTCCGCTTCCCGCGGAGAAGAGCGGGACCTCGAGCAAAAGCCGGGCAGTAGCTTTTGGCCGGGATTTGCGCCCGCAGGTAGCCCTGCAACAGAAACTTCTGAATGCCCAGGTCTCCATGGAAAGAGACTATTGGCGCTTGCGGCACGTGGAGACGCGGTACCGGCTCTTGTTTCAGGTCACTTCCGAGGCGCTATTAATCCTGGATGCGAGCACTGAAAAACTTGAAGAAGGCAACCCGACCGCGCACACGCTGTTTGGGGACAATATGTCGCGAACAGGATGGAGCCTCGCGGAAAGTCTGGATCCAGACAGTTATTCGGCGGTACGGCAAATGTTTGCCGGCCTGCGCTCCAGCGGTCGCTCCACGCCTGTGAATGTCCGTTTGTCTGACAGCGGTGCCGAAATGGCGTTGTCAGTCTCACTCTTCCGACAAGAAGATTCAGCGCACTTTTTGTTGCGATTCAATCCTCTGCAAGCGGACAGGCAGGAAAATCCGGCGAACACTTCCAAGCAAATGCTTGCACAAGTCATGGAAAGCGCTCCGGACGCATTGGTTGTTACTGACATGGCCGGCAAAGTGCTGTCAGCGAACAAGGCTTTCCTGCAGATTGCGCAGGCCAGCAATGAGGCCTTGGTGCGTGGCGAGTCCCTGGAAAAGTGGCTGGGTCGCGCGGGCGTGGATTTGAGCGTCCTGCTGTCGAACCTGCGCCAGCGGGACGTTGTACGCTTGTTCGCCACGCGGATGAAGGGTGAGTATGGCTCCATGACCGACGTGGAGATTTCGGCTGTCGCGGTGAATACGGGTGACCAGAAATGTTTGGGCTTTACGATCCGTGACGTGGGTCTGCGCTTGACCAATGAAGCCAAATCCACCAAGGAACTGCCTCGCTCGACGGGGGAAATGACCGATTTGGTTGGCCGCGTACCGCTGAAGGATATCGTGCGGGAGACTACCGATCTCATCGAACAGCTTTGCATTGAAGCGGCTTTGCAGATCACGGGCGACAACCGCGCATCTGCGGCCGAGATGCTGGGCTTATCCCGGCAAAGCTTGTACGTCAAATTGCGCAGGTTTGGAATTGGGGATGTCCCCGTCGATGGCGAAGACACAAACTGAGCCTTAAAGCGGCCTGAGGGGTGTGTAAGTTTCTATTGACACCTCATGGTGTCAAGGTTACAACACAGTTCTATGCCAAGACCCACAATTTCGGCGGTCGCTGAACTTTTCAAGCCGATTACCTGGTTTCCTCCCATGTGGGCTTTTGCCTGCGGTGTGGTTGCCGCTGGCGTTCCAATGGACGGCAAATGGCTGCTCGCGCTCGTGGGGGTAGCGCTGGCTGGACCCTTTGTTTGCGCTACCAGCCAGGCCGTCAATGACTGGTTCGACCGCCATGTCGATGCCATCAACGAGCCGAATCGGCCGATTCCCTCCGGGCGCATGCCGGGCCAATGGGGACTGTTCATTGCCATCCTCTGGACTTGTATTTCTTTGCTGGTAGCGACCCTGCTGGGGCTCTGGGGGTTTCTTGCGGCAGCCACGGGTCTGGCGCTGGCCTGGGCCTACAGCGCCCCCCCTTTTCGTCTCAAGGAAAACGGCTGGTGGGGCAACGCTGCTTGCGGCATCAGTTACGAGGGCATCGCATGGACCACGGGCGCTGCCGTCATGGCCGGTGGACAGATGCCCAACGGAAGGTCCGTGCTACTGGCCTTGCTCTACAGCTTTGGTACCCACGGCATCATGACACTCAACGATTTCAAGGCCGTCAAGGGCGACCGTGAGATGGGGGTCCGGTCTCTGCCTGTGCAATTGGGCGAACAATCCGCTGCGGGTGTCGCCTGCTGGATCATGGGCCTGCCCCAGGTGGTGGTGATCATGCTGCTGTTTGCCTGGGGCAAGCCCGGGCATGGATTGGCCATCTGCATTCTGCTGGGTCTGCAACTGTTGATGATGGACTTCTTCCTGGCCCGCGTCACCAAGCGGGCACTCTGGTACAGCGGTTTTGGTGTGCCCCTGTTTGTGGCAGGCATGATGGTGAGCGCATTTGCCTTGCGGGGCTTATCGGGGCTTGCCCTGTGACGAATTTTGGCTGGCTCACTATTGCCCGCCTGGGGCTGGTGCAGGCGTCACTGGGTGCGGTGGTGGTTCTCACCACCTCGACCATCAACCGCGTGATGGTGGTGGAACTTGCATTGCCGGCCCTGCTGCCCGGTGTTTTGGTGGCCTTGCACTACCTGGTGCAGATCGCGCGACCCCGCATGGGCCACGGCTCGGACGTGGGCGGACGCCGTACCCCCTGGATTGTGGGGGGGATGGCGCTGCTGGCACTGGGAGGCGCTGTGGCGGCGCTGGGCACCGCACTGGTGGAGACCCATCGCACGGCGGGTGTTGCGATTGCCTTCGCAGCGTTTGTCATGATCGGGCTGGGCGTCAGCGCCAGTGGTACATCCCTGCTGGTGATGTTGGCCAAGAATGTCGATGAGAAGCGACGCGGACCCGCGGCAACGCTGGTCTGGATGATGATGATCGCCGGGTTTGCCTTGACAGCTGGCGTAGCGGGGAGCTTGCTGGACCCGTACTCGCCGCAGCGTCTGGTGATGGTGGCATCGGCAGTTTCGCTGACTGCGTTTTGCGTCACCTGCCTTGCCGTCTACGGCATCGAAGGCCGTTCTGTCCCGAAAATCGCGGTCCAGCAGGACATACAAAAAGCAACATTCAGAGAGGCTTTGGGCGAAGTCTGGGGCGAGCCTGTGGCACGTCATTTCACCATGTTCGTATTCGTGTCCATGTTGGCGTACAGCGCCCAGGATCTGATCCTCGAACCCTTCGCGGGCACCGTTTTCGGCTTTACGCCCGGGTCCTCGACCAAACTCTCCGGCATTCAGCATGGCGGCGTGCTGCTCGGAATGGTGCTGGTGGCCCTCGCAGGGCTGGTGGCGGCGCGGGCTCCGCAGACATCGATGCTGCGCCGGGTGGGCTCCCTGCGCGGCTGGACCATTGGCGGCTGCCTCGGTTCTGCATTGGCGATGGCCGCGCTCACAGCGGCAGGGCTCGTGGGGCCAGAGTGGCCATTGAAGACCACCGTATTCTTGCTGGGCGCTGCCAATGGTGCCTTCTCGATTGGCGCAATCGGTTCAATGATGAAACTCGCAGCCCAGGGGCGCGAATCCCGCGAGGGGATGCGCATGGGCTTGTGGGGCGCAGCGCAGGCCATTGCATTCGGACTCGGCGGCATGGTGGGAACTGCGGCCAGCGACGTCGCACGCATCCTGATCGCTTCGCCGGGCGCCGCCTATTCCAGCGTGTTCGCACTCGAAGGCCTGTTGTTTATCGTCTCCGCCGCCATGGCCTGGTACGTAGGCTCTGCATCGCCGACCGCCGGGGTGTCTCACAACAGCAGTACAGCAATCAAAGATCGCCAAGCCCTCCAATCCCGCGAGGCTGCTGCAGCATTTTTAAACTGAGGATGAACTATGGAAACGACAGAAACGTTTGATGTGGTCGTAGTCGGTGGCGGCCCCGCCGGGGCCACTGCCGCGCATGAAATGGCCAAGCAGGGGCACAGCGTGCTGCTGCTGGACCGGGCTGGCCGCATCAAGCCCTGCGGTGGTGCCATCCCCCCACGTCTGATCAAGGACTTTGCCATCCCCGACCACCTTCTGGTGGCCAAGGCGCGCTCCGCGCGCATGATCGCGCCAAGCCACCACCAGGTAGACATTCCCATCGACAACGGCTTTGTCGGCATGGTCGACCGCGCCGACTTTGACGAATGGCTGCGCGAGCGTGCGGCGCACAGCGGTGCGGTGCGGAGGATCGGCACTTTTGACAAATTGACCCGCGATGATGACGGGGTCAGTGTCGTGCACTACCTGGCCCGCGAGCAAAAGCAGCGTGGTGAGGGCACACCCGCCAAAGTGCGCGCCCGCAGCATCATCGGCGCCGATGGGGCCAAGTCGCAAGTGGCGCGCCAATCGGTCGATTGTGCGCAAGACACCGAGTATGTATTCGCGTACCACGAGATTGTCAAAGCGCCGGCCGTCAAACCTGCGGGCTATGACGGCAGCCGTTGTGACGTGTATTACCAGGGCGCCCTGTCGCCGGACTTTTATGGCTGGGTCTTTCCACACGGCGAGACCTTGAGCATAGGCACCGGAAGCGCCGACAAGGGATTTTCCCTGCGCAGCGCCGTCGGCGAGTTGCGCCACGTGGCGGGCCTGGGCGACGTAGAGGTGCTGCGGCGCGAGGGCGCACCCCTGCCCATGAAGCCCCTGAAACGCTGGGACAACGGTCGCGACGTCGTACTGGCGGGCGACGCCGCTGGGGTTGTGGCACCGGCGTCCGGCGAAGGGATTTATTACGCGATGGTGGGGGGCCAACTTGCAGCCCAGGCAGCGCACCAGCTGCTGCTCACCGGTGATGTGAAAAGTCTCAAGCTCGCACGCAAGCAATTCATGAAATTGCACTGGACCGTGTTCACCGTGCTCGGCGTCATGCAATGGTTCTGGTACTCCAGCGAGAAGCGGCGTGAGCGCTTCGTCAAGATCTGCGAGGACCGCGATGTGCAGCAACTGACGTTCGAGTCCTACATGAACAAGCAACTGACACGCAAAAAGCCCATGGCCCATGTGCGCATCTTCTTCAAGGATATGGCGCATTTACTTGGATTGGCCAAGGTGTGATCCTGGAGCAGTTGTACCAGGGCCCGCTGGTGGTGGATATTGCCATTGGCTTCATCACCCTGGAAGCCCTGCTGCTCTGGGCCTGGCACAAATTGCGCGGACGCGGGCTTGCACTGGCCGACTGCATACTGACTATTGTTTCCGGGGCCTGCCTCATGCTGGCGCTACGATGCGCCCTGACGCCGGACGGCTGGCCGGGTATGGCGCTATTTTTGATAGCCGCAGGCATCGCCCATGGTGCAGATTTACGCATCCGCTGGCGGGACACGACCTGACATTCAGTAATTGCTTAACTGAAAACAAAGAATATGTGAATGTACTTTTCAGCAGCGGACTCCTACATTGGGCCTTTTTAGTCTCTCCAATCGAAAGGATACCGTTATGGCTGGTCGTAATTTTCTGTTTGTACCCGGTCCCACCAATGTGCCCGAGCGTATCCAGCGCGCCATGATGGTGTCTATGGAAGACCATCGCTCACCGCGCTTTCCCCAACTCACGCACACCATCATGGCCGGATTGCGCGAGGTTTTCCGCACCCAGTCTGGCACACCTTTTATGTTCCCGTCCTCAGGGACCGGTTGCTGGGAGGCGGCACTGACCAACACCTTGTCCCCCGGCGACAAAGTGCTGGCCGCACGCTTTGGCCAGTTCAGCCACCTGTGGATCGACATGTGCGAGCGCTTGGGCCTGGATGTGCAAATTGTGGAATGCGAATGGGGTACAGGCGTGCCCTTGCAGGAATACGAAGACATTCTCAAGGCCGATACGCAGCACCAGATCAAAGCGGTGCTGGTGTGCCAGAACGAAACGGCCACCGGCGTGACGTCAGACGTTGCCGGTGTGCGCGAAGCCTTGGACGAGGCTGCACACCCGGCCTTGCTGTTTGTGGACTGCGTTTCTTCTTTGGGTTGCGTGGACTTCCGCTTCGATGACTGGGGTGTCGACATGGCGGTCTCCGGTTCACAAAAAGGCTTTATGCTGCCTGCGGGCCTGGGCATTCTGTGCGCCAGCCCCAAAGCGCTGGCGATGTACCCATCGTCCAAGCTCAAGCGGGCTTACTTTGACCTGCCTGACATGATCCAAAGCAATGCCAATGGTTATTTCCCGTACACCCCGGCGTTGACGCTGATGTACGGGCTGATTGAGGCGCTGAAGATGATCCGCGAAGAAGGGCTCGACAACGTCATCGCGCGCCACCATTACCTGGCCGAAGGCGTGCGCGCTGCGGTGACCCAAGGCTGGCAACTCAAGCTTTGCGCTAAAGAGAAGCGCTGGCACTCCGACACCGTCTCGGCGGTGATGCTGCCGGAAGGTATTGCAGGTACTGAAGTCATAGCCCGCGCCTACCAGCGCTACAACCTGTCGCTGGGCGGCGGACTGTCCAAAGTGGCGGGCAAGCTGTTCCGCATCGGCCATTTGGGCGACATGAATGAAATCCATCTGATGGCCGCCATCAACGGCGCCGAAATGGCCATGCTCGATTGCGGCGTCAAAGTGCAGCCGGGCAGCGGCGCAGCGGCGGCCGGTCACTACTGGCGCACCCATGAGGCCCCTTCGGGCCTGTGCGCCATGCCCAAACCTCCAATTGCGCAAAGCGACGCACCGCGCGCCAACCCGGCGCTCGCAACACGCTAAAGCGCATCATGAGGCCGGCGACGTGCGCGCCGGGCTGGTTACAAGTTGCGGGCCGAATCGGTTCTAGCTTGTGACGTGCGACCAAAGCCTCGCCACCAAAGGTAATTCGGGCCGCCCCCAAAGGGCGGCCTTTTGCTTTGAAGCACGGTAAACCGCCAGCCTAATCGCCGGCGGAACGGGGCTGGTCGCTGTCCAAAAATTCGACGGACGCAGCAAACGGCAGCTGCGGGCGGTCGATTGCGCATTTGGACGAATTCTCCGAAACCAAGCCTTACAAATCCCGTATTCGATTCAGTAATTTCTTAACTGAATTCTGTAAATATCTTAATTTACTTTATCTAACAAGCCTTTTACATTCTTTACCAGACCACCCAAAACCCTCTCACAGGAGACATTGATGAGCGATACCGACAGCGGCTCCAGCCAGATTACCGACGCCAAGAAGCGCTACAGCGCAGGCGTCTTGAAGTACAAACAAATGGGCTATTGGATGCCCGATTACGTGCCCAAAGACACCGACACCTTATGCCTTTTCCGCATCACCCCACAAGACGGCGTGGACCCGGAGGAAGCTGCGGCGGCTGTGGCCGGCGAGTCCTCCACCGCGACCTGGACGGTGGTGTGGACCGATCGCCTGACCGCCTGCGACAGCTACCGGGCCAAAGCCTACAAAGTGATTCCTGTGCCGAACAATCCGGGTCAGTACTTTGCCTACGTCGCCTACGACCTGATCCTGTTTGAGGAGGGCTCGATTGCCAACATGACCGCCAGCCTGATCGGCAATGTGTTCTCCTTCAAGCCCCTGAAGGCAGCGCGCCTGGAGGACATCCGAATCCCGGTGGCTTACGTCAAGACCTTCAAGGGCCCACCCACCGGCCTGGTGGTGGAGCGGGAACGTCTGGACAAATTCGGCCGACCGCTGCTCGGTGCCACCACCAAACCCAAGCTGGGGCTGTCGGGTCGCAACTATGGCCGGGTGGTTTATGAAGGCCTCAAGGGCGGGCTCGACTTCATGAAGGACGATGAGAACATCAACAGCCAGCCCTTCATGCACTGGCGCGACCGTTTCCTGTTTGTGATGGATGCCGTCAACAAGGCCAGCGCCGAGACCGGCGAAGTCAAGGGCAGCTATTTGAATGTGACTGGCGCCACAATGGAAGACATGTACGAGCGCGCCGAATTTGCCAAGGACCTGGGTTCGGTGATCGTGATGGTGGATTTGGTGATTGGCTACACGGCCATCCAGTCCATGGCCAACTGGTGCCGCAAGAACGACATGATCATGCACATGCACCGCGCCGGCCACGGCACCTACACGCGCCAGAAGAACCATGGCGTCAGCTTCCGTGTGATCGCCAAGTGGCTGCGCCTGGCCGGCTGCGACCACCTGCACTGCGGTACCGCCGTGGGCAAGCTCGAGGGCGACCCTATGACGGTGCAGGGCTACTACAACGTCTGCCGCGACAGTTACACCAAGATGGACCTGCCGCGCGGCCTCTACTTCGACCAGGATTGGGCCGACCTGAAAAAGGTGATGCCAGTGGCTAGCGGCGGTATTCACGCCGGACAAATGCACCAGCTGATCGACCTGTTTGGCGATGACGTCGTGCTGCAGTTCGGAGGCGGCACCATTGGCCACCCGATGGGCATCCAAGCCGGCGCCGTTGCCAACCGCGTGGCGCTCGAATCCATGGTCAAGGCGCGCAACGAAGGGCGCAATATTCTGGAGGAAGGTCCGACCATCCTCAAGCAAGCCGCGCAAACTTGCACACCGCTCAAAGCGGCTTTGGACACCTGGGGCGAAATCAGCTTCAATTACCAGAGCACCGATTCCAGCGACTACACCAGCACGCCCACGGCCGCCTGACGCCGCCACCCACAGCACCACAGGAGCAAATCACCATGATGACCAACCCCACCGGCCGCCTGACCCAGGGCCAGTTCAGCTTCCTCCCCGACCTGACCGATGCCGAAATCACCCTGCAAATCGAATACGGCCTGAAAAAAGGCTACGCATGGAGCGTGGAGTACACCGACGACCCCCACCCCCGCAACACCTACTGGAGCATGTTCGGCAACCCGATGTTCGACTTGCACGATGCCGCCGGTGTCATGCAAGAACTCAAGGCCTGCCGTGCCGCCTTCCCACAGCACTACATTCGCATGATGGCGTTTGACTCCACCCGCAACGTGGAAACCATCGTCATGAGCTTTATTGTGAACCGGCCTGCGCAAGAGCCAGGCTTCATGCTCGAGCGCCAGGAAGTCAACGGACGCAGCCTGCGTTACACCACGCGGGGCTACGCTGCGAACCAGCCAGAAGGCGAACGCTACAAAAGTTGAAGCAACAAGCCCAACAAAATCAAGGGCTTCAGGCCACTTTCATTATGAACGCTCCCCAGTACAGCATCCCTGGCAGTACGCCCGCGCCCATGTCGCCGCAGCAGGAAACGACGCCCGAGCGCGCTGATCCCACCGCCGGCGCGCGTTCCGTGGCAGAAGTCCTGGTGGGCTCCGACGTGGAGGCGGTGCTGCGGGAGCTTGACGCCGACCTGGTCGGCCTGGTGCCGGTGAAAGCGCGCATCCGGGATATTGCCGCCCTGCTGGTGATCGACAAACTGCGCCTGAACCTGGGGCTGGCCAGCCAGGCGCCAAGCCTGCACATGTGCTTCAGCGGCAACCCGGGCACAGGCAAGACCACCGTGGCGCTGCGCATGGCCAAAATCCTGCACCGGTTGGGCTATGTCCGCAAGGGCCACCTGGTTTCGGTCACCCGCGACGACCTGGTGGGGCAGTACATCGGCCACACCGCACCCAAGACCAAGGAAGTGCTCAAGCGCGCCATGGGTGGCGTGCTGTTCATTGACGAGGCCTACTACCTTTACCGGCCGGAAAACGAGCGCGACTACGGGCAAGAAGCGATCGAGATCCTGTTGCAGGTCATGGAAAACCAGCGGGACGACCTGGTGGTCATCCTTGCAGGCTACAAAGACCGCATGGACACCTTCTTTCAGTCCAACCCCGGCATGAGTTCGCGCATTGCGCACCACCTTGATTTTCCGGACTACGCTGTCCCTGAACTGCTGCAGATATCGCAAAAAGCACTGGAGCAGCAAAACTACCGGTTTGGAGAGGGTGCCCAGGCAGCCTTTGAACAATACCTCGGCCTGCGCATCCTGCAGCCGCACTTTGCCAACGCACGCAGCGTGCGCAATGCGCTCGACCGCGCGCGGCTGCGCCAGGCCAGCCGCCTGTTTGCAGACCGGGACCGCGTCCTGAGCGCAGAGGACCTGAGCACCCTGGAGGCCCAGGACATTCTGGCCAGCCGCGTCTTTCAGCAATCTTGACTGGGACCCGCGACAGCAATGCTCCAAGCGCTCCTATTTGATGTCGACGGCACCCTGGCCGACACCGAGGCGGCCCACCTGGCCGCATTCAACGAGGCCTTTGCTCAAGAGGGTCTCGACTGGGTCTGGGATGAGCCGCTGTACACGAAGCTGCTGGAGGTGTCGGGCGGTAAGGAGCGAATTGCCCATTACTGGAAGACGGTGCGCAACGGCTTGGTGGACGTATCCGGTGACGGCCTGCAAGACACCATAGCGCGGCTGCATGCACGCAAGACTGCCGCCTATGAAGCCAGGGTCAATGCGGGTGGGGTGGCGCTGCGCCCCGGCGTTTTGCGTCTAATCGAGTCGGCCCACCAGCAGGGCTGGGCGCTGGCCATCGCCACCACCACCTCCCCTGTCAACATTGCCGCGCTGCTGCGCAAGGCGATAGGGGCCGACTGGCGCGGCTACTTTGCCGTGGTCGAAGATGCCTCCACCGCGCCCCTGAAAAAGCCGCATCCGCAGGTCTACCGCCAGACGCTGCAGCGGTTAGGCCTGCCGGCCGCCGCTTGCCTGGCGGTGGAAGACTCTGCCAATGGCCTGCAAGCGGCCCGCGCCGCCGGCCTGGCCACCCTGATCACCCGCAACCGGTTTACCGAACACCACGATTTCCGGGGAGCGCTGCGGGTATTGCCCAACCTCAGTGGCGTCACCACGGCGCACATCAGCGCCTGGCACGCCAGCGCTTCCACCGCACCGACCTGAACCGAAAGAGCCGCCCATGCCACTGACCATCCGCCCCAACCGCACCACGCTGACCCAATTCCTGATTGAACAGCGGCGCAAGTTTCCCGATGCCAGCGGTGACTTCAATGCCCTGATTCTGGACGCGGCCCTCGCCTGCAAGGCGATTGCGCGCGGAGTTGCATTCGGCGAACTCGGCGGCGTCACCGGTAACCATGCGTCGGCCCAGGGCGGGTCTGTCAACGTGCAGGGCGAGCAGCAAAAGACGCTCGATGTGCTGTCCAACAACATGTTCATCCACCGCACCGAGTGGGCCGGAAACCTGGCTGGCATGGCGTCAGAAGAGATGGACCATCCGTACCAGATTCCGGCCCAGTACCCGCGCGGCAAGTACCTGCTGGTGTTTGATCCGCTCGATGGCTCCAGCAACATCGACGTCAATGTCTCCGTGGGCAGCATTTTCTCTATCCTGCGCGGGCCAGACGACGGGCGCGACGTGACCGAAGCAGACTTTTTACAACCCGGCCACCAGCAGGTGGCAGCGGGCTACGCCCTCTACGGCCCGGCCACCATGCTGGTGCTGACCGTGGGCAATGGGGTCCACGGTTTCACGCTGGATCCCAATCTGGGCGAGTTCATGCTGACGCATCCGCAATTGCAGGTACCCGCGGACACCCAGGAATTTGCCATCAACGCCTCCAACAGCCGCTTCTGGGAAGCGCCGGTAAAACGCTATGTGGACGAATGCCTGGCCGGCAAGACCGGCGTGCGGGGCAAGGACTTCAACATGCGCTGGATCGCCAGCATGGTGGCCGAGGCACACCGAATCCTGATGCGCGGCGGGGTCTTCCTGTACCCGCGCGATACCAAGGACGCGAGCAAGCCGGGTCGCCTGCGGCTACTGTACGAGGCCAACCCGATCGGAATGTTGATGGAGCAGGCAGGCGGCCGCGCCAGCACCGGGGAACAGCCCGTGCTCGGAGTGCAGCCCACTGCGCTGCACCAGCGCATCGGCCTGGTATTCGGCTCGAGAAACGAAGTAGAACGCATTGAGCGCTACCACCGCGAGCCGGCCAAGCCGGACCAGGACAACCCGCTGTTCACGGAACGCAGCCTGTTTCGCGATTAGCCGCCACGCCATCCCCACCTCACGGAGTTCTCCATGTCGGAACGACACCCCATCATCGCCATCACTGGCTCCAGTGGTGCCGGTACCACCTCGGTCACCCGCACCTTCGAAAACATTTTCCGGCGCGAAGACGTGAACGCTGCCATCATCGAGGGCGATAGCTTCCACCGCTATGACCGCGTGGCGATGAAGGCCAAGCTGGCCGAAGCCGAAAGAGCCGGCAACAAGAACTTCAGCCACTTCGGCCCTGAGAACAACCTGTTTGCCGAACTGGAGGAACTGTTTGCCAGCTACGGCAAGACCGGGACCGGCAAACAGCGCAAATACCTGCACGACAGCGAAGAGGCAGCGCCCTACCAGCAGGAGCCTGGCACCTTCACCGCCTGGCAGGACGTTCCTGCCGGCACGGACTTGCTGTTCTACGAGGGCCTGCATGGCGCCGTGGTTACGCCCGAGGTCAACATCGCTCGCCATCCCGACCTGCTGATCGGGGTGGTACCGGTGATCAACCTGGAGTGGATCCAGAAACTCTGGCGCGACAAGTCCAAGCGTGGCTACAGCACCGAGGCGGTAACCGACACCATCCTGCGGCGCATGCCCGACTACGTCAACTACATCTGCCCGCAGTTCATGCACACGCACGTGAACTTTCAGCGCGTGCCCATGGTAGACACTTCCAACCCCTTCATTTCGCGCGACATTCCCTCGCCCGACGAGAGCATGGTGGTGATCCGCTTCGCCAAGCCCAAGGGCATTGATTTCCAGTACTTGCGCAGCATGATTGACGACTCGTTCATGAGCCGCGCCAACACCATCGTGGTGCCGGGCGGCAAGATGGAACTCGCCATGCAACTGATTTTCACGCCCTTTATCTGGCGCATGATGGAACGAAAGAAGCGTGCTACATGAACCCCTTTGATCTGGTCATGTTCGACCTGGACGGGACCCTCATCGAGACCGCGCCCGAAATTCTGGACGCCGTCAACGACACGCTGGCCCACTTCGGCCTGCCATTGGTGCGCCAGCAGCAGGTCAACGACTGCATTGGCCATGGCACCCAGACCTTGCTGGTCCGGGCGCTGGCCTTCAGCCAGCAGATTCCCATGGCCGCCGTGCAGATGCAGGCGCAGTGGCCATCCATGGCCGACGCATTCCAGCACCACTACCAGCAACGCTGCGGCACGCGCAGCCACCTGTATCCGCAGGTGCGCGAAACCCTGACGGCCCTCAGGGCCCGTGGCGTTGGCCTGGCGATCGTCACCAACAAGGAAGCCCGCTTTACTCGCACCGTACTGGATGCCCACGCTCTCGGGCCATTGTTCCACCGGGTGGTCAGTGGCGACACGCTGGCCACGAAAAAGCCCTCGCCGGAAGGAATTCAGGACTGCCTGCATCACTTTTCTGTGGCGGCCGACCGGGCCTTGTTCGTGGGCGACTCCAGTATCGATGTGCAGACTGCGCGCAACGCCGGCGTCCAGGTATGGGCGCTGCCTTACGGCTACAACATGGGTCGCCCCATTGCCGAAAGCCACCCCGACCGGCTGGTGGATCACGTCGGGTGCCTGCTCGCCGAGCCCAACGCCTGAAGGGCCGCGTTGCGCTCGTCAGTGGCGCGGAATGGTCAGATAGCCTGACTGGACCCGCCAATCGGTGCAAACAAAATGGCCCTGGTTACGCAGCCGCTCAATTACACCAAACCCGGTGTACAGCACCTTGCCGTCCTTGCACACCATGATGGTCTCTTCCGTGCTGATCTGGGCTAGAAAATTGGCCAACATCATGCTGTCTCGCATGGCAACAAAGCCCGCCATGAGCCCGCACATCACCCAGGCCACGACCACGCTGTCGCGCACCAGGTACTTCCAGTTGTAAGGCCTTCTTGCGGGTGCAGTCAGGGCATGCGCGGCGCGCAGGCTGAACAAATCCGCGCCTGGAAGTTGCCCACTGAGCCCTGGACCGGCCAGCGCGAGCTGCATGGCGGATGTATCTGACAAATCAGGTGCATGGGCGCCGGGGTCGGCGGGCGCAGCCGCGGGGGGCGCCGCCGCCGGCATACCGGAATGGCCAAAGGGCTTGGTCTGTTTCACGCGTTGCTCACTTTCGGTTCATCACACCGGCAGCAACGCAACAGACAGGCAATTTACCTGACTGGCAACCCCGCTATCCTCCCCCTTCAAGAGGGAACGGACCGGAGGCTTTGCGTCCCTGCTTCTCAGCAGGTTTGCCGTTTACAAGCCGAAAAGTTTACCCAACTTTCAGAAGTCCGAAAGAATATTTTTTTGAATCCTCGCTTCAGGGCGAGGCGACCGCCCAACGCGCTGGACCGCGCCGCTATTTGTCTTCGGAGGCCGGGCGGCTTTGCTGCACCGATGCCTCCACGGCCTGGCGCACTTGCTGCTGGATCTGGCTGCTTTGCTGCGCCGGCGAGGCGCCCGGGGTCGTAGCGGGAACCGACACACCGGCATCCGCCGGCACGGCCACTGGCACCGAGGCCGAGCGCAACTGCGTCTTGACCAAGAATGCCACCACCGCCAGTGTCACCACCAGCCCGATAAGTCCTGTCATGCCCTTCATGGGTGCATTACACCATGCCAGACGCCCTCCACCCGCGCTGGCGTGTCAGGCGTTTTGGCAGGCGTTTATGATGCAGTACAGGCCAGATTCAGGCCCGATGTGGGCATCGTCAAACCCACACCCTTCACTTTTGTAACGACCACCACCGGAGTTCGCCCATGCCACTGCGTTTGCTTTCCCGACTGGGAATTTTTGTTCGGACGATTCTTGCGCTGGCCTGCCTGACGCTGGCCGGTACGGCTCTGGCGCAGGGCAGCACCATCAAGGTATTGGTCGGCTTTCCGCCCGGTGGCGGCACAGACGCCATCGCCCGTGTGCTGGCGGACAAACTCAAGGACCAGCTCGGCGTTCCCGTGATCGTGGAGAACCGGGCGGGCGCCGGCGGCCAGTTGGCGGCGCAAGCGCTCAAGGCGGCAGCCCCCGATGGCAATACCGTGTTCCTGACGCACGACCACTCGGTGTCCATCCTGCCGCTGGTCATGAAAAACCCGGGCTTCGACCCCGGCAAGGATTTTGTCGCGGTGGCGGGATTCGCCACCTTTGTCAACGCACTGGCACTGTCGGGCGGCACGCCGGCCCGCACGGTCAATGACTATGTCGCATGGGTGCGCAGCCAGGGCGGCAAGGGCACGGTGGGCGTGCCGGCACCCGCCTCGGTGCCGGAATTCCTGGTCAAGGTCATCGGCCAGAAATATGCGCTGGACCTGCAGTCTGCGCCTTACCGCGGTAGCGCGCCCATGATGGCGGACATGCTGGGCAACCAGATCGCTGCCGGCGTGGCCTCCATTCCCGATTTCATCGAAAACCACAAGGCCGGCAAATTGCGGGTAGTGGCGGTGATGGGCAGCGCACGCCAGGCAGTCATGCCGGAGGTTCCGACCTTCGCAGAGCTGGGACTCGCCGGTTTTGAGGACGTGCCCTACTACGGTTTTTTTGCGCCCGCCGGCACGCCCAAGGCGACCATCGACCGGTTTTCCGACGCCGTCGCCAAAGTGATCGCCATGCCGGACGTGCGCAGCCAGCTCAGCGCCATGGGCCTGACCGTTGGCCACATGCCCCCTGAGCAACTCGCCCAGCGCGAACATGCCTATTCCCAGGCCTGGTCGCGCATCATCAAATCCAGCGGGTTTCAGGCGCAGTAAGTCCGGCGGGGCTGTCAGCCAAAGACCTTGCGGACAAACGCATCCATGGCCAGGCGCTTGTCGTCAGCCGCCTGCTCCAGCGTTTCCGCCAGCTCCATTTGCCCGCCGGTCGGGCCCGCACCGTTGCCGGCAATGGTCCGCGCAAAGGCCTGCATCACTCTGCTGCGCAAAGCGCGCGCCTCCTGGTTCACGGCCTGCCAGTCCTTGTACATGGCGGCCCACTGTTCACCGTCCTGAATCGTTGCCATTCCAAGCTCCTTCTGTTGACTCCATGACGCCGCATGCGTTGCGGATTGATCTTGCGCAAGCCGCAAGGAAAGATCTGCCCGACACTGTGCGTGTTACCGCAACGCGAAGCCGATTTACGGCTCGCGCGGGTGCCGCGGCACGGCAAGGCAGGAGGGGGCAATGACCAAGACCGTTATGAATGCGCACGTTCGCCATTTGCTGGGCCAGATCGGGACCCTGGAGGCGCGCCTGCGCACGGCTGTGCGCGACCAGGAAGGCCACCAGGCGAGTGAACCCCTCGCCCCTGCCCCGCAGCAACACCGCGGGCTCTGGCACTGGGCACTGGCGAACCGGCCACAGAATCTGCTGACCGGCCCGGTGATCTACGGCATGGTGGTACCCCTGGTGCTGCTCGACCTGTTCGTGAGCTTCTACCAGGCCACCTGCTTCCCGGTCTACCGGATCGCGAAGGTGCGTCGCGGCGACTACTTCGTCTTTGACCGCAAAGAGCTCGGCTACCTGAACCCCATTCAAAGATTCCACTGCGCCTACTGCACTTACAGCAACGGCCTGCTGGCCTATGCCAGCGAAATCGTTGCACGCACCGAGGCCTATTTTTGCCCAATCAAGCACGCCAAAAAAGTGCTGGCGCCCCATGCACGCTACGCGGATTTTCTGGAGTACGGCGACGCCACGGACTACGAGGCCCGGCTGGAGCAGGTCCGTAAGCGCCTGGAGCCGGAATCCCCACCGCAAGCCGGGCCAGCGCGCTGATCCAGGGCCACGCCACTGCCCAAACCCGTGTCCGAGCCGCTGCGGTGCAACACTGCATGCCGGCAGCACCAAGGCCACCATCCAGTAGCCCCTGTTCCATGTATGTTCTCGGTCCAAACCATCTCCTTGGGGGTGCGCCGGACGCAGGCCAGCGCAGACACCCAGATTAGGCGTACCCATTCGAGCGCGTTTGACCCTGCGCAAACAAACCCCATGAAACCAGGCGTATCAACGCAGCCACGATGGATATTGCCGCACTGATTCAAACCCACGGCTACTGGGTGCTGGCGCTGGGATGCTTTCTGGAGGGGGAGACCATCCTGGTGCTGGCGGGCTTTGCCGCGCACCAGGGCTACCTCAACCCGGGGGGCGTCGTCGCCATCGCCGCCATCGCCGGCTTCAGCGGTGACCAAGCCTTTTTCTGGATCGGCCGGCGCCACGGGCACGCCCTGCTGCGTCGCTGGCCCGCACTCGCACGCCAGAACGACCGCGTACAGGGCCTGATCGCACGCTTTCACGGCGCCGCCATCATTGCCATGCGCTTCGCTTTTGGCCTGCGCATTGCGGGACCGGTCATGCTGGGCATGTCCGGCATCCGTAGCCGCAAATTTGTCCTGTACAACGCGGCGGGCGCCATGCTCTGGGCTGTATTGATCGGCGCCCTCGGCTGGCTCTTTGGCCATGCTGCCGAAACGGCACTGGGCAGGATCCAGCACCTGGAAGTCTGGCTCATCGGCCTGGCGATAGCAGGCGCGCTGGCGTTCGCGCTGTGGGGCCGGCGGCGCGGCTAGGGTGGCTTTTGGCTTGCGCTTCTGACTTCAGCGCTGCGACTTTTCACAACCCAGCCCTTGAAAGCCCCGGAATTGGTATTATCATTAGCACTCGTCGGAGTTGAGTGCTAACACCCGATTCCACAAGTCAAGAAGTGCCGACCCGTTCCGGGTGGGTGCTGTTGTCCACTGTTTCAAAACCAAGGAGATTCCTCATGAAACTGCGTCCTCTGGCAGACCGCGTGATTGTCAAGCGCGTCGAAAGCGAAACCAAAACCGCCTCTGGCATCGTCATTCCTGACAACGCTGCCGAAAAGCCTGATCAAGGCGAAGTGCTGGCCATTGGCCCCGGCAAGCGCAATGACAAGGGCGAACTCGCCGCCCTGACCGTCAAGGTCGGCGACCGCGTCCTGTTCGGCAAGTACAGCGGCCAGACCGTCAAGGTCGATGGCGACGAGCTGCTGGTCATGAAAGAAGACGACCTTTTCGCCGTCGTCGAGAAATAAAGCTACTGCGCGAACGCCATGCGTCGTTGCGCCGTGCTCGCCATCCTCACGTACAGAAGTACGTTCCGGTGGATGCGCGCGGTGCGCCTAGCCCGGCGTCCGCTCGCTACGCTTTCTTCCTCAACAACGAATCACTTTTTATTTCTGAAATTTCTGGAGTCCTAACATGGCAGCAAAAGACGTAATTTTCGGCGGCGAAGCCCGCGCACGCATGGTTGAAGGCGTGAACATTTTGGCCAACGCGGTCAAAGT
>Ga0007791_10000077_pt1 | contig 23700 bp, 23 predicted proteins | sample CryBogmetaGMA05M_FD_60368 | JGI IMG/M metagenome (GOLD analysis project Ga0007791, IMG submission 60368) | Freshwater microbial communities from Crystal Bog, Wisconsin, USA - MA0.5M | ecosystem: Environmental > Aquatic > Freshwater > Lake | place: Crystal Bog, Wisconsin, USA | collected 2009-07-06 | reverse complement strand
CCTCGTGCAGTTCGCCCGCGTAAAAGATGTGGACATCGCCGCCGAGCGCGATCGGATTGGCGGCGCCACTGCCGCGGACCATCTCGAGCAGACGCCGCCTGGCCGGCGGATAGCCGTCCCAGCCATCGGTCCACCAGGCCTGCTCGGGGCCGGGCTTCATGTCGGCGCGCGCGATGAGGGTTTGCTGTGCCAGCAGATTCCAGCGCGCCTTGCTGCTGACGAAGGCGCGCGTGAGCCAGGCCTCCTGCTCGGCGCCGAGCAAGGTGCGGCTCGGGTCGGCGAGCGCCAGGCAGTCATTGCCGACCACCCGCGAGCCGGCAAAGCCTGGTGCCGAGCAGGCCTGCGGTGAGCGGTACTGGCGGATGTCGATCAGGTGGAGTCTGACCATCGAGCCCCAGTCGAGGGTGCCGAAGATCGGCATCGACGCGCCCTTGGGCGCCATCGACCAGGGCAGGGGCATATGCTCGAAATAGGCCTGATAGGCGGCCGCCCGGCGCAGCAGGAAGCGATCGGGTGGCGTGCCGCGCTCCGACAGGTCATTGGCGTAATCGTTTTCGACCTCATGGTCGTCCCAGGTCGGCAGCCAGGCGCAGGCCGCGTGAGCCGCCTGCAGATCCGGATCGCCGCGATAGAGCGCATGACGCCGTCGATAGGCCTCGAGCGTCTGGGGCACGCCGGCATCATGCTTGCGTACAAGCTTGCGGCCCCAGGACGACTCGTAGATGTAGTCGCCCAGGAAAGCGACCAGATCGGGCGAGTCGGCGACCGCATGGCGCCAGGCACCGAAGAAGCCTTGCTCGTATTGCTGGCACGAGGCAAAGACCAGACGCAGGCTCTGTGCCTGGTCGGCAGCCGGCGCAGTGCGAAACCGACCTTGCGGGCTGACCGCGCCGGCGCACAGGAAGCGGTAGCGATAGATGCGATGCGGCTTCAAGCCCTTGAGCTCGACGCGCACCGAATGCGCCCACTGCGGCAGTGCGTCGACCGTCCCGCTTTGCACCGGCGACGTCCCGCCTTCTTCGGTGAGCTCCCAGCGAACGGCGATGGCCACCGGGTCGAGCCCGGCGTTGTCCTGCATCGGTTGCGGGGCGAGTCGCGTCCAGATGACGGCGCCCTGCTCGGTCGGCCAGCCGCTGGCCACGCCGAGGGTGAAGGGGTCCGAGGCGAAGGCAGTGTCGGTGCCGGCGGCTGCCGCACGCGCGGGTGCGCAGACCGTCGCCAGCGCGCTGCCGGCCAGACCCAGGGTTTGTGCCATCCAATGGCGGCGTGACGAAAGCGGTGTCATGAGGGCGATCTTCCTGGCGCAGAGGGTCGGGTTAAGGCTGATCGCCCCGGGGTTAATCAAGCGATCAGCAGGCATGGGTATGATCGGGGTGGCTTTACAAACCCTCATTCACAACCCCCATTCAAAGGACAATGACAATGGCTTTCAGCACTGAATCGACCGTGGGCGACCTGCTCGACAATCCCGGCCCGCGTGCCGTGCTCGACAGGATCATGCCGCAACTGGCAACCAATCCCCAGATCGATATGGCCCGTGGCATGTCGCTGAAGATGGTCGCCGGCTTTTCCGGCGGCAAGATCACCGACGCGCTGCTGGCCGAGGTGGATGCCGCACTGGCGAAGCTCTGATCCGAAGGGGCGCCAGCGATGAACAAGCCGGTCTGTCTGATACTGGGTGCCGGTGCCGGCATCGGTGGCAATGTCGCCAGGCGCTTTGCGCGTGACGGCTATCACGCCTGTGTGGCCCGGCGCAGCGACAAAGCCGGCCTGGACCGGCTTGTCGCCGACATCGAGGCCGCGGGCGGTTCAGCGACCGGCTTCATTCTCAATGCAGTCGAGGCCGACAGCATCGAGGGCTTGGTGGCCCATATCGAATCGAACATCGGGCCGATCGAGGTGGCGGTGTTCAATCTTGGCGCGCAGATCGGCGACCGTTCACTTGCCAACACCTCGCTCAAGGCCTTCGAGATGGGGTGGCGGCTCGCCACCTTCGGTCTGTTCCGACTGGCGTCAGTGCTCTTTCCCTACATGGAGCAGCGCGGCAAGGGCGTCCTGCTGGTAACCGCCGCAACCGCTGCGATGCGCGGCAATGCCGGCCAACACTCGCATGCCTCGGCGATGGCCGGCCGCCGGATGCTTTGCCAGTCGCTCAACGCGCAGTTCGCGTCGAAGGGCATTCACGTCGTGCATATCCTGATCGACGGCGCGGTCGACGCGCCGGATACGCTTGGCAAGATGTTGGGCCCGGAGCGTTTCCAGGCGCTGCGCGAACGCAAGGGCCTGGAACACGACGGGCTGCTGTTGCCTGCCGAAGTCGCGAATACCTATTTTTACCTGGCGCATCAGCATCGGTCGGCCTGGACGCACGAGCTCGATCTGCGGGCGTATTCAGACCTGGCCTGGTGGAACCATGCGAGTAACCCCAGCTGACATCGGGTCCGGCAGCATGGCGCCTCCAGAATCTTTCCCCGATTACCCCCTTGAATCGCGCACCATCGGCAGAGTCCTCGCCGACAAGGCACGGCGGATTCCCGAGCGTCGATTTCTGCTGTGGCAAGGACTGAGCTACAGCTACGCCGAGATCGAAGCGATTACCAATCGTTATGCCAATGGATTCGCCGCTCATGGCATCGGTCATGGCGATCATGTGGCGGTGTTGCTGCCCAATTGCCCCGAATTTTTATGGGTGGTCTGGGGTCTGGGCAAGCTCGGTGCGGTGGCTGTGCCGCTGAACACCGCGGCCAAGGGCGACATGCTGGCCTATTTCATCCGTCAGTCCGATTCGAAGATGCTGATTGCCGACAGCGAATGGGCCGATCGCATTGCAGCGGTTGCGGGCGCCTTGCCCGAGCTCGGCGCCTATGTGTTCATCGGCCCGATGCCGAGTGAGCTGCCCGCAGCCGTCGGGGCGGCCGCGCGGGTGCTGCCGTTGCAGGCCTTCGAATCCGACAATGACACCGCGCCGCCGCTCGATCGCGTGCGCCATGACGACGCGCATCTGATTGTCTACACATCAGGCACGACCGGTCCGTCAAAGGGCGTGCTGTGCCCGCATTCGCAAGGCCTGGGTGTGGGGCGTGCGATCAGCACCGACTACGGCTATCGATCGGATGACGTCATCTTTGCCTGCCTGCCGCTCTTTCACGTCAACGCGCTGTGGTACTCCTGCACGGCGGCGCTGTGGGCCGAAGCCAGCTTCGCGCTGTCGCCGAGGTTTTCGGCGACCCGGTTCTGGGAGGAAATCCGCGGCTGCGGCGCGACCCAGTTCAATTCGCTGGGCGCGATGACCAATATCCTGCTGCAGCTGCCCAAGGGGCCTGAAGATCGCGAGCATGCCCTGCGTCAGATCATGGCCGTGCCGATGCAGCAGGCGCTCTATGCCGAGCTGCGCAGCCGGTATGGCGTCGCGGTCACCTCCCTGTTTGCGATGTCCGAGAACTACGCGGTGACCACCTTCGTGCCCGATGACCGACCCGACAAAGCCGGCTCGGCAGGCTCGTCCCGGGGCGCGTCGGATCTGCGGATCGTTGATGATGACGCTCGCATCATGGGGCCCTGCGAGGTGGGTGAAATCCAGATGCGCCCGCGCCATGCAGGCTCGATGATGAACGGCTACTACAAGATGCCCGAGGCGACCGCGAACGCGTTTGTGGAGGGCTGGTTCTGCACTGGCGATCGCGGCTATCTCGATGCCGACGGCTATCTCTACTTCATCGATCGCAAGAAGGAAGCCATCCGGCGACGCGGCGAGAACATCTCGGCCTACGAGGTCGAGCTGATCCTGTCTCGGCATCCGGCCATTCTCGAGGTGGCCGCGGTGCCGGTGCCCTCCGAGATGAGCGAAGACGAGGTCATGGTCTATGTGGTGCTCAATCAGGGTGTGACCCTGACGCATGCCGAGGTGGTGCACTTCGCAGCCGAGCATATGAACTACTACATGGTGCCGCGCTTCGTCGAGTTCATTGCCGAGCTGCCCAAGACCGCGACCGAGAAGATCGAGAAGTACAAGCTCAAACAGGACGCACTCGAACGCCGAAGTGCGATCTGGGACCGTGAGCGCGAGGGTATTCACATTGCGCGATAGGTCACGCCGGTGATGAGCCGAAGGGCTGCGATTCTCGGTTACGGCGCGGTGCCGGTGGGCACCTATCAGCGAGCCGCCGAAGGCCGCGAAGTGCTTGAGCACGAACTGGCCACCGGCGTGGTGCTTGAGGCCGCGGCGATGGCCGGGCTCTCGAAAGCCGATATCGACGGCGTGGTGGTGGCCCATCCGGGCGACCACACGCGGCAGGGCTATTTCCATACTTTTCTCACGGCGCATCTGGGCATTCGCGCGCGTGCCACCGTCATTCAGGTGCTGGGCAACGGCATGACCGGCGGGCACGCCTTCGATATGGCCTTGCAGCAGGTCACCTCAGGCCAGGCCGATTGCGTGCTGTCGGTCGGGGTGCATTTCGAGACCGGTGTGCCGACCGCGCAGCATCTGGACTACAGCATCCGGCTGACCGGCGATGTCGATTTTCAGTCGGTGTTCGGCGCGGTGCCAATTGCCTGGTATGCCATGGATGCACAGCGTTATCTGCATGAGCATCGGGTCAGTCGCGCGACGCTCGCCTCGATTGCGGTCAAGAACCGCGCGCATGCAATGGCCAATCCACTGGCGCAGTTTCGCGAGCCGATCACAATCGATCAGGTCCTCAATGCGCGGCCGATCGTCGAGCCGCTCGGCCTGTTTGAGGTGCCGGGGCGCGCCGATGGCGCAGTCGCCCTGATGATCGTCTCGGAAGACATGGCCCGTGCCAGCGGGCGGCCTTATGTGCTCGTGCGGGGGCGTGGGTTCGAGCATGAGGGCCTGCATCAGGTCTCGGATCGACCGGGCGACAGTCTGTCCTATGGCAGCCTGCGAGCGGCGGGCAGTCGGGCGCTCGAATCGGCGGGTGTGACGCTTGCCGACATTGGCACGTTCCAGGTCTATTCGCCCTGCACGATCGTCGAGGCGCTTGGCACCGAATCGCTCGGGATGTTTGCGCGAGGGCAGGGTGCCGATGCTGCGGCGGCAGGCGAGACCCGTTTCGACGGACGTTATCCGGTCAATACCTGCGGTGGATGTCTGTCGCGCGGGCATCCGCCAGAAGTCACGCCGCTCTATGACGTGGTCGAGGCAGTGATGCAGTTGCATGGCCGCGCCGAAGGCCGGCAGGTGGCCCGACGCGGGCTGGCGATGACGGTGTGCGAACTCGGCAATTACAACGCGACGCTGGTCCATATTCTGGAGGGACACGCATGACGCTTGCCCGGGTGTCGATGCCGGGTGCGCGTCCGTTTGCGCCCCGCGTGTCGGCCTTTTCGCGCCGGTTCTGGGAGGGCTTGGGCGAGGGGCGTCTGCTGAGTACGCAATGCGTGCAGTGCGGTGTGGTGAGCTTTCCGCCGCGCAATCTGTGTCGTGTCTGCTGGGCCACCGACGTACCCTGGATCGAACTTGCTTCACACGGCACGCTCTACAGCTTCACCCGCGTGCATGTGGCGCCCGGTGCCTTCAGAGGCGACACGCCTTATGCAATCGGCATCGTCGATCTGAATGATGGCCCGCGCCTGATGTGCCGGATGATCGGTGAGGTGAGCACGCAGCATCTGGACCAACCGGTGCAGATGCTGGTGCTCGACTACGAGGACGGGCCGCTGTTCGGCGCGCGCGTGCTGCTCAGCGCACAACCAGACAAGGCGATAGCGTGAGACCTTCCCTTGAATCGCGCGGTGCAGTCAGAGCATCGCTCTCCAGGTCGCAGGCACGCTTGGGGCTGACTGCGATCTTTGCGTCGACCCTGTTCGAGATGTCCGGCATCATGATGCTGGCCCCGCTGCTGATTCTGCTGCTCAAGCAGGCGGAGGTATCGACCACCGTGGCCGGCCTGTTCGCGGCCGTCACCTGGCTGGGCATCTTCCTGGTGACGCCGTTTGCATCGCTGATCACCCAGGTGCTTGGCCGTCGCAGATGCCTGTGGCTTGCCACACTCTTGCCCTTGCTGACATCGACCGTCTATCTTCTGACCGACAATCTGGCGGTCTGGTTCACGCTGGAATTGATCGCCAGCGTCGCTGGCGGATTGCGCTGGGTCCTGGCAGAGGCCTACATCGCCGAGTTTGCACCGCCTGATCAGATGGGCCGCTATGTCGGCCTGTATGCCACCCTGATGGGCCTGACCTTTGTCATCGGACCGGCGGTGCTGGCCTGGGTGGGTACCGCAGACCACATCGCATTCTGGATCGTGCTCGGACTGCTTGCAGTCGGCGCGGCACTCACGACCCTGGTGCCCGCGATTGCGCCGGCGTCCGATCAGCATACCTCTCCCGTCGGCTTGAGGGGCCTGTGGTATGCGCTGTCCTTGCATCCGCTCGTCATGCTCGTGGGCTTCGTCGGTGGCTTTTTCGAACTCGGACTGTCGTCGATTCTTCCCCTGGTCGGACTGAGCCTGAATCTGGACGAAAGCGCTTCGGCGCTTCTCGTGGCGCTCAGCGGATTTGGCGGCATCCTGCTGGCGCTGCCGATGGGCATGCTGGCTGACCGCTTCGCCAACCCCGAGCGCGGACGACGCCTGCTCATGGGGGTGCTTGCGTTCGTGTTGCTTGTTTCAGCGCTCGTCGTGCTCGCACTGATCGAGATGCCCGGACTGGTCTGGCCGATTGCGCTGATCTGGGGCGGTGCCGGTGGAACCTTGTATACCTTGACGATGACCGATATCGCAGCTCGCGAAAAAGGCATCACCCTGGTCAACAGCACCTCGGTCCTGGTGCTGAGTTATACGCTCGGGGCACTCGTCGCCTCATCCACGAGCGGTGTCCTGATCGACTGGTCACCCGGCGTCGCATTCCCGGTGGTGCTGATTGCGGTGGCCTTCACCGGACTGCTGGCGATCGTCTGGCCGACCAGACGCTGAGCTGTTTTCGGAGGCGTTGGTGCAATTCAAGCAAATGGAAATCGCCCAATCGACGCCAACGGCACGTAGCGTCGCTGCCCTTGTGCAGGCTCGCTATGGACTTGGTGAAGTCGTCGAGAGTGAGTTCCTGAGGCGAAGTTTCAATCAGGTCTATCGATTGGGGTTTGCAAGCGGGCAGCGCGTTGTCGCCAGACTCTGCGCCGAGCGACCACGAGGTGGCCCGAATGTGGCGTTTGAGGCTGCTGCCCTCGAGCACTGGGCCCGCGTCGGTTGCCAGGTTTCTCGTTGCGTGACATCAGCGACGGGCGAGTTAGCCATACAAGTGCGGCTGCCGGAGGGAGACCGAACGCTGATGCTCTTTGAATACCTGGACGGCGAGTTCACCGGTGAATCAGCCGCTGACATCACCGCCTTTGCGAACGGATTGGCAGGCTTGCACCAAGGAGGCGAGTGCTATCAGGGGCCCGCAAGTCTCTATGAGCTTGACTTGAATTACCTGCTCCTGAGGCCACTGGAAGGTCTGCTTCGCGCGCCGTCCATGACAGGCGAACTACGCCCGCAATTCGAGAAGCTGGGCTTGCGGCTGCATGATGAAATCCTCGCGCTAGGTGAACTGAGCCGCGTGCTGTGTCATGGCGACGCGCACGGTCAGAACAACTTTGTCACGACAGACACCGAAGGGCAACGCCAGGCAATCTTCTTCGATTTCGATGAGGCTGGTCCCGGCTATTTGGCGTATGAGCTGTCTGTCTATCCATGGAACCTTTATCCGCGCGTGCCTGACGGTGAGGTGAGCGACAAGGTGCAAACGCAGTGGAAAAACTTCATTTCCGCCTACCGGGAAAGACGCCCGGTCGCCGATGCCGACCTTGCCGCCATCGCACGATTCGTGGCGGTGCGGCAATTCTGGTTGCTGGGCGAGTTTGCAGGACGCGTGCCTGTTTGGGGCTCCCAAACCATGACGACTGGCCAACTCCGCAGGCAGGTCGAATTGCTACGCCAATGGGAGGGGTTGCAGTTGCCAGCCTGACGGCCTGACCGAACGGTCGCAATAGCCCCCTTTCCTCGACAACAGCTTCGGCCGCAGCCGGCCAGAAGCGGGCGGTCGCGAACGACAGGTTCTGGGTAGTCCATTCAGTATGACCAACGACACGTCGTTAGTGCGTCGGTATTGCGTCGTTGCACTTCGCCCGACTATTCTGTATTGACTGTTAACCGGATAACGGGTAATTATTTCTTCATGTCAATCCAGTCGTTCGCCTGCTCCGACACAGAGAGCCTGTTCACGACAGGAAAGTGTCGCCGGTTCGTCAACATCAAGAGCGTGGCCGAGCGTAAATTGGCTCAACTCGACGCGGCACCTTCCGTGAGTTTCATGAAGGCCCCGCCAGGGAACGACCTGAAGGAATACGACGGCGCCTGGCTTGTGCGAATCAACGACCAGTGGCGGCTGAGCTTCAAGTGGGGTGAGAGCGGTCCCTATGACGTGCTCATTGAAGATCCACACTGACCCAAGCCCGACTGGCTTCGAATCCTAAACAGCATTGGAGTGCATCATGTTCAAGAACGGTATGCGTCCTGTCCACCCTGGCGAAATCTTGCTGGAGGACTACATCAAGCCCATGGGCATCAGCGTGCGCGCCGTGGCCATCGCCCTGCATGTGCCTTACTCGCGCCTCAGTGAGATCACCAAGGGCGAGCGCGGTGTGTCGGCTGATACGGCCCTGCGCCTGGAGCGCTACTTCGGCAGTGAGGCCAAGGGCTGGCTGAACCTTCAGGCAGCTTACGAGTTGCGAGTCGCCGAGATCGAGAGCGGCAAAGCCATCGCCAAAGAGATCAAGCCGCTTGCGCTGGTTGCTTGATCCACTCCAGCAGGGTCACCTCGATCGACTGCAGCCGGCCAGGAGCGGACCTTGGTGACCTGCTCAGAGTTTCCCCAACGCCCCCGCCTTGGATGACCGGTTACGGCAGGCAACTTGAGCTCCGCTTTGGCTCGTCCCGGCCAGAAGCGATCATTTGATCGCTAGGAAATCTCCAGGCCAAATACCTGTTTCAACGCGCGATGCCGTAGTGGGCAGGTACGTGCTGACATCGAACTCAACCCGGCAATTCCCTCGGCGTCTTATGCAATTTCGCGGTGGTGTTTTGAAACAGCGATCAGACGAGTTGGTGCCAAACGGCGCCTTGAACTCAAGGGGCTCCGGCATTACCACGTCTCCCTAGATAAACAATTTTTTGGGGGTTAATGAGAAAACAACGGCCTCGCATCGGTCAGGTTCAGCCAATCATCGCGCGAATAAGTTGACTATTGGTCCAAAGCCTAAGATTGACTGATTCATTTTGCCTTCATCGATCGAATATGGAACTTGAATTCGAGAGTCGAACCTGCCGAAAGTGCGGATACGCAAGCCAGCCCGGAGACTCCGGCCCTGACTATGCGTGCCCAAAGTGCGGGGCGGTCTACGCCAAACTAGAAGCACTTCATCAAGCCCGCCTAAGGGAAAAGGAACGCCAGGCCAATGAGGAGCAAGAGGCTGCTCGGTTGGACTATGCCGAAAGTCGTGAACGGGAGCGTGCCAAAAATGATGCACGGGGCGATCAGCGAGTGCTGGCCGCCCACGCGGTCTACCTCTTGATTTGTCTTCCGTTTTGCATGACGCAGGCTCTTGCTTTGGTGATTGCCTACAGGATGCACCGCCCCCTTAACGATTGGGTCAACGAGCACTTTGCTTGGCAGATCAGGACGGCTTGGTACGTTGGTGGGCTTGCTCTACTTGCTGGGTTCGCCTATCTCATGGGCGGAGTTGCAATGGCTGGACTTGTGCTCACCCATCATTTGAAAGCCTTGAGCTTTGCATATTTCTTCGCAGTCGCAGCCATGGCGATTGTCGCCATCGCCGCCGTCGTCGCTTTGTATCGCATCTGCAAAGGCTGGGTTTGCCTCTTCAAGGAGGAGGCTCCCTGAAACTGAACCGCCCTTTTTTATTCCCCCGCCGTAAATCAGGCTCGTTAAGCGCGCTGCAAGTAGATTCGCCCTCACGCTTACTGTCAATAACAGCATACGAAGTCGCTCTCGGTTGTTAAAGCCGATGAAAAACTGACCCACCTGGGGGCGGATGGCAGTAATTTCGGCGCTGCTGATATTGACCTAGGAGCAAGCAGTTGGGGGGCGAGTCATGGTTCGAAGGGGTGAGAGTTTCAGGGCGATCGTGAAGCACATTTAGTGCTCGCGGAGCACCGTCCGAAGGTACTTGCGCGATGAAGAGGCTAGTCGGTATGGTCCTTGTGAGGCGAGGGTTTGCAAGCTTGATGCCTACAAGAGCCACCTCCGAGACGGGATCGATCAGGCACTACCGCAGTGGATCCCGGCCACCGTGCCGTTGCGCGAGATCCGCGAGCGCGATTAGGCGGGGGCGTCACAGCCAGCTGATGGCTTTGCTTGCGACACATCGCAGGATTGAGCCTGAGTCGCTGGTGCGTTTCGAGACGCCGCTTAACCATCACAGAGACAGGCTGACTTCATCTAAATGATGCGCGGCCGCGATCTGCTGCTCGCGCTCGTTGCGCCGTTCGGTTAAAGCGAGCCACTTTCGTGAAGTTCGTCAAACAGCAAGTCAGCTCAGAAAGCCACGCGTGAGGGTCAATTCGAGAGGTTCACTGAGTAGGGGGTCGTCTGCGGCTGGATAGAGAGAATCGCTTGTTTGCAGCTTTCGCCCGTCCGCGTGGCGCTACCCGCCGAATGTCGCCCGCGGCGCCCCTCCTCCGAACTCTCGGCGGCAAAATACGCAGTATGCGATGCTTATTTCTGTTGTTGCTCCTTGCCCTTGGCCTCGTCCCAAGCGCTCGTGCATGCCCCGACCTGACCGGGCGCTATCGCATAGGCTATGGAACCTTCCTGGAACCCACCGCTTACCGCGGCATCGTGACCGCGTTGCGGGTGACGGGCGGGCCCGGCGGAGTGCTTGACCTTGAGATCTCTTCGAGTTCCGACGGTCGGACGATGGCGGTGGGCCTCTTGGCCAGCCCGACCGAGAGGCAGCAACCGCAACCCCACGCCAAGCTTTCATTCGGCGCAGACTATGACTGCAAAGACGGCGTGGTGTCGCTGCTCGCGCCGTTCGACGATACCCGCAAGTCGGACAACGACTACCTTGAAGGCACCACGGTCGTCAGCATGCGGCGCGGGAGCGGGGGCGGGCTAGCCTTCGCGCTGCAGTTCACTGGTGTTCAGCGCTTGGATCTCTACAGCTACGAGTCTGCCCGCATCCGCGTTCCCCTGCCCCTTACCCGGCGCAGACTGGTGGAGAAGGCCGAGTTGATGCCTGCTGACCTTGCTCCACCTCCCCCGCCACCGCCCAACCCAGCCAAGCTGGCTAGAGAGCGTGCAGAGGAGCGCACAGTGGACACGCTACGCTCCAAGGTGATCAGCCTCACCGGCGCTTTGATTGGTGTGATCAAGACCGAGACCGAAGGCATGCGGCTGCAACTGATTGCCAGTAGTTCCGAACAGATGCTGCGGATCGAAGACAGCCTGCTCACGTCCGATCTGCCGTACGAGGTTGTGACGGAGCCTTATTGGGACGGTCGTAGTTGGGTCGTCTCGATACTTGTGCGCTCCGCGCGCGCCGGGTCTGTGCGGCGACCTAGTGCCTTCCGCGTAGAGAAGGAACTCGAGAAGCTGCTGTGTCGCACCAATACGAAGGGTTCGTACGTCGTCAAGACGAAGCGCAACGGCGAGGATTACGAGGCGCGAGTGGCTCTGCTGGGCGGCATGACGGCCGCCGAGGCCGCAGACTGCCTAACTCGACGCGGCAGCAACCTGATCTCCCAGACGCTTCCGGTCGGCACGGAACTCCAGTATTTCGGGGACGGCGACAAGCGCGAGCTTTCGGTCTGGCGCGTCACGGTCTGGCGCTGAGCGGCGGGCTCGATTACTTGGGGAGCTGTTTCTGGCGAATTGACCTGCTGACTGTCTGCACACTGGGCGGCGCAGCAACCGACGTCATGGCCGGAGCAGAGAAAACGGTTAACTTGCCATCCATAATTGCCAGGACATCGCACCGACAAACTCGGCTTCTGGAATTGTGACGTGAAGCTGCGTATTGCAGCGATCGTAGAGGGTCAGTCCAGAGCAATCGTGTGTGGTCTGCATCTGCGAGCCAGAGTCTGATTACATGCGACGCTATTTGCTAACCGCGTAACTGTTTCACTTGGCCACCGAATTGCAAGCGCTGCCAGATCCGCTCATGTTCAAGCACCGGGATGTTTCAACGACCTTGACCCATCTGCACAAAGTGGCGGTCAGTGGTAGAAAAAGTCCGCTGAATGCATTGACGCTGTGTCGATAAACAACCGCTTCGGTTGTGTGCGATCGATCGTCCGCTTCGGGTCGAAACGACGCGTTGGCGAACCGCAGCTTACGGGTATCGAACTTTCAATGTCGGCTTTCTGGCGATGAATCCTAAGGTTCGGTTGTCGCAACCCGACCCGAAGCGGCCATTCAGGTTTCTCCAAAGCAGACCGACGCTCGGACCGACTTCTCCCCCGTTCTACGTCTCCGAAGCAGCCGTTCGTGGCAACCAGCTCTCGGCCAGAAGCGGTCGTTGGTGACCTGCTTTGAATTTGCTCTGCCGGCCTGCCCTGGATGACCGGTTTACGGCGAACAACTTGAGATCGGCCTCCGCTTGTTTTGGCCAATTGAAGCCGATTGGTCTCGCTTGGTGAACAGCCAGCTGAACTTGGATGCTGAACGTGTGATTCGGCGGAAAGGGAAACAATCTCAGGCAGCCGCATCGGGTCTTGACCCTTAAGTCTGTAGAGCGGATGATACTTTGTGTCACATACGCATACTTGTATTACGACTATGACAACCAAGACAATCAACGTACGCCTGCCCGAGTCGCTCTACAACCAGATCGAAGCCTTAGCCAAGGCGACCGCACGGACCAAAAGCTTCCTGGCGATCGATGCGCTGACCAGCTATGTGCAACATGAGTCCTGGCAGATTCGTGACATTCACGAAGGTTTGAAAGAGGCTGATGCAGGTGAATTCGCCTCCGACGAGCAGGTCAAAGCGGTGTTCGACAAATACGGCGTCTGATCTGTGCTGATCAGATGGACGAAAACAGCGCTTTTGTCTGTTGACGAGATCGCCGGGTACATCGCCAAAGACAACCCGACGCGCGCGACCAGTTTTGTGCTGGAGCTGCAAGATGCTGTGACCAAACTCAAGGCCCATCCAAGTATGGGCAGAGCTGGGCGCGTCCCTGGGACCCGTGAGTTGGTCCTGCACAAGAATTACATCGCGATTTATAGAGTGCGTGGCGATAAGGTTGAAATCTTGAGATTGCATCACTCAACCCGAAACCGATGACCAACCGGGGCGGTTCGTGATCTGAGCTTTGGCCACACACGCCATGAGCCATGTCGCTAGCTAGTCCGAATGGCCACAAACTGGAGTCCACTGTTTCATGCCTATCGAACTTACAAAGGAAGACAGGCAGCGGGCTGTCGCTTCGATAGAACGCTATTTTCGAGAGAACATGGAGGAGAAAATCGGCAACATCGCCGCCAGTGGGCTTTTGTCTTTTTTCCTGGAAGAAGTCGGTCCAAGCGTCTACAACAAAGGCGTCATCGACGCCCAGGAAAGGATTCAGTCAAGGGTTGAAGAGTTGGACATCGAGGTCCACGAAGCTGAATTCGCCTACTGGCGGAAATTTGATAAACAGGCCGGTGGAAAGCGCTAGTCCTGCACCGAGCGGCACGGTCATCCTTGCTCGCCTGCTTTGGGGAATCCGGAAGGGCGAATTCGGGTCGAAATGACTCGTTGGCGAACGGCGGCTTACGGGCATCGAACTTTCAATGCCAGCTTTCCGGCGATGAATCCGAAGGGTCGGCCGTCGCAACCCGACCCAAGGCCGCCCTTCAGGTTTGTCGAAAGTAGCCCGACGCTCAGACCGACTACTGAACCGCCCCGGGTATCGAGGAGGCTGGTTGGGTTAAGCGCTCATGCCTGCGGAACGGCTTGGGTATCTGGACGTCGTTGCTCCCCTGCCAGGCGAAGGCCGGTTCCACTTCCAGGCTAAACCGATTGGGAATCTCGGCGGCCTGTATCGCAGTCATCGGAACCACCAACAACACGCCAGACAGCCCGATGATCATTCGGATCGACATTTCACCCCTCCTGAAGTCCAAGACTTCGTAACCCAAGCTTGTAGCTGGGGACCACGACCCCTCTTTGAGTCTTGACTCAATCACAGGGAATTTCTGTCACGCCATCAACCAGGAACGGCGCACCGAAGTTTAGTCCAGACTGTTTAAGCGTCATCCTTTTCAGTTTGGCGCGATCAATAGGCTGGCCTCTTACCAGCCAGTCATGAAATTCCAGGTTTTTGCCGCTGAGTCGCGCACAGATACGTTGACCTTGTTTAGCGGCCAGTTCATCGAGGGTTTCTTGGGCGACAGGGTTTTGGGCGATCACCACGATTCGCAGGCCATTTTCAGCGCTTTCTTGTTCGCAATACGCTCTCTTGAACTTGGCGTTGACAGTGTTCTTGTAGTTGGCAACTAAGAGATGTGTGGTCAACAAAGGCGCGCCAAATGATTCGACGTAGTCATCCCGATTATTGCTGCCCAAGGGGTTGGCATTCACGCCAAACAAGCGGTATTCACGTATCAGCGTGCCGCGGTCGCGATACAAGAAGTCGGACTCGCTTCGCGACAGTTTGATTAACTCGCCTGAATGGGACTGTTTGGATGCTTTATTGGATTTGTCGCATCCAATCAAAGTCAGGGTGGTCATCAAGACGAGTAAGCCGGCAATTAATCTGCTTGTCTTGAGCATATTTGGTTCACGGGTTGACGTGGCTGGCGCGCAGACCGAAGGGCCTTTCCGAATGTCTGTGTGTGAAGCTTGCGCTTAGCTGCACATCCCGAAGGAACTGCTGGACCAGCGGAGGTCGTGGTCTGACACACGGCCGCCACCGACACGGCGGCGCTGGCCGAACGCGACGCGTTCGCCTCAAGACGCAAGGCCACTTCCCGAACGACGACGCGGCCACCAAGCTGCTGCGGCTGGCGCTGCGCAACGTGATGAGCAAGTCGATAAGATCGACCCGAGGGTGGAAGATCGCGATGAATCAATTCGCCATCCTGTACGGCGAACCAGCTTAGCAATCCGCTTGATCCGGGCGTAAGGGCGCAAGGGCCCGCCTTTACCGCTCAGCTTCTACACCACGTCCCGGGACGCCACCGATAGTGAAGGACTCGGTGCGCTGCTTTTCGACGGGAGTTGTTATCGCGGCATTACCAAGTAAGGCAAGGAAACGCCGAGGCTATTGACGCCGTCTTTTGATGTCCAAGGACCGAGACTACGCATCAACACCAGCTATCCCGGTGGGCTGCAAGCTACGTCAAATCCGGAGCGCGGAACAATCCAGCCCCCAGTCGCGGCGGATCTAACGCGATGTCGTCGCTACCGGGCATGGCTACCACATCAAGAAGGCTCTTTGGGGGACTAGCCAGGCGCTGATAGGCCTCGTACCGCAGCAGCACATAGGCTGGGCGGCCGCGGTCGGTGACGAACACCGGCCCTGCCCCGGCCGCGCGCTTAGCCCAGCTGACATCCCGGTCGAACTCGCGGCTGGAAATGGTCGTGTCAGTCATAGCGAAACTCGACGAAAAGGAGATCGATGTACCTACAGTACGCGAATGTCGCCTCTATCGTCTATGTAGAGTCGCCCTCTCGCCATCTGGCGCCGACGAGCAGCCAAGCGACTGAGTATTCCGAATCAAAAGCGCCAGGTTTCCCATTCGATACCGCCACCGAGATGAACCGTTGAGGGACAGCGACGGAAATCGACTGCTGCGGCCCCAAAGAACCCCTGCCGGGTAAATGTCAGCTTGATGCGGGGAAGCGCCGTTCAAGCGCGCGGCTCGAAGACCCGTATCCGACCCATTGCAGTCGTAGGCACTTGAAAGTCGAGCGGCTGGTCCAGTCAGTAAACGGTAGTTTGCCGATCAGGTCGAGAAGTCGTCATCGGCGCAACCGGCGGGACCTCGTTGCTCGCAATGCGGCGCGACTGATTGAAGGCGCGCTGAACAGGCGCTGGATTGGCTGCATTCCCAGCCAAAACACTGGCGCCTATCCGAGGAGTGTCGAGCTTGCAATCAAGATCGCTGAAAAGCCGCAGACCGACGGTGTCAAATTCGTTTTGCCCTGGCCGTGATATTTGTTTTCCCCAAAAGGTCTCGCCCTTCGGGCCTGGGCTTTTTGCCTGGGAAGGTACTCAGTCGAACAGAATTGCTTCGATTCGGGCCAATGCCTCATCGACAATGGACTGAGGCACCGCTTCTTTGAGGCGCACGTTACGCGCTCGCCAGTCCAATGATTTGAGCTGGTGGCAATGCACTGCACCTTGCGTTTCCGTGCCAGCCCCCATCAGCGTTACCACCGTTCCGTAGGTCCGGGCAGCGGCGGCGGCTCCCTGCGAAATCGGACAAATCATCGCCAGGCCTTGCTGGTTGAAGACCTTGCCGCTGAGTACAAGGCCGAAGTGCGGACCTTTCATTTCTCGCCCGGATGCGGGGTCGAAATCGAGGTGCACGATGTCTCCGCGGTTAGGCATGTACGCCATCAGCCGCTCTCCAAGCCGACAGAGGGCATCTCATCCCATCCTTCGACACTCGGTAGTCCCTGCGGCATTTCGGCCATCAGGTCGGCGAGCTTGTAGCGCGGCTTGGTCGGCGCCTCGACAGTCATCCTCTTCCCAACGAGATGGAGTTCAACCTGGGAGCCTTCGCTTAAGCCATTTTGGTCAACAAATGCCTTGGGCACGGTCATAACCAGCGAGCCGCCAGCTTTGCGCAAGGTCTGTAGCATTACCGCCTCCTATTTATCTAAAGTCCTATTCTAGTATCACTTTTTGTTCTATTCAAGTAGGATAAGTTCGGGCAGCACACTCACGCTAATGGGCGCGCTAGAGCGCCCGTCGTCCGATGGCGGCTGCACTTTGAAACCGGTCGTCCGCACGTCGATTTTCCAACCGATCGTATGACCGCTCCTGGCCGGGAGCTGGCGGCCACGAACGGCTGCTTCGGAGATGTAGAACCGATAAGAAGTCGGTCCGAGCGTAGGGCTGCTTTGGAGAGACCTGAAGGGCGGCTTTGGGTCGGGTTGCGACGTCCGACCCTTCGGATTCATCGCCGGAAAGCTGACATTGAAAGTCCGATGACCGTAAGCTGCCGTTCGCTGACGCGTCGTTTCGACCCACGACGGTGGTGGGCAGCAGATAGGTGGGTATGGGCATGATGTCTCGATCTCGGACGGTCAAGAGGAAGTCGGCCTGAAAGTCTTATGCCGACGGGATAAGCACGGTGTGGCGTGAACCGAACCTGCTGACTGCAGCCGCTAAGCATCCGGCTGCGTCACGGTTCAGGGCCGAGGTACGAAGTCACCCCCTCAATCTCTACGTCCATCAGTCAAGATGATGTCGCCGAATGCGTACAATGAAATAGCGATCTTTTAATGAGGCGTGCTGACACATGGACTTCCATGCGAAGTTGAAGACAGCCACCCGAAGCGCGCACGACGCCATCGACCGTGAGCTCGACCTTGTCGGCACTGCCCTCACCGCAACCCGGTACCGATCGCTGATCGTCAGGTTCTACGGTTTTTACCTGCCCCTCGAGACGGTACTGTTCTCTGCCCAGGCTTGGCCGGCAATCGGAATCGACCCGGAGTTGCGGCGCAAAGCGCCGATGCTTCTCGCCGATCTGCAGGCGCTCGACATCGACTTCGCAGAGGCGGCGTTGTGCGAAGAGATGCCGGACATGGAGACCGTTGCTCGCCGCTTGGGATGCCTTTATGTGGTGGAGGGTTCGACGCTTGGTGGGCAAATCATTGGTCGTCATCTGCGACAGAACCTGGGGATCACACCGCAGTCGGGCGGCCGCTTCTTTGCAGGGTATGCAGAGAACACCGGTCGTATGTGGCAAGCCTTCCTGACGCAGCTCGAGGCACAGGCAAACTCTGCGAATGTGCAGGACGATATCGTTCGCGGTGCGTTGTCAACGTTTGAAACGCTGACGCGCTGGTGCCGGCACTAGCCCCGCAACCAGTCCTCGGACAGCAGCTTCTTCAGGTTCGCCGGGTCCACGGGCTTGACCCAGTGCTCGTCGAATCCGGCCTGCTTCGACTTGCGCTTGTCTTCGGCGCTGCCCCATCCGGTCATCGCCACGATCCTGGGCTGCACCGCGCTGGTGACGCGCAGCCGCGCCGCCACTTCGAAGCCGTCCATGCCGGGCAACCCGATGTCCAGCAGCACGATTTGCGGCATGAACGTGCCCGCCCGCGCCAGCGCCTGCAGGCCGTTTGCCGCAGTCATCACGACATGCCCGTCCAGTTCTACCAGCGCGGCCAGGGATAGCGCGCTGTCCTCGTTGTCATCCACGATCAGGACGCGTCGCGCCCCCGCACCACGGCGCGTGTCTGCGCCGTCAACATGGACAGACGGTCCGTGCGGCGTTGCCGCTTGGTCGGGAGCCAGCACGGTCGGCAAGGTCACGGTGAAAACGCTGCCCTTGCCGAGCCCATCGCTGCCAGCCTGGATGTTTCCGCCATGCAGTTCGACCAGCTTGCGCGCGAGCGAGAGTCCGATGCCAAGACCGCCCTGCGCCTTGTCCAAGGTGTCGCGCACCTGCATGAACATGTCCCACAGCGTGGGCAGTTCTTCGGTCGCGATACCGACCCCGGTGTCGTGAACCTGGATGTCGACCGTCCCAGCGTGCCGCGCCACCACGAAGTGTATCGATGAGCCCGGCTCGCTGTACTTGCTTGCGTTGCTCAGCAAGTTGCAAAAGACCTGCACCAGCCGTGTTTTGTCGCCCTCGATGCACAGTGGGTCATCCGGCAAGTGAGTGACCAGTGCTTGTTGTCGGATGTCGATAAATGGCCGGCACGTTTCAGCGACGGCGTCCAACAGCTCGGACACGACGAGAAGCTCGCGCCGCAAGTCGATCTTTCCCGCGCTGATCCGTGAGACATCCAGCAGGTCGTCCACCAGATGCACCAGTTGCGTCAGCTTCCTGTCGATCATGCGGGTGGTTGCGATCGCCGGCGCAGGCAGCGTTTGCTGCTGCAGAGACGCCACACCGTTTCGGATGGGCGCCAGCGGATTGCGCAGTTCGTGGGCCAGCGTTGCCAGGAACTCATCCTTGCGCCGATCCTGTTCAAGCAGCCGCTGTTCGCTGTCACGCAATCGGCGCTCTGCCAGCGCGCGGCTCACCGTGTCGTGCATACGCTCGGCCGTGTACTCGACCAGATTGACCTCTTTCGCAGTCCAGCGCCGTGGCTGGCACTGGTAGACGCCCAACACACCCAACAATTTTCCGCTGCCGAGGATGGGCACGCTCAGGTGGGCGGCCAGCTGCATCGCTTCACAGTCGGCCTTCTGCGCCGGCGAGTGGTCCGGGTCGTTCTGGATGTCGGCGCAGATCATGCTGCGGCCGGCATGCAGCCTGGCCAGCAGCTGCTGGCCGAAGTCGTCCAGGAGATCGCGCCCATTTAACTGCGCCGCACCGTCTGAATAGGACTGGCCCAAAACCGCCCGGCTGTCTTCCTCCACTTGCCAGAACACCACCCGACTGGCCTCCATTTGTCGACCGAGCAATCGCACCGCGGCCTGCTTGACGTCCTCAGGGTCGCTGCAATGACGCATGCCCTCTGCCAGCTTCAGGAAGTAGGCGTCGCGTTCGGCCTGTTGCTGCAGCACGGCCCGCTGCCCCCGCAATTCCTGATCCATCTGCCAGCGCTCAGCGGCGTTTTCCATGGCCCGTGCCAGGGCCGGCGTCGAGATCCAGGTCTTGCCGATGAAGTCGTGTGCGCCGGCACGCAACGCCAGGCGGCCGAGATCAGGTTGCTCGCCGCCCGTAACGACCACCACCGGGCAGGGCATGGCGCCGTCAGTACCAGCCAGGCCAGCCAGCACCTCGGTTGCCAACATATCGGGCAGATTGAAGTCCAGCAACACGCAGTCGGGCGCGCCGGCGGCAGCGCGCAAGACCGCGTCTATGCCGGCAGCACCGTTGTCGGCCTCGGTGAACTGGCAGCGCCGCTGCGAGCCCTCCAACACCCATCGCCGCGCCTGCGCACGGTCTTCGGGGCTGTCGTCGACGATGACAACGCGCAGAGGCGTCGAATTGCTCATGGCTGGCGCGGCATCAGAAGAGGTTCGATCGCGGTGGCAGGACAGCATTGGCCAGCCAGTAGTCGAAAAGGCTGCGCAGTTTGCCCAGATGGGCGTTAAAACTGACGGGCTTGACGTGATAGGCATTTGCCCCGGCGGCATAGCTGGCGGCGACGTCGCGCGGGTTGGACGAGGTGCTGAACACCACGATCGGCAATTGCCGTGTTTCGGCATCGGCCTTGATCTCAGCCAACAGTGTGCGCCCATCCAGCCCGGGAAGATTAAGGTCCAGCAGTACGAAGGCCGGCTGCAGGGGCGGTGCGCCGTCGCCACGCAGTAACGCCAGGCCAGTGCTGCCGTCGGCTGCGCGGATCAGCCGGTGCGCGCAGCCGCTTTGCTGTGCCGCCTGCAGGGCAGTGTCCCAGTCCTCGTCTGAGTCTTCGACCACCAGTACATAGCTATCGGACAGCAGTTGCAACGGTCATCCCTTCTCTGCGGGGAGCGTGAAGTAGAAAGTCGAGCCCTGACCGCGCGCCGAATCGATCCAGACGCTGCCGTTGTGCAAGTCGACCAGCTTTTTGACGATGGCCAGCCCGGCGCCGCTGCCGCCGCTGTAGGCGTCACGCCCGTGCAGCCGCTTGAACATTCTGAACACCTGCTCGAAGTGCTTCGGGTCGATGCCGATACCGTTGTCGCGCACGTAGTACACGACATGGCCGTGGGCCTCCTGGTGTGCAGCCGTGGCCGGACTGCCCTCGCCGGGAGCGATCCATCCGATCTCGACGCGCTTTCGCGCACTGTCGTTGTACTTCAGCGAGTTGGACAGCAGGTTCACGTAGATCTCACGGCATCGTACCCAGTCGCACAGGGCATGCGGCAACGGACGCGGCAGCACGAACTCGGCCCCGGAATCGCTGGCGCGCGAACCCACCATTTCCAGCGCCTCGGCCACTATCTGGTTCAGGTCGCAATCGACCAGGCTCAGTGTGGCGCGCCCGACTCGCGAGAAGTGCAGCAGCGAATCGAGCAAGCCGTCCATGCGCACCGTCAGACGCATGACGCTTTCCAGCTTGGCGCGGCGGTGTACCGCGTCCTGTTCGGCATCGTCATGCAGGTGCTGGACTTGTTTGTTGATGGCCCGCAGAGGCTCCTTCAGATCGTGGCTGACGACATAGGAGAAGGAGTCGAGAACGTCGTTGGAACGCAGCAGCTCTGCATTCAATGCCGCCAGCTTTTCACTTCGGGCGACGACGTGCTCCATCAGCAGTACGCGCAGGCGCAGCGCAGCGCTCAGCTCGGCGGATTGCCAGGGTTGGGCATGCCCACGCACCGATTCCACGAACAGTTCGAAGCTGGCGCGCGGGCTCAGCCGCGGCCCGTGGGGACCGGTCACCAGCGGCTTGTCGTGCGGGTTGCCGCCCCAGTTGAGCGTGCGCAGTATTTGCGGGCGAAACCACATGACGGCGCTGCGCTGGCTGCGCGACAACGGTAGCGCCAGCAGGCCCGCTGCCACGTCCAGCAGCGCCTCACCGCCCGGGTAGTGCGCAGCAAGATTATCGGTGACAAACAGCGGGCGGGTTGGCGAGTGAAATTCAGGTCTTTCGAGCAACCATTGCGCCAGCTCGTCAAGTTGCTCTTCGCTCGGCGTCTCGCCCACGCACATCCAGCGCCCACCCTGGCAGATGGCGGCACCTCGGGCCAGACCAGCATCCACGGCGTCCAGCAGCGAGGGACTTCCTGTCACCAACTGCGACAGATCGCCGTCGTGCGATACAGCGGCCAGAAGCTGGCGATGAACCCCTTCCATCTGCAGCTGCCAGCGCAGGTGCTCCTTGTCCTCGGCGGCCTGGTGCTGCAGCGACACCACCTGGGCCACGAATTCGCAGGCCGCACGCAGGCGATACGAAAGGAAACGCGGACCGCCGTAGTGGTGGCAGGCGATCATGCCCCAAAGCTGGTCGCCTCGCCGGATTGCCATCGTAACACTGGCCGTCACGTGGATGTTCTTGAGGTACTCGGTGTGCATGACCGAAACCCCGCGCAGTGCGCAGTGGGTCATGTCCACTGGCTGGGCGCTGTCGGGGTGGACCAGCGGCACCATCTCAGCCAGTGCCACATCGACGTCCGGCATCGGGCGCAGCCAGAGGCGTTTGAAGACCTCGCGCACCGGCCGGGGAATGTCGCCGGCCGGGTAGTGCAGACCCAGCCACGAGGGCAAGTCATCACACCGGCTCTCGGCAACCACTTCGCCGTGCCCATCGTCGTGGAACTTGTAGACCATCACGCGGTCCATGCCGGTCAGGGCGCGCACCTCCTGCGTCGTCATGTCGCAGAACTGCTGCAAACCGGACGCAGCTTGCAGCCGGGTGACCGTCTTCTTGACCAGCGCGTAGTAATCCGGCGCAGCGGGCGAGGTGCCCGAGCCTCCGTCCTCTGCCGGCTCGAACTCCAGCAAAACTGCGCTGTCGTTGGTGTGCACGCTGACGTCCAGCGCAAGGCCGCCGGCGCCCGGGATCGTGAACAGGTAAAGCGGATTACGCTCGGTGGGTTCCGATTTCAGAAAGGCAGCCAGTCGGGCCTGGCGGTCAGACCCCAGGACATCGGACACCGGCCGCTCTAACAATGCGCTGGCAGCGTGCCCAAGCAAGGCGTCGCTGTTTTCGCTGGCCTGCGCCACCGTCAAGGACTCGGCGCGCAGTATTAACAGGGCCCCGTGGGCTTGCACGCAGCCCGGCGTCTGTACCGGTTCGCTGTCGCAGGTTGCCAGCGACGTCCCGTCGCGCTTGGTGCTGTAGGCCGCGCCCTGCCAACGCGTGACTGGCGTTGGAGCCGCCGCGCTCACGCCTTCACTGCCATGTGATGAGCAGCCAGACCGGCCTCCGTGGTCCTGGTCTCGTACCCACGCGACGCTCTCGCTTGCCGGTTGGACGAGTCAATGCCAGGGAATAGAACCGGATTCTCGTTCATGGTGCATTCCCTTGAGATTGGCGTCAGGCAAAACCGGCACACAACCGTTTGCCCGAGTGTTAAACCTCTTGAGGGTGTCAGGCTTAGCTGCTAAAGGGAATAACCCGATCGGATTAGACGAGGGCGCGCGAATTGCCCTGGCAGTCGCTGATCAAGGTGAGGTTGCAGGAGAAGGTGGCGCAGTGACAACCGCTCTGCCCTGCTGTTCTTGCTGTTGCCGGTCCTGGACCAGGCGCTGGCGCGCGCGATCAAAAGCAAGAACAGCAAGGCCCTCGGGGCCGCGCGATTGAGCGGTACCCGGGGTTCATGTCTCAACCTTGCCAAGGCAAAGCCAAGGCGCTAGCTGTTGCAACGCGTTTCATGAAACAATCGCATTTTGCTTTCCGGGAATCTTCTCGTTCGGAGGTGTGATGACTCAGGCATCTTCCTTTACCCGTGTGCAAAAGCACCGGGCCAGCCTCAAAGCGCGGGGCATGCGGCCGGTACAGCTTTGGGTGCCAGATACCCGCAGTGCTGATTTTGCAGCCGAGTGCCGGCGCCAGTCGGCGTTGTTGGATGCCGACCCGCAAGAGCGCGAAATACTCGACTGGATTGAGCAGGTTGCTGATACG
>Ga0007791_10000076_pt1 | contig 23780 bp, 25 predicted proteins | sample CryBogmetaGMA05M_FD_60368 | JGI IMG/M metagenome (GOLD analysis project Ga0007791, IMG submission 60368) | Freshwater microbial communities from Crystal Bog, Wisconsin, USA - MA0.5M | ecosystem: Environmental > Aquatic > Freshwater > Lake | place: Crystal Bog, Wisconsin, USA | collected 2009-07-06 | reverse complement strand
CGTCCCCGCTCACCCACCCAACAAGCAACCCGCGCGACTCACCGAGACGGTCCGGCATCGCCACCTTCCTGGGCACGATCTCCGTCGGAGACCATGTCGGCACGACCGCCGTGGAGACGCACCAGTCGCTCGAGCGCCTCGAGTCCGCCGACATGCTCGGCCAGTTTCATCACCCTCGAGACGGTGTCGACCGGCGTCTCGACTTCCCCAGGATCTGCTGGTTCAACGCTCTGCAGCGATACGACGCCGCTCTCCAGCGCCTGCTGGATCACCTTATGGTGACGACAGACACCGTTGATGGCGAGCGTCATGAACATGTCGAACTGCCCCGACGTCGCCTCACAGTCCTCGAGGACAAGATCGGCTTGCGGAAGGATCTCCCCTTCTCGCAGTTCGTATCGAAGGATCCGGCACCCCCCTTGGACCTTCATGAGTGCCTGAAGAACCGCCGCACGATGGGGCGTCGCCGACAGTGAGTAGCCCATCGGGATCTCGACCCGCAAAAGGCGCCCGGACTCGACCACCCGGATGACGACGTCCACGGTCGAAATATCGGAAAGGGAAGACGCCCACTGAAAGGTGAACATCCCGCCGAAGTCATCCTGGGCCAGCCGATACTGGATCCCTTTGCGGTCAAGAAGCCTGCCGACGCTGGCGACGCTGATCCCCATCTCGCTCTCTCCTGTCGTTTTTGTGACTCTCGCAAGCTACGACGCCCACACGCGACATTTCATTCCGAGACACCAATGATGCGGTCGTAGGCGAGGCGAGCCATCGGCCCATCGAGGGCCGGTGAGTCGGGACCACCAGTCGCGATCGCTTCAAGACCGTCGAGGCCGCCTGCATACACGAGCATCCGGCGCAGCCTCGTCCACAACGCTTCCGCCGGATCGGACTCGTCGGGCGGCGGAACGCCCTCGAACGAGACGACACCCGTCTCCATCGCCTGTCGAATGACCCCGTCGAAACGGACCAAGCCACGGACCACGATCCCGAGAAGCCGCGCAACAAGAGTTGCCGTCAGCTTGGCGTCGCCGAGGACGAGATCGACCTGAGGGCTCACCTCGCCCGATTCGTCCACGCTGAATCGCAGTCCGCACGATTGCGACTGCGACTGGATGCCCAGACACGCTTCGCGGACAGCATCGAGATTGCCGACCTGGTCAGCCATGTAGGCGATCGGAGCGCACACCGTGAGCCCTCGGCCGCCTGGCTCCCTCGAGATAACCACGAGGAGTTCGGTGCCCCCTTCCGGATTTCGGTAGGTGTACGGCTCTGCCGAGCAGTCGATCGTCAGTCCGTACGCGCCGTCTGGATAGGAATCGTAGGGCATGCCGCACCGCTTCAGCAGGGTGCGCAGGCGTTTGTCCGTCACCGCCATGGTCATCTCCTCTGGTTCGTGTCATCAGTCCGTCTGGGCTGCGGGCACTGGGGGGGTTTCCTCAGTTCCGCGATGGCGTCTCACCGCCCCCCTCCTTACGGCTGCGCTCCTGCATCCGAAAGAGAGCCGCAAGACGGTTCACGCCGCCGGCGCGACGGGCGATGTCGGCGAGACGTTGCTCACGGCTCGGCTCAGGAGCCGGAGCAGGAGCCGGGCTCGGCTGTGCAGAGGGCTCGACCGCATCGGTCCGCATCACGGCCGAGAGCTGCAGGTAAACCGAATCCGCGAACGCGGGCAGTGCCTGGAGCATCGTGACGACGTTTCCCGAGGACATACCGCCTTCAAGATGCGCGTCCAGAAGGCCGTCGACGCGCAGCCTGACCTCCCCGGCCTCGGCGTCGTACTGGGGCCGGACAAGCGGCGACTTGGCGACTTCTCCGAGAAGGCAAGAGAGCATTGCCTCCTTGTGGACCGCCTTCCGGGAGTCGAATGCCCAGGGGGCATCCATGACCAGACAGTTGTGATGGGTGTCGACGTGGATGCGGACCTCGAGTTGGCTGCGGCCGGCGGAGTCCTTGTAGGCCTGCGTCGGCAGATGCGCCGAAAGTGCCCCCGGAAGACGCTCGACATGCAGTCCCTTCGCGGTGATCAGCCGCTGGATGTCATCGATGGTGTTCGCCATGGTTCACTTTTTCTCCAAGTCTTCGCGGCAGAGTCGGGCCGGCACTGCAACCTTCTACGACCAGGACCAGCCAGCGCTTCGACGCGCCCCGTCGTCTCCGCAGCCCATTTCCGAGGAAACATTTTTGTGGCTCCCGCGTAGTCGTCAGCGGCGGAATCGCAAGGAGAGTGAATCGCAAGGCCGGCGGACGGTATCCGCGGGGCCCGGAAGAGCACACCAACAGACAGAGGACTTGGGCATGGCGACGACCTTAGCGGAGATTTGCGGGATCCTCGACGACGTCAGCCTCAAGTACATGGCTGACGAGGCTTCCGACTCGATCATCCTCGGATTCACACTCGACGCCGAGAGAACGACCTACCGGGACAAGGACGGCGATCCGCACGTCGCGATCGTGATCGCCATTGCCGAGCGAGGCGAATTCATCGGCCTCTTCGCCCCCTTCGCCTGGTCCCTCGCCGGGTGCGGTCACAAGGCGGCAGTGTTCGAGGCGATCACGCTCATCCAGTCGCACTTCAAGCTACTGAGGTTCGATTACGACCCGAACGACGGCGAGATTCGCCCAAACGTCGAGCTCCCGCTCGAGGACGCCAGCGTGACGACCCAGCAATTCCAACGGGTCATGCAGGCTCTGATCGAAGGGATCAACCGGTTCGATCAAGTGATCCGGCACGCCATGAACACCGGGGAAGTGCGCCTCGATCTCGCCCACAACCCACTTCAGGGCCAATCCGATCCTGCGGACATCGACTCGCTCCTCCAGCTGTTCGACCGCACCGGCGGCATCGATGCCCTCGAAGACCTCGCCGGTGGGGGCTCTTTGCCGGATGACTCTCCTGATGAAGGCGAGCGATGGGCCGGATGACCTGACGGAACCGCCCCACGGAGTATCACAGAACGACAGCGAGGCGCAGTTGACTATGCGATCGACGGGCGTTGCCCCAGGCGCACGTGTCGGCGCTTACCCTGGCTCATACCGCTAGGGCAGCGACCACGTCGGCGTCGATTCCCTCCGCCTCGAGCATGGGGCGAAGGGCCTTCATCGCTTTGGCGATTCGTTTGTTGACCGTCGACGGGGAGCAGCCAAGCTGCTTCCCCGCATCCCGATCGGTCACCCCGGCGATCCGCAGCCGCACGGGCGTCGACAGCTCCGCGGGCAGCTGATCGATGCACCGATTCAGAATCGCCGACACATCGACCGCCCCCCCCTTCGGCAACGCCGCCTTCTCTTTCTCCGCCCTGCCGATGGCATTGAACTCGAGCCCCGAAAACGAGGTGATCTTCACCTTCCCCCGGCCCTGCCGCCAGATGCGGCAGTAGTCCGCCACCTCGTTGCTCACCAAACCAAACAGCCACCGGGCGACTCCCGCCCCACCGGGCGCCGCCTTCGCCGGATCGAACCGCCCCCTCTGCCCCGGCAGCGCCAGCCGGCAGAGCTTCAGCCCCACCTGCTGACGCACCTCGTCGACCGCCACAGGATCAACGCCACGCCCCTTGTCCCCAAACACAAAGTGCTTGCGGAGACTGTTGGTGGCGATCTGCTTGATCAGCGGCGAGAGCACCTCCCACAGCGGGTCGAACCCAGCCCCCGTCTCCTGAAACGCCACCAGCAGCCCCGCCACGTCTTGACCGCCCTTTGAGTTTTCCATCTTCAATCCCCCCGTGTTGATGAACGCCCCGAACCTCCTCGTGATGTTGCCTCCCATGTACGCCCAAGGGGCTGGGGCGCTTCCAGAAATAATGGTCGTGCCAATTTCACCGGCGGAAACACCACTCCGGGGACAAAGCGATCGAGAAGCTTGAGCCGTCCACTACCGCCCCATGGGCGTGCCATCCGCCCTGCGCTCACGCGGACGATGCGCACCGATCGCTCTCGGACGGCATCGAGGGCAAGAGGCTGTGGCCGATCGCTCCCCGGCCGGGTCGCGAAGGACTGGGGCGCACCCAGCCCGAACGAGGCGTCCGAGGGCCTCAAGTCCGCCGACGTGCGATGCCGCACGCCCTATGAGGAAGCCGGCCCAGTTGCGAGCCGGGCTTCGACGTCCTTGCCGATCTCACGGCCAAGGTGTTGCCCAGCATCCCGACCGATCTCGAGTCCAACATCCGGCCGTGGGCGATCCGTATCCAAACAAACCAGCCCAGTTCGCATCGCCGTCCGGACCACCCGATCCCAGCGATCAATCGTCGATGCCAGGCAGTCGAGCATCCGACGAAACTGGAGACGCGTCAACGTGCCGTTGATGACCGGATACTCGATGCTGCAACGGATCTCGCCATCCTCGGGATCATGTTCGTAGCGAATCATCCTGGCCCGCATCATGATCGCGAGGAGCGTATTGAAGAGCGCCTCGCGGTGCTGGCAGATCAGCGAGGAGTAGAGGTTGGGGGCGACGAACTCGACAGAGCCCCCGTCCTCGCTGACCCGCACCACGACCCCGATCCCCTTCTGGCCATCCGCCCGTTCGTAGGAATCGGTGGCGAAACCTGTCAGGAAAGTGCCGTCCGCCTGGAGTCGGTACTTGAGGCCTTCCTCGACGAAAAAAGACTCGATCTGCTCGTTGTGGATGGCCATTGGATCTCTCGGCGAGGCATGTTGGGAATCCCCGCATGCTTGCGCCCGCAGTGGAGTGATCGTCCCGTTAGCAGCGGTCCCGGATTGGGCCAGCCCTGATCAGGAGACAAATCCCCAAGCCTGAAGACTAGGAATATCTCATAGGAATTACGCCCACATTTAGTGGGTGTTTCTGCGGTCGACGAAAAACCGCTGCTTTCTGACCGCAAAGTCTTTCTGGCAAGGGACTTGCGGCACCATTCGATGTCTCTGGACCAAGGTTGTCCAGAGGGGGGGGTATTAATGATGCCATGTCCCGCGGGTGTCTTCCCCGGTGGTCGGGGCGGTCCGATGGGCGACCCTGGAGGCTTGATCCATGAAGGGCAAGAAAAAGGAGAAGAAGTTCGAACTCGAGGGTGTTCTCAACCCGCAGCCAACAAGCATGGCGGACGACAAGTCCGTGTCGGGCTCCGGGAAGCCGGCGGTGGGCGATTCCTGGATCGATCTCGTCAACAGCCTGCAGACCAGCAGCGGCAGCGACATCAAGCCGCTGCTGGATCTGCAGGACCGCTACATGGGGCTGGTCGACGAGGCACTCCGTCACGGGAATGTGAAGGATTGGAACGATCGGCAGGATCTCCGTCAGATGGTCTTCTTCAAGTTTTGGCAGATGCTCCAAATGCCCAAGGGAACGAGGGGGGCATGGGATCCGGGCCGATCGAGGTTCTCCACCGATCCGGTGGCGACAATGCTCTCTAGGATCGCCCGGTCGCGGGCCATCGACTTCCATCGGGGGCGGGTGCGGGGGCGTCGCAAGCATGACGCCTACGCCGACGACCGCAGCCGGTTCGGCGAAGCGGTCTCTGATTACGCCGTGGCCGGCGCTGGTCGCCGCCGAAAGACATTTCTCGCCTGCACGAACCCGAGCGCTGAGCGAAAGCCTGAAGCCGCACTCCGCCGGTATGTCAGCGAAGTAGCCGAACGGGTGCCTGCCGCCGTGGCGAAGCTCCCCCCGGAGCCGCGGCGGATCCTCGCTCTCCGCACCGATGGCCAGAGCGTCCGCCAGATCGGTCGGTCGATCGGCGTGAGTGCCGGCGAGGCCTCCCGACGGCTCACAGACGCTCGCAACCAGGCCCGAAGCAAAATCTGGCAGGCCTGCTGACCACACTTTTCGACGTCCGGCCGCGCCGCCGAAACACCAGCCCAAACCACGCGTAGTGTCAGCATCACATCATTCCCCCCAACAGGAATCCGACCATGCAAAGGCACATACACCGTCCCTCGGAAACTCGAGTTCTCCACGAACCGGGCGAGATTATCCTGGCTGCCGTCGGCAACTTCCTTGAGGATCCGACGTCGGATCGCAAGCCCCGGCCAGCGATCGTGCTGCGTAACGGCGAGTGCCAGCATCTCGTTGCCGGCCTCACCACGCAGCCGATCTACAAGACCAGCGGCGGGAAGCGGTCGGAGGTCCCCAATCCGACTGCGTGCGGCCTAGGCAAGCCGGGGTACCTGTGGAGCCGCCACCCCACGATGCTGTCGAGGATCGATGCCCTGAAGCATCTCGGTTGGATCGACCATGAGACGGTCAAGGTGATCGCCAGCACCATGAAGCTGACGCCGGCCATGTTTCAGGACTTGTGGCAGGCCGCCGAAAAACACCACCCGCGCCGCTGTGACGCACTGTCGCTTTGATTGGCTGTCGGCGCCCTTGAGTGACCGTCACCGACCGACGGCAGACGTCTCGTACGCGTTTTCAGCCTGCCGGGCAGGGCGTTGTGGTTAGGCATTTCGGGCCTCCCGCCATTGAATCCCTCGCACGGGATTTACGGCTTGGAGAGCCGCGATCATTTCCCGGCTGTCATGTCGGCTTGCACGGCCGCCCGTCTGTTCCACCTTCCACTGGACGTTTCGATGAAATCCCGACGCTCTCCTTCTGATGGTGCCCTCCTCGCGACCCCCCAGGCAGGGGCTGACACGCATCCGGTCGACCATCTGCTCGCAGGGCTCGATATCGATCCTCGCGACTATCAGAAGCGGGTCGTCGGTCGCGTCATCGCCATGATGTCAGGCCCGCATATCGACCGCCGCGTGGAACTCCCGGCCGCGCGGTCGGTGCTCGTCGAGAGCCCGACTGGATCCGGAAAGACGGTCATGGGTCTGCTCGTGGCCCGTCACGCCCAGCAGGTGTGGGGCATGAAGGTGGTGTGGACTTCGATGCGCCGCGAAATCCTTCGCCAGGCCCGCCAGGAGAATAGCTTGCGTGGATTCGACCTCGATATCGAGTTCGTCTCGATGTTCGACAAGTCGCCCCCCCGCGGTGACCTCCTGATCGTCGACGAGGCTCAGCACGATGCCACACGGAGCATGGCCTCGCTCCACGCCGCCATTGGCGCGACGAAGGTCCTCGGCCTGTCGGCAACCCCGTTCCGCACCGACCGTTTTGGGCTCTGCTTCGAGCGAAACGTGCGAGAAGCGGGCATTCGCCAACTGATCCTCGACGGCTATCTGAGCCCCTACGCGCACTACACGATCCCCGCCTACGCACCAGAAGCGGTCGCCGCGACCTACCTTCGCGAACCGTCACGCTGGGGCCAGACGCTGATCTTCTTCAGGACGCTCGCCGATTGCCGGTCGTGCGCCGCGCACCTCGCTGCTGCGGGCGTCGCGAGCGAGATCGTCAGCGGTTCCTCCGATCGAGAGACGCAGATCGACCGTTTCGTCGCCGGCGACGTGCGTGTGATCATCAGTGTCTCGGTGCTTGCGGAGGGGTTCGATTGCCCTTCGCTGCAGACTGTCTTCTGCCGCCCGGCCAGTCGCGGGCCGACGGTACAGATGGCTGGTCGCGTGCTGCGGCGTGCAACTGGCCTTCCGCAGAAGACCATCGTCCAGTGCGCCGACACGAAACATCCCTTTCCCGGTACGGCCCCCCCCGCCGTCCAATATGTCGAGTCTGGTGAGGCGTGGCGATCGATCGGCCTCAACACCACGGTCGAAGAAGCCTCCGCCCGAATGCTCGAATTGCTCGTGCATATGTCGCGTGCCGACGAGTCAGCGCCACGACGCCAGCGCAGCGGAACACGGATCCCCAGGGGAGTCCGTCGCGTACGTCCGTGGAGGTTTCCGACCAGAACAGCACGACAGATCGAATCCCTCATTCCGGAAGACGAGATCCGACACAACATCCGCGACGAAGCGCGGCCACTCGATCCGCGTACCTATGGTGACAGCGACGCCGACATCCCGTTCTGACCAACGACGTCGGCCACCGCGGGCCCTCCCGTTCCCGACCCCACCCTGTCCCGCTCCAGAAACCCGCACACCTTTCATCACAACTGTTTTCCGTTCCCGAAGGAGGTCTTCCGCCGTGGTGAGCAACAACGTCCCCCAGCCTGAGCTCGATGCCGACGACGACGATCCGGTCCTCGAGCAGCGTGTCGTGAGCCTCGGTGCCATCAAGGTGCTGTCGGCGCCGATCGACACCACCCGTGCCAGCACCAGCACATCCACGCTGCCGACGAAGGCGTTGGTCGACATCGGCGGCGAGCACTGCCGGGTTTCGCACCGCTTCTGGAAGTCGATCTTCAACCGCTACCGCTTCGGCAGTAGCACCTTTCGCTACTTCCACCCGCAGGAAGTTTTCAAGCGGATCTGCGAGGTCTCGCCGCAGGACACGCTGCGTGTCGTCGTGGAGCGGCACGAAGGAAAGCCGCCCACCGCGTTGGGGGTGTCCCGGCCCGATCAGCCCATCGTCACCATCGAGGATGTCGAGCGACTCGCCGGTGAGCATGGGGCAACGTCTGTCGGCTACGGCGGCGGGCTGATGCATTGCACGTTCATTCCGCGGAGCGGCGAGAAGACGACGGCGATCGGCGCCGACCAGTTCGCCAACCGCTTTGTCCTCGATGTCCCGGTGGATGGCTTCGGAACTCCGCACATCCACCTGGCGCTCTATCGACTCCTCTGCTCCAACGGTCTGGTGGGCTACCACAAGGCTTTCTGCAGCGAAGTTCCGGGGAGCCGCGATCCGCGGCACACTCTCGAGCGGGCGATCGAGTGCTTCGATCATGGCGACGGCTACGCAGCGATTCGGGATCGCTTCCTGTCCGCTCAGACCTCGTGGGCCAGCGTTCGGGAAGCGCACACGCTCTATCGGCAGGTGGCCAAGTCGGAGGCGATCAGTGGCGCGAACAAGACGAGGGCCCTCGAATCGCTCGACCGGCTGACGGGGCGGATGCACGAGTTGTACGGTGTCACGAACATGGAATCGCTGCCAGCACGCCGGCAGCGACTGCTCCCCGTGAAATGCCGCACCTACGACCTCCTCAACTTCGCCGGCGAGGTCGCCACGCACTGTGCCGAGCCAGCCAAAGCCGGGCCGATCCAGGCTTGGATCGGCGCCACACTCGCCGACGAGTTCGACCTCGAGGGCACTGCCGAGCATGTGCCGGAGTTCGCCGACCTGTTCGTGAAGGGGAAGGCGAATTGACGGTCGGTGAACGGGCCGCAGACGCCCCCTCTTCCGCCGGATAGACTTGGCCCCGAGGGGGTGATCGCGTTGGGCGCGACGCCCCCCTGACTGGGAGCATCCGTGGCCAAGCGCACCCGAACAGCCAAGCATCGTGATGGCGGCACGCCGTCCCCACGAGCACCCCGCTCGAAATCGGCCGGCCAAAAGGCTTCGAAGGCTGGCTTGCCCCCGCGACCTGCCGCCCAGCGATCGTTGGCTGAAGGGGATGCCGAATCAGTCTTCCACACCTCGGAAGAGAACCGCGGGGGGCCGTTTTTCGAGAAGATGCGGATGTGGAGGATGCTCCATGAAGATGGCGGCCGAACGATCTTCAACAAGATGCTGCTGGCGGAACGCTTCTTTGGTGATGATTTGACTGCCGCCCTCGCCTCGGCGACGGACGATCCCGATCCGTCCGACACAGACCTCTCCGATGGCGCACCGGCAACCAACGGCCAGCAGCGCGTGCTCGAGCGCTTCAGGAAGTCTGCCCAGCGGATCATTGATGCCCTCAAGAAAATGGGGCTGCCGATCGAGCACATCGATCCCGACGGCAAGTCGATCGACGACGATCACCTTAGAAAGCACCTCTCGAAGCACCCTTTCGCGGAACGGCGTTGGCGATACGACCCGTCCGGGGAATGGGCCGGCGAGCTCGACACCCTGCTCGACAAGCATGGTGTCCAGGGTTTCGAACTCGTCGGCATGCTCGCCTGCGAGGAACTCGTGAAGGGACTTCATGGCACGCCGATCCAGGTAGGTGTTCAGAAGCTGGTCGACCGCATCCGGAAGTGCGTACCTAAAAAGCTCTATGACGACGCGCGGGAGCAGTCTCGCGTCTGGCGATACGGTCTGAGCAATCCGGCGAAGTACAGCGCCAAGAAGGATCTCCTCTCTCGCTGGTACCAGGCGACGATCCAGCGGCGGCAGGTGATGGTGACCCATGAGACGCCTGGCATGCTGGCAAAAGATCGCCGGCTCGCCGCCCTCGGTACGAAGTTCGATCGCGAGGAGGATTCGGTCTACCTCCTCGGGAGCGAGCCGGACGAAAGCCAGCCGGGGCGGTGGAAGCGTCCGGTCCAGTGGAAGCTCGACCGGATCCACGACGTGAGAGTGCTGACCGAGAAGAATCCCACACTTGCGGTTATCGAACCGCATCCGCTGATCGCCGCGGAATCCGGCACCTTCGGTGCTCACGCCCGGCTCGACATAGAGCGGCTCTACTGCGACAGCGTCGGCGCTTACTTCAGCTACGACAAGCCTCTCATCAGGCTGGAAGTCCTGATCCACGAACCACGGTGGATGGCGTGGTGCAGGGAGAAGCCGTTCCATCCGAGACAACGAACGGTCAGGGAGAACGGTGCCGACGGACGTCCCTGCCTACGGCTGGTGGTGGAGCGTTGCTACGAGGAGGAGGTCCTGCTGCGGCTCATGCGACTCGGAGATGCCTTTACGGTGGTTCACCCGGCGACGCTCGTCGAACGGCTCGTGATCACCGCCAACACCATCGCAAGCCGTCACGCTGCTGGACGGGGCTGAGGCCTGATTCGCCGATGCTTGGTGCCCCCGGTGAACCGCGTCATCCCGCCGCGACTGTCACTACAGCCGCCGGTCTTCCGCAATTCTTTGGATTCGAGCCCGCAACCTCCGCGTAGAGTCTTGCAGACACGCTGGAACCACGAGAGGCACAAGCACAATGAACATCGAAGACGCTGAAAAGATCTACGATTCGGTGTGGCGCCGGGATTTCGATGCTGCAGGGTTCGCCTACCTCGACATTCCGAACATCGATTCCCGCACACTCCGAGCGGAGATGGTGGAGTTGAAGGATCGTCTCTCAGGCTTTGCCGTCGCCCGGGGGAGAAGCCGATTGTTCGTTCGCTCGGCTGGTCGTTTCAATCAGCAGAATACGACGAAATACCACCTTGATGGTGCCCCACCTGAGTCGATCCTCCTGCTGGGTTACGAGCCGTCCCGCATCATCAGTGAAGTCCGGATCGCAGACTATTCCCGTGCCGCCCATGATCTCGATATGTCCCCCGAGCTCTTCATGGATCATCACAACCCGATGTTCAGACCGGGCGAGGAGTTGCTGGCTCGATACAGCACCACACTCACCCCGCCAGCGGAAGGGTCGTCTCGGCTCATCGTGATCAACAACAGTTCCCATGGGTTCGGAGTGCTTCATCAGGCCAGCATCAAGCATCCAAATCCCGCTGAGCGGCGGATCATCAACTCCATGATGCTGACCACAGAGGGGGAAGAGTTTTCCAAGGAAGGCCTGCACACGTTTCTCATGACCGATGAGATCAGTGGCAGTTGATGACCGAATGCCCTATCACCGCACTCCCACATTTCGGCCCAGCCATCGGCTCCGCCCCCCTTCGCGGTTCCTTGTCCACTGGGTCACCCGTGACTCTCGCTGCTGCCTCGTCCTCGTAGAGCGACGGCCACAGTTCGCGACCGATGTCGTCGCGCAGGTCCGGTTAGAGTAGGTTGCGAAACTCCACTGGCGGGTCGAGGTTGTCCTGCGCCCACGCCCCACAAAGAAGGTGACCGGCCGCGAGCGACTCTCAGGGGCGGCGATGGACAGGGTCACCCGACGCTGCCACATTCTGGAGACCACGGGGGAGAGCCATCGGCTCCAAGACACAAAGCTAGAAGTCGGCGACCTGAGTGATTCCACGTACCGCTAAGCTTCTTTGGAGCCTCCGAAGGCGCGGTGACTTTGTTCTCCTGAAAGAAACCTAGAGCACGCCTTCAGTGAGAAACCGGGCTGCCCTCCCAGACGATTGTGCGACTCAAGACACCTCCGGCCGATTGCCATGAATCCCGACTACCATGACGCCTGTTTGATCTTCCCACCGTTGGCCATGGCGGACTTTGAGTCACTGGTGGGGGACATTCGTCACAGAGGACTGCAGCACCCGATTGTCCTGTTTGAGGGGAGAGTTCTGGACGGAAGAAACCGTCTTGAGGCATGTCGCGCCGCCGGAGTCGAGCCGCGGTATATAGAGTGGCAGGGAAATGGGTCACCGCTCGCTTGGGCGATCTCAACTAACATCCACCGACGACACCTTACCCCCAGCCAGCGAGCTATCCTCGCGATTGATCTGCTCCCGCTTCTCGAGGTGGAGGCGAAAGAGAGGCAACGGCTATCGAGAGGACGCGGACGATCCGGCGCCAACGACGGGACGATGAAGCCTCGCGGTAAGGCCTGCGCTTTCGCGGCCGGCCTGACCGGTTGCTCCCCGGCGTACGTCGAAAAAGCGAAGGCACTTCGCGAGCGGGTCGAGGAACTCGTCGAGCCGGTACGACTCGGATACCTTTCGCTCCCGGAGGCGCTACGCCTCGCCACGCAACCAGAGGACATTCGGAGGCGAGCTACCGAAATCCGCCGGATCTCCCCTGATCGGCGTCTGGCCAACGTGATTCGTGAGTGCCTTGCCGACGCACCGACCACAAAGCCGTTCGGCCAGAACCGACGTCACGTCGGGCGTTCACGGATACAGATATGGTGCGGAGATTGCCTCACACTCATGCCGGCCATTGCCGACACCTCGGTGCGGATCATTTGCACAAGTCCGCCATATAACGTGGGCACACGATACCGGCTCTATAACGACCGCCGCCCTAAAGTCGAATACGACGCCTGGCTCAGGCAGGTGTTTATCGAATGCAGACGCGTGTTAGCGCCCGGAGGCCATTTTTTTCTCGCTGCCGGGCATACGCCCCGGCAGCCATGGGTGGCATATGACATTCTAAGAATTGCCGCAGATTACTTCGTCCTCCAGAACCAGATAGCTTGGATAAAGTCTATTGCAATTGACGGAAGCACTCGTGGGCATTACCGGCCGGTGAACGGGAACAAGTTTCTGAACCGTCAGTGGGAGATGGTGTTTCATTTTTCGGACGGACAAGCAGTCCTCGACCGCAAGCGCGTGGCTGTTCCCCACGCTGACCGATGGTCCGAGGCACGCTTTGCCCGTGACGGGCAGCTCGGGCATTGCGGCGGTGACGTCTGGTTTATTCCACACCCGACGATCAACGACCGTGAAGCTGGCGTCCGGCACCCGGCCTCATTTCCCGTGAGCTTGGCAGAGCGATGCCTTCAGCTGGGTGGTGTCGACACATCGACGCTCGTGCTCGACCCCTTCGCGGGAACCGGCGCAACCTTGGCGGCATGCGGATCCCTTGGCGCAGCGGCCATCGGGATCGAAATCGACCCCGTTTACTGCGAGAAAGCTGCCGAACTTTGCGGGACACACGTTGCACACAGACCGTGCAGGCCGAGATAGCGCAGCGTCACCAAGCGCCCCCTTCCCCAGGGTGTAGACAACCTCGCATACGAAACCGCCACCGCAATTCCGTAGAAACCCAGTACACGTAGAACTCGACAATCTCGGGTCGGCTATCCCCGGACCTCGCTATCGGCGCCCTGTAGCTTGGGATTGATAATCTTGGCGGACAAACGGGATGTCGTCTTTCGCGCCTTCTTGGCCATGGATATCGCTCCTGCTGCGGCGGCCTCAGCGTCCAGACAAAGGACCGCACCCGGGCCGCCGAGGCCCCATATATACAGATGGCTCCGGACAACATTGGTCCGGGCGAGAGAAACTGGCCAAGTCGCCGGGAAGCCCGGCCCTACGGCGGTTGCAGCCGCCCCCACCGGAACCATCCAAGAACACGTTTCGGGGCGAGCCGCGCGACGCTGCGGCATGGGGATCGCCAGTCGGCCTCGACGGCCCAGATAACCTCCTCATCCGAGAAAGCTGGCGTCAAAAAGGTCGCCTACGAAGCGGCGGCCATTTCCGCCGGCAAGGACCTACCAGACGGCAGCCTGCCGACGAGAATCGTCCAAGGCTTCAGTCGTTCTTGTCTTTCCTCGCGGATCCTCGTCTCGTCAGCAAACAGTTCCGCGAGAATCGACTCCGCTCCTTGCTTGCTGGTTGCCGATGCCCCGAGTTCGGGGAGCCTCAAACCCTTTGCACGCAAGCGTTTCAGCCTCGTCGAGACAGCCGCTGGAGAGATCATCAGGCGCCTCGCCAAATCACTTTGGGACTCGCTCGCCCGCGAGCTTGCGACGAGTTCCCCAAGGAAACGGCGGAGGTTGTCTTGGGGGTTTCCGGTTGGGCGACCCATAATTTGCTTTCCTTTCAAAATCGTGGAGGGAAATGAACAGACTTTTCGAACGGCTTTTCTCAAGATGCGGCATGCAGAAGGCATGCCCTCGCGGCCTTCAGGTCTTTGCAGATCTGACCAGGGCTTCGCCCCAGCTTGAGACTTATCTGCCTGATCTTCAGGCCCCGCGATGTGAGTCGAAGGACGACACGGTGAAGCTTCGGCAGCCGACGAAAATGCGCAAGCGCTGAACGCTCAACTTCCACCCGTCGCCGCCTGGAAATGTCTTTGAGCGCCTTCCTCCTGGGCACCCGAGGGCGCTCCGTCACGACGTCACGATCCGACGACCACGCCTCCGTGTCCACATCGATCGCCGAGGCTCTCACGACACCCGAGAATTCGTCCCATCGGCGACGCTGCACATTACAGCGATCGAAGAAGTCGTTTGCCCGAGAACTGACGATCCGCTTCAAGAGACCCAGAAACGGGTCGCCTCCCTGGCGGCCACGAGAAGGATTCCATTTGCCCCTGGCGGCGATATCAAAGACCTGCCGCCAGACCACAGCTTCGAGATCTGCGACATCGCCTGGGCAGCGAACGTTCAGGCGATCGAGCCTGGAGATCACCAGTCGGCGGTGCCGGTTCCACAGCTCCTCAAAGCTCCGTTCGTCGGCTCCGCTGGTAGCAGAGATGGTGTTCATCAGTTCCGTATCCGAGGCAGGCATCGTTTTTCTCCGGAAGGGTGTTCCGGCCTGAAACGAGGGCGAGCGGTGGGGGGGACGTTACCCTACCGCTCGGCCCTCATGCAGGCCGTGGGGACGAAGCCCCGGGGGTCGGAGAAAGCCCCAGTGGGGCTTTTTGCCCTACCTTCGTCGGCCATCCCGCACCCCAGGTGCTTCGCTACAACACCCCCGCAGCGTACCACCAACGCCATGCATTAAGATCTGATTGGGGTTTTTCATGGGTGACTCTATGTGGGAGAATGAATCCCTCTTGCGGAGGCTCGCCCCATGTTCAACACCGATCTCTATCAGCACGACCTTGGCCTGACGGCTCCCTGGATCGTGACCGAGGTGAACCTCGACGTCGAGTCAACGCAGATCCACGTCCATGTGGCACATGCAGACGGCTTCCTGTGGCCATGCCCCCACTGCCAGAAGGATCTAGCCTGCTACGATCATTCCCCGAATCGCACCTGGCGGCACTTGAACACGTGCCAGTTCCAGACACTCGTCCACACCCGCCTCCCGCGAGTCGAGTGCCCCGAGCACGGCGTCGTGCAAGTGAAGGTGCCGTGGGCGAAGCCCCACGGACGCTTCACGGACCACATGGAACGATTCGTTTTTGATGTCATCAAGGCCCGCCAGACCGTGAAGAGAGCGTGTGCCTTGGTCGGAATCACCTGGGATCAGGCGTGGCATGTCCTTGAGCGGGCCCAAGCTCAAGGCCTCTCCCGAAAGGACGCCGCCGAGTTCGCCCGCATCGGTGTCTATGAGAAGGCATTTCGCAAGGGCCATCGATACCTAGCGCTCATGAAGCGTCGGGCCACATCATGCTTACGTTACGGCACCGCCACATTAGGGATTCCAGTGGCTGGACGAAAGACTTCTGTCGATATGACGACGTTCCTCAACACGCTCCACGAGGCACAACGGACTGGACAGAATCAGTCGTGGGTTGCTGAGAAGCTGGGCGTAACGCCAGCCGCCGTAAGCCAGAGGATTGCCGCCCTTCGGAAAAAATGTGTCGCGATGCCGGATCTTGTCAAAGGACGTCGCGCGAACAGTGCCGACATCGATGATTGCGATACCAATGAATGGTCCCCTATCGAATAAGAATGACGACGGTGATCGATGCGTCGAGGGTCTGACTGATCAGGATCCCTCCGGTTGCTATTACGGTCCGAGCCGACGACATCCCGGAGATCGACACCGTGCCATACGCCCATGATGCCAGCGCTGCGGCTTCCGTTGAAACGCTGCGCCTGGCATTCCGACGCCTAGTTGCCCACCCTGGCCTGAGCAACCATCAGCGTCGTGGAATCGCGCATTGCCTGGCCGGCCTCGAAGACTTCCCGATAGTGAACAACCACGCTTGCGTACAGGTGGCCCTCGGACCGCACGCCATCGAAACCGACGCTGGTGTTTTGTCGCTGACGCTCAGTATCAGTGTCGGGCAGGGGGAACTTGAAGCGGATATTGCTGGATCCTATCAAGATGGAGAGACCGGCATGCACGACAGCGTCACCGCGTGCCATCTCACGGCTTCGGGTACCGGCGATGAGGCTGCGGCGAAGTATGACGACTGGCGCCAGGCACACGCTCACGGGGCTGGATTGCCCTGGTACGACATGCCGGCTTTCGACGCGGCCTCGTTCGCGATACTTCCTCTCGACGACCTCGCTCCGAGCATGGAAGTGGTCTTTCCTGATGATGACACCGACGACAAAGCGGCGGAGGGCCCCGAAACGCCCGAAGCAGATCATCCATCATGGACCATCCGCGACGACGTATCTTTGCAGCCGCCACACGCCCCTCATGATTCCATGCCGGACGACGACGACCTGCCATTTTGAAAAAGACCGCGGGTGTCGATCACGAGGGGGCGTTGTCGGTCGTGGTCGAGCCTCCGTCGTTTGAGGACGGCCCCCTCAAGAAGTGCTTGAACCCCAAGAGTTCAGTTGCGGCAGAGAGTTCGTCGACCCCCGTTGGCCCCATGGCCGACATCCGGTGAGTAGTTCGTGGGCAGACATCTCTTCTCCTGACGATGGTCGCTTTGGTCATTCTGCCACCGGCCGCCACAGCCAGTGACCGGCCCGCAAATCCCGTGTGGTAGCGGAATGGATTCCTACGCCAATCGAATTACCGCAGAGCTCAGCTCCGCCGTATGAACCAGATTCAAGGAGACGGATCCATGAAACTCGTCGCTCAGCTGCGGTCGTTCGCCGAACGTATCCCGGATTGGCTCAGCAGTCTTCGTCCTGACGATCCATTTCCTCGAGATGCTTTCTTTGCCTCGCGAATTTGCTTCTATCCGGGCGCTGGTCGCGACGGACACGCAGTCAAGGCGTTCGGATCCAGCCATGCGGTGCACTGTTTCGTCCATGCGGATTACGGGATGACACAGACCTCCCTTGAGGACGCGCTCGACCATCCGGTTGTTGGATTCAGGGGGTACAGGACGTTCGTCAGGAAGCAACTGACCGAAATGGACTTGGTGCCTCACGGCTGGCAAGCCCACGTTCGAGCCGAGGAACTCGGGAAGTTCACAGGACGCGGATTTGTCCAGCCCTACGGATTTCTTGAGATTCTCGAACGGGAGAAGAGCCTGGGAGATGACCACGGTCCCAGGCGATTAGCAGTTCTCTTTCTCGGGGCCGACGGGATCGCGACCTACGACGCACTTTGGTGCCAGGACAACGAAGTACCGCCTCCCTTCTCCGTCTTGCTCGAGGATTACGGCTTCGGCGGCCAATACTCGCCTTTTTCCGCGGGCGGGTTGCTCGAGCGGATCGCAACCGAGCGCAATCGATTGCCTCAGTTTCTTCTCGTGTCTGAAAATACCCAACCGTGGCCTCAATACGAGCGAGTAGCGGGAGTCGATGGCGAAGCTGGGGGTATGCACGGCCGCATACGCTCCCTTTACCATCGCAAGCCCGACTGAAGAGTCGCGGACTCTCTGCCCCGCGGCCAGATGACGGAACGATCGATACCCGCCTCCGTCCTGCCGTCCTGCCGTCCTGCTGGCAGCTGTACGCGGCCACCTTCCCGGCCGGCCACATCCCGGGCAGGAACGCCGATCTGAAGGCCTGAAAAGCCCATGAGCTCCGCGGCGAGCGGTGGGGCCTACAGATTTCTTCGCACCTTTCCGCGCGTCGAAGGAAATTTCTCCGCCCACGCGGCGTAGGTCTTCACACGGGGCACGAGCGAGCGGCAACCGTCCGCGGCTGTCCCGCCATCGCCCACCGCAGGAGAGCATCCACCATGGACCGTGAGCCCAACCAGGGAGAAGTCCTCGTCATCACCAAGGACACGAGCGGCCACGACGTACCCATCGGCGAGAAACTAGTGGTCTGCCGAGTGGATGACTCCGACGAAACTTTTCAGGGCCGCCCGCGGACGTCGAGCTCTTCGAGCCCTTGGATCCCCTGGGGGGACGCCGACCCCATCGCCTTTGGCTGGGAGTTCGCACGCAAGCACCTTCCACCTGACCTCGAGCGACTCTTGGGCTCCTGCCGGGGCATTGAGTTCATTTCTCTGAATAGCGCTGTGAAGGACCTGATCCTCGCGTCGCTCCCCGATTGGCAGGCGCGTGTCAGCCAGGCGATTCAGCTGCTTGAAGATATGGTGCCAAGCACTGTCGACGACGGCGATGACGACAGCGAGTGCTGCGATGACGACGACGATGAAGAGGACGACGACTACTGACCGGCCCGAACAGCACCGGCAGTCGGGGATCAACCCCAAGATATCTCCCTTCTTCCACAGGAGTCCCCATGGAACCCGCCCCCGTTGGTACGCCGATCATCGTGACAAGCAACAAGAACTCCCACTCATATCGTGTCGGAGGCCGATACGTCGTCTCGTACGTCGACCCATCAGACGCCACCTTTCGAGCGGCCGACGAGAACGGAAAATCGCTGAATTGGTTGAGGTGGGAGGACGCGCGGCACGCAGGCGTGTCGGACTGGTCACGGATCGCGGCCTCGCTCCCCGAAGAATTGGTGGCCTTCCTATCTGCCTTTGACGCGATCGCCAACATCCGGCTCAACACCTCCGTTGTCGACGGCGTCCTCGAGAGGGTGCCTAATCTTCACGAGCGAATTGTCGCGGTGGCCATGTCGAGCGAAGGAAAGTCGCATCTGTCCTCAAACCATCCTCTCCCCATCGATCAAGACTGAACGGAGCACTACGAATGCCTAATACCGATCTCACTGCGATCCACGCTCGCGATGTCAGCGGCAACCTGCCTCCGCGCGGGGCGAAGGTCTGGATTACCGGCTTCGCGAAGGATGAGCATGCCGCTCTTGCCAGGCTCTGCGAGCGGGCCGGCTACGTGCCAACCCCGTTCACAACGGGGGCAAGCGCCGTCCTCGCGCCTTCCCCCGCCCCGCCTGTCATCGTTGAGGAGGCGGCACGCACCGGCAAAATGGTGCTCTCCCCTAGGCATTTACGTGAGACGAACGAGGCTCGCGCTCGTCGCACCGCGATCGACATCACCGATGACTCGATCCGGATTCTTGATGTCGAGCTGCCCCGGCGGCAGCCCGGCTCCGCGATGCTCCTCCCCGAGGATCGCTTCGCACACCTCTGTCTCGACGTGAACTTCCTCTCCGCAGCGAGGGCCGTGGCGCGCGGTGCCAAGAACGCGTTCCCGACTGCGCTTGAGGGCGCGACGGCGACGTCAAAAACGACGGCGGTCCTGTGGGTCGCGCATATGTGCCGGCAACCGTGCGTCCGACTCAATCTTCAAGGGCAAACAGACACCGGTGAACTCATCGGCAAGTTCGTCCCCAACACGATGGACGGTGGGCCGACCTGGCGGTTCGCAGAAGGGGTCGTTCCAGAGGCGATGCGCAAGGGCTACTGGGTTGTGCTCGACGAGCTCAACCTCGCTCTCCCCGAGGTCCTGGAAAGATTGAATCCGGTTTTGGAGATGCCCCCGTCACTCATCCTCTCGGAGAACCTCGGTGAACGGTTCGGTATGGGCGGCGATATCCCGATTAACGACTTCCGAATCTTCGCCACGATGAACGGCTCGGAGTACTCGGGGCGATCGGTTCTCTCACCTGCGTTTCGTGATCGTTTCACACTATGGACGATCCTCGATCCTCCGGCCGAGGCCGAGTATCGCGCATTGCTCTTCAGGCTCGTGCACGGCGTCCAGCCGTCGTTCGTGCTCGACGGCATTGAGTGGAGGTCTCCGGATGCACAGCCTGTGTTTCCCGGCCTCGACCAGGAACCAGGGATCGACACACTCCTTGAACGCTTCGCGGCGTTTCATGCGGTGGTTTCCCACGCCGCCGGCGGCCCGGGGGGCAGCGATCTCGGGCGGGCGCGGCGCGAGCGGTATGTCTTCAGCCGCCGCGCGATGCTGACAGCGATGACGCTCTTTGCCGAAAAGGTGTCCATGGGGATCGGCATCGCGGCGGCGTGCCGCGAGGCGATCGAGATCGTGTACGTGTCCCGCGTCGCACCGGGACCCGATCGAGCGGCGCTCCGCTCCTCCCTCCGCGCCGTGGGGCTCGCAGCATGAACATCGATCCTGTTGATCGTTCCGGCATCATCTCCGAAGCGGCCGCAGAGGAACTCCGTGCGGAGATCGAACGGCTCGTGCAGATCGTTGCCCGAAAGCCCTCTCTCTCCCTCCATGAAGGAAAACCTGGTTGTGGCTGGGCCTTCAACTGGGACCACGGCACCGTTGTCGTGGATCCTGACGACATACGATTCCTGGCCGGTGATCTCTGCCGAGGTCTGGCCCTCCACGAAGCGGCCCACGCACGAATTTCGGTCCTTCACCAATTCCTCCCGCGGGCGACACTCGGGAAGTTCGTGCCGGTCCTCAATGCCGTCGAAGACCTCCGTATCGACACATGGAGTGCATCACGATTTCCCGGTGGCGCCCCGTGGCTCGCGGCGCATAACCGCGTCGTGCACGAAATGATTCGGCAGCGAGGTCTACCGCGGTCCCGGCAGACGCAGTTCCTGCTCGGAATACTTGAGCGCGGATACTTTGGCTGCATCGCGGAAGGCACTCTGCCGGAGGTGGTTGCGGGGCTCAATGCCTGCCGCAAGGCAATAGAACAAGCCGTTGCTTGCCAGCCGCCGCCCGGGGATGATCCGATGGGCATCCTCTCGAGCCAGCGTCAAATGTGGCTCATTGTTCGGGATCGAGTGCTGCCGACCTGGAACTTATTGGTTCGACAAGACAACGCAGATGGCATCGGTTCCCTGGCCCAGAGCGAGCTCGAAGCGTTGATGGGCGACATCGGAGCGGAATGGGCGCATCGCTCGCGTTCAGGCGGCCATGGGATCCCGCGAGGACCGCTGCGGCGTCGGCTCCCACAGGCGCCCCGCTCGACACCGCCGGGTGTCCCGGCGGCGGGCAGCGGCAATCGTCAACCGCGAGGCGGGACAACAAACGAGGCTAGCGACCACGTCGATCGCTACGAAGCCGCATGGAAGCGGGTGGCGCCGCTTGCCGACCGTCTTGGCGACGAGTTGCTGCGGGTCCTTCTCCCCAAGCAGCGACTGAGGTGGAGCGAAGGCCATCGATCTGGCCCACGGCTCCTCATTCGGCGGGCGATGCAATTCGACGCAGACCCGCGGAACGACGCCCTGTTTAGCCGTGCGATCCTGCCACAGCGACGAACTCCTGCGGTGCTACTCCTCGTAGACCGTTCGGGTTCCATGACGACCAACCGCCTCATTGACCGGGCGCTCGAGGGCACGGTGCTGTTAATTGAAGTCTGCAATCGGATCGGCGTGCCGGCCGCGGTGTGGTCGTTTGCCAACGGACTCGAGGAGGAACTGGCCTGGGACGACCCGCTCGATTCCGCCGCGCACCGGCGCATCGGCTCCCTTCCCGGGCGGTGTGACGGCACGACCGACATGGCCACCGCCCTCGCCGCCACAGGACAGGCGTTTGCCGACCGTCACGGCGACCCAAAGCTCCTCTTCGTCATCGGCGACGGTGCGCCCGATGACCGCGACACCACGCTCGCGACTGCCAACCGACTTGAGCAAGAGGGGCTGATCACAGTCGGCCTCGGCCTCGGTCCGGGGACCGCCCCTCTGGCCACCTACTTCCAACGTTCGGTCGTGGAGATCACACCCGAGACACTCGTCGACCGTCTCGCCGGGCTCCTCGGCGAGTCGCTGCTCGCGAGCACCTGACGCTCGTCCGACATGGTGATACAATTCGTGGGTTATGAGCTGGTCGGGGGACGTATGAAACCTGGAAAGTCCTATGCGCCTGCTGTTTCTCCTGCTGCTGTTCGCTGTGACCTGCCCCATGCTGGCCCCGCAACGCGTCACGGCTGACGAACCGGGGGAGGCGTGGATCCTGCACACCTACGAGGTGAGGTTCCGCCTTGAGGGCAAGATCAGCGTCACGCAAGTCCAAGCCTCCGACGCGGGGCAGGCGAAGAAGCTCGTCCAGGCACAGTTCGGCCCCAAAGTGACAGTGCTCTCGACCAAGCGGCTGAAGTGACGGGCCGGCGTCACAGCCCGAGCCACCAGATCGTTTAGTCGCGTCAGCCAATCTGTCATCGCGGGGAACCGACGGGGCGGGAACCACTCACCGCCGGCACACTCGCCCCGTCTGGATGAAAGTCGCTCGCCTGCGGTCGCGGTCTGATTTCCAAGAGATAGGCGGGGTTGGGGGCAGAGGAACGGCAGCCAGAGTCAATCCCTGCACCTTCCCGGATTGCGGCCGCCGGCGAGGAATTCCCCAATCGCGGCGTCGACGAACCGCAGGGCCACGCCGGCTTCCAGATCCCGGAACGAGGCCGTCTCCTCTGCTGCCTTGCAACTCGCCATCTCAGCGGAAGTCTCGCCGTCTTCGCACCGGTCTCCGACAACGCTCCACGTGCCCCTCTCTTCGGACACACGACAAGCTCGACCACAGGCCGCAGATGGTTGGTCACTTCCAGAGTTCTGCAACACAATCAGCCAGCCTCTCGATCGCTTCTACGATCGGCTGATCGTAGGGACTTGTCACCAGTTTACGAACATCCCGCCTCGGGGCGAGCATCACCGCCTCGGATTCTGATCCCATGTCAAGTGGCGACCCGCCAACGCGCCTGGCAAGGAAGTACCGCGCGTAGGTCCCCGACGAAGACCGACGGATGTCGATCAGAAAACGACCGGGAGCCACGTGAAGGCCAGATTCTTCCCAGGCTTCTCTAACCGCTGTCGCGCGGAGCGAATCCCCGGCCTCGACTCTTCCCTTGGGGAATGACCAACGATTTGTTCCGGACTCGTGCGACGGCCAGATCAGCCAGATGCGATCGTCCGGCTCGACGACCACGACCCCAGCCGACGCCCTGAGGTCACGTGGCCGTGCGAACGCCGGGTCATCCGCTCTATCGCGAAACGCGGTCTCGTTGTCGCACTCCTGCCATTGCCAACTCTTGACCGCGACTCCATTGAGCGATTCCGGTGCCGTCCCACCAGGAACGAAGATCGCAGCGGCAGTGGGGTCGGTCCAGCACTCCGGGGGCGTCGGCTCGTCCGGCCGATCGATGCTGATTCGGCGACCGAATGGGTCCGGCTGCGGTTGAGACAACTCCGGCATCATGCATCTCCTCAGGATTGGTATCAGGCTTTTCGATCCGGCTAGCCAGCGACAAGAGGGCCGCGACGCATGGCACGGATCGTGCGCCTCAATCCTCTGAATCGACTACGGCGTATCCCATCACGCATTTCGGAAGCTCTCCCGCCCCCCTGCCCTTCCCTACTCGAAAGCGACAACCTTCTCGAACACAGAAACACGGCACACCCTTCCCCGTATGTCTCCTGCGAGCGTCGGTACG